>Ga0256404_1001400_pt1 | contig 58551 bp, 46 predicted proteins | sample RumenRJG_01DNA_FD_185990 | JGI IMG/M metagenome (GOLD analysis project Ga0256404, IMG submission 185990) | Bovine rumen microbial communities from Lethbridge, Alberta, Canada - RJG_01 | ecosystem: Host-associated > Mammals > Digestive system > Stomach > Rumen | place: Canada: Alberta | collected... | reverse complement strand
CGAGGCACTTTCGTTCAGCTTTGTGTGGACCAAGCGGCGAGGACCTACGGCCCTCTTGCATGGTCTTTCGAACAAATAGCTTCTTCGAAGCATTTTAGCGTCTCCGACGCAATCGCTGAACAGTTACCTTAAGTTTTAACTATAAACTCCTTCAGTCTTTGCCCAGCATGATGTTGATGACCGTATTGACATCGGCCACGTCGAAGTAACCGTCGCCGTTGACATCGCCGTCGACCGACTGCGGTGCCTTGCCCAGCATCATGTTGATGATGGCGTTGACATCGGCCACGTCAACGTTGCCGTCACCCGTCACATCGCCATGGCCCGTGCCCCCGCCCAGGGGCGATACGGTGAGTTCGCAGTCAAAGTAGGCACCGCCCCAGTTCTGTTGGACGTAGACAGCCAGGATGTTTTCGCCTGCCTTGAAGTATGAGGCAGGGATCTTAAACACCTCACGAGCATCCAGCCATGTGCAGCCGTCGGGAGCCTCGGTCCAGCCCTGAGCATTGATGACCTCGCTGCCGTTGACATAGACCACCATGTTGTCGTCATGCACACAACGGAAGGTGAAGGTCTCGTTGGGACGCACCTCGGGAAGCGTGAACACGCGGCGGAAGAAGTAGCTGTTGTATTCGCCATACCAATAACTGTTGTAACGCAACGAAGTCAATGCGCCGCCCGAATGCCCGGGGCTGGCTATGGGCATGGCCAGATCAATCCATTGGCTGTCATCAAAGTCGGCCGACTGGTTCCAACCGCGTGGGGGTTGTGACCAGTAGGTCACACCGGCCGAGTCGGCACGTGAGCCTCGATAGGCTTTTATGAAATAGGGCGCCCACTGCCCGTTGTGCAGCAGCACCATCTCTCCCTCATCGATGCCGCAAACGGTGCAGACACCTTCACTATAAACATGGGCATAGCTAGCAGGGATGTCAGTCCACTTGCGGACATGGCAGTCTTGGCATTCGTGGACCAGCAGTCCCGGCATGCCGCACGACGGTTCGGTAATCACAGTGTATTCGTTGGGCCACGTGTGGTTTTGCTCATTGATCCACACCTCGCTCAGCTGCACTTCGGAGCCATCGGTCGCCATGAACTTGAAGAACCGGAACTTGCGGGTGTCATTGACCTGGAAGACAACTTCTTTCTGGTCGGCAAAGGGAAAGGGGTAGTCGGTCTTCACATCGATGTCAACCCAGGTGTAATAGTCGTTCGAGCCTTGCAACTTCCAACTGCGCAACGTGCGCTGGAATTGCCCCCACGAGTCGTTGGCGGTGACAATCGTGTATTGTTTGACGGCCACACTGGTCGATGACTTCATCGTGAACCAGCAATTCTGGACGCGCCCGTAAAACTTGCTCCATGCATTGTGGTCACACAGGTTGTTGGACGATTCGCTGACGTTGAACCCCAGGCCGCCATCAAGGTAGCCATAGCCCACACCGTCGGCATCGTAACGCGTCCACTGCGGGTCGGCGGGCAGGGGCACACCTTCCTTGGCCAACTCGACACTGAACACGCCCTTGTTTTGAGTGCTGTATTCCATATAGTTAGATGAACCATACTGATCGCCGTATGTTGTCTGATACAAGTAGTTATCGGTGTTCGGATAGCTGAGATAGAAGTGCAGATAGAAGTTGGTGCCATCCTTGTCTTGATAGTAGGTGTAGGGGTAGACGTCTTGATCATACAGACCCTCGGCTTGCAAGTATCTGCCTAAACCTTTGTTATACACCTTGTAACCACTGTTCTCGTCGCCCACAAAGCACCACAGATGATTGTCGTTGCTGGAACTGACCGAGTAGACAAACTGGATATCATTACTGTAGGACGACGCTACGCAGTAGTAGCCATTGGTCTTCAAGTAATACCAGTAGTTGTTGGGTGAGGTGGGGTCTAACGTGGGCACAAACGGCAACGCCAGAACCGCCAGTGGCAGCAGGGTCGTTACCACTGCAGCCAGCAGTTTGAGGTTGTAAAAGTGTTTCATATCGCTTGATTTGTTTTGATGAAAATGCACAATAGCCAAAAGTTACCGCAAAATTACTGCACCTCGCCGCCACCCACCAAACAAAGCAGTATGGACTTTTGTGCTCCGACGCAAAAATCCACACATCGTGCACGAAAGTCCACACTCCCTGCACAAAAGTCCACACAGCTGACTCACTCCACCACCTGCCACGAGGCGATGTTGCGCACCGCGTCGTCGAGGGCAACCCCCACCTTGATCACACGGCGCGGGTCGTTGAGGTAGCGGTCGGCATAGTGGCGGTCCTCGATTTGCCTGACGGCGGCATGCAGGCCGGTGCGTTTGAACTCAAAGAGGTAGACATACTCGTCGGCCTCGAGCGTGACATCGATGCGACCGGCCGACGTAGCTTGCTCGATGTGGCAGTCCAGCCCGCTAACTGATGGCGATGAGGTTGCGGTAGTTCAGCTCGATTACGCGCTCGTCGCTGCTCTCGACAGGAGCCTCGGCAAGGATACCCTTGACGGTGGTGAGCAACGCGTCGGCATCGCCCGCCTGTGCCGCGTCATAGATGGCGTTGGACAGCGGAGTTACTTGATCGGGACGTAAGCGCGTATACATGGGCAACAAATGGCTGCTAAAAGCCATCCTCACCTCCATGTTAGGAAAACCGAGTTTGTACAAGGGGACTCGCCGGGGACGCATGATGGCCTCCTTAATGGTCAGGTAGCCGGTCTGGTAGAGCGGTGCCACCACATTGACATCGCCCTCAAAGGTCGTCATCGTGTCTTCGTCCGAGATGATGTCGCCATCCAGCCGGGTCAGGTCCAGTTGCCCGTCGCGGATGAGCTTGATCAGGAACGACGGTGTGCCGCTCTGGTACCAGTAGGTGCCGAAGGTGCCTAGCGACAGCGTCTTCATCACGCTCCACAGGTTGTAGACCTGCACCCCCTTGTGGCTGAAGCAGAACCCGTCATACATGCGCCGGAGCGTGGCATAGGCATCGTCGCGTGTCATCTCGTTTTCCTCGGCCAGGTCGGTCACCCACGCGTCGAAGTAGTGGTGCAACTCCTGCTCGGTGATGCCGCACAGGGTGCCGTAGCGGCGGTCCAGGCTGATGTCGGTCAGGTTGTTCAGGTCGCTGAACACGCTCACGTGCGAGAAGCGGCTCACGCCGGTGAACATGGCGAACCGGATGCACGCGTCCATCGTCTTGACGTTGCCATAGAACGCCTTGAGTGTGTTGCGCATCTGGGTCTGCAAGTCTTCTTTCTCTTTCTCGACATTGGCAATCAGTGGCTTGTCGTACTCGTCGACAAGAATCACTACCTGTTTCCCCGTCTTGCGGTAAATCTGCTCGATGACCGTGCCAAACCACACACCCAGCGCGCTGTCCGACGGCTCAAGGTCATATTCCCGTTCCCAGTTGCGCAAGTACCTGGTGAGTGTGTCGGTAAGCGAACTTACGTCCTGTGTGTAGTCGCCCGTGTTCAGGTCCAGACGCAACACAGGGTAGGTCTCCCACTCGCTCTCGAGCTGCTCCATGGCCAGCCCCTGGAACAGGTCTTTGCGGCCACTGAAATAGGCTTCCAGTGTCGACAACAGCAACGACTTGCCGAACCGCCGCGGGCGGCTCAGAAAAACGTAGGTGTTGTTTTTCACCAGTTGGTGAACCAGTGCGGTCTTGTCAACATAGATATATCCGCCTGTGATGATTTTGTCAAATGTCTGGACTCCCAGGGGTAGTTTCTGTGCCATAATTGCGCTTGTTTAGCTTCCAAAATGCAAAGGTACAAAAAAATAAGCGAAATGGCAAATACTGGCACGATGATTCTAAACAAGACGAGTGCGCAGGGACCAAACAATGGGTCTGATTGTGAATAATCAGGCCCAATCTCTTAACTTTTAACTGTAAACTTTTAACTGTAAACTCATTCAGTTCTTGCCCAGCATGATGTTGATTATGGCGTTCACATCGGCGATGTCCACCTTGCCGTCGCCAGTGGCATCACCGGCTGCAGTCTGCGGTGCCTTGTCCAGCATCATGTTGATGACCGCGTTGACATCGGCGATGTCCACCTGGCCGTCGCCGGTCACATCTCCGGCGACAATGCCTGAAGACTTCACCCTGAGGTCGCAGTCGAAGTAGGCCCCGCCCCAATTCTGCTGCATGTAGATGGCCAGCACATTTTCGCCAGCGACAAAGGCTGAGGCGGGGATGTTGAACGTCTCGTAGCAGTTCTTCCACACGCAGTTGTCGGCATCGGGTGTCCAGCCCTGGGCATCAATCACCTGCTGGCCGTTGACATACACCACCATATTGTCGTCGTGCACGCAATGGAGAGTGAATATGTCGTCGGGATGCACTCTCACAAGGTTGAAAGTGCGGCGTATCCAGTAGCAGTTATACTGGCCATACCAGTTGGAGTTGTACTGCAGATTAAGGAGGGGACCTTCAGAGTGTCCCGGGCTTGCTGTGGGCAATGGCAAGTCAATCCAGTCACTGTCGTCGTAGGCCACAGTGCTCCAGTCGTCGGGATGCGACGGCCAGTTGCCGTTGTCCAGCACACCATGCAGCGCTTTCACATAATACGGGAAATGCTCTTGGCCATTGTATAGCAGCATCGTCTCGCCCACAGCGAGACCACACTCGGTGCAGATGCCGTCAACATAGTTGTGAGCAGTGGCAGGGGGGAGCAAATACTTTCCTTTCACTTTGCAGTCATTACATTGCCAATGCCGGGTAATGGGATGACCGCACCCGTGAGGCTCATCGTACGAGACGGCGATGTCGTTGTGCGCCTGCTCGTTGATCCACACCTCACTGATTTGAGTGTTCGCGCCAATTGAATTGGTGGCCATGAACATGAAGTAACTGAACTTGCGAGTGCCATGAACCTTGATAATCACCTCTTTTTGGTCGTCAAACGGCATCGGGTAATCTGTTTGTTCATCAATGAGATACCAGTTGGTTTCGTCATCTGAGCCTAACAACTGCCAGCTGCGCAACGTGCGATCGAAGTAATTCCTTGAATCGCCAGCCGTGACCAACGAATATTGCTCAACAGTCACTGGTTCGCTGGCCTCGATGAATAGCCAGCAATTTTCAAGCGTGCCGTAGAACTTAGTCGAGGCATCGTTGTCGCAGAGCTTGTCGGTTGATTCGTCTGGGTTCGCTCCGTCGCCACCACCGATGAAGTTATACCCCACACCATCTTTGTCGAAGCGTGTATATGCTTTATGTGCTTTAGCAAGAACAGCTCGGAATGGTGCCATGGGCCATGGAGAAATGTCAAAATAACGCATTGTGCCATATTGGTCCACATAGGCACGCATGATTAGATAGTAAGTCGAGAGGTAATCATATCGCAAATGGAAATCAGTCTCATTTTCAATTTCGACATGAATGTATTCTTCCTCATTGATGGTGGCATCGGCTGAATGAAAAGTGCCAAGCCCCAGATATTTCCCGAGACCTTTGTTGTAAACACGGTAGCCACTCGCTTCATCACCCACAAAACACCACAGGTGATAGTCGTTTGAAGCGTCTGGCGATTCAATAAAGTCGGTTTCAGAATATTCGGGCAAAGCAATCACAGAAAAGCCGTCGGTCTGGAGAAAATACCAGTTGTTGGTTGACAAAGTGGGATCTAATGTGGGCACAAACGGCAACGCCAGTGCCGCAAGTGGCAGCAGCGTCATCGCCACCGCAGTCAGCAGTTTGAGGTTGTCAAAGTGTTTCATATCGCTTGATTTGTTTTGATAATGAAGTAAATAGCCTAAAAGCTACTGCAAAATTACTATTCTGGCGGCTACCTACCAAACAAAGCAGTGTGGACTTTTGCGCACCGACGCAAAAGTCCATACATCATGCACGAAAGTCTACACTCGCTGCACAAAAGTCCACACATACTTGCTGGCAGGGTTTGCTAAATAAAGAGTTGTCATCAGTTGTTTTCTTAAAAATTTTCTGCAAGATCTGCATGCCTTAAAATGCTCATGCAGATCTTGCAGATTTTGCGTTTCTAGATTGAAAAGTGTGGATTTTTCTTGGTAAATCCGTTTGAAAAGTGTAATTTTGTGGCACTGTTTCCGTTTGAAAAGTGTAAATTCTATGCTCTATAGGAAAATTGAAAAATATATAGAAGATTATCTGTCAGGTGGTTCTGACCAGATTCTTGTGCTGGAGGGGGCGCGTCAAGTGGGTAAGTCGTTCATCATCCGTCATGTGGGCAAACGATTGTTCAAGAACTTTATTGAGCTGAATTTTGTCGATGATGATGAGAACGAGCAGTTGTTCAAGCGTGTCGGTTCGACCGAGGAGTTTTATCTGACATTAAGCATGATAGCAGGCAATCGCCTCGGTACTCGTGATGACACACTGGTGTTCTTGGACGAGATTCAGCACTATCCGCAATATCTGACCATGCTCAAGTTTTTCAGGCATGATGACCGTTTTCGGTTCATTGCCAGCGGTAGTATGCTGGGAATCGCGCTTAGGCAGACCACTTCCATCCCTGTGGGAAGCATCATCCGCAAGGAGATGTTCCAGCTTGACTTTGAAGAGTTTCTCATTGCCAATGGTTTTGGAGCCGAAGCTATCGAAAAGCTGAGAGACAACTTCGGCAGAAAAGCTTGCTTGACTGCCGAGCAACATCAGCACATCATGAATCTGTTTCGTCGTTATCTGCTAGTCGGTGGACTACCGGCTGCAGTCAATGAATATCTCACCAGCCACAACATCGTCAAAGTCAGGCAGGTGCAAGAATCCATTATGGGTCTGTACGGTGTTGATGCATCAAAGTATGAGACTGACAATGGCAAACATCTGCTTATCAGGCGCATCTATGAAATGATTCCATCACAGATGGAAAACAAGAAAAAGCGCGTTGTGGCCAAAGACATCCGCGGTGTCGAAGGAGACCGATTTGCACGGTACCAAGCCGAGTTTGAGTATCTGATCTCGTCGGGCATTGCACTCAGCGTGCAGGCTATCAGCAACCCGGTGTTTCCTTTAGCTGAGTCTTTGCAGAAGAATCTGCTCAAACTTTATCTGAATGATGTCGGATTGTTGACTTTGCAATTGTTCCATCACAATATCCGCCCTATCCTTGATGACACACTCAGCATCAATCTGGGGGCTGTCTATGAGAACGTTGTTGCACAAGAGCTTCGGGCACATGGGCTGAGGTTGTTCTATTACGACAACCGCAAGAAGGGTGAGGTTGACTTCTTGATCGATGACTATGACACGCTCCAGGTCTTGCCCATCGAGGTCAAGTCGGGCAAAGACTATCGGGTACATAGTGCTTTGAACAATTTCCTCTCAACCCCCGACTATCGCATCGATCGTGCTTATGTCCTGACAAACGGGCGCGAGGTCATCCAGGACGGTTCGGTCACCTACATGCCCATCTATTATGTGATGTTTCTTGACCGCGACAGGGCAACATCACAGCTCTTCTTCTGACCTCTAGCACTCGTGACAAAGCAGTGTGGACTTAGATTACGCATGCAGATCTTGCAGATTTTGCAGATAGTTCTATCTTGCAGATGAGAAAATCTGCCTAATAAAAAAATCCGCTTGATCTGCTTGATCTGCATGCCTTGAAATGAGAATCCGCTAGCCGGAGGTCACTGGGCAGCGACACCCAGCAACGTCAGCTCGGCCAGCTGGAAGACGTAGTTGTTGGAGTCCCATCTGTCCTTGCCACCAATCTCGATGACCTCAAACCGGTAGTACTGATAGGCCTTGGTGACGCCGTTGAACTGGAACGTGTAGTCGGTGGTGTCAGCGTCGCCCAATCCGGTGCCGTCGGTCACATGGGCCAGTTCGGTCCACGACTCGCTCTCGCTGTTGCGGCCATAGATTTTCCAGTTCTTCGGGTTGCGGGTATAGAACGCGTGCGTGTCATTACCCGTGGTCAGGATGTAACTGGTAGGCTTGAAGGGGACGCTGCTCTTGAGGTCGATGTAAATGGGCTGCCAACTGCCCGACATGACCACTACCCACTTGGTGTTCTTGTTCCCATCGACGAGTTTTGTATATGCCTCATCGGTGTTGTTGTGGATATTGCCGGGGGTGTTGTAGCCCGTGGCCGTGAGCGACTGCATGGTGGGCTCGGCAGCAGCCCGCGGCATGGCCAGGCGCAGCCCCGTCCCATTAAATGTATACTCTGCATCATAAATATTCTTGCCAAACCGTTGGGAAACCTCGCAAAAGTAATCGTCCCAGCCAAAGTCACCACCTCGCACGATACGGTAGTTTGTATTGCTGGCAGTCTCGGCAGTGGGTCCCGTGGGGTCGGTTTGCGGTTCGCTGCTGTAGTTGCCCGTATAGTCTTGGCACCACTCCATCACGTTTCCGCTCATGTCGTAAATGCCTAGTTCGTTGGGCGCTTTGGTGGCCACAGGATGGAGCACACCGGAGGCAGTTCCCTGGTACCATGCCACATCGTTCACATTGTTGCTGCCGGAATACTTGTATCCTTTGCTTTTCTTGCCGCCACGTGCCGCATACTCCCACTGGGCCTCGGTAGGCATACTGAAGGTCTTGCCGGTGAGTTCGTTGAGCTTGGTGATGAAATCCTGGCATTCATACCAACGAATATAGTCAATCGGCAGTAGCGGATTGTCTTCTTTAATACGACTGGGTTTGCTGCCCATCACGGCCTGCCACAACTCCTGCGTGACCTCGGTCTCGCCGATGCTGTAGTCGCTCAATGTTACCTGATGTACAGGACCGTTGCCGTTATCAGAGTCGTCGCCCATCATGAAGGTGCCGCCATCAACATCAATCATCTTAAACTTCACGCCATTGGCGGTATATTCGGTGAACTTTGGCGCATTCTTGCCCAGCATGATGTTGATCACCTCGTTGACATCGGCGATGTCGACCGCGCCATCGTTGGTCACATCGCCGGCGGCGTTCTGCGCTGCTTTGCCCAGCATGATGTTGATGATTGCGTTCACATCGCTGATGTCAACTTGACCGTCGCCGGTCACGTCGCCGGGCACATGGACACCCTCCAGTCGCGGGATGGTGAATGTCTTGGTGACTGTGCTCGGCAGTCGGGCGGGCTGTTGCAGGGTGGCCGTGGCGGTCACCTGCACGTCAACGTTGGTGCGCATGATGGTGTAGGGGTTCGCCACCTCGCTGCCGTTGACAGTGAGAGTGACGATGCCCCAGCCCGTTGCTTTGATGACACATCGGTCACTGGCAGTGGTCATGGTCAACTCGGGCGCGGGGCTGTTCATCGGCGGGAGCGTGCCGGCGTTCACCTCAGTGACAGTAAAGGTGTTGAGCTTGGTGTCGTTGTCATAAAATGCCTGATTGTCACTGTCGTAGGTGAGATACATCGGTTGTGACCGATATTTATAGGCGATGTAGAAGCTGTTGCCGCTGCCCAGTTCCACATAGTCCAAAGTGCTCTCTGTGCCAATGCCGTTCACATCAAGTTCTTTCATATAGTAGCGCGTTGATCGGCCGAGAATCTTATAGCCGGTCGACTCGGTGCCCACAAAGCACCACAGGTAGTCGTCAGAAGTGCTGGCTGTGGTCGAAGGCCATATGACACCATCGTTTACCATAGCATAGAGATACACATTCTCGGTCTTGATCTGATACCAGTGGGTGGTCGACGACAAGGGGTCGGTCGTGGGCACAAACGGCAACGCTTGTGCCATCAGCGGTAGCAGCACCGTCATGAGCAGTGCGTTTTTATTAAAGTGCCTCATTGTCGCAATTATTATTGTTCATACTTGGACATTCTTGATGGGTGTGTACTAGAGGGCGAGGCGCAGTCCCATGTTAGATTGGGATGGGGTGTTGTTTTTGCGCCATGTCACGGTGCAGGCTCCTGCTTCGTCATTCCAGCTGCCGCCGCGGTACACGCGATTCTGGCCAGTGGTGGGGCCTGTAGGGTTGGATTGGGCATCACTGGTGTAGTAGCCAAACCAGTCTTGGCACCACTCACTCACGTTGCCACTCATGTCGTACAGTTCTAACTCGTTGGGGGCTTTTTGGGCGACAGGGTGGGTGCTCTTAGGCGTGCCAAAAGGATTGCCATAAGGGCCAGAATTGCCCCAGTAAAACCCCACTGAGCTAAGATTGTTGCCGCCAGCGTAAGTGTATCCCTTACTGAATCGGCCGCCACGGGCAGCATACTCCCACTCGGCCTCGGTGGGCAGACGGAAGCGCTTGCCTGTCATCTGGTTTAACTTGGTGATGAACGTCTGGCAGTCGTCCCAACTCACGCTCTCGACAGGACACTGCGGGTCATCGGTGAAAGTGCTGGGGTTGCTGCCCATCACCGCCACCCACAGGGCTTGTGTGACTTCGGTCTGGCCAATGCTATAGTTGCCGAGCGTCACCTGGTGGGCAGGCTTCTCGCTGTAGGTACCGTTGTTGTCACCCATGGTGAACGTGCCACTTAGCACGGGCATCATCTTGAACGACACGCCCCCCACTGTGTAGGTGGTCGGCTCGGAGCTGAACGAAGTCTTGCCGAGCATGATGTTGATCACCTCGTTCACATCGGAGATGTCGACACTGCCGTCACCTGTGACATCGCCGGCATCTGTTTCATCCTTGCCCAGCATGATGTTGATGATCGCATTCACGTCGGCGATATCGACCTTACCGTCATCGGTGACATCGCCGATAACAACAGACGAAGGGTCGACATCAATGGGAACAACAGTGCAAGTGTGGGATCTGTTCTCCGCAATGAAAAGGCCATAGCTGTCGATGTCAAGGTACAGTTTTTCGCCATTATTATAACAGTAAATATTGAAACTGTTGTCACTGTTTAGTTCGGTGTAACTGACGTTGTGCTCTGTTGCATCGCCAAAGAACACGCAAAGCACCACGTAGGCCTTACGACCACGGTTGTAAATCTTGTAACCGGTCGAGGCGTTGCCTACAAAGCACCACTGGAAATTCTTGTCGTTCGATGGTGACGATGACACATCGACAGCTTCACCATTAGCACTGACGGTTAGATACATACCCTCTATTTTGATTTGATACCATTGGGTTGTCGTCAACGACGGATTGGATGTGGGCTCAAAAGGTGGGTCGACGGGCGGAGCCACGGCAACCTCCGAAGCGGTGTAGCTGTTGTATTTAGCATTGCTGCCGTAGATGCCATTGTCGCCATCATAACAAAGGTACATCTTCTGATTAGGGTTCATATAGTAGATATAGAAGTTGTTTCCGCTACCCAGTTCGACGCGGTTGATGTCAACTTCATTACCCGTGCCATCGACTTCAAACCCATATTTCATATAAGCCTTGCAGCCGCGGCTATAAATCTTGTAACCGCTCGACTCGGTGCCCACAAAACACCACAAGTAGTAGTCGTTGGTTGTTGAAGCGGTCGATGAGGTCTGGACCTGTTTCCAATTGGCATCGGCATAGAGATACACATTTTCTGTCTTGATCAGATACCACTTGGTAGTCGGCGACGATGGGTCGGTCGTGGGCACAAACGGCAACGCGCGACTAGTCAGCGACAGCAGTGACAATAATGCCACTGCCAGAATTGGGAGGGGGCTGAAATTCTTCATAAGCGGTGAATGCTAGGATTGAACAATATTTTGAGACTTAGAAACCTTTTCGTTACTGCAAAATTACCGCACCGGCGGCTATTCACCAAACAAAGTAGTGTGGACTTTTGTGCTCCGACGCAAAAGTCCACACATCGTGCACGAAAGTCCACACTCCCTGCACAAAAGTCCACACTGTTACACTAACTGATGAGTGGCCTGAACAGGTCTTCCAGGACGACTTGCGCCGACACTATGCCCGAGTGGATGTTCCGTTTCACGCCGTATGTGGTGATGAAGGTGATGGACAGCGGTTTTGTTGTTTTCGTCTCTTCGCGGAAGATGCTCATTTTGTTGCGCAGTTTCTGCTCATATTCACGGCTGATGACATATTCTTCTTGCGAAAATTTCATTTCGCAAAGATGAATCTGGCGGTCAGCACGATCAATTACTAAGTCTATTTGAGCTTTTGTTTGCCCATCACGGTCAATGCCTTGTTTGCTGCGCCAGGCACTCTCGCGCGTGAGCATTCCGGTGATGCCCAATCGCTGTTTCACATGCTGGATATGCATCAGGGCGACTAGCTCAAAGGTCAATCCTTGCCAGACGGCCACGTCGGTCGATGTCACGCGCTGCGACCAATAATGACCGGAATGTTTCTGTCTCTCGTTATCGACAAATTTCAGGTAGAACAATGTAAAGAAGTCGGTCAACCGATAAATGGTGCCTTTCTTTTTGTTGCCGAATGCCACAAATCCTTTGACAAAGTCACAACGCTCCAAATTGGTGAGGATTTTTGTTATCCACCCACCACTGCGCGCCGACAGTTTTTTGAGTATCTCCTCACGAGTCAACCCCTCACGGTGGCTGGCCAGAAGGCGTACTGTCTCGATATAAGTGTCAGAGTCGCGAAACAAGACATTGTATAAGTCGTTGAACTCGCGTTCCAACTTGGCACTGGGATGAAAGAAAAACTCGTCAATGTTTTGTTCTACTGTTTTTGAGTAGTCTAAAAGGCTGAGATAGAATGGAACGCCACCCATGTACATATAATATTGTGTGATGGCATAGTGGTCCCAAAGGCATTGATGCTCGCGTAGGTATTGCTCACACTCGTCCAGACTGAACGGCCGCAGGTGGATACGCGAAGTGATGCGGTTGTACAAACCTCCCTGGTTGCCAAGCAAGTTGTCGACCATCCATGATGTGGCCGACCCTGTGGCAATCAGCAGGATGTCGTCGCGCAAGGCTGCCCAAGCATTCCAGAAGTCCTCAAGTGCCGCTACAAATTGCGAATGCTCCTCTGAGGTGGTGTTATCTATCCAGGGCATTTCGTCAATGAATATCACTTTCTTGCCAGCGATTTCGGTGGACTCTAGAATCGTCTGCAAAGCATCGAATGCATGATACCAGCTATCAACAGACGGAAGCAGCGGCATCTTTCCATATTTCTGGATGGCTTGAGCAAAACGTTCAAGCTGGCGCGCATTGTCGGCCTGATGTGAACCCGTAAAGTAAAATGCAAATTTCCCCTCGAACATAGAGTTCACAAGAAATGTCTTGCCGATGCGACGGCGGCCATAAAGGATGATGAACTCAGAGCGAGAAGAGTTGTAGCATCTAGTTAGTTCATGTATTTCATTTGCACGACCAATTAATTTCTCCATTTTTTTTCCGATTAAGACACCGCAAAGTTAGTGGTTATAAATCGAATATGCAAGGATTTTAGCTTGATTTTCCGCCAAATCTCGTTAAAAAGTGGAGATTTGGCGGAAAAATGAGTGATGTTTCGCGCCAAATCTCGATTTAAAGGCAAGATTTGGCGCAAAAGCATCGTAACAGCAACTTGGGAGCATTCCTGTTTTGATGTACATTTTAACGAGAGCTGGCGGAAAAATGAGTGTGAGTGTTACATGGTAGCGATTGCGTCGCAGAGAGACCACATTTTGTGATTTTTGACACACCCTCAGGGGGGAAAGAGGAATCGGTGAAGAGTTACAAGTCGGGGTATTAAACCTAATTTGGGCAAATGATAGCTCCCGCCCAGGCGGTAATGAAACCGCCGGGCGGGAGGCATTTTTTAGAGGCTCACGCGTCATTCAGCCGGAGGTCACTGGGCAGCGACACCCAGCAGCGTCAGCTCAGCCAGTTGGAAGACGTAGTAACTGCTGTTCCAACGGTCGGCGCCGCCAATCTCAATGACCTCAAACCGGTAGTACTGATAGGCCTTGGTGACGCCGTTGAAATGGAACGTGTAGTCGGTGGTGTCAGCGTCGCCCAATCCGGTGCCGTCGGTCACATGGGCCAGTTCGGTCCACGACTCGCTCTCGCTGTTGCGGCCATAGATTTTCCAGTTCTTCGGGTTGCGGGTATAGAACGCGTTCGTGTCATTACCCGTGGTCATGATGTAACTGGTGGGCTTGAAGGGGACGCTGCTCTTGAGGTCGATCCAGATGGTCTCCCATGCCCCGGTGGGGTTGGCCACGCACCACTTGGTGTTGCGGTTGCCATCCACCAGCTTGGCATAGCCCTCGTCGCCCGTGTTGCTCACTGAGTTGTGGGGAACATGGTAACCGATGGCCGTGAGCGACTGCGCGGTGGGGTCGCCTCCTGATGGGGGTGTTTTGCCCAGCATGAGGTTGATGACTGCGTTCACGTCGGCGATATCGACCGAGTTGTCACCCGTCACGTCGCCTGCAGCGGTCGGTGAGGTCTTGCCAAGCATCATGTTGATGATGGCGTTCACATCGGCAATGTCGACCTGGCCGTCACCCGTCACGTCGCCTGGGACAGTGGGGGAAGGCGTGGGAGTACCTACCTGAACAGCCGTGAAACTGGTGGTTTTGTGATTACTAGCATTCACCTCGCCATTCGAGAAACCGAGGTAGTACTTACCGCCTTGATTATTGAAATAGATAGCGAAACTGTTTCCGCTTTCCACTTCCACATAGTTGATATCACTCTCATTACCCTGGCCATCAACTAAGAAACCATGCCTCAAATAGCATTGGTTGGCACGATTATACACCTTGTAGCCCGTCGACGCGGTGCCCACAAAGCACCACTGGTAATTGTCGTCGGTTGACGGCGATGATGCAATACCCAGGAAGTAGCTGCTTGGGTCGTAGTACAGATATGTCCCGGTAGTCTTGATTTGATACCAGTGCGTAGACGATGCCGTCGGGTTGGTTGTCGGTACAAACGGCAAACCCGAAGGGGTGGGGTCGGCCACTGCGGTGCCTGTGAACTGCAACTCGGCTAACTGGAAAGTGTAGTTATTGTCACTATCCTTGCCATTGATTTTCCGCACCTCAAATCGGTAGTAGCGGTACCCCTGGGTGATTCCCGTGAGAGCGAATGTGTAGTCCTTGGTGTTCTTAGCCTCCAGGCCACCGCCATTGGTCACATGTGCCAGTTCAGTCCACTCGTCATTCTTAAAGACTTTGCCATAGATGACCCACTCCTTGGGATTGCGGTTGGGGTTCGTTTGGGTGTCGTTGCCTGTCGTTAAGATATAACTGCTGGGGATAAACCACACGTCGCTCTCAAAGTCCATCCAGATGGTCTCCCAGCCACCGGAGTTGTTCACCACACACCACTTGGTGCTCTTGTCCTGGTCAACCAACTTATTATAGCCCTCAGGGCCAACATTCTCCAAGGTGTTGTGAGGAACATGATAATCAGTCGCTGTGAGTGTCTCGTAGGGGGTGTCGACGGGCGGTGTCGGTGGCTCAATCGCCACCTCTATAGATGTGAAAGTGTCAACTTTTCCATTAGTGCCAGAAAAACAGTTATTATCGCTGTCGTAATAGATATACATCTTTTGGGTCACTTGTCCAAGTCGATCGATATAGTAGATGTAGAAATTGTTGCCGCTGGCCATCTCTACATAGCTGAGGTCATTATCGCCAGACGAGCCGCTTACAAAAAGGCCATTCATATAGGCCCGAGCGCCGCGGTTGTAAATCGTGTAGCCGGTCGAAGCGGTGCCCACAAAGCACCACAGATAATAGTCGTCGGTCGAGGCGGTCGTCGAGGGATATACATCATCCCAACTCGCATGATTAGAGTACATATAATGAGTGCCGGTCTTGATTTGATACCATTTTGTAGTCGAGGCCGCTGGGTTGGTCGTGGGCTCAAACGGCAACGCACGGCTAGTCAGCGACAGCAGTGACAATAGTGCCACTACCAAAATTTTTTTTTGGGGGGGGCTAAATTTTTTCATAAGCGGTGAATGTTTCGATAGAACAATAATTTGAGACTTAGAGACCTATTCGGTACCGCAAAATTACTGCCCCTCGCTGCAACCCACCAAACAAAGCTGTGTGGACTTTTGCGCATCGACACAAAAATCCACACTTCGTGCACAAAAAACCACACTCCCTGCACAAAAGTTCACACTATTACACTAACTGATGAGTGGCCTGAACAGGTCTTCCAGTTCTGCTGGATTTGCAATCCAGCAGGATTGAGTATAAGCATTTAGATAAATTTGGCTGCGCCTCAGCAATGTTCAAGCAAGCTTGACATTGCATTCGGCTTGCGCAAATTTTATAATGCGTTTATCTCGGATTGCAAATCCTTATACTCAAATGCGGTCGGATTACAACCACGAAGTGCTCGCGACCGAACGGGAGCCCGAAGGGCAAGCGAAGCGCAGCAAATCCGACCGAACGGGGGAACTGATTACCTGCTCTGACACTCAACCCCTCCCCTCACCCCTCCCCTCCCAGGGGAGGGAGAAAGAGGAATCGCTGAATAGACACAGGGGGGAAAGAGGAATCGGTGAAGAGTTACAAGTCGGGGTATTAAACCTAATTTGGGCAAATGATAACTCCCGCCCAGGCGGTAATGAAACCGCCGGGCGGGAGACTTTTTTTAGAGGCTCACATGTCATTCAGCCGGAGGTCACTGGGCAGCGACACCCAGCAGCGTCAGCTCGGCCAGCTGGAAGACGTAGTAACTGCTGTTCCAACGGTCGGCACCGCCAATCTCGATGACCTCAAAGCGGTAGTACTTATATGCCTTCGTGATGCCGTTGAACTCGAACGTGTAGTCGGTGGTGCTGGCCGTGCCCAGCCCGGTGCCGTCGGTCACATGGGCCAGTTCGGTCCACGACTCGCTCTCGCTGTTGCGGCCATAGATCTTCCAGTTCTTCGGGTTGCGGGTATAGAACGAGTACGTGTCATTACCCGTGGTCATGATGTAACTGGTGGGCTTGAAGGGGACGCTGCTCTTGAGGTCGACCCAGATGGTCTCCCAGGCTCCCGACTTGTTCTCCACGCACCACTTGGTGCTCTTGTTGCCGTCCACTAGCTTGGCATAACCCTCGTTGCCCTCGTTGTCCAGGCCGTTGTGGGGAACGTTATAGCCGATGGCTGTGAGTGACTGCGCGGTGGGGTCGCCAGCAGGTGGCTCCGGTAGCGGATTGCTCAAGACTAGTCGCAGACCATCCCCATAACATAGATTCCATGAATAGTTATATGTACCCCAATGGCGAACCCAAACGGCACAACTCTCTGCATTAGACAAATAATGACCGCCTCGCAAGATTTTGTAATGCGTACCAGGGTCTTGAGCGGGTCCTGTAGGATTCGTCTGAGGCTCACTGCTCTCATAAGTATATGTCATCCAGTCCTGGCACCATTCTAATACGTTACCGCTCATGTCGTAAATGCCCAGTTCGTTAGGCGCTCTAGTGCCAACCGGGTGTGGGAATATGGGTGCAGGCCCCAAGTTGCCTTCATACCACGCCACGTCATCAATGTTATTGCTGCCCGAGTACTCATAACCTTTGCTCTTATTTCCGCCACGCGCCGCAAACTCCCATTCGGCCTCGGTGGGCAGACGAAAGTTCTTCCCGGTCATTTGGTTCAGTTTGGTGATGAACGATTGGCAATCATTCCAGTTGACTTGATCTACTGGCTGCTGCAGGTTGTCCTGATTATAGCTGGGATTGCTGCCCATCACCGCCACCCACAACTCTTGGGTGACCTCGGTCTCGCCGATGCTGAAGTCGCTCAGCGTCACCTGATGCACAGGGCTGCTGTTGTATGAAGCTTCATTGCCCATTTCAAAGGTGCCGCCAGCAACATCAATCATCTTAAACTTCACACCATTGACGGTATATTCGGTGAACTTTGACGCATTCTTGCCCAGCATGATGTTGATGACCTCGTTGACATCGGCGATGTCCACCGCGCCATCGTCGGTCACATCGCCGTCGGTGGTCTGCGCGGTTTTGCCCAGCATGATGTTGATGACCTCGTTCACATCGGCAATGTCCACCGCACCATCGCCGGTCACGTCGCCGATCACGTGGACACCCTCCAGTCGCGGGATGGTGAATGTCTTGGTGGCTGTGCTCGGCAGGCGGGCGGGCTGTTGCAGGGTGGCCGTGGCGGTCACTTGCTGGTCAACGTCGGTACGCATGATAGTGTAGGGGTTCGCCACCTCGCTGCCGTCAACAGAGAGCGTGATGATGCCATCGCCCGTAGCCTCGATGACACATTGGCCTGTGAAGGTGTTCATGTTAATAGTAGGCGCGTCGCTGTCCATTGACGGGAGTGTTCCGGCGTTCACCTCAGTGACAGTATAGCTGTTGGACTTGCTGTCGTTGCCATAAAATGAATCATTGTATCTGTTGTAGCTCAGATAAAACGTTTGTGAGCGTTTCTTATAGGCGATGTAGAAGCTGTCGCCGCTCCCTGGCTCCACATAGTCCAGAGTGCTCTCTGTGCCGATGCCGTTCACAAAGAATTCATCTATATACCTGCGCCTTGACCGGCTCAGGATCTTGTAGCCGGTCGACTCGGTGCCCACAAAGCACCATAGGTAGTCGTCGGCAGTGGTGGGCGAGCTCGAAGACAAAATATCAGGAAAATAGGATACAGCAAGTAGATACACATTCCCGGTATTGATCTGGTACCATTTGGTCGTGGGTGACAATGGGTTGGTCGTGGGCTCAAACGGCAACGCACGGCTAGTCAGCGACAGCAGTGACAATAGTGCCACTACCAAAATTTTTGGGGGGCTGAAATTTTTCATAAGCTTTTGAATTTTAAAAAGTAAGTTGTTTGGGACTTATAGACCTATTCGGTACCGCAAAATTACTGCTCCGGCGGCTATCCACCAAACAAAGCTGTGTGGACTTTTGCGCATCGACACAAAAATCCACACATCGTGCACAAAAAACCACACTTTTTGCACAAAAGTCCACACAGAGTAACAAAATCGTAGTCAAAAAGTGGCTGTTTGATTATTTTTGCTTATCTTTGTCCCATCTTTAAGGTGGGTTCTATAAATTAATTTGAGATGTTTTTGAACTATTTTCGAGCAGATGCGAAGTTAAAGCAGCAGTGGCATAGCGAGCTATGTCGCAATGCTTTAACGCAGCAGATGCCGAAAAGATTCAAAAACAGCCAAGAACTCATCACAATATTTTATTAATTTATAGAACACTCCTTAATAAAGTCGAAATAATGACCTACACGATATATAGCATGCTCAATGTGGCATCGGCCGTGCTCATCGGCGGACTGGGGGCTGTGATTGCCGCAGTGCGCATTCCGGCACGCACACAGAACCGGCACTACCGCACGGCACGCACCTACCTGAGCATTGCCTTCATCCTGCTGGCACTGCTCAAGCTCACTGAGATCATCGTGCCCAAAGACAACGACACCGAGCTGACAGGCTGCATCGCCCTGATTGTGGGAGCCTTGCAGGCACTGTGTTTCACCGCCTCGCTGCTGCTCTTCATCAGGCCGCAGTGGGTCACGCGGCGGCGGGTGACCACGCAGCTGGCGGGCATCGCGGCCGTATCGCTGGCCTTGGTCGTCTGCCAGACGATGCTGCCTGCTGGGACCTATCACATCGTGATGGCCGGATGCTCGGCGCTCTATGTGGCGCTGCTGGTCTACTACACCCTGGTGTTCCGCAGGGCCTATCAGCAGTTTGGCGCCGACATGACCGCCTATTATCAAGAGGAAGACTTGAACCGCCAGCTGCGGTGGATTGCCTACACCTTCTATTCGTCGCTGGCTGTGGGCTGCCTGGTGTTTCTCTCGGTCAGTGGCATTGTGTGGCTCGACTGCCTGTTCATCGTCATCTACTCGGCATTCTACGTCTACCTCACCAGCCGGTTTATCAACTATGGCCAGTATGTGTCCACTGTGATGCGGGCCGTGCAGCCCGACGAGCAGTCGCAGGTGCCCTCACTGGGCAAGACTGCCGTCGCACCCGAGCGCATGAGTCGCACCATGGTCAAGGCGGTCGAAGACACCCCAATGAAGTTTGCGCCCATCAGCGCGCGTCTGCAGCAGTGGGTCGACGAGAGGACATACCTCCAGAGCGATGTGGCCGTCAAGGACGTGGCCGCCGCGCTCGACACCACGCCGCGCCGCCTCAACGAGTACTTTAGCGAGGTCGTGGGCGAGGATTTCGTCAAGTGGCGCATGCGCTTGCGTCTGCAGTATGCCTGCCAGCTCATCGACCAGAATCCCGACCGGGCGATGCAGGAGATAGCGGTGGAGTCGGGCTTCGGCGACCGCAGTTACTTCTACCGCAAGTTCTCAGAGGTCATGGGCATGACCGTCACGCAATACAAGCAACAAGCCAAATCTCGTGCCAGCGAGCGCAGAGCCGAGCTCGCTTGAGCTATGCCGAGTGCAGCCGAGATTATCCAAATCTCGTGCCAGCGAGCGCAGAGCCGAGCTCGCTTGAGCTATGCCGAGTGCAGCCGAGATTATCCAAACTTAATCTACCCCTTTCAGAGTGAGGGCGATGCGCTGACGGTCGACATCGACCGACAGGACTCGCACCCTTACCACCTGGCCCAGCTTCACCACCCGCGACGGGTCGCTCACACGCCGCTCGGCCATTTGTGAGACGTGAACCAGCCCCTCCTTGTGCACACCGATGTCGACAAACGCACCAAACTGCGTGATGTTGGTCACCTTGCCGTTGAGCACCATGCCCTCGTGCAGGTCTTCAATCTTGGTCACATTGTCGTCAAACTCCACATTCTCGGCACCCTCGCGCGGGTCACGCCCGGGCTTCTCCAGCTCGTGCATGATGTCGACCAGTGTGGGCTCGCCCACGTCGCCGGTCACATATCGCTTGATGTCGATTTTGTCGCGCTGCGCCTTGTCCTTGATCAGGTCGGCCACCGTGCAGCCGCAGTCGCGTGCCATCTGCTCGACCAGCGCATAGCGCTCGGGGTGCACAGCGCTGTTGTCCAGTGGGTTGGCGCTCTCGGGAATGCGCAGGAAGCCTGCCGCCTGCGTGAAGGTCTTCTGGCCCATCTTGGGCACATGCAGGATGTCGCGCCGGCTGGTGAAGTCGCCGTTCTCGGCACGATAGGTGACGATGTTCTGTGCCAGGGCGGGGCCAAGGCCGGCCACATAGGTCAGCAACTCCTTGCTGGCGGTGTTGATGTTGACGCCCACACTGTTGACGCAGCTCTCGACCGTGAATGTCAGCGCCTCCTTGAGGCGCGTCTGGTCCACATCGTGTTGATACTGGCCCACGCCGATCGACTTCGGGTCAATCTTGACCAGTTCGGCCAGCGGGTCGAGCAGGCGGCGCCCGATTGACACCGCGCCACGCACGGTCACATCCTCGTCGGGAAACTCGTCGCGAGCCACCTTCGATGCCGAGTAGATCGAGGCTCCGCTCTCGTTCACCACATGCACCTCGACTTTGCGGCCCAGCTGCAGGCGCTTCAAGAATCGTTCGGTCTCGCGGCTGGCAGTGCCATTGCCCAGCGCAAAGGCGTCAATCTTGTAGCGATTGACCAGCTGTTCGACGGTGGCGGTCGCACCCTCGATGTCAAAGTGCGGCGCCACCGGATAGATCACGTCGTGGTGCAGCAGGTTGCCCTGCTCGTCCAGGCACACCACCTTGCAGCCCGTGCGGAACCCCGGGTCAACGGCCATGATGCGCTTGCGTCCCAGCGGTGGGGCGAACAGCAGCTGGCGCACGTTCTGGGCAAACATGTTGATGGCCTCGCCGTCGGCCTTCTCCTTGCTGGCGGCGGCAAACTCGGTCTCGATCTGCGGCTTGACCAGACGCTTGAAGCCGTCTTCTGCGGCCTCGCGCACCAGGTCGGCACACAGTCCCTGGCCGCGCACCACCGTGCGGGTGATGTTGTGCAGGCATCGCTCGTCGTCGATGCCGATGGTCACGCGCAGGAAACCCTCCTTCTCGCCGCGCCGGATGGCCAGCAGCTGGTGCGACGAGATGCGGCGCAACGGCTGCGAGAACTCATAGTAGTTCTCGTAGTTGCGGCCCTCGATTTCCTTGCCCTTGACAAAGTGGCTCGACAGGATGGCATCAAAGCGGAATGACTTGCGCACCTGGTTGCGCACACGCTCGTTCTCGCTCACCCACTCGGCGATGATGTCCTGGGCTCCGGCGATGGCGGTCTCCACGTCAGGCACCTCGTCGCCCACAAAGCGCACAGCCTGGCGGGCGATGTCCTGTTCGCGCTGGGCCATGATCAGCTTGGCCAGCGGCTCCAGGCCGCGCTGGCGGGCCGCCTCGGCGCGTGTCTTGCGCTTGGGCTTGAAGGGCAGGTACAAGTCCTCGAGCTGGGTGGCGTCCCAGCAGTCGCGGATGCGGGCGGCCAGCTCGGGTGTGAGTTTGTCCTGCGCCTCGATGGTCTTGAGGATGGTGGCGCGGCGCTTCTCCAGCTCGTGATAGTAGTTGAGCCGCTGTTCAATCGACTGGATGGCCAGCTCGTCCAGACCACCGGTCATCTCCTTGCGGTAGCGGCTGATAAACGGAATGGTGGCGCCGTCCTCGAGCAGGCTCACCGTGCCGGCCACCTTGTGCAAGTCAATCTCGAGTTCCTTCGAGATCAGTTCTATAATCTTGTCGTTCATTATTTGATTGGCTGCTTGTCGAGTAGTCGAGCATTCGATTGCTCGAACAATCGTGGGAATTGTCAATTATTTATTTTCAATTGAATCACAGTAATCTCGGGCGTGGCGCCGATGCGCATGGGCACACCCACCATGCCGATGCCGATGTTGACATACAGGTGCTGGCCCGACTCGCTGTACAGCCCGCCCCACTCGCGGTAGCGCCAGCTGGCCGGTGAGTATTTCTGGCCAAAGAGCGTCACCATCATCTGCATGGCATGCGTGTGGCCCGCCAGCATCAGGTCGATGTCGGTCTGGCCCACAATCTGCTCGCGCCACTGCACGGGGTTGTGCTGCAGCAAGATCTTGTAGGGCAGCCGGCGCACGCTGTCGGGATAGGCCGCGGCCAGGTCGCTGTAGTTCACAAAGTGCCCCTCGCCATAGTTTTCCTCACCGATGACCAGCACACTGTCGCCGTCGTGGGTCAGAATCAGATGCTCGTTGCACAGCAATCGCCAGCCCATCTGTCGCTGCAGGTCGCACAGTGCCTGGTGGTCGCACGCCTTGGCCAGCGAGTCGGGCCAGCGGCAGTAGTCGTCATAGTCGTGGTTGCCCAGGATGGCAATCACCCCATCGCGGGCCTTGAGCCGGCTCAGCGCGTCGACAAAGGGCAGCGCCTCGCTCGTGCAGCGGCTCACCAGGTCGCCCGTGAACACTATCACGTCAGGGTGCAGGCGGTTGACACTGTCCACCAGTTGCTCGACAATGGCCGTGCGCGTGCCGTAGGTGCCCAAGTGCAGGTCGCTGATGTGCACCAGGCGATAGCCGTCGAAGGCCTGACCCAGCCGGGGACTGCTGACGGTCACCTCGTTGACCTGCAGCCGGCCTGGGGTCACCAGGGTGCCCCACCACATCGTGCCGAAGGTCAACAAGCCCACGCATGCTCCAGCCGTGCCGAAGCAGCGCTTCACACCACGTGGCAGCCGGCGTATGAACGACGGCCAGGCGACCAGCAGCCACAGGTACTTGGGCACATAGCATGCTATGTAGGTCCACAACAGCCACATCGCCAGATTCAGCTGGCCATCGCTGGCCGCCGAGTCGCCGAAGGGTTGAGCCATGCCCACCACCAGCATCACCTGCAGCGCAAGCGACAACAAGCGGTGAACGAGCGACAATGCCTTGCTCATCCGCCGCAGCTTGCGGTCTATCAACCAGTCAACCAGTAGGTTCAGGAAGATAAACACCGTCAGGGCAATCCAATTAATCCGCACGGAGTAGTTTTTAGACTTTAGACTTTAGACGTTAGCTCGAATGCTCGAATGCTCGAATGTTCGAATGCTCGAATGTTCGAATGCTCGAATGTTCGAACAATCGAATGCTCGAATGTTCGAACAATCGAATGTTCGAACAATCGAATGCTCGAAACCCGAAAATTATAAATTATTTGAGCGCCTCGAGCTGGTTGGTCAGCGGGTTGCTGTACATCTGCAACATCTTGTTGAACATATAGAAGCGGTCATACTCGCTGAGCTTGATGTCGACCTTGTCAATCTGGTCGCTCAGGTATTGCGTGAATGCCTCTTTCTCTTCGGCCGAATACTTGTCGGCAAAGTCCTTGTTGTCAAACAGGATGTCGTGTGCGATATAGTTGGTCTTGAAGATCTTGTAGCCCACATGAATCGAGTGGTCGATGATGCGGCAGATGCGACTCACTGTCAGCAGCTTGTCCAGGTCCTCGGGGATCTTGTCAAGCTCGTCGTTGATGCAGGGGGTGAATGTGTAGTGGATCTGGCCCTTCTGGCCCATCAGCCCGGTGCGCATGCTCAGCAGGTCATCGTCGGGCGACTTCTTCCAGTTGGGGTTCTTGTCCTTCATCAAGAATTCCTTGGCCTTGAGGTAGTCGTTCGGGTCATACTCATAGCTGATGGCCACCGGTGCGATGTTCAGCTCCTTCAGGCTCTCGACGATGCTCTTATCGCGGTTGCCGTAGCTCAGCATCTTGATCAGGCTCTCCTGGGTGCGGTCGTTGCTGTCCTTGCAGCGGCCCTCGCGCTGCGAGATCCAGATGGACTCGTGCTTCTGTGTGATGCTGAAGTGCATGTAGCCCGACAACTGGATGGCGGCCTGCAGCGTCTGGATGCGGCCCAGGTTGCGCTTGACGATGAACGCCTTGTTCAGCCTTGCCAGCTTGTTGATCCAGTCATAGATGAGCAGGTTGTTGCCGATGGCTATCTCGCACGACGGACGACCGCTCTTGAGCAGAAGATAGCCCAGCTGTGCCGAGTCGAGGATGATGTCGCGGTGGTTGGTGATGAACATGTTGGGCACATCGGGGTCGGTGTTCTCGTCCATGCCGCTGCTGGTCAGACCAGTTGTCGTCTTGGCAATCAGCCCCTCAAGGAACGGGCGCATCACACGCACCTGAAACTCGTCCTTCGAGTTCAAGCTCAGCAACACATACTTGAGTTCGCTGTATTTGTAGTTGGGCAGAGCCATGCCCACGATGCGCTGGAACAGTGGCTCCTCAACCAGTATCGACATTGCGTTGTGAAAGTCCTTGTCGCTAATCGGGCAGATATCCAGATACTCCGCCGGGGTGGTTACATTCTCGTTAATCATAGTCCTGTCTTGTTGGTTTGCTATCAAAAAGACAAAGGTACAAAAAAAATCTCACCTGACAACAATCAGGTGAGATTTTTCAAAAAGCAATCAGCCGTAGGTTTCAATCAGGTGCTTGACAAACTGCACATCGGCAAAGTTGATGGTGCCCTGGTCGTGCTGGTTGAGCGACTCAATCTGATGCATCTCGTCGGCTGTGAGCTCAAAGTCAAAGATGTCCAGGTTCTGCTCCATGCGCTCGCGGTGCGTGCTCTTGGGGATGGCGACGATGCCGCGCTGGGTGAGCCAGCGCAAGGCCACCTGGGCTGCGCTCTTGCCATGATGCTCGCCCATGCTGGCCAGCAGCTCGCTCTTGACCACACCCTCGACACCCTGGCCGCCTAGGGGGCCCCAGGCCATCATGCGTGTGCCGAAGTCGTGCAGCAGCGGCTCAATGCCGCGCTGCTGGATGAGCGCGTTGCATTGCAACTGGTTGACCATCGGCTTGATGTCGACATAGTGGGCAAAGTCAAAGAAACGGGCCTTCTGGAAGTTGCTCACGCCGATGGCGCGCACCTTGCCGGCACGGTAGGCTTGTTCCATGGCACGCCATGTGCCGAACACGTCGCCGTAGGCTTGGTGAATCAACAGCAGGTCGATATAGTCGGTCTGCAGCTTGCGCAGGCTCTCGTCGATACTGCGTGCAGCCTTCTCTTCTCCAGCATTGCTGATCCACACCTTAGTGGTGAGGAAAATCTCGTCGCGCGCGATGCCGCTCTTGGCCATGGCGGCACCCACGCCCTCCTCGTTATAGTAGGCCTGTGCCGTGTCGATCAGGCGATAGCCCACACTCAATGCGTCGCTCACGCAACGCTCACACTCCTGCGGAGTGACCATGAAGACGCCGTAGCCCAGCACGGGCATCTCCACACCGTTAGCTAGTTTGATGGTTTCCATTGCTTTATAATCTGGTTAAAGGGTGACTTTCGTCGGATGGTTTTCGATGGCTCGAACATTCGAGCGTTCGATTGCTCGATTGCTCGATTGCTCGATTGCTCGATTGTTCGAATATTCGAACTAACAACTAAAATCTAAAAACTAAAAAATCTATTCTCCCAGCTTGTACTCGCCGGTGCGGATGGCGGCAATCACACCGCCATCAATCAGCAGGTCGGTGCCGGTGATGAAACGTGCATGCTCGCCCAGCAAGAAGGCGGCGGCCTCGGCAATCTCGTCGCTGGTGCCCGTGCGCCCGGCGGCCGAGGCATCAATCATGCGCTGATAGCCCTCGCCGTTGGCGTTGAACTCGTCGTAGGCCAGCGGCGTGACAATCACGCCGGGCGAGATGGTGTTGATGCGGGCGCGACGCTTGCGCCAACTGGTGGCTGCCGCACGCTGGGCCTGCAGATGGTTGATGCGCTTGGCTATCATGTAGGCTATTCCGGAGTTCTGCATGGCAACTTCCTTGACAAACGGCACGTCCTTCAGCCCCTCGGTGGGCGTATTCACCAGTTGCAGCTCGATGTCGTTGGGGATGGGGTACATATAGGCCGCCTGGCTCGAGATAATTAGGCCCGATCCTCCTGCGGCCATCACCTCGCCAAAGGCGTCAATGGCCAGTCCGGTGCCCACCATGTCGAGGTCGACGATGTGCTCGGGATTGGCTTGATTGGGCGAGGCACCGGCCGTGTCGATAAAGTGCATCACCGGCCCCAGCTCGGCAGCACGGCGCGCAAAAGCCTCAACACTGTCGCGGTGCAGCGCGTTCACCACCATTGACTCCACGTCATAGCCACAGTGACCGAAGTCCTCGCTCACGCGCTCTAGCGCCTTCTCGCTGATGTCGCCCAGCAGAATCTTCTTGCCCGCGCCGATGCGGCGCACAATGGCTGTGCCCATACTGCCGGCACCCAGCAGTGCCACCACCTGTTTCTCGTTGTTTCTGTCAAATATCATAGCCTGTTTGGGTCGGTTAGTTTTTCACCTGCAAAATTACGGCAAAAAAGGCAACCCGTATTTATCCGGATTGCCGCTAAAATGTCACATTTCGCCGAAAGAATGGCGCATTAGGGACGGTTCTTTCTCGCCAAAAGTTAAAACACTGTTAAAAGTGGCGAAAAAGAACCGTCCTCAAATTGTCATTTGATCTCGTTGATCCAGTTGCGATGTCTTGCGGCACGTTGGGCGAGATGGTCTCCTCGATTTGGAGGTACTCGTTGGGCAGGCCGGTGGTGCAGCATTGGAACTTCAGCTAGTCAATCTAGCACCTCTAGTAGCCCAGCGACTTAAGCCACTGTTCGACGGTGGCGCGGCCCGAACGCACATCGTGGCCATACATCTCAAAGCCGTCGGTCACCGTGGCGTTGGGGTAGGCCGCCTTCACGTCCTCGACACAACGGCCCAGACCCGAGCCCTCATGGGTGGTGAACGGGATGATGGTCTTGCCGCTCAGGTCATACTGCTTGAAGAAGGTGAACATCACCTGCGGGTAAGTGCCCCACCACACGGGGCCGCCGATAAACACTGTGGTGTACTGGTCCAGGTTCTCAAGCTTGCCCTCAAACTCAGGCAGCTCGCCATTCTGCTGCTCAACCTTGGCCAGGTCGCACAGCGGCTTGTAGGCCATGCCGTCATACTTGTGGATGACCAGCTCAAACTGGTCGGCACCGGTGATGTAGCTGATGTAGTCGGCCACAATCTTGGTGTTGCCCACCTCAATGTTGCCCACGGCATAGTTGTCGCCGGCATGCGAGAAAAACACCACTAGCGTCTTGCCGCTGGTGGCGACAGTTGTCGGTTGTGCATTGTTCTGCACCTTGCTTCCGCTGCACGACATCGACATCAGCAATGCCACAGCAGCCATCAGATATTTACTAAATCTCATCACTTAATTATTTGAATTGTAAACTATTAACTATCAACTATAAACTATCAATATGTGCTCGCCTGTGAGTCGACAAACAGCCATTGCCCGTCGCGCTTGACCAAGTGAAAGGTCAGCTGCAGGGGCCAAGTGTGCTTGCCGCCGCCAAACACCGCCGCCTCGACGCGGCTGCGTCCCGTCAGGGTTGCCTGGTCACCATCGACACGGATGTCCATCTGCTCATGCTCAGCACTGTAGTAGTTGAGCGTGCCGTCGGCGATGGCGCGGATGTACACCGCCTTGGGCTGACGCATACCCGTCATGTGGGTCAACACAAACTCTGGGGCGTGCACGACATTGAGCGTGACGGTGTCCTTGTCAATCATCGCCTGATACATCCGGCGGTAAACATCCATGATCTGTTGCTTGTCGTCCATGTCAGTGGGTCGATTTGAGATATTGCAGGTCGCCGTACCAATAACTGGCCGTGCAACCACCGTCGATGAGGAAGTCGGCACCGCTGATGAAACGGCCACGGCTCGACATCAGGAACTCGGCCAGGTCGCCCACCTCATCGGGCGTGCCGGCACGGCGGGCGGGCATGCCCTCGATCATCTTCAGATAACCCTCTTTGCGCGGGCCGTGCAGCTCGTCGTTGGCCAAAGGCGTGATGATGATGCCGGGAGAAATGCTATTGATGGTGGCGTCGCGCTTACCCCAACGGGTGGCCTCGGCCATCACGCGCAGCACATTGCAACGCTTGCTGTACTGATAGGCTTTGAGCGTGTCGGTGATGTCGCGCAAGAAAGGCAGCTGCAACAGCTCGTCGGCCGGTGTCATCGCCAGCGCGTCGCTCTGCTGCTGGGGCAGGGCCGGCAGGCGGTGGCCGCTCTGCGAGGAGATAATTACACCCGAACCGCCCTCGGCTATCACCTTGCCAAACTCCTCCAGCAATACGCTTGTACCATAGAGGTCAACGCGCAGTATTTCTTCAACGGGAGCTTGTGAGGGTGACACGCCAGCAGCGTTGATCAGATGCCTCACTTCGCCCAGCGACTGGGCGTATCTGGCCAGTTCGAGAATGGATGCTTTAGAACCCAGGTCGCACTGGATGGTCGAGCACGCAAATCCGGCATTCTCCAGCGTCCGGGCCGCTGCCTGGGCGTTGCCGATGCTATAGTCGGCCAGCACCAAGTGCTTGCCGGCCGCCACGCGACGGGCGATGGCCACACCGATGCTGCCGGCACCCACGAGCACTACAATCTGTTTCATCATTTCATTCATTATTCAACGCGCTTGATGAGTCGGGCGGGGTTGCCGCCCACAATGGTGTTGGGTTCGACATCCCGGGTCACGACGGCCGCGGCGGCAACCACGGCGTTCTCGCCCACGGTGACACCGGGCAGGATGGTGGCACCGGCGCCAATCCAGGCATTGCGGCCGATGTGCACGGGTTTGCACACCAGCAGGGCATGGTCGTGCAGGTCGTGGTTGTTGCTGATGAGTTGGACATTAGCGGCAATCAGCACATCATCGTCGATGGTGATGCCCCCACGCGACATCATCAGGCAGCCGCCCATGATCATCACATTGCGGCCGATGGTCACCTGATTGGCGCACACCAGGTTCAGCGGCGGCATCACGCGGCTGCCCTCGCCAATCTTGCCGACAAACAGCTCATGGACCAGGCGGTCGTACTCGTCGGTGTAGGGCATCGTGTGGTTGATGGCATACACCAGTTTCACGTCGCGCATTCCCTGTTCCATGTCGGCGGGAGTGCTTTTGCGTGGGTCTACAATAAATCCTTCCATATTATTCTGCTAGATTTGCGATGTGCTGTGCCTCGCGGTCGGCGTGTGCGGCCTCGGCTCCGTGGATGGGCGTGCCGGCCAGCACGGTGGCCCCGGGGCACAACTTCTTGATGAAACGCTCCGAGCTGCCCATGCCGCTGCCCTCGTTGGTGCAGAACGGGATGATGGTCTTGCCCGTGAAGTCGTAGCTCTCAAGGAAGGTGTAGCACACCATGGGCATCGTGCCCCACCAGTTGGGGTAGCCCAGAATGATGGTGTCATACTCGTCGATGCTCTCGGGGGAGTTCTTCACCTCGGGGCGCGCCTGGTCGCGCAGCTCCTGCTTGGCCTCCTCGATGCAGGTCATGTAGGACTTGCTGTACTCGTATGTGGTGTCGATCTGAAATAAGTCAGCCTCAGGCAGCAGAGCCTTGATCTTGGCGGCAACTACCTCGGTGTTGCCCAACTTCAGCTCGCGGATGCTTCCGTTGACATAGTTCTCGCCGCGCCGCGAGTAATAAGCGATTAATACTTTAGCCATTTTCAATTAAGAATTAAGAATTAATTTAACTTTCTAAAGTAGCTACTTTTCGGTAGTTAAAGGAGTTAAGTAGTTATGTAGTTAAGACGATAGTCTTTTTGTTCGGTAGTCCTACGCTCTCATCTCGTTAGTTCTTGCGGCATGCCGCATCCCTACAGCCATCAGGTAATGTCTTAACTCCCTTTAACTCCTTAACTTCTTAACTACTTTAGAAACTTGAAAATTAAGAATTGGTTCAACGGCTCCACTCGAAGTGTTGCTCACGCTCGGCTATCCACCAGCGGCCTTCTATCTTCACGTACTTGTCGTAGTAGCGCACGGCATGCACCGTGAGTTTGTCCTTGCCGTCCTCCTCGGTCACCAGTGTGGCCAGGGCGTAGCAGGTGCCGGTGGCGTGTGTCTCGTCGATGAAATCGACGCTCTGCTGGCCGTTCATGTGAAACGACACCTTGGCGGCACCGAAAGCTTTGTACTGGCGGATCATGTCCTGCACGTCGCGGGCCTGCATGCCCAGCTTGTCGCCAAAGTAGACATCGAGCTTGATGTCGGGGCGGAAAATCTCAACGTAGCAGTCCTGGTTGTTCTTGTCGCTCTCGGTGGCATAGAAGTCTACTAGCGCCTTCAACTCCATGCGATCTTGCATTCTGAAATCCATTGTCTTTGTCTGTCTATTGGGGTTAGTAATTTGCTGAATTGGCGTCATCATCTCGAATGACACTGCAAAATTACAACCATCGCCCGAAACCTGCATGACACAATTTTCGGGCGATTTTACCAAAATCCGACTTTCGTCGCAATTTCGGTTCTGTACTCATTTGCACAAGATTTGGATAATCTTGGCTGCACTCGGCAGTCCATGCAAGCATGACTGCGCTCATTTGCACAAGATTTGGATATTCCAATCAAAAGTATTACCTTTGCAAACAGTTTCCACTCGATGAAAGTCCAGAAATGTTGCGAAAAAGGTTATAACTCTACAACTTTTGTGCCAACATTTTGGCAAAAATGCAAGATTTTGTAGGATAATAGCAGTTAATAATTATGAAATATCTAAATGTAAAGAAAGCTTTGGCTGCATGGCAAGCACTTCAGCCACTCTCTGAGAAAGACAGACAGAGACTCAGTCGTAGGTTCACCATTGACTTCAATTTCAACAGCAATCACATCGAGGGCAATACCTTGACATATGGTCAGACCGAAATTCTGTTGCTTTTTGGCAAAATCATAGGCGAAGCCGATGTGCGTGACGTGCAAGAAATGACTGCAAGCAATGTCGGATTGAAGATGATGGCTGACGAGGCAGCTGTGAAAGAAACTCCTCTTTCACAGCATTTCATTCGCACTCTGCACAAAACCTTGTTGCGCGAAGATTACACAGTACACCGAACTTTGCCTGGTGGTGTGCAAACTAGCTATGTTATCCATGCTGGGCAGTATAAGACGCGGCCCAATAGTGTCATCACACGCTATGGCGACCGCTTTGAATACGCCTCGCCCGAAGAGACACCAGCGCTGATGAGCGACTTGGTCGACTGGTATAATGAAACCGAAAAGAAAGGTAAATTGTCTCCTGTAGAATTGGCTGCTCTATTCCATTACCGATTTATCCGCATCCATCCGTTTGAGGACGGAAATGGGCGCATCGCACGCTTAATGGTAAATTTTATACTGGCGCGCCACGACTGGCCAATGGTGGTTGTGCGCAGTCGCAAAAAACAACAATATTTAGAAGCACTACACAGCACCGACTTGGAGGTAGGACCGGTACCAAGTGATGGTGCACATGCAAGTCTCAAAGACATCAAGCCGTTCATGAAGTACTTCAACGAGTTGATGGCTACAGAGGTCTACAACTATGTCCTCTTCTTGAGCGAGCGGGACGAAAACATTTGGTGGTACGACGGAGAACGCATTGCTTTCAGGACGCCCAACTACAGTAAAGTCTTGAATGCCATGCGCACACATCCCTCTTTGTCACTGGCCAACTTGCACGAAGAGATAGGTATTAGCATAACTTCTGTTAAAAAGTTATTGGACAAACTGATTGAAAAGAAATACATCGAACGAGGCGAAAAAGACGGCAGCTGGCGAGTCTTCATCACCCCATCGACCTGACCAGAGTTTGTAAAGTAGAAATATATTCTTTTCCGTCACAAGGTTTGTAATCAATTAACCGCTAATAATTACAACCATCTCCCGAAACCTGCTTAATACATATCTTGTGCAAACCGAACGCAAAGCCAAACCTGCTTGAGCATCGCTGAGGCGCAGCCAAGATTGTCCAATTTTCGGGCGATTTTACCAAAATCCGACTTTCGTCGCAATCCGCGGTTTTAAAAAAGACATAAAAACATAAGATTCGCGGGGTTTGCTGTTAAAAAAGACATAAGAACATAAGGACATAAGATTCGCGGGGGCGCAATTGTAACGAGGTTTTTTATCACAAACCCGTTCGGGCGGATTTGAAATCCGCCCGCATCCGAGTATAAGGATTTTTAATCCGTAATAAACGCATTACAAATGCTTATACTCAATTTTGCTGGATTGCAACCACGAAGTGCTCGCGACCGAACGGGAGCCCGAAGGGCAAGCGCAGCGCAGCAAATCCTGCAGAACTGGGCAAGCGCAGCGCAGCAATTTTCGAATATCTACCACATTAGATAATCCTGGCTGCACTCGGCAGTCCATGCAAGTATGACTGCACTCGCTTGCACAAGATTTAGATAATTGGGGATGCGGCCATTATGACTCTAGCAAGTCGCGGTATAGTTGTGTCATTTGCCTGGCTATCAATTGCGGCGTGAACAGTGCCGCATGCGCAAGTCCCTTGCGGCGCAGGTCGTTGGCATACTGCTCGTCAGCCAAGACGTGGTCAATGTGTTCGGCCAGTGCGGTGGCATCGTGCGGGTCGAAGAAACAAGCCGCGTCACCGCCCGCTTCGGGCAGACTGGAGGTGTTGGCGCATAATACCGGCGTTCCGCATTGCTGGGCCTCGAGTACGGGCAGACCGAACCCTTCGCATAGCGAAGGAAAAACGACAGCCTGTGACGTGGCATACAGAGCGGGCATCAGTTCGGGTGGCATCCATGGAACCAGCACAACCCGGTCGGTGACATGTCTCTTCGATATGATGGGATAGATGGTCCCGTTCCAGTAATCGTTGGGCTTCCCGACAATCACCAGCTTGACATCTTTATCCTCGAGCAAGGCCAAGCTCTCGATGGCCAGTAGCAGGTTCTTGTGGTCGACCAGCCGTCCTACTGCCAGAATGTAGCGTTCGGATAATCCCACAAGGTGCCGCAGTCGCGCAACGTCTGTTGCTGACACTGGGCGATAATATTTTTGACTGATGCAAGGATAAATGACCTGTATCTTATCAGCGGCGATCCCGAAGGCACTGATGACATCATTTTTGGTATACTGACTGACGGCGATGATGCGGTCTGCCACGTTGATGGCATGCTGCAACTTGTGGTCATAAATCCAACGGTCGATGGGGCTGTGCTGCTCAGGATAGTGATGATAAATCAGGTCATGGATGGTGACCACGCTTTTCATTCCGCTCCGCGTGATGCCGACGGGCAATTCTGCGCTGAGCCCGTGAAATATCTCGGCCTTTGAGCGCCTGGCCGAGTGGATGATGCCTTTGCCGCTGCGCCAGATGTGTCCAAAAGCTGTGTGGTTGGGGGTCTCAGCCGTGACGTTGTCCATCTGCAAGAGCTCGTCGATGGCTTGATGGTGGCGCATCTTGGGCGAGAGGATGATATACCGGTTGTCAGGGTAATAGTGTGCCAAAGCACCGATGAGGCTTCGGCTATAGTTGCCCAGCCCGGTCATGTTGCTCACGGCTCGTTTACCGTCAAAAGCTATATTCATCGTTTTCTGTTAACGCAAGACTAAAAGTTAAGATGAGCAATAACTAATCCGTGTCAGCGAACCTTCCCCTCCCCATTCCCAAAGGGGAGCGGCAGGGGTGGGGTTTGAAAGAAAATCTAACCCTTCGCTTGGCGAAAGGCGAGGAGAAACACCGATTCGCTGAAACCTGGTATGTGGTTAATTGTTGTATAAATACTTGCAAATTAGTGATTTTAGGAAGAAAAGCTCCCAGTTTTTCAGAAGAAAGAAACTACTAATTCCAAGAACAGTCGCAAAATTAGCAAACTTTCTCCGATCATGCAAGCGCTTTGGGAAAATTATACTATCAATCTGCATGTTGTGAAACTATTGTTCTTATGTCTTAATTTTAAAGCGCGAACCTTTAGCTCGCGATCGAACGGGAGCAAATTGATGCGTACTTTTTTTGTGTATTGTCACACTTTTCGTCAGCATAGCACCAAAATATACAAATCTCGAATGAAAATAGCATGGCCAAGTGACCAGTCTGTGCGAGTCAGCTGAGCTGCTGGGCTGAGTCGTTCGACCGCAAGCATCTGCTTGTGGGCGAATGCAAATGGCAAGAGCACGTTGATGTCGATGGGGAGTTGGAGCGGCTAAAGACCATTGCCAGTGGTTTGCCTTTTGCCCGTGAACACCAGCTCCACTTTGGGCTGTTCTTGAAGGAAAAGCCAGGAAATCGGCTTGATTTCAATACATTCTGTCCCGATGATGTGATGACAATGCACATATAATTCACAGAACTTCGCACCACCTATAAAGGAGAAATATTATAAAGCAGAAGTATATTCTCACTCGCCTGTTTTTTTTGCACTGACTTGGTGCAAAAAATCTCCAAAAATGCACCAAATGAGTGCAATTATGGAGATTTTTAGGCTTTTAAGAGCAGATTTTGCACTTATTCAGTGCAAAAAAAGACAAATCTTGCACTGAGTGAGTGCAATGTATTGATGCTGTTTAAACGCACATCTCTCAAATAAAATTCGACCATTCTCAAATTCGTGACAAAAAGCGTGACCACCGCGAAACTAGCGAATCTTCTGTCCTTCTGTCCTTATGTTCTTCTGTCTTTTTTAAACCGCTATATATTTTGTTCTTCTGTCTTTTTTAAACCACTAGATATTTTGTCCTCATGTCTTATTCGCGGAAGTCGCTGGGCTTGGCACCCAGGTTGTTGACCACATAGCGCGTGAAGTGCGACATCGACGAGAAACCGAACATGTCGGCGATGTCGGTGAACGTGAGTGAGCGGTCGCGCAGGCAGCGGCTAATGTCCAGGGCTGCATAGCGCGTGATCCAGTAGTTGGCTGGCAGACCGCTTGCCCGCTTCGAAACCTCGCTCAGGTACTTCGCCGTGACACACAGTTTGTCGGCATAGTAGCCAATTTCGCGGTTCTGGCGGAAGTCGCCGTTCTCGAGCATTTCGATGAACTGCTCCATCAGTTGGTGCTGCTGCGCCGAGATGCGGTCCATGCCATAGAGCGTGGCGTGGAAGTCGAAGAAATCGAGGATCATCGTCTGAATGGCCGTGATGAGGATGTCGCGGTAGAACTTGTGCTCGGGCTGCGCTAGGCGCTGGCGGATGACGGCGAAATTGTTGGCACACACGCGCTGTTGCTCGGGCGACAGGCGCATGATGGGGGTCTCGAACAGCGACAGGTGGCCCCTCACGCCATAGTTGCTCTGCGGCGTGCACACCTGGATGAACTCCTGCGTGACATAGATGACGTCGACCACAAAGTCGTCGCTGGGCTGTCGGCTGCTGAACAAATCGCTGCGGCCGGCAATGATCATGCAGTCGCCGGCCTGCAGCGTGAACTCGCGGTTGTTGTACGTCAGCTCGCACTGGCCGCGGTGGCAGTAGGCATGGCACAGATAGCCGGCCAGCAACGGGTCGGCCACCCGGTCCAGCGTGTTGTCAAGGATGATGTGCTGTACAAATTCCATAGTGTTTTATCGCATGAGCACTTTGTGGACCGTGCCGTCGGCCACACCTACATGATAGAGCAGGGTGGCGACGGCATTGCCCTGTTCCTCGCTGTATTCTCCCGAGTAGTCGTTGATCATTTTGTCCCACTGATAGGTGGTGTGCTCAAAGTCGGCACTCAACGTCTGCTGGTCGGTCTCGTTCACCTTGCATTCGTAGGTGTTCGAGCCGGTGCCCTGCGCCGGATGCTTGTGGTAGAACATGATTTGCGCTGTGGCAGTCGCCACACAGCCCGTGACCGAGCGCTCGGTCTTGCCACCGCTGGCATAGGTGGGGCACAGGTTGTTGAAGGGGGTGCTCTGGTTCCAGTTGCAAGTGAGCATCGGTCGCACCACGCTCTCTCGCTGGGCGCGTGATGCCGGGGAATAGCTTGCAGGGCAGTTGCGCAGCATGGCCATCTCTTGGGCATAGACATCGAGCATATAGCGCATGCCATCGGGCATGTCGGCTGGGTCGAAGGTGCCCTCGTCGCTGTAGGCCAGCACGCTGGGCGCGCGGTCATCGCCCGCCACAATCACATAACCGTCTTGCATGCCGCCACTGAACACATAGTAGTCAGCTACTGTCTGGTTGGCCGACCGGGCTGTCATGACCAGCGTGGGGTTGACTGCACGGCCCGGAGCTGCATGGCGCGAGGTGGTCGCGCGCAGATGTTGCGCAGCAATGCTATGGGCTAGCTCTGGACTCACTGGCGATGCCTGCAGCATGACTGCGGGCAGCAATAGGGCCATTAAAGTTGTGTTTTTTCGATACATATTTTGATAAATTTAAACCGCGAATAACGCGAAAAGCTTTGTTCTTATGTTCTTCTGTCTTTTTTTAACTGCGAACCTTTAGCTCGCAACCGAAAGGGAGCAATTGCGCAAAATAATTATGAATAATAAATTATAAATTATGAATTATGAATTATTAATGATGGCTTGTGGCAATGCGTGGCGGCCGGCATCAGTCATCAGCCCGCGGCGTTCAAGGTCGGCACAGCGCGCGATGTTCAGCGCGGTCCAGTGGCTGCGGGGACGGCGTGGCGACAGTCGTTGGGCCAAACGTCCGTCGGGCAAGCGTTTCAGCGTCGAGTCAATCCACCCAAAACACAATGCTTCTTCAACCACCTCAAGATAGGGTAGGGCGGTCCACTCAGGGCTTCGCTTGCCCCGGTACGTGATTACCCAGCACTCGCGCACCGCTTGATGGTTGGCCGCAAGCCAAGCGCGCAACTGTCCGCGTTGGCTGTACTCCAGCAGATTGACAACTTCCATGAGGATTTCTTTTTCGGCTCACAAAGATAGTCATTTTTTTCAATTAAATCTGTTTTTTTCTTTATATTATATAGGTGTAACTTGTTTTTTTCGATAAAATCAATTTTATAGATAATTTTTTGATGAGATTATTTGGTTTATAAAATAAACTTGTTTATCTTTGCATCGTGATTCGAACACAAAGGGTGTGAACTGAGCCTTCTGCAGGGGCGAGGGGAGCACCGCAGCGTAATGTTAACCAAGTTATTAACGAATTAATGTTCAAAAGAAATCATGGAAGAGAATAATAAATTGACCGCTGAACGCAGTCTGGAAATTATCCGTGAGTCGATAGAGACGAGTCAGCGTACAATTACTCGTAACTCGTCATTGTCACTTATCTGGTGGGGAGCGTGTGTTGTTGCGTTTGCACTGTTGATTGCACACCTTTGGGCAAATCATGGTGGCCCTGCATGGAATCTGCTTTGGGCCGTGCTTTGGCTTGTAGGTTATCTGGGCGAGTGGTTTATTGCTCAACGCAAGGAGAAAATTCCCAACACCTTTGTGGGCAAGACAATTGGTCATGTCTGGGGTACATTTGGGGTGATTATCGGTAGTTTCGGTTTGATTCTTGGCCTTATAGGTGGAGGCATCATTCCCGTTAAATCTTTCATACCCGATAACCATCTTTATATCAACATCACCAGCATCATATCGCTCTGTTTTGGCATTGCCACTACAATCACAGGCTGCATACTCAAGAACCGAATCATTCAGGCTTGTGGTTTTGTCGCAGGTTTGGGCGGTTTCTTCTTCGCTTTGGGGTATCCTTGGTTTGAGCAGTTGTATGTGATGGCGGCCGTTGCTTTTATAGGTCTGGTTGTGCCTGGACTGGTTATCTATTTTCAAAACAAGAAATAAGGAGGTGTGAGGTTATGTTCAAGCCATTAGACCCATTGCTGCACTCCGAGTTGCGCTTGGCCGTCATGTCGCTGCTCATCAGTGTCGATGAGGCCGAGTTCCCCTATATCAAGCAACAGACCGGGGCCACGGCGGGCAACCTGAGTGTGCAGCTCGACAAGCTGGCCACTGCGGGCTATATTGCCATCGAGAAGACCTTTAAGGGCAAGAAGCCATGCACCCTGTGCCGCATCACCCCCGTCGGTCTCAAAGCCTTTGAGGACTACGTTGCCGCCCTGCGCACCTACCTCAACGTTAAGCCCGACACCACCCAACAGACTTGACACCCAGTCGTTATGGGATGCTGCCACATCTTCCCCTCATCCTTCCCAATGGTGGAGGGGAAGAGGTGGCGTTTGCCTTCTCACAGCATAGCTATCCCTCCTAGAAAATAAGCATATCCGATAGCCAATAACGTAAGCAATACGGAAACCGTTATGTGAAACCGCTTTGACATATTATTCTTTCTTGTCAATGATTGTCCATCTGCCTTCCTTGCGACCACCTTCACGAATAATGATACCAGCGGTCTGTAACTGAGAGACATACCGCTGCAGAGTCCTGAACTTAATACCAGTCTTTTGCGCCATTTCACTCGTTGTGATGTATGGATTAAACAACATTTCCTTCACAATAACCTCTTGAACTTGAGTTAGTTCTTTTACGCCACCTTTTACGTCACCTTTTACGCCATCTTTGGTGACACTACCATCATTAGTTTCACCTAAATCCATCGTTGTTTCCTTATTGACAAAGTAAGGATGACAAGGAATGTCGATAAGGAAATATGTTCTCTCTTCATCCGTCTCAATCTTTGCTGCAGGAGATTCATTGGCCTGTAGTTCATCCTGAATAGTAGGAATGCCAGTAGCCGAATCACTTGGTCGGTGCAATTGTGGCGTTGGTCGGACAAAATGGGGTGACAATCTATTGCCCCCAAAAGCGCATTTAACTTCAGCCAAAATCTCGTGTCAAAAAGACAAAGAAACACAATTACTCACCCGCCAGCAATGGCACAACGACACAAGATTATGAAAGCTAAAGTCCTACTCGCAGCAGTCGCCATGATGGCGATGCTCATGCCCAGCAACGCTGTGGCTCGTGACAACAAGGTTCGTCACAGTGAGGGTAACCGCAAGCACCGCGTCGAGATGCGCATGGCCGACAACCGCCGTCCCGTCATCGCACACCACAGAGCACACCGTCCCGGCATCGGTGTCCGCTTCGACCGCCGTCCCGTGCATGGCCGTTTCGTCAACATGAACCGTGAGCGCTTGTGGCTCGCCGATGGCATCCTCTACCGCGTGATGCGCACACCCCACGGAGTTGCATACGTTGTTGTCGGATACTGGAGATGACACGACCGACCCCTCACCCGACCTCTCCCCTGCAAGGGGCGAGGAGCAGAAAAGCACTGGCCAGAACAAGACCTAAAGCACCGACCCGCTAACCAGCCCGTCGGTGCTTTCTTGCATTTTGTCCGTCATAAAACCACTCCGTTTCGAATAATTAATGTAACTTTGCGGCTGCCTACGACTAACCAGATAACACGTGGTTCGTAGCCTGTAACTTGTAGCTTGTAACTATAAAACAATATGATGAAAAATCGATTGATTGGGGCGGCTCTGGTGGCCGCATCGATGATGATGGTGCTGCCCATGGTGGCACAGAAGCAATTCACGCTCGAGGACCTGAACTTCGGCGGAACGAACTACCGTAACATGATTCCGCAGAACCGCACGCTGCGCTGGTGGGGCGACCAACTGGTGCGCGTCGCTGCCGACACTTGCTGGACGGTCAACCTCAAGAATGGTAAGGAGAAGGTGTTCTTCACTCGAGCCCAGGTCAACAAGTGGCTGGGCAGCGACGAGGTCAAGTCGCTCGCAGGCATCACGTTCCCCTACGCCGACCAGTCGTTGGCTGCGTTGGGTACTGTGGGCAAGGTGCAGATGGTCGACTTCAAGGCCAAGAAACGGGTGTGGGCCCAAAACCGTGGCGAGGAGCAGGCCGCAGAGTGGAACAAGGAGAGTAGGGCAGTGGCCTTTGTCAAGGGCGACAACCTCTATGTCACCGATGGGGCAGGGCAGACACGCCAGCTCACCACCGACGGCTCGCGCGACATCGTCTACGGCCAGGCCGTGCACCGCAACGAGTTCGGCATCATGGGCGGACTGTTCTGGAACCCGGCAGGCACACGCTTGGCGTTCTACCGCATGGACCAGTCAATGGTCACCGACTATCCCCTGATCGACGTGCCCGAGATGGACGACACCACACGCTATATCGCCACCCCAGCGCCTGAGAAATATCCCATGGCGGGGCAGACATCGCACAAGGTCACCGTCGGCATCTATGACCTGGCCACAGGACAGACAACCTATCTGCAGGCCGGCGACCCAACCGACCGCTACTTCACCAACATCGCCTGGAACCCTGACGGCGACATTGTCTACATGATGGAACTGAACCGCGACCAGAACGACTGCCGCCTGGTGAGCTATGATGCCGCTACAGGCCGACGCATTGCCGAGCTATATCGCGAGACACACGACAAGTATGTCGAGCCGCAGACACCCATTGTCTTTCTTCCTTGGGACAAAAACTCGTTCATCATGCAGAGCCAGAAGGACGGCTACAACCACCTCTATCTGTTCACCGACGGCAAGCAGGTCAAGCAACTGACTCGCGGCAATTGGGTGGTGATGGAGATGCTCGGTTTTGACGAGAAGGGACACAACATCTTTTTCACTGCCAACGCCGAGAATCCCATCCAGAAGAACGTCTATCGCGTCAATGTCGATGGTGGCACTATGGCGCGCGTCGACGAGGGGGGCCGCGGCTGGCACGATGCTGCGCTCAGTGCCAGCGGCAAGTGGCTTATCGACAGTTACCAGGAGCCTGATGTGCCCCGCAACATCGCCATCGTCAGCACCACCGATGGCAAGGCGGTGCGCTACTTCACCGCGCCCGACCCCTGGCAGGGTTACACGGTGCCTGAGTATCGCTGTGGCAGCATCAAGGCCGATGACGGCGTGACCGACCTCTACTACCGTATGGTCATGCCTGTGGGGTTCGACCCCAACAAGAAATATCCCACCGTGGTCTATGTCTACGGCGGCCCGCACGCACACAACGTGGATGCCCGTTGGCACTATTGCAGCCGCAGCTGGGAGACCTACATGGCCCAGCGGGGCTATCTGCTCTACATCATGGACAATCGGGGCAGCGAAAACCGCGGACGCGACTTCGAACAGGCCACCTTCCGACAGTTGGGGCAGGTCGAGATGCGCGATCAGATGCAGGGTGTCAACTTCCTGCGCACCCTCCAATATGTCGACACAGCCCGCATCGGTGTGCACGGTTGGAGCTTCGGCGGATTCATGACCATAAGCCTGATGACCAATTATCCCGACGTGTTCAAGGTGGGTGTGGCCGGTGGACCGGTCATCGACTGGAAGTGGTATGAGGTGATGTATGGCGAACGTTATATGGACACGCCGCAGACCAACCCCGACGGATACAAGAAGACCAGCCTCATCAACAAGGCCGCCGATCTCAAGGGGCGCTTGCAAGTCATCATCGGGCTCAACGACCCCACTGTCGTGCCACAGCATGCCTACTCGTTCCTCAAGGCCTGCATCGCGGCCGGCACGCAGCCCGACTTCTATGTCTATCCCGGACAGGGGCACAACATGCGCGGGCACCAGAGTGTGCACCTGCACGAACGCATCACCCGCTACTTCGACGACTACCTCAAGTAATCATAGCAGGAATTGACCTTATTTGTGGGCCACGGTTTAGCCGTGGCTCTTTTATTTCATGGCGCAACGGTTGCACACGCCCTTGACCACATATTCGGTCTCCTCGGGCGTGAAGCCCTCGGGCAGTGGCACGCTGGGGATGGCGACGTTGGGCAGGCAGAACGTGCGGTGACAACGCACGCACGTCAGGTGAACATGCCCCATGCAGTGGCGTGTGTCGTCGTGGTGACACACACAATACTTCTGAGCCCCGCTGCCGTCGTCAATCTCGTGCAGCAGGTGGGCATCGGTCAGGCTCACCAGTGTGCGGAACAGGGTTGAGCGGTCGACAGTGGGCAGGGCCTCCTCCAGGTCGGCCAGGCTGAACGCGTCGTGCAGCTCATGGTGCAAGGTGCGCCACACAAGCAGGCGCACCGCAGTCACGCGCAGGCCGGCCTGTTCCAGCACCTGCTCGTCAGTGTTTTTCTCCATGTTTGTCATTTTTGAGGTCGTGTGGGCCGAAGGTCTGCTTCGGCCATTTCAGCTCTTGCGGCGGAACAGGAAGGCCAGCAACGCTCCGATGCCCAGCATCTTCCACAGGTTGCCCGAGCAACCGGGCAGGCTGCCACCCGAGCATCCGGGCAGTTGTTGCTGCCCCTGAGGCAGGGTGTTGGGCTGATTGGTGGGCAGATAGTCCTCCATGCCCGGAATGCCACTGCCGCTGGGTTGTTGCTGCTGCGGATACTGTTGCTGCTGCGGGTACTGTTGCTGCTGCGGGTACTGTTGCTGCTGCGGGTACTGTTGCTGCTGCGGGTACTGTTGCTGCTGCGGGTACTGCTGTTGTTGCGGGTACTGTTGCTGCTGCGGGTACTGCTGCTGATAGTTGTTGCCGCCACGGTTGGTGCCAATGCCCATCTCGCGCTCCAAATCTTGGATGCTGATGTCGCCCGACGGCTGGCCTGTCGTGTTGCCTTGCTGAGGGTACTGCGGCTGCTGCCCCTGTTGCCCCTGTTGCTGCCCCTGTCCTTGGGTCATGCCCTTGATGATGTCTTCTAGAAGTCCCATAATATTCTGTCGTTAATCGTTATTTTCCTTCGGTCGTCCATGCCGAGCCCACGGCTCGGCGATTATTCGTCGCTGTTTTGCGCCTCCTCAATGGCCTCGGTGATCTGGGTCTGATAGCGCTTGTACACCAGGTAGCACAGCCCCAGGATGACGGCCCACATCAGCAGGCTCCACACGCTGTCAAACGGGTTGCACACAAAGTTGACAGCACGCTCCCACATTGAGGGCTTGACCCAAACGCGGTTGTCGGTGTAGGTGATGTGCACCACGCGCGATGGAATGTTGACCGCTATCGAGCACCGCGATTCCTCGCCTTTAATGATATAGGTGCGGGTCGAGTCGGTCTTGCTGATCTCGGCATCCTCCAGGGCATCCTGGCGGTTGACATATTTGGTCATCGCGCCCTTGTTGGCGTAGGTCTTGGTCAGCTCGATGGCGGTGAACACGTCATCGTTCATGGTCAGCACCGCGCACTCATAGTTGGTGTTTCGCCACTTGACGGCATCTTCCTTGCGTTTGCCTGTCAGGGTTATCGTCACAGGGTCGGCTTTCTCATCAACAGTCACTTTGTAGGTCTTGGCATCCTTGAGTTGTTCGACCACATCGTCACAGTCGTCGCCCAGTGTGCTGCCAAAGAACTGTGTCGGGTTGTTGGCCACACCCACTATGTCTTCATCGCTACTGCTGCCACAACTGTTCAACCCTAGTAATGTAGTGATTATAGCCACTATTAAAATCAGTCGCTTGTCCATCGCTTCGAAATTTTTTGTCAAATTTAGTGCAAATGTAGTAAAAATTTCAATGGGTTCGTAAATTTTGACGTACCTTTGCACCGCAAAAAACAAAAAAACCTCTAAAACGAAACATTTTAAACTAAACTAATGAAAAAGAACCTCTCATTGGCTGTGCTTGCCGTGACCGTGATGGGCATGCAGGCACAGGACAATGCGCTCATCGACCTCACCGTGCAGGCACGTGGGGACTACCAGAGAGTCTATGAAGACGGCGAGGCCATCAAGGACGACTGCGGTTTCAAGGGACAGTACCTCAACCTGATCATTCAAGGAGACATCAACGAACACTTCTCCTACAGCTATCGCCAGCGACTGAACAAAATCAGCAAGACACCATTCTTTGAGGCAACCGACTGGCTGCATCTCGACTATAAGCCCATCGACGAGTTGACACTCTCGGGAGGCAAGCAGGTGGTGGCCATTGGTGGATATGAGTATGATCGTGCTCCCATCGACCTCTATTATTGCTCAGAGTTCTGGAACAACGTGCCATGCTACGAGTGGGGAGCCAGTGTTGCCTACGCAGTGAGCAAGAACGACAACCTCATGTTTCAATTCTGCGAGAGTCCATTCCGCAGTTTTTATGAGCACTCCGACATGTATGCCTATAATCTGATGTGGCTGGGAAAACATGGCATCTGGAGCACCTTGTGGTCGGTCAATCTCATGGAATGGAAGCAAGGCCGTTTCATCAATTACATCGCGCTGGGCAATGAGTTCAACTTCACCAAGAAGTTGCGCTTGCAGCTCGACTGGATGAACCGTGCATCGTCGCACCAGACATTCCTCTTCAAGGACTGCTCGGTCATGGCCGAGCTGGCCTATCGGCCCATCGACAAGCTGAACATCTTCGGTAAGTACACCTACGACGTCAACCGCAGCGGCGCTGAGGCCGACCTGCTGGTGCACGACGGCACTGAATTGCAGAGCGTGGGGGTGGGAGTGGAATATTATCCCATCCGCAAGAAGATGGACATACGTCTGCATGCCAACTACAGCTATGCATGGGGTAACAATACCAACCCGGACGGCATCATGCACGACCGCCAGTCATACTTCACAGTTGGTGCTACTTGGTCGATGAACTTGTTGCAATGGCGCCGTAAGTAGACTTACTGAAGTGATTATCAATTCTCAATTACCGAAAGAATTATGCTTAAAATGTTCAGAAGAATCCGCAATAACTATCAGGGGGGTATCATCTGTCTGACAGTTATTGTCGTGATGTTTGGCGGCATCGGCATTAAGATGGGTGCCGCACCCATGCTCAACACCATCATGAACACAGCACACGACTTGCTGCTTAACACCGTTTTCTATCTGATGGGCATCTGTGTGATAACGGGTGCGCTGGGTAAGATTTTTGTCGAATTTGGTGTTGTTGACTTGCTTGAGAAAATTCTCCGTCCGCTCATGCGGCCATTGTTCAACTTGCCGGGCATGGCGTCGCTTGGAGCCGTAATGACATTTCTCAGCGATAACCCTGCCATCATTGCGCTCAGCAAGGAGAAGCACTTTGCTCTCGCGTTTAAGAAGTATCAGTACATCTCGCTCACCAACTTTGGCACAGCCTTTGGCATGGGACTCATTGTCATCATCTTCATGATGGGGCAGGGATTCTACATTGAACCGCTCATTGGGTTCTTTGGAGCATTTGTTGGTTGCATCGTCTCGACACGACTCATGCAACACTTTGTGCTCAAAAATCATCCAAACTATGCCGACGAGCCTGCCTACGACGAGCACATCGAGGCTCCCGAGGTGGAGAAAGAGAACGAGCACAAGACGGTGTTTGTGCGCATCCTCAACTCGCTGCTCGACGGTGGGCGTTCGGGCGTCGACGTGGGCATGGCCATCATTCCTGGAGTGTTGGTCATCTCGACGTTTGTCATGATTCTCACATTCGGCCCCAGTGCCGATGGCACCTACACCGGTGCGGCTTACGAAGGGGTAGAGCTGTTGCCCTGGTTGGCTAATAAATTGGATTGGCTCTTTGGCTTTCTCTTTGGCTTCCACGATCCGCATCAGGTGGCGTTCCCCATCACAGCACTAGGTGCGGTGGGAGCGGCATTGGGCTTGATCCCAAACTTTGTGCAGCACGGATGGGCCGATGGAAACGCCATCGCCGTGTTCACAGCCATCGGCATGTGCTGGAGTGGTTTCCTCAGCACGCACACCGCCATGCTCGACTCGCTGGGCTATCGCGAACTCACTTCCAAGGCCATCATCTCGCACACCATAGGTGGCATTTGTGCGGCACTGGTCGCTCACTGGGTTGTTCTGCTCATCGGCCTTTTCTGAAATCTGAAATAAGATGAGATACAATAAAGCGGCCTCCCGGTGGGAGCCGCTTTATTGTATCTGGTTTCCTGGTTTCTCGCTTCTTACTTGACAAACTTGTGACTGATTTTGCCGTTGGTCACCACATACATGCCACTGTTCAAGTGACTGATACTCAGGTTGGCCTCGCCACGAGGGGTGACTGTGGTTTTGCCCACCAGACGACCACTCAGGTCATACAGGCCTACCGTGCTACCGGGTTGCATGCCCAGGGCACATACATGTGAGCCGGTGACGCGAATCACAGGCTTGGTCGAGGTCAGGTCGCTGACACCCGACAGACCCGGTGTGCGGAACTCCAGACGGGCCAAGGGACCCCACTCGTCGTTGGCGTTACGGCCCATGGCAAAGGCGATGTACTCGGTGTCGGGGTCGGCATTCCACTGGGCCTCATCCACACCGATGTGGTCCCAACCATAGACACCGGGCTGTTCTTGGGTCAGATAGGCTGTGATGCCCTCGTCGCCCCACTCTTCGCTCTCGTAGGCGCTCTTCTCAATGAGCATGTCGTGGTAGATGTTCACCTGGTCATTTGGGGTGTAGACAACCCACTGATAGTAGCCAGCCTCTTCGGTGCCACCAAACTCACCCAGTTCGATTGTGATCTCGGCAAGCCCATCACCGCCCAGCTTGGCGGTTGTGATGGGGATGATGATCATGTCGGCGTAGGCTCCGTTCACATCCCAGCACTGCACATACACCTCGTAGTCCTTGCCAGGAGTGTCGCCAGTCCAGCTCATCTGCTGCTCGGCTGTGGCGTTGAAACCCCAAGCCTTGACCATGTCGCCCATGGTCGAGAAACCCATCCAGGTGCCAAACATGGCAAACTGTTGCTCGGCAGTGCCGGCGTCAAACTGGCAAGCCGCATAGCCGGCACAGTCCTCGTTGGGCGAGAAGGTGATTTTGAAGCCATCGGTGTTGATCTCGTCGATGGTGTAGGTCACAGTGGGGTTGCCCACCAGTTGAGCACTCATCAGCAAGCCGGTGGCCAGCAACAACATCATTGAAAGTAGTCGTTTAATCATACTAGATAATGTTTTTTGTGGGTTCGACAGATTTTGTTCTATGCCGCCTCTGGGACCGAACCCATTGCACCAGTCAGGGCATTTGATGGACTTATCGGGTGACAAAGCTAAGCATTTTGCCGATAATTTGCAAAAAATCGACGCAATAATTGTTGTTTTATCGAAAGTTTGTGATTTGTCTGCCAGCTTTTCTCCTCTCTGTCGAACATTTTGTGGCGAAAAGCTATGCTTCTTGCCCATTGGTCGGGTGGGGGAGTGATTGTGCGATTTCTGGCGCGGTATTTGCAAGATTACAGGGCAAAAGAACATTTGTCAAACCCGCCTAGCCGAAAGGCGAAGCACAACACTCAAGAACTATGAAGCGTTTTATCACCTCCTTCGTCGCTATGGCCGCTGTTATGATGGCCAGCGCAATGAGCTACAGCCAGGCTCGCGAGCAGGCATGGTTCCTGACCGACAAAATGGCTTACGAACTCTATCTGAACGTCGCGCAAGTGGATGCCGTATATGAGATTAACCTCGACTACATCATGAATGTCGATGTCATGGGCGACCTCTATGGGGTCTACTGGGAGCGCCGCACACGCGAACTGAGCTACGTGCTCACCAACAGCCAGATGCACACGTTCTTGGCCAGCGAGCACTTCTATCGTCCCATCACATGGGTGAGCAACTCGTTCCACTTCACCATCTACGACCGGTATCCCCGCGCACGCTTCTACAGCTCGGCACCCAGGGGCTACACGACCTACCGAGGCGAGTACAGGCACAGCAGCACCAGCCGGTTTGAGGGCAAGTTCGACGACAAGAAACCCAACGTCACCACCACCGGACGCACGTTGAGCAACCGCACAGGAGTAACGACAGTCACCACCAACAACGGTGGCTTCACCAACCCCGGCGGTACCATCACCAACGGACGCACGCGCCCCAGTGCCACCACGGTCACCACGACCACCCGCACGGGTGCATCGGGTGGACAGTCGGGAAGCAACAAGGTCACCACGACCACCCGCACCCAGCCCAGCGTCACCTCGACTGGCACGATGGGTTCGGTTCGCACAGGCAACGCGACGGTGACCCGCACCGAGGCCACCAGCAAGACCAGCCGCACCGTCTCGGCGGCCACAAGCTCAACCGTCAGTGGCACAAAGAGCGGAGCAGTCAACAACAGTGCCCGCCGTCACTAACCATCACGGCGACAACAACAGCAATAAGTAAGAGATTTTTTCATAAGCACAAAGTTAGTTAAGTAATCAGGCCGAAGCCTCCACTCAACGGAGACTTCGGCCTTTTGGTGCTGTGCTGGCGGTTTGGGTGTGCGGGCCTTTGGGGGGGGGTGCCTTTTTGGGTGTTGTGCGGGCCGTCTGGCGTTGTGCGTGCTGGCGGTTCCGCCGCCAGCAGTATTGTCACTCAAAAGAGTGACAAGTCAAAGCTCAGATACCCGTCGTCGATGCCGATGGTGTCGGTCGCGCCGCCCTGGCGCACGAGCCGCAGGTCGCTCAGCTCGATGATGGCCTTGAACTCATGGCGCTCGACGACGACGTGGCCGGCGATGGCATGATAGTCACCGTCGTGGTTGTCGCTGCCATGCAGCGTGGCGCGCAGCTCACCGGGCGGAATCGCATACTCCGAGCGATAGCCCTCGGCACACTGCAGCAGGTGCTTGCGCGTGACAATGGTGCCGTCGGCCAGCGTCAGACACAGCAGCAGATAGCCGTCGCGGTCGCCGGTGCATGCAATCTGATTCTCGCCACGAAATTCGACCAGCGTGAAGTGATACACGTCGTCACCCACCTTCAGGTCGTTCCATAGCTCGATGTTGTCGCCATGCTTGCAGCCCGACAACAACAGCATCAAGACCAATGTGTAGAGCAATCTTCTCATAGTGCAAAACGATAAGCCATGATAATCGACACCTCGTTGTTGTTGACCTTGGCACCGCGCAGGTTGTAGTGCTCGCCCTGATAGACCGCATCGCGCCGCACCATCGTCTTGCGGCCTGCCGACAGCCGGCCACCGATGCTCAGCCCATTGTTAAAGCGGTAGGTCACGCCCAGCGGCACCAGCACGTCACTGCGATAGAACAGGTCGTCGGCCTCCCAGTGCTGGCCCCGAGCACGCATCACGCTGTGCAGCGCAAACGACGGGGCGGCACCCAGCGTCATGTCGATGTGCCGGCCGAAAGGGTGGAAGTGCAGCAGCACAGGCAGGCAGATGTGGTCCTGACGCACATAGCCATCCACGTTGCGCAGCCTCGAGCCGCGCGGCACATACTCCACGCCGCCCGACACGCTCATGAAGTCGTTGATGCGATAGCACGCCTCAATGCCCGCGACCACACCCGGGCGCATGCGGCAACCGTCGGCCTCGTCGCCGATAAACTGGTACAGGGCCAACCCGGCGTATGGCTGCAACGACCATCGCCCAGCCTCCTGTCCCCAGCTGACCATGCAGCTCATTATCAACACGAACAAGACGGCAATTCTGCCTGGTGTTTTGTGCATTACGAATTGTGCATTATGCATTGTGCATTGACTCGCGATACCAGCGGTACAGCGCCGGCACACCGTCCTCTAGCTCCATCCGGTGGCGCCAGCCCAGACTGTGCAGCTTGCTCACATCGGTCAGCTTGCGCATTGTCCCGTCGGGCTTGCTGGCATCCCAGCGCAGCGCGCCGCGGTAGGCCACGGTGGCTTTGACCAGCTCGGCCAGCTGGCCGATGGTCACCTCCTTGCCGCTGCCGATGTTGATGTGGCAGTTGCGCACCTCGGCATCGGTGCCGCGCACGTCGGCAAAGTCGATGTGCTCCAAGCAGTAGACACTGGCGTCGGCCATGTCCTCGCTCCACAGAAACTCGCGAATCGGCCGACCTGTGCCCCACAACGTCAGTGACTCGCGCGTGATGCCATACCGGCCCAGCAGCGCTGCGATCTCGGCATCGCTCGCCCGGCCATCAATGCCCTCCACCGGACGGCAGTCCAGGTCGGCGCGCAGACCCTGCCAGTCGCCCTCGTTGAGCAGACGGGCCAGGTGCATCTTCCTGATCATCGCCGGCATCACATGGCTTGTCTCCAGGTTGAAGTTGTCGCGCGGGCCATAAAGGTTGGTCGGCATCACAGCGATATAGTTGGTGCCATACTGCAGGTTGAAGCTCTCGCACATCTTCAGCCCGGCGATCTTGGCGATGGCGTAGGGCTCGTTGGTGTACTCCAGTGGCGAGGTCAGCAGACTCGTCTCGCCGATGGGTTGCGGAGCCTCGCGCGGATAGATGCACGTGCTGCCCAAAAACAGCAGCTTCTTCACGCCGTGCCGCCAGCTCTCGCCGATCACGTTCTGCTGGATCTGCAGGTTCTGGTAGATGAAGTCGGCGCGGTATTTCAGGTTGGCCATGATGCCGCCCACATGGGCTGCAGCAAGCACCACATACTCGGGCTGCTCACGGTCAAAGAACTCGCGCACGGCCACGCCGTCCATCAGGTCAAGCTCGCTGTGCGTGCGGCCCACCAGGTGGGTGTAGCCTTTCTGTTTCAAGTTGTTCCAGATGGCCGAGCCCACCAGACCACGGTGCCCGGCCACATATATCTTGCTGTCTTTCTCCATCTTTTTAGCTAAAAACTTCTCATCGGTCAGCTATGCCGAGGCAACACCTCGGGCATTCTGCATTATGAATAAGTCATGTTTCTAGAATAAATTAATGTGGGGCTAGAGTCGATATTGATGTGCGTGTTGCACGGTGTGCAGCGCACGGTGCCGAAGGCATCAATACTCGCCTCAACATTGCACCTCGAAGAGGTGCGCAGCTTGGTCATAGCGGGCGTAGGTAAAAGGAGCCTCGACGAGGAACTTTAGCGCAAACCAATAGCATGTAGCCTACTTTAGAAACGTGAGTGAATTATGAATTATAATTTATGAAATATGAATTATAACTTATGAATTATGAATTATAACTTATAAATTATGAATTATAAATTATGAATTTTGCATCAAGTCATGCTCCACCATCAGACGCACCAGCTGGTCAAAGCTGGTCTTACGCGGGTTCCAGCCCAGCTGCTCGCGCGCCTTGGTGGGGTCGCCCAGCAGCTGCTCGACCTCGGCAGGCCGGAAGTACTTCGGGTCGACCTCGACCAGCACACGTCCGGTGGCGCGGTCCACGCCCTGTTCGGCCAACCCCTCGCCGCGCCACTCCAGCTCGATGCCGGCATAGTGGAACGCCAGCGTGCAGAACTCGCGCACCGTGTGATACTCGCCCGTGGCGATCACATAGTCATCGGGCTCGGGCTGCTGCATGATCAGCCACATGCACTCGACATAGTCACGCGCATAGCCCCAGTCGCGCCGAGCGTTCAGGTTGCCCAGATACAGCTTGTCCTGCTTGCCGTGGGCGATGCGTGCCGCCGCCATTGTGATCTTGCGTGTGACAAATGTCTCGCCGCGGCGCTCGCTCTCGTGGTTGAACAGGATGCCGTTCACGCAATACATACCATAGCTCTCGCGGTAGTTCTTCATGATCCAGAAGGCATACAGCTTGGCAACGGCGTAGGGGCTGCGGGGATAGAAGGGCGTGGTCTCGCTCTGTGGCACCTCCTGCACCTTGCCATACAACTCGCTCGTGCTGGCCTGGTAGATCTTGGTCACGTCGGCACGGCCGGCGATGCGCACGCTCTCAATCAGCCGCAGCGTGCCCGTGGCATCGACATCGGCCGTGTACTCCGGCACGTCGAACGACACCTTCACATGGCTCTGCGCTGCCAGGTTATAGATTTCGTCGGGCTTGATTTTCTCGATGATGCGGATCAGGCTGCTCGAGTCGGTCATGTCGGCATAGTGCAGCTCGATGCGGCGGCTCTGCTTCATGTCGCGCACCCATTCGTCAAGATACAGATGCTCGATGCGACCCGTGTTGAAGCTGCTGCTGCGGCGCAACGTGCCGTGCACCTCATAGCCCTTCTCCAGCAGAAACTCGGCCAGATAGCTGCCGTCCTGCCCCGTGATGCCCGTGATCAGGGCCACCTTCTGTCTCGTCTCGTCCATGATGTTTCAGTTTTTTTGTGCCGCAAAGTTACAACATTCCCCCCATTCCCACAACTTTTCCGTCTACCGCCCCGTCGGTCCCCCTATGCCGCGACTTCTGTCGCGGCCATGTGTGTCGCGGCGTGCTACCCAAACAAGAAGCGGAAGGCCTCCTCGACCTTGCTCACCTCCACCAGCTTGATCGTGAATCCCTCGCGCTTCACCCCCTTGAGGTTGTTGCGCGGGATGACAATCGAATCAAAGCCCAGCTTCTGGGCCTCGCCGATGCGCTGCTCGATGCGCGTCACCTGGCGAATCTCGCCCGACAGGCCCACCTCGCCACTGAAGCACACCTGCCGGTTGATGGGCATGTCAACGTTGCTCGACAGGATGGCGCAGATGATGGGCAGGTCCATCGCCGGGTCGGCCACCTTGATGCCACCGGCGATGTTGAGAAACACATCTTTCTGAGCCAGCTTGAACCCCACGCGCTTCTCCAGCACCGCAAGCAGCATGTTCATGCGCCGCTGGTCAAAACCCGTCACCGAACGCTGCGCCGTGCCGTAGGCAGCCGTGCTCACCAGTGCTTGCACCTCGATCAGAAACGGACGCGTGCCGTCGATGGTCACACCGATGGTGGTGCCCGACAGCGGCTCGTCGCTCTGCGACAGCAGCATCTCGCTGGGGTTGGTCACCTCGCGCAGCCCGTCCTCCTTCATCTCATAGATGCCGATCTCGCTCGTGTTGCCAAAGCGGTTCTTGATCGACCGAAGGATGCGGTACATATAGTTGCGGTCGCCCTCAAACTGCAGAACCGCGTCAACGATGTGCTCCAGCACCTTCGGCCCGGCGATCGAACCCTCCTTGTTGATGTGCCCGATCAGCAACACCGGTGTGTTGGTCTCCTTGGCATAGCGCTGAAAGGCAGCGGCGCACTCGCGAACCTGGCTCACCGTACCGGCCGCGCTCTCCAGCTCGTCGCTGGCGATGGTCTGGATCGAGTCCACAATGATCAGGTCGGGGCGGTCGGCGCGCATGCTGGCAAAGATGTTCTCCAGCGAGGTCTCGCACAACAGGTAGCACTCGCAGTCCATCTGACTGCCGGCGATGCGGTCGGCGCGCATGCGCAGCTGCTGCGGACTCTCCTCGCCGCTCACATACAGCACGCGGCGCGAGCGGATGCGAAGCACGTTCTGCAGCACCAGCGTACTCTTGCCGATGCCCGGCTCGCCGCCGATCAGCACGATGCTGCCGGGCACCAGGCCACCGCCCAGCACACGGTTCAGCTCGCCGCTGGGCAGGTGGATGCGCGGCAGTGCCTCGGCCTTGATTTGCGAGATCTTCACCGGACGCGCCGCCTCGCGCTCGCTTGGGTCGGCGCCATACTTGGCGCTGTGCCCCCCTCGCGGGACCACCGGCTCCTCGATGTAGGTGTTCCATTCGCCGCAAGCCGGGCAGCGGCCCACCCACTTGGGCGACTCGGCCCCGCAGTTCTTGCAGTAGAACACCGTCTTGTTGCTATTTTTTGCCATGATGTTATCTTTTGCGGCAAAGGTACAAATAAGCGCGCAAAGCACCAAATATTAAACCGCCGAATCCCCACAATCCAAATATGTTGTCAGTAAAATCTTCCCCTCCCCTTTCCCAAAGGGGAGGGGTCACCTAAATCTTCCCCTCCCCTTTTCCCAAAGGAGATGGGTCACCTAAATCTTCCCCTCCCCTTTCCCCAAAGGAGATGGGTCACCTAAATCTTTCCCTCCCCTTTCCCAAAGGAGATGGGTCACCTAAATCTTCCCCTCCCCTTTCCCAAAGAAGAGGGGTCACCTAAATCTTCCCCTCCCCTTTCCCAAAGGGGAGGGGTGCAGGGGTGGGGTTTAAAACCACAACACGTAACAAAAATTGCACTAAATTGCAGAAATTGCTGAGCGGAAAAAACACAGCATGGTGTGTGTCAAACCCCACCCCCAACCCCCTCCCCTTTGGGAAAGGGGAGGGGAGCTAGAGAATTGCATGATGATGGACCGAAATGAGACTCAATCTATTTCTGTGATGCAAGAAACTCAGTCGCTGTCATGACCGGTAGCTGTGAACTCGTGAAGTCTTGACCATTGCGAGTGATGATATAGTCTGCTTTGGCTTTCAGGGCGGTGTAATATTGCAGCGCATCCTCAAAGTCTTCAAACTCCGAAGCCAGCGAATCATCGACAATGTGTTCATTGGTTGTGGCCACCCGAGCTAGTCGCCTAAAATTTGACAATAGAATGCGCAATTGTGACTTGCCGTGTTTGCGCATCAGATAGGATGCGGTGGCAAACGTCATCGGTGACACAATCAGTTGTAGCTGTTTGTTATATGCCATAGTGAACAATGCAGCAGCATCGTGGCAGAATGGCTCGCGTCGGTCGAGCAAGTCGATGACGATGTTGGTGTCCAGAAAGAGCTTGGTCATTGGTGCTTTTCGGTGAGATGTTGATAATAAGCTTGCCGGCCATTGATGTCGTCTTCAGCCACTGGTTCACCTGCTCCCAGCAGGCTCAGTACGATGTCTGGGGTGGCCTGTTCACTTGCTGCATGGCTGTTGCGTATGAAACGTTTCAGAAAGCTCTCGATGACCGCGGTTATGCTCAATCCTTGTTGCTGGGCGTAGGATTGTGCCTGCTGATACAATTCTTTGTCAATAGAAATTTCCATACAAATACAATCTAGGACATTTATTCGGCAAAGTTCGTGTTTTTTTTTCATTCTGCCAAGGATGTTGCAAAAAATGTGACCTTCAGCAGACATCCCAGAGCATGCAATTCAGCGCAATTATTGGTGAGACTTCAGCGTTTCCTCTTTTTCTTTGGAGGTGTATCATAATTGTGGAATGCTGGTCGAAGACCAGCACGACCCCAGAAAGGGGTCGAACAGTGCTAACCCCACGTCGCGCTGGTCGCAGACTTGCGCGACGTGGGGCATAGCGACTAGAGTAACTCGGGTCCTCGAAGAGGGCCAACAACACCCACATGTAGTGCCTATCTGACGATGTTGGCCCTCTTCGAGGACCAATGATGGGACACACCGTTCACCCCAGGTCGCACACGTCTTCGACGAGTACGACATGGGGTTCAAGTCAGCACGACCCCCGTCAGGGGTCGTGCAAGTCTTCGACCTGCTTAATAATTGAGCGGCACGGGACCCGCAGCGAAATTGCAAAAAATTGCATGAATTGTTGAGCGGTAAAAAAACAGCATGGTGTGTCAAACCCCACCCCCAACCCCCTCCCCTTTGGGAAAGGGGAGGGGAGCTAGAAAATTGCATGAATTGTTGAGCGGTCGGTGCCACGGCAAAAAAGAGCCGCTCGCCATCTGGCGAGCGGCTCTGATGATGTGTTGTGCATTAGCGGCGCGGTCCGCGGTTGCCACCGCCACCACCGTCGCGGCGCGGTCCACGACCATTGCCACCCTCGCGGCGCTGGCCGCCACCGTTGCCACCACCACGCGGCGGACGACTCTGACGGCGCTCTTCATAGCCCTCGGGCTTGTCCTGCAGGGCGCGCATCGACAGGCGGAACTTGCCGGTCTTCTTGTCAATCTCGATGAGCTTGACAGTGACCTCGTCGCCCTCATGCAGGCCGCTGGCCTCCATGTTGTCGAGGCGGTCCCAGCTGATCTCGCTGATGTGCAGCAGACCGTCGCGGCCGGGCATGAACTCGACAAATGCGCCGAACTCAAGGATCGACACCACCTTGCCGGTGTAGACCGAGCCCTCCTCGGGCACAGCGATGATGGCCTTGATGCGCTCGACGGCGGCGTTGATGCTGTCGACATTGGCTGCCGAAATCTCGATCTCGCCCTTGCCGTCAATCTCGTCGATGGTAATGATGGCTCCGGTCTCCTCCTGGATGCCCTGGATGACCTCTCCACCCTTGCCGATGATGGCGCCGATAAACTCCTTGTCGACGGTCATGGCCACGATGCGCGGCACGTGCGGCTTGTAGTCCTCGCGCGGTGCGGGGATGGCCTGGTTGATCAGGTTCAGGATGTGCAGCCGGCCGTCGCGTGCCTGGCGCAGTGCCTGCTCGAGCACCTCGTAGGGCAGTCCGTCGCACTTGATGTCCATCTGTGTGGCGGTGATGCCGTCGACGGTGCCGGTGACCTTGAAGTCCATGTCGCCCAGGTGGTCCTCGTCACCGAGGATATCGCTCAGCACGGCGTGCTTGACATTGCCCTCGTCGGTGATCAGACCCATAGCGATGCCTGCCACTGGCTTCTTCATCTTGATGCCGGCATCGAGCATGGCCATGCAACCGGCGCAGACGGTGGCCATCGACGACGAGCCGTTGCTCTCGAGGATGTCGCTGACGATGCGCATGGTGTAGGGGAAGTCATCGGGAATCATGCGCTTGAGTGCGCGGTGTGCCAGGTTGCCGTGACCGATCTCACGACGGCTGACGCCACGCGGGGCGCGTGCCTCGCCGGTCGAGAATGCGGGGAAGTTGTAGTGCAGCAAGAAGCGCTCGTTCTCGTGACGCAGCGCGTCGTCGACCAGCTTCTCGTCGAGCTTGGTGCCCAGGGTGACGGTGGCCAGTGCCTGGGTCTCGCCGCGGGTGAACAGTGCCGATCCGTGGGGATAGGGCAGATAGTCGGGCTCGCAGCTGATGGGGCGAATCTCGTCGGTGCGACGGCCGTCCAGACGGATGTGCTCGTCGAGGATGCAACGGCGCACGGCGTCGCGCTGCACCTCGTGGAAGTAACGGTCGACCATAGGTTTCTTCTCCTCGCGCTCCTCCTCGGGGATGGTTTCCATAAACTCCTCGTAGGCCTTGTCAAACTGCTCGTTGCGCCACTGCTTGTCGGCGCAGCCGGCCTTTGCCACGGCATAGCACTTGGGATAGACCTCCTCGCGCAGGCGAGCCTTGATGTCCTCGTCATCGACCTCGTGGCAATATTCGCGCTTGGTGACGCCCAGCTCGGCAGCCAGCTCCTTCTGTGCCAGGCACATGGGCTTGATGGCCTCGTGGGCGGCCTTGAGTGCGGCAATCAGTTCGTCCTCGCTGACCTCGTTCATCTCGCCCTCGACCATCATGATGTTATCGTAAGTTGCACCTACCATCAGTTCCATGTCGGCTTTCTCAATCTGCTCGAAGGTTGGGTCGATGACAAACTGCCCGTCCACGCGTGCCACACGCACCTCGGCGATGGGCTCCTCAAACGGCACGTCGCTCACGGCGATGGCAGCCGAGGCAGCCAGTCCGGCCAGGGCGTCGGGCGCGTCCACACCGTCGCTCGAGAACATGATGATGTGCACGATGGTGTTGGCGTGGTAGTTAGAGGGGAACAACGGACGCAGCACACGGTCGACCAGGCGGGCCGTCAGAATCTCGTAGTCGCTGGCACGGCCTTCACGCTTGGTGAAACCGCCGGGAAAGCGTCCGAAAGCCGAGAATTTCTCTTTATATTCAACAGTGAGGGGCATGAAGTCAACCCCGTCGTCGGCCTCCTTGGCCGAGGTGACTGTGGCAAGGATCATCGTGTTGCCCAGTCGCAGCTCAACAGCTCCATCGGCTTGCTTGGCAAGCTTGCCGGTCTCGAGGGTGATTTGACGCCCGTCGGCCAGTACGATGGTTTTTTTAGTAGGTGTAAACATAGAATATTTGATAACGTGTAAAAAATTCGGGCAAAGGTACTTATTTTCTGTCTATCTGGCAACAAAACGGCCACATTATTTTAATAATTAAGAAATAATCGTCATGAATTAAGCTTTTTTGTGCCGTCCGAGGTCCCGTATTCTATTCAGCGATTGTGGCATCGGCAGTTCCTCCTCTAACTTTGAGGGGGAGCTGCTCAACTTTGATCGGTATTTGCTAACGTATTGATTCCCAGATCTGATTTTCATCGAACTCACGTTTTTTACCCCGCCCTGCGTAAAGCCCGAAGGGCTCTCAGACCACAGGCCGGGGTGTAGCGTCAGCGCAACCCTGGTACATCCATCCCCCGCTATCCAAGCCCTGAAAGGGCGGCAGACAATATCCATCCTGCCCCATGTGGCTGTGACAAACCTCTCAACAATTCATGCAATTCAATGCAATTATTGGTTTGACTTTAGCGTTTCCTCTTTTTCTTTGGAGGTGTATCATAATTGTGGAATGCTGGTCGAAGACCAGCACGACCCCCGTCAGGGGTCCCCGTTCGGTCGGATTTGTAATCCGACCGCAATTGAGTATAAGGATTTGCAATCCGAAATAAGCGCATTATAAAATTTGCGCAAGCCGAATGCAATATCAAGCTTGCTTGAACATTGCTGAGGCGCAGCCAAATTTATCTAAATGCTTA
>Ga0256404_1001398_pt1 | contig 58605 bp, 50 predicted proteins | sample RumenRJG_01DNA_FD_185990 | JGI IMG/M metagenome (GOLD analysis project Ga0256404, IMG submission 185990) | Bovine rumen microbial communities from Lethbridge, Alberta, Canada - RJG_01 | ecosystem: Host-associated > Mammals > Digestive system > Stomach > Rumen | place: Canada: Alberta | collected... | reverse complement strand
TGCATTTTGGCGATATCATTATCGCCAGATCCGCATGGCAATTTTCTTTGTCTATTGCGTCGGGATCGTATCCCGACATACTATTAACCCCACAAAATTTTATCATTATGAAATGTACTTTAAATTCCAACATCAAATCCATCTCCGGTAAATGCGGAAACGTGTTGTACAAAACGTATCACCGCGCGGATGGAAAAACCGAAACACGCGCCTATTTCTTACCGCTCAATCGGGAAACAGGCAAGTATGGCTACAAGCGCAAAGCCGCCGTCTCCCAAAAAGAGATAGAGACCCGCGCACGCTTCAAACGCGTCTCCGAAATACTCGCTTCTCTATCCGACGAGACCAGGCAGCAATACAACCGCGAGTGGATGAAAGCCAAATATATGTTCAACGGCAAGAAATATGCTACACTCCGCGGGTACATTGTCGCTCGCATCTATGTCGATATGAAAAACGGCACCCTATCCTAACGGGGTCTTATCGTACTTTAGTCCTACTTAAAACGTGGTTTTAACCTGTTCAGAATTATGGAAATCATATTATCAAATCAATGTAAATCCCTCACCGGATCACTCGGAAGTGGCTTCGGATATCATATCCAACGCCGAAAAAACGGCTTTTTTGCCAAGCGAAATACAAAAGGCGACGTCCCGCCTGACGGTCATTGGCGCTTTATCGCTACTTGTGCCTGCCTCGCCCAAAATGGCTTGCATATCGCCGATATAAAAGTCCGGTGGTCCGAACTTAAGGACGCCCTTTGGGAAGCTGGGTATTATATTACAGCCGATAAGGTTGTAATAAACGCGACCTTCAAAGACAAGTTTTACTACAATGCTTCTGATGTTTTACGTTTTAAAGAAAGGTGGAAACTATGAAAAAAGATGCAATAACACTATCCACCCTCGCGGCTCGTTTAGAGCGAGCCATCCACGCAGACGTAGGCTTGCATGGGCTTAAAATTCTCATCTACGGATGGATGAAGAAACGCGCGCGGCACGGACTTCGTACAATCAATTTCGCTGCGCGAGGCGATTACTCCGGAGAGAGTTACTTAACGCCGAATGAGGCTTATGAGTTCAGCGATTATGCTGGGTACGACCTCACGCATGATTGAAAAATTTAAAATTTAAATTCTGCGAAGTCGCTTTTTTGGTGGCTTCGTTTTTATTTCGTACCTTTGCATCGGATTTGAAAAAACACATGAACAAAACGCCCGAAAATATTGCCCAACTCATCATCGCCGCACTGGTCGTCCTCGGTGGTCTTGTACTGCTCCATGTAGGCATCCAGATCGACCCCGCCGGAGAAATTCACGAGACCGTCCTCGTCGCATTTGGAGAGGCAGCAACCTTTGCAGGCTCGATAATGGGAATTGATTATCACTACAAAAACCGAAATCGCAATGATAACAATAACTCTAACCCGAAATAAGCCGGTTCGCTCCAATAGCAAAGCCGTTCGCGGACATATGAGCATCCCCTTCGAGAAGCCCATCATCGTAAACTCTCTCGAAAATTTGGATTTCCTCATCCCCGCCGGTACGTATCCTCTGGAGCGTACTTGGTCGCCAAAGTTCAAAAAGCTCCTGCCCCTCGTGGAGAATGTTCCCGACCGTGATGGCATCCGCATCCATCGCGGAACCATGCCGGAACACTCAACCGGATGCATCCTTACCGATATGTACGGAATGTCATGCCTCGACGTATTGTTTAACCAAATAGAAAAAAAAGCTTCTGATTATGAAACTGACCCCGAAGAAGTATGTATTACTGTCATTGATCCTGCTTAGTGTAGTGATCGGCTTCACAGCCTGCAAAGCATGGCGGACGGTCTCCACTTCCGCCACTTACGTTCAGCAGAACGACTCGACGCAGAGCAAGATCACCACGACCATCTCTACCAAGACCGTAGAAGAGTGGCAGGGGGCAAAGAAAAGCAGGTAAACCGTCCGCCTGTCAAAAGAATGGACTAAAAATACTATCTATACTATTTATACTATAGATACTATCGTCTAACACCATGAAAAAATCGTGCCCCATTTTGGGGCTAAGAAAAACACACAATTATGGCAAAAGTGAAAGTAGGTGCCGGTGGTATTGAAACCATCTCCGGTGCTATCAAAAAGCCGAAAAAGCAGCTTGGCCACAATCACGGTAACTACGTCATCGTAACGCACCGTACCGCGCCGTCGGAAAACGAGGCCTGCCAGCGCTTCTGGGTAAAGGATTCGGATGCGTACAAACGTACGGTACCCGATTCGGCGAAGCTGACGGCGGCTAAGTTGCGCTTCGCAACCGTCGCAGCAGCCATCAAGACCCGCAAGGCGGACATGATGAAGGTCGTGCAAGATCAGGAGACCTTCCTGGCGCAGCGCGATCTGCCGGGCGGCAAGAAGACCATGACCGCATGGTACTGGTACGTCGAGGGTCAGGCGTATGACCAGGCATTAGCGAACGGCTAATCGGCCTAAAAGTGCGAAAAATCGCACAAAAGAATGGCATATGCTTGCATATGTCATTTTTTTTTCGTAACTTTGCGCCCGATTTGGATAAATGATACAAACATATAGGAATTATGGCAAATGACAAACAACAAAGCGGGCTGATGTTTAATGCCCTGACCGCAGGAAGTAAGATCGTTGGAACGATCACGGCAGACAGCGATTATCGCATCGACGGTATGATCGAAGGCGAGTTGAACTGCAGCGGTAAAGTAGTGATCGGTGAGGCAGGTCGTATCAAAGGTACGGTCAACTGCCAGAATGCAGAGATACTGGGTCTGATGGACGGCAAGATCAACTGCAGCCAGCAGCTCTGCCTGCGCGCAAGCGGTAAGATCCACGGCGACGTGCAGACCAAGACCCTGATCGTAGAGCCGGGCGCAATCTTCAATGGTTCCTGCGCGATGGGAGCAGCGCCTACTTTAGAAGGAAAAAAACAATAAACACACAAAACATTTTTTTCTTCATGAAAATAAAACCTTTCAGAGGGATACGGCCGCCGAAGGAGTTGGTGGAGAAAGTGAGTAGTCGTCCGTACGATGTGCTCAACTCAGAGGAAGCGCGCATCGAAGCGGCGGGTAATGAGATGAGTCTGTACCACATCATCAAACCGGAGATCAATTTTCCCGAAGGCACGGGAGAGCACGACCCGCGTGTGTACCCGGAGGCCAAGTCCCAGTACCAGCGATTCAAGATCAAGGGTTGGCTGGAGCAGGACCAGGATCCGCATTACTACGTCTATGCACAGACGATGAACAATAAGACGCAGTATGGTCTGGTGGTGGCAGCCTGGGTGGATGACTACCTGGAGGGGCGCATCAAGAAACATGAGTTGACGCGTCGCGACAAGGAGGAGGACCGCATGAAGCATGTTCGTACGTTGAATGCGAACATGGAGCCGGTTTTCTTCGCCTACCCGCACCGCGATGACCTGGATGCGATCGTGGCGGAAGTAGTCAAGGGTGAGCCGGAGTATGACTTCGTGGCGGCGCCCGAAGGATTCCGTCATACGTTCTGGGTGATTGAGGATAAGAAGACGATGGACCGCATCACGGAGATCTTCGCTCAGATACCGGCGATGTATATTGCCGACGGACACCACCGCTCTGCCGCCGCCGCAGGCGTCGGACAGGAATTAAAAATTAAAAATGAAAAATTAAAAATTAAGGTTCCTGAATACGAGTATTTCCTGGCGGTATGCTTCCCGGACAATCAACTCAATATCATCGATTATAACCGCGTGGTGAAAGATCTGAACGGGTTAAGCGAGGAAGAGTTCCTCGAAGCCCTGAAGCAGGACTTTGAGATCCAATGTTATAATGATAAAATGAGCGCGACTGCGTCGCTCAATGATGTTAAGCCGAAGGCTTTGCATAACTTCAGCCTCTATCTGGGCGGCAAGTGGTACTCGCTGACGGCCAAGGAAGGGCGCTATAACGATTCCGACCCGATCGGGGTGCTGGATGTGACAATCAGCAGTAACCTGATCCTGGATAAGATCCTTGGCATCAAGGACCTGCGTTCGGATACGCGTATCGACTTTGTGGGCGGTATCCGCGGACTGGGCGAATTGAAGCGCAGAGTGGATAGCGGCGAAATGAAAATGGCCCTTGCACTCTACCCTGTCACTATGCAGCAGATCATCGACATCGCGGATAGCGGCAATATCATGCCGCCCAAGACGACGTGGTTTGAACCCAAACTGAGAAGCGGACTCGTGATTCATGAGTTGAATTAACTGGTCAACTGGTCTACTGGTCAACTGGTATACTAGAATGAGAAAGCAGATTATTTACATATTATTGGCGGTGCTGTGTCTGACGGGGTGCTCGGTGCAGCAGAGGATTAAGCGGGCGGATAAGAAGTTCGCGATCGGTGAGTATTACTCCGCGGCTGATATCTACAAGCAGTGTTACGGGCGTCTGAGCACGAAGAAAGACCGCAAGTTGAAAGGCTACGTCGCCTATCGGCAGGGGGAGTGTTATCGACTCATCAATAACCCTCACGCTTCGCGGGCGTACCAGAGTGCGCTGCGGTGCAAATACCAGCAGCAGGATTCGACCATCTACCTCCATGCGGCACAAGTGCTGCAGTACCAGGGTAAGTACAAAGACGCGGCTAAGAACTACGATCTTTACCTCGAAGCCCATCCGGACAGTTACGTAGCAAAGGCGGGTAAATTCGCCTGCGGCAAGATCGAGGAGTGGAAGAAAGAGGGTTCGCGCTACAAGGTAAGCGAGGCGAAGCAGTTCAACCAAAAGCGAACGAGTAACTTCGCGCCTATGTTCATCGGCGATAATACAGATGCGCTGATGTTCTCTTCCAATCGGCAGGAGAAGCCCAAGAACGGCAGTAAGAAACTCGGACGACCGAGTAACGTGACGGGTCAGCAACTCTTCCAGCTCTATCAGACGCGTAAGAACGCGGCAGGGGAATGGGAAGCGGCGGAGTTAGCCGACGGCCTCTACGGCGATCCGGAGAAAGAGGAGCAAGAGCAGGCGAACGACTCGACCGGCGGTGGGAAACAAGCCGGCAAGGCCGAGATGGGCGCATGCTGCTTCACCAAAGACGGCCGCGGGATGTTCTTCACCTACTCCAAGCCTATCAACGGGCAGGACTTGGGCGCTAAGATCTACTATAGCGAACGGGCAAGCGGCGAATGGGGCGAACCCCAGGAAGTGAAGCTGTTCAAGGACAGCTCGATCACCGTCGGTCACCCTGCCCTCAGTCCGATGGGCGACACGCTCTATTTCGTGAGCGATGCGCAGGGCGGTATGGGTGGCAAGGATATCTGGATGGCCGAGTTGGATAATAACGAATGGGTAAATGCCCATCCGCTCGGTGCAGGTATCAACACCGCTGCAGATGAACTCTTTCCCTATGTGCATGCGGACGGGACGCTCTATTTCTCGTCGAACGGTCACCCGGGGTACGGCGGCCTCGATATCTTCAAAGCCGTGCGGGACTCGAGCATCACCGATTCGGTCGCTTGGGTGCTGTATAACATGGGGGCACCGTTCAACGGAGCGGGCGATGACTTCGGCATTACCTTTGCCGGAAACTCGCAAGACGGCTTCTTCTCCTCTAATCGCAATGATAAGAAGGGCTATGACAAGATCTACGCCTTCCGCCTGCCGGAGATGGAGTTCTTTGCCGAAGGTGCCATCACGGACGAGACGGGCAATCCGATAGCCGACGCCAAACTACGGATCGTCGGTAGTGACGGCACCAATAACCGCGTCAGCGCTCGGCGAGACGGCAGTTATAAGATCAAACTCAAACGTGAAGTGCGCTATGCGATGCTCGTCACCGCGCGCGGCTACCTGAATGATAAGGCGCAGTGGGACACCAAGGGCCTGAAGGACAGCAAGACCTATACGATGAACTTCGCCCTCAACCCCATCTCGCGCCCCGTGACGATGGATAATATCTTCTATGAGTTCGGCAAATGGGAGCTCACCAAAGCCTCTGAGACAGAACTGATGCGTCTGGTGAAGTTGCTCAACGACAACCCCAATATCACGATCGAACTCAGTGCCCACACCGACTTGGTGGGTAACGAGCAGTTCAACCTCGAGCTCTCGCAAAAGCGTGCACAGAGTTGCTGCGATTTCCTCGTCAAGCAAGGTATCGAACGCGAACGCCTGACGCCGGTAGGCTACGGCAAGACCGTTCCCGTGACCTGCTCTAAGGCGCTCAATAAGCAGTACCCCTGGATCCCGGTTGAGCAAAAACTGGACGAGACTTATATCCTCAGCTTGCCGAGCGACAAGCAGGAGGTCTGCAACCAGATCAACCGTCGCACCGAGTTTAAGGTGCTCCGTACAACATACAAACTATATTAGTCGAAAGTCAAAAGTCGAAAGTCGAAAGCAATGAAACAATATTTGGATTTATGCAAGCGTGTGCTGGAAGAAGGCACGGTCAAGCACGACCGCACGGGAACGGGTACGATCTCCGTTTTCGGGCACCAGATGCGCTTTAAGATGGCGGACGGTTTTCCATTACTGACTACCAAAAAACTGCACCTTAAGTCGATCATATACGAGCTGTTATGGTTCTTACAGGGCGATACGAACGTGAAGTACCTGCAGGATCACGGCGTGCGGATCTGGAATGAGTGGGCAGACGAGAACGGTGAGTTGGGGCCGGTCTACGGGCACCAATGGAGGTCATGGCCTGACTATAACGGCGGACATATCGACCAGATCAAAAATATCGTCGAGACGATTAAGACCAATCCGGACAGTCGGCGCCTGATGGTGAGCGCGTGGAATGTGGCGGAAGTGGAGAAGATGGCCTTGCCGCCGTGTCACTGCCTCTTCCAGTTCTATGTAGCGGACGGAAAGTTGAGTCTGCAGTTATACCAGCGGAGTGCCGATATCTTCCTGGGCGTACCGTTTAACATCGCAAGTTATGCGTTGTTGCTGCAGATGATGGCGCAGGTGACCGGACTGGAGTGCGGCGATTTCGTGCACACGCTTGGTGACGCGCATATCTATCTCAACCATCTGGAGCAAGTCAAACTGCAGTTAACCCGCGACCCGCGTCCGCTGCCTACGATGCGCATCAATCCCGAAGTCAAAGACCTCTTTGGCTTCCAATTCGAAGATTTCACATTAGAAAATTATGACCCGCATCCTCATATCGCGGGCGTTGTAAGCGTATGATTTCGATTATAGTTGCAGTCGCAGAGAATTATGCGATCGGGAAAAAGGGTGACCTGCTGTGCCATATGCCGGCGGACTTGAAGCATTTCAAAACCATCACGAGCGGACATACCGTCATGATGGGCGAACGGACCTTCCTTTCGTTGCCCAAACACCCCCTACCCAATCGACGCAATATCGTGTTGACCGACGTACAAGGCAAGACTTTTGAAGGAGCCGAGACCGTGTATAGCATTGATGAAATGATTCAATGTTGTAAGGATGAAGAAGCTTTCGTCATCGGAGGCGGCATGGTCTATCGCCAGATGATGGAGCGGGCGGACAAGCTCTATATCACGCATATCCATCATTCCTGGGAGGACGCGGATACCTTCTTCCCGGAGATTGATCCGAAAATATGGAAACAGATCAGCGCAGAGCGACACAGCGCAGACGAAAATAACCCATACGATTTTACATTTGCAGAATATGGCAGACGATAAGAAAATCATCTTCTCGATGGTGGGCCTGAACAAGAGTTTCGGTCCCCAGAAACAGGTATTAAAAAACATCTACCTCAGTTTTTTCTATGGTGCCAAGATCGGTATCATCGGTCTCAACGGTGCCGGTAAATCGACCCTCTTGAAGATCATCGCCGGTATCGAGAAAGAGTATCAGGGTGAGGTTGTATGGAGTCCCGGATACAGCGTGGGCTACCTCGAGCAGGACCCTAAACTGGATCCGAACAAGACGGTTCGCGAGATCGTGCAGGAAGGCGTGCAACCCATCATGGACATGCTCAAGGAGTACGATGACATTAACATGGCCTTCACCGAACCAGATGCGGACTTTGATAAACTGCTGGCCCGTCAGGCGGAGCTGCAAGACAAGCTCGATGCGGCCGACGCATGGAATATCGACCAGAAGTTAGACCGGGCGATGAACGCACTTCGTTGTCCGCCGGATGATGCCAAAGTACCTACCCTTTCGGGAGGTGAGCGGCGTCGCGTAGCGCTCTGCCGTCTGCTGTTGCAGCAGCCGGATGTGCTCTTGCTCGATGAGCCTACCAACCACCTCGATGCTGAGTCTATCGATTGGTTGGAGCAACACCTGCAGCAGTATGCCGGCACTGTCATCTGTATCACGCACGACCGCTATTTCCTGGATAATGTAGCGGGTTGGATCCTCGAACTCGACCGCGGAGAAGGTATCCCTTGGAAAGGCAACTACTCGAGCTGGTTGGAGCAAAAGACCAACCGCATGGCGCAGGAAGAGAAACAGGCGTCCAAGCGCCGCAAGACCCTCGAGCGCGAGTTGGAATGGATCCGGATGGCCCCAAAAGCCCGTCATGCGAAGCAGAAAGCACGTCTGGATTCGTACGACCGCATGTTGAATGAGGAGCAGAAGGAGCGCGAGGAGAAACTCGAGATCTTCATTCCGAACGGACCCCGTTTGGGCAATAAGGTCATCAATGCCGAAGGCGTAGCCAAGTCCTTTGGCGACCGCCTGCTCTTCGAGGACCTGAACTTCATGTTGCCGCCCAACGGTATCGTAGGCGTGATCGGTCCGAACGGTGCGGGTAAGACCACCCTCTTCCGTATGATCATCGGCAGCGAGAAAGCCGATAAGGGAACCTTCAGCGTCGGCGAGACGGTCAAGATCGGCTATGTCGATCAGCAGCACTCGGATATTGATCCCAATAAGTCGGTCTTCGAGCAGATCAGCGGCGGCACGGAGTATATCCGCGTGGCAGGTCGGGAGATCAATGCAAGAGCGTACCTGAGTCGGTTTAACTTCACGGGCGCGGACCAGGAGAAAAAATGCGGCGTGCTGTCAGGCGGTGAGCGGAACCGTCTGCACTTGGCCCTGACTCTCAAATCGGAAGCGAACGTGCTCTTGCTCGATGAGCCGACCAACGATATCGATGTCAATACCTTACGTGCCCTCGAGGAAGGTCTGGAGAACTTCGCCGGCTGTGCCGTCGTGATTTCACACGACCGCTGGTTCTTGGATCGTATCTGCACGCATATATTGGCGTACGAAGGAGAAGGAAAAGTGTTCTGGTTCGAAGGCAGTTACTCCGAATACGAGCAGAATAAGAAGATGCGCCTCGGTGAGGATGCATGCGAACCCAAACGCGTTAAGTATAGAGGGTTAAATGGTTAAAATGGTGACTTTGTCACGTTAAATAGTTAAAATGGTTTTTATTGTATAAAAACGTTAATAATTGCTGCGCAGAGTTAGTACATATATACGCAAACACGGGTTGTTGGATAAGAATAAACCGGTGTTGGTAGCCGTCAGCGGAGGGGCGGATAGTGTGGCGTTGCTGGATGTGCTGCAGCGCGCGGGATATACCTGCATTGCTGCGCATTGTAACTTCCACTTACGCGGCGCGGAGAGTGAGCGCGATGAGGCGTTTGTACGCGAACTTTGTGCCCGAATGGATGTGCCTTGCGAGGTGCAGCATTTTGATACCTTATTATACGCGCGTGAGCACGCGATAGGCATCGAGATGTCAGCAAGAGACTTACGGTACGCCTGGTTCGACACGATCGCCCGGAAACACGGATGCCAGGCTGTTGCAGTGGGCCACCATCAGAACGATCAGGCGGAGACCATCTTGCTCAATCTCAGACGCGGAACCGGACTGCGCGGACTGGCAGGCATGCGGCCCAAAAGTGCGAATCCCGTTGTGCCGGAAGGACTGCCTATTGTGCGTCCCCTGCTCTGCACGACCCGCGATTACATCGAGCATTACCTGCACGATAAAAGGGGCCTTACCTGGGTCACCGACAGCACCAATAGCGACACGTCCATCGTGCGTAATGCGATTCGGGAGCAACTCCGATCCTATACCAAGACGGAGATCGAACACATGGCCCACACGGCGACCATCCTGCAGGGCTATGTAGATATGTTGGAAGGCAAAAACACACGCGAAGCAGGAATTGCCAAATTATACGAAGAACTTCGCGGGTGTGATTTTGCAGAAATAGATAAGATGTACGATGCCTTGCAAAAGGGTGAAGGGGGAAAAGTTTTCACCTCCAAGACCCATCAGGCAAGGATAAAAAAAGGAAAATTATGCGTCACTTCGGTATCATAGGCTATCCTTTGCACCACTCCTTTTCCGCCAACTATTTCAATGAGAAGTTTGCGCGGGAAAAGATTGAGGCGGAGTACTCATTGTACCCTGTACAAATTGGTAATTTGAAATTGGAAATTGGTAAATTTCTAACTTCTCTGGACGGGATGAATGTGACCATGCCCTATAAGCAGGAGGTGATTCCGTTCCTGGATCGGCTCGATGAAACGGCGCAAGCGATCGGGGCCGTGAACGTGATTCACAAGCGTGTGGGATACAATACGGACTGCCTGGGTTTCATGGACTCCATGCGCCCTCTGTTGCGGGACTATGACCGGCAAGCCTTGGTGCTCGGAACAGGCGGAGCATCGAAAGCCGTTTGTTTCGGACTGCGCAAATTAGGTATCACCCCTACCCTTGTCAGTCGCACGCCTCAGGAAGGGATGTTGGGATATACTGACCTCACGCCCGAGGTGATGGCGAACCATACGATCATTGTCAACTGTACCCCGCTCGGGATGGTGCCGAATGAAGAGAGCTTCGCCCCGATCCCGTATGAGCGCATTTCGGCACGACATTTGTTGTATGACTGTGTGTACAACCCCGAAGAGACGCTCTTCCTGCGCAAAGGACGCACACAAGGGGCAAGCACCCAAAACGGAATGAAAATGTTAATCGGTCAAGCGCAAGCCGCTTGGAAGATTTGGAATTAAAGAGTGAAAGAATTAAAGAATTAAGGATATGAAACGTTTATTTTTGATGCTCCTCGGAGCCATGACGCTGTGCCCCATGCAGGCGCAGATCGTAGAACAAGGTGAACCCGCATTGGTGTACTATACGCCGAAAAATACGGTCGCTATTGAACTCAGTTACTCGGTCGAGTCTTTCGAACCCGGTATGTTCGCCCAATATGCCGAATCGATGATCGGCGCCACCAATGCCGTGACCGAACGCAAGGAGGTCTATACCCTCAAGCGGGCACAAATCGGCACGAAGACCGAAGCGGACTATACCCGTCCGCATAAGATCGTGCCCGAAGCAGGAGTGCCTATGTTGCTCAGTATCAATGCTAAGGGTTTGTTAATCGGTTATAACATCGACAATACGCCGAAGAAAGATGACCGGTTGTATGATCACAAGGACAAGAAAAACTCATCCAAGACTACGAAGGGTGAGGTGGCTCCGCTACCGGAAGAGGTATTGACCGCCAGCAGTCCCCTGGCACAGGCACACGCCGTAGCCAAACAGATCTTCCACATCCGCGAGACCCGTTCGTACCTGCTCAACGGCGAGGTGGAGCATGCGCCGGCTGACGGTAAATCGATGGAACTCGTGTTGGCGGAACTCGACAAACAGGAGAAAGCACTGACGGAACTCTTTATCGGTAAGACCACCAAAGCATACAAACATAAGACGGTGTATATCAACCCGAACAAAGAAGAGAAGATCCTGTTCTTCTCGGAGGAGAACGGTTTCACGGATGCCGAGAATATCGATGCGGACACGATCAAGATCACGCTCAAAGCCGACAAGCAGGTTTTTGCAGCGCCTGTAGTGGAGAAGAAGAAAAAGAACGTACCGGCTGTGACGCAACTTGTCTATAACCTGCCGGGACACTGTGCTGTGTCCGTACTATACAAGGGTCAGCCCTTGGCACGCCGCACGCTCGACATCGCGCAGTTCGGTATCGACGTACCCGTCAGCAAAGAGCTCTTCGTAGGCGGTCTGCCTAAGATCGTCTTCTGCGAAAAAACAGGCGCTATTGTATCTATCAGCAAATGAGAAAGATCCTTTTCATACTATGGACGCTATGTGTCATAAGCATAGCGAACGCGCAGGAGATCAACTGTACGGTCACCATCAATGCGGATAATATCGAGGGTACCAACAAGCAGGTTTTTGAGACCCTCAAAGCCAGTATTGAGGAATACGTGAATCAAAACCGCTGGACCAACATGACATACGCCGAGCACGAGAAGATCGAGTGCAGCATGCTCATCGTGGTGCAGAAATACGAGGAGAACCAGTTCCGCTGCAATATGACCCTGCAGAGTCGGCGACCCGTGTACGGTACGTCGTACACCACGCCGCTGCTCAACTTCAAAGACGATCATTTTAACTTTTATTACCAGGAGTATGACCGGCTCGATTGGCAGCAGAATCAGTTTACGACCAACCTCACCGCGATGCTGGCCTATTACTGCTACCTCATCATCGGCTACGACCAGGATAGTTTTCAGCGCCTCGGAGGCACCCCCTACTTCCAGATCTGCGAAGAGATCGTCAATACATGCCAGAGTGCGTCGATGGAGAGCATCGAGCAACGCGGATGGCTGGCTTTTGACAGCAATAGAAACCGCTATGCGCTGATCAATAACCTCCTGGACGAGTCTTTCAAGAAATACCGCAATTTCTACTACGAGTACCATCGTCTGGGATTGGATGAGATGAGCGGCAATGTGGCCAACGGTCGTGCACGCATCGCGCAGGGTTTTCCGGCACTCAAAGAAGCCTATCGTGCCCGCCCGGCGACCTACGTAGTCAATACGTTCGTTGACGCCAAAGGGGATGAACTGGTGGATATCTTCAAGCGTGGAACAGATAAAGAGAAAAAGACCGTCTATGACATCCTCATGGATATCGACCCGACGCGGCAGGAACTATACGAAAAAATTAATAATTAATGCTCAAGCATTTACACATACAGAACTACGCCCTGATCAGTCACCTCGACATCGATTTCGAGGATGGTTTTTCCGTCATGACGGGTGAGACAGGTGCCGGTAAGAGTATCATCTTAGGTGCTCTTGCGCTGGTACTCGGTTCCCGCGCGGACAGCAAGGTCATCACGGACGGGGAAGATAAATGTATCATCGAGGCGGAGTTCTCCGATTGCATCATTCGTCGCGAGTTATACAGTAATGGCAAGAGCCGGTCGTTTGTGGACGACAGTGTGGTGACCCTGCAGGAGCTCAAGGCTTTAGCTACCCGCCTGATTGACATCCACTCCCAGCATGCGAACTTGCTGATCGAGAATGCGGATTTTCAGTTGGAGGTGGTCGATGCGGTGGCACAGAACGAAAGCGTGCTGGCGGACTACAGTACCCGGTACGAGACCTACACTGCGGCTGTAGAAGCACTTCATCATCTGCAGACGCTCGCTAAGAAAGCCCAGACGGATGCCGATTATATCCAGTATCGTTATACCCTGCTCGAGGAAGCGAATCTTCAATCCGGCGAACTCGAGGAACTGGACCAGGAGCAGTACCGGCTCAGTCATGCCGAAGAGATCCGTGCGGCGCTGGAGACAGCGGTTGCAGCTCTGAACGGCGAACAAGGCAGTGCGATCGATGCCCTGCGGATGTGCCGTATTGAAGAGGCGGCACCGGAACTGCAGGAGCGTATCGACAGTGCCCGGATCGAGTTGCAGGACATCGCTCACGAAGCGAAACATATGCTCCATAATGTGGAGATGGATCCGCAGCGCCTGGAATGGGTAGAAGAGCGAATCGGGGCGTTGGAAGAGCTCAAGCGGAAGTTCAGCGCCGAATCCATCGAGGAACTCATCAGCATGCGGGATGAACTGGCCGAACAGGTAAACCGCCTCGACTCCTTCGATTTCGATATCGCACAGGCGCAAAAAGCGCTGGAACAAGCCCAAAAGGCCTTAACCCAAGCGGCAGAAGCTTTGACCAAGACCCGCAAGGCTGTACTCTCGCATATCTGCGAGATACTCGAGAAAGGTCTTACCCGGCTGGGTGTGGCGCATGCCAAAGTGGAGATCGCTTTGCAACCCGCAGCGGACTTTACTCCGCGGGGAAAAGATGAAGTGCAGATCCTCTTTGCGGCGAACCTCAACCAGAGTCTGCGCCCCGTAAGCGAAGTGGCTTCCGGCGGTGAGATCAGTCGTCTGATGCTCTGCGTCAAAGCGCTGATCGCCAGCACCAAGGGTTTGCCCACCATCATCTTCGATGAGATCGATACGGGTGTGAGCGGCGATATCGCAACCCAGATGGCATCTATCTTACGCGAGATGTCGGGTCATCGCCAGATCATCACCATCACCCACCTTCCGCAGATAGCAGCACTCGGCACGCACCATTACAAGGTCTATAAAGCCGATACGGCTACCCGCACCGAGACGCATATCCGTCGTCTGACGAACGACGAACGAATCACAGAGATAGCGACCATGCTGAGCGGCAAAAACCCCTCGCAGGAAGCGCTAAATACGGCCAAACAGTTATTATGTTACCATTAGCAGAACGACTTCGTCCCAAGACTTTGGACGACTACATAGGCCAGAAGCATCTGGTGGGACAAGGTGCCATTCTCCGTCAGATGATCGAGAGCGGCAATATTGCCAGTTTCATCTTATGGGGTCCTCCGGGGGTGGGCAAAACGACTCTCGCCCGCATCATCGCGCACCAGCTGCAACGTCCGTTCTATACCCTGAGTGCAGTCACGAGCGGCGTCAAGGAAGTACGTGACGTGATCGACAAAGCCAAGCGGAATGCGAGCCTCAATAGCGGACTCTTTGCTCCCACAGACGGCCGAAGTCCCATCCTCTTCATCGATGAGATTCACCGCTTCAGCAAGAGTCAGCAGGACAGTCTGCTGGGTGCCGTCGAAGAAGGGATCATCACGCTGGTCGGTGCGACGACCGAAAACCCCTCTTTTGAGGTCATCACGCCGCTTCTCAGTCGGTGTCAGGTGTATGTGCTGAAGTCGCTGGACAAAGAGGACCTGACCGAACTGCTTCACCGCGCCTTGACGCAAGATGAGCATATCAAGTCCTTAGGTTTGCAGATCAAGGACACCGAAGCCCTGCTGCGCTACAGCGGAGGGGATGCCCGCAAATTACTCAACATCATCGAACTGGTAAGTAATAGCGGCGCGAAAATCATTGACAATGAGACCGTTACCAAGCAGTTGCAACAGAATCCTGTCGCTTACGACAAAGACGGTGAGATGCATTACGACATCATCTCGGCCTTCATCAAGTCGGTGCGCGGCAGTGATCCGCAGGCGGCGATCTATTGGCTGGCACGCATGATTGAAGGCGGGGAAGATCCCAAGTTCATTGCCCGCCGGCTGGTGATTTTGGCAAGCGAAGATATCGGGCTCGCGAACCCCAATGCGATGCTGCTGGCCAATACCTGTTTTGATATCGTGAATAAGATCGGCTGGCCCGAAGGACGGATTCCATTGGCGGAAACAACCATCTATCTGGCGACTTGCAAAAAAGATAACTCGGCCTACCTGGCGATCGATGAGGCACTTGCCAAAGTGCGGGAGACGGGAAATCTGCCGGTGCCTTTGCACCTGCGCAATGCCCCTACTTCGCTCATGAAGGAACTCGGATACGCAGACGGATACAAGTACCCGCATGACTATCCGAACCACTGGACCGAACAACAATACATGCCAGACGAACTGGTGGGAACGGTATTCTGGAAGAAAGACTGATGGCGGGTATATACGTACATATACCATTTTGCAAGCGGCGCTGCCTATATTGCGATTTCTTCTCCACCACCCTCTTGGAGCGGCGAAAAGAATACGTAGCGGCCATCCTTAAAGAGATCGAGCAACGCAAGGATGAGGCGAGTGAGCCGATCCGCACGATCTATATCGGCGGCGGAACACCCAGTACCCTGGAGGCGGCAGACATCGCCCGCATCCTCGAGACGATCGGAACACAGGATGCCCGAGAGATCACGATGGAACTCAATCCGGGCGATGCCACAGAGGCGTATATGCGCGCCATCCGGCAGGCAGGCATCAACCGCCTATCGATCGGGATACAGTCGTTTAAGGATAGTTTACTATCCTTGATAGGACGAAGACACACGGCGCAGCAAGCGATAGAGGCCGTTCGCATGGCCCGGCAGGCAGGATTTGACAACCTCTCCATCGATCTGATGTACGCCCTACCCACGCAGACGATGGAGGACTGGAAAGAGGACATTGAGACGGCTCTTAGCTTAGGTATCCAGCATATATCGACCTACGGGCTGATGTATGAAGAGGGAACGGCGCTCACGCGCATGCGGGATAAGGGCGAACTCGAACCCATGGATGAAGAAACCGAAAACGCGCTATACGACTACCTCTGCGAGCGCTTACAACAAGCAGGGTTCGTGCATTATGAGGTGAGTAACTTTGCCTTACCGGGCAAAGAAGCGATGCACAACAGCGCCTATTGGGACCATACGCCTTATATAGGCATCGGGGCAGGCGCGCACAGTTTTACAGGTCGCGTGCGCAGTTGGAACCCGGATGACCTGGAGGCGTATATAAAAGGGGTTACGGGTGACGGGTTACAGGTTACTGGTGAGACGCTCACTGAGGCCGACCTGTACAACGAACGCATCATGCTGGGTTTGCGCACCCGAAGCGGCGTGGCCAAAGAGGCTATCCAAGGCGATGTGCGACCATGGATAGACCTGGGACTGCTGTGCGAGCAAGACGGTCGCATCCGCGCCACGCAGCAAGGACTGCATATATTAAATCGAATAATTGAATCATTGATGATATGAAAAAATGGCATAAACTGTTTTTAATCTGGTTCTGGAGCCTGTTTGTAGGAGGTATCCTCGTGATCTGGTTAGTGATGTGGCTCATCACCCGCGGTGCCTTGGGTTACTTACCGCCCTTGGAGGAACTGCAAAACCCCAAGAACCGCTTTGCGAGTGAGATCATCTCGTCCGACATGCAGTCGCTCGGTCGGTACTACCGGTATGAGAACCGCGTCGGTGTGCAGTATACGGACCTGTCGGAGAACCTCATCCACGCGCTGATCGCTACCGAAGATGCACGGTTCTACAACCATACGGGCGTGGACTTCAAGTCCATGTTCCGCGCGATCCTCAAACTGGGTCGTGCAGGCGGCGGTTCCACCCTCACCCAGCAGTTAGCCAAGCAGTTATGGTCGCCGCGGGCCAATAATATCTTCGAGCGCGCGATGCAAAAACCCATTGAATGGGTCATTGCTACCAAACTCGAGCGACTCTATTCCAAAGACGAGATCCTGCTGATGTACCTCAATCAGTTCGATTTTCTCTATAACGCCGTCGGTATCCAGTCGGCTTCGCAGGTCTATTTCTCCACTACCCCGGCGAACCTCAAACTGGAGGAAGCGGCTATGCTCGTGGGCATGTGTAAAAACCCCTCCCTCTATAACCCTGTTCGGCATCCTGAGCGGGCTACCAACCGCCGAAACACCGTGCTCTCGCAAATGGCCAAATACGGCTATATCGATGAAGCAACCCGGGATTCGGTAGCGGCTCTTCCGCTCGAACTGCATTACCGTTCTGTGGATCACAAGCAAGGTATCGCGCCTTATTTCCGCGAGTTCCTCCGCGGTGTGCTGACGGCCAAAGAACCTCACGAGAGCGACTATGCCGAGTGGAATAAGATGCAGTATAAGATAGATAAGGAGCAGTGGGAGAATAACCCCTTGTACGGTTTTTGCGAGAAGAACAAGAAACCTGACGGCAGTAAGTACGACCTCTACCAGGATGGTTTGAAGATCTACACCACCATCGATTCGCGCATGCAGCGCTATGCCGAAGAGGCGGTGAGCGAACATATGCAGGATCAGCAGAAGACTTTCTTCAAGGAACTCAAGCGAAAGAAATCCGCTCCTTTCTCTTCGTCCCTTACCCAGGACGAGATCCGCGGCATCATGAATCGGTCCATGAAACAGACCGATCGTTGGCGGAACATGCGCCGCGCCGGATACAGCCAGGACTCGATCGTTAAGTCCTTCCATACCGAGCGTGAGATGCAGATCTTTACGTACGACCGCGGGATGATCGATACCCTCATGACGCCTTACGACTCGATCCGTTGGCAGAAGAGTTACCTGCGCTGCGGATTCATGTCGATGGACCCCATCACGGGTCACGTCAAAGCCTATGTAGGCGGACCCAACTTCGCGCATTTCCAGTACGATATGACCACCAAAGGTCGTCGGCAAGTAGGTTCTACGGTGAAGCCTTACCTCTACACCCTCGCGATGGACGAAGGTATGTGGCCGTGCGAGACCTGGGTGTATGACTCAATCCATGTGGAGCTGCCCAACGGCGATGTATGGGCGCCGCGCGAAACGCACGATGACCATCTGGGCGACACGGTCACCCTGGCATGGGGACTGCGCGTCTCGTCCAACTGGATGTCGGCCTACCTCATGTCCCTCTTCACGCCGGAACAACTGGTGAAGATGATGCAATCCTTCGGCATCAAGGGTCAGTTAGATCCCGTGATCTCGCTCTGTCTGGGTCCCTGCGAAGTGAGTGTGGAAGAGATGGTGGATGCCTATACTACCTTTGCCAACAAGGGTATCCGCACCGAACCCCTCTACGTCACCCATATCGAGGATAATAACGGAAACGTGATCGGATCCTTCACCCCCAAGACCCACGAGATCATCAGCGAGACCACGGCCTATAAGATGATCTACATGTTACGCGATGTGCTCGATCATGGAACCGGCGTACGCGTGCGTTTCAAATACGGCATCACCGCACCGATGGGCGGTAAGACCGGTACAACGAATAATAACTCCGACGGTTGGTTCATGTGCTTCACCCCGTCTCTGGTCAGCGGAACATGGGTAGGCGGTGAAGATCGCGGTATCCATTTTGATAACTTGCGCGAAGGACAAGGTGCCTCGATGGCCCTGCCGATCTGCGCGCTCTATATGCAGAAAGTATATGCCGATCCGGAACTGGGTTACAGTCCCGAAGAGCAGTTCGATATCCCCGTTTGGTTTGACCCCGAAGAGGGATGTAAGTAAAGTTGAAAGTTGAAAGGTTTTAGATACATAGCATTATTAGTCTGTACTCTGTATTCTGTACTCTGTACTCCTCTTTTTGCGCAATTCAACACCGACCGAATCACTTCGATCGGACGGAATGCGCTGTATTTCGAGGATTTTGTGCTCTCCATCCAGTACTTCAACCAGGTCATCCGGCTCAAACCTTATCTGGCGGAACCCTATTTCTACCGCTCGATCGCCAAGATCCAATTGGAGGACTATCAGGGTGCCCTCAAGGACTGCAATGCGGCGATAGAGCGGAACCCCTTCTCCCCGGGTTATTACTACGCCCGAGGCTATGTCTATCGGCAACTCAACCGTCTTGCCGAAGCCGAAGCGGATTATACGCAGGCCCTGCATTTTTCGCCGGAGAACCGCACCTATATGATCCTGCGGGCCGACACACGCGCACAGCGCAAGCAGTATGATCTGGCGCTCGAAGATATCGAGCAACTGCTGCGTCGTGAACCCAACTCGGCCTCTGTATGGAGCGAGAAAGGACAGATCGCTTATCTGCAACAAGACACCCTTTCTGCCCTCGAAGCCTTCGAGAAAGCGGCGCAGTATGACAAAAATAACCCTGCCGTATGGTCTGCCCTCGGTGTAACGAACCTCATGTTGAAGCAGGAAGAAGAGGCCTACGTGCAACTCACGCAAGCGATCAACTTAGGATCCAAATGGGCCGGCGACTATATCAACCGCGGCGTCATTCATTATCACCGCCATAACTATCGCGGGGCCTTAGCCGACCTCGATCAGGCGGTCAAGCTGTCCCCGCGCGATGCGGACAGTTATTATAACCGCGGTATGATGCGGCAGGAGGTGGGTGACTATAACCGGGCTTTGGAAGATTTCAATACGGCGCTCGACCTCAATCCCGAACGAACCGAGATGCGGTACCAGCGGGGACTGGTGGAACTGCAACTCAAGCAGTGGAAAGCGGTCGTCGAAGATATGCAGGCCCTCATCGCGCGCTATCCTTATTTTCTGCCTGCGTACTACCTGGCGGCACAAGCCAAGTCCCATCAGGGTGATCAGGCGGCCGCGTATCGGTATCGCCAACAAGCGCATGACTTGGAGCAACGCAAGGATGAGATCCAGGCGCAGCAGGCGGCACAACCCCATACAGACGTGTTGATCGCCGAGGCACAACCCCGTCAGAAAGACCGGCGGAAAGAGTTCTCGTCCGCTACGGCGCAGAACCAATCCGACATCCCCGAAGAGGAAAGCAAGTACGACTCGCAGACGCGTGGCACGGTGCAGAAGAAACATCAGGATGTGGCTAACGAACCCCAGATCGTGCTCTCCTATTATAGTCAGGACATGAGCCTAAGGCGCACCAACTACTACCATCCGCTCGTGGACCAACTCAACCGCAGTGAGGCACTGCCTGCCGCGTTACGCTTCACCACCCAGGAGATCGCCCTCACCGCCGAGATGGTGGACTATCACTTCACCCAGATCACCCGCCTGACCCAAGCGATCGATGAGGCGCAACTATCACCTATCGACTATCGACTATCGACTTTATACCTCGCTCGAGCAATCGAGTTCGCCATCATCAAGGACTATGCGAGTGCGATCGATGACTGCACCAAAGCGCTGGTGATTGCGGATAAAGCCCTCGAACCCGTCATCTGTTTTTGTCGGGCTACCTGGCGGTACCGATTGATGGATAATAATGAGTTCGAGATGATCCTGCGCGACCTGGATCATGTGATCAGCCTCCAAGCCGATTGGTCCTTTGCCTATTACAACAAGGCTAATATCCTCTGTACGCAGAAAGACTGGCAGGCGGCGATCGAATCTTACACCCGCGCCATCTCCATTGACCCTGATTTTGCGGAAGCGTACTTCAATAGAGGCCTCACCTATATCTACACGGACGAGGTGGAAAAAGGACTGGCAGATCTCAGTAAAGCCGGCGAGTTAGGCATGTACCAGGCATATAATTTAATAACACGATTTAAATGAAACGACTTCGATCTATAGTACTCTTGCTGATCCTGGCCACTTGTTGTCAGGCACAGTTAATATATGAAATTTCGGGCAACGGAGCCAAGGGAAAATCGTATCTTTTGGCGACCAACCGGTACGTAGATATGACTTTTTTGGACACCATTCCGAATGTATTCAAATACTTCAATAAATGCCAAACAGTCATCACCGAATTTGCCATGCAGGACTATGAAGCGCTCAATGCCTTGCGCCAAGCGGCCCTCTTGCCGGATTCGGTCAAACTGACCAATTTTTATAGCGAAAGCGAATATACGTACATCGATAATGCCCTTCGCTTGTCGCTCGGCATGGGTTTGGACCGGTTGTGTAGGATGAAACCTTCCTACTTAACCGAACTCTATCGCACGGAATTGATGAAGATCTGGTTGGGGTATAACGAACAGCGATCGATGGAGAGTTTCTTTGAAAACGTAGCCGCAGAACGCAACCGCAAAGTGGTGGGACTCGACGGTATCGGTGAGACGATGTACATGCTTTTTGACCGCGAACCCTTCCATTGGCAATGCAAGGAGTTACTCAAGGTCATCGAGTACCCCGAGAACGAAGTCAAGCAGGAACGGGCAATAGTGGCGATGTATCGAAATGGCCAACTGGCGGATATCGCCTACCAGGTCAAGGGTCCCGATAACACCACCTCGATCTCCTATTCGGACTATCAGATATACGCGCGGCGTAATAAGGAATGGGTCAAACGCCTCAAAGGCCATCTGGGCAAAGGCAGCACGTTCATCACCCTCAATGCCGTGTACCTCGGCGGAGACGAAGGCCTGATCCAACAACTCCGTTCAGCCGGCTATCGGGTTCGCCCCGCTAACAGACGCAAATTTAAAATCTAAAATATAAAATATAAAATGAAAAAGGTATTTTCTGTATTAGCAGCGCTGGTCATAGCGCTCACCATCCAAGCTGCAGAGCGTGGAAAATTCATTCATGTGGATGCTTCGGTCAATAAGAACCTCAAGCCCCAGATCGCATTTTGTCAGGACCATAAGGACGGTGCAGACATCACTACCCTTCTCGTGCAGACGGTTAATGTGAATAACTACAACGAGTTCACGGATGCATCGCGTATCCTGATCCGTTTTGCGGACGGTAAGGCCGTGCGTCTGAATCGCGTGGCGGGTTCCGACATCACAAAAAAGAAGTACAGCAAGAAGAACGGTAATGCCACCATCTCGTACTACGAGACCGTTACCGAATACGAAGTGCCGCAAGATGTGATTGACCGTATTGAAACAGAGACGGCCGTCATCAAGGTACGTGTCGTTTTCAAAGAAAACGATGCCAAGGACTACGACATCGCCGAGAGTTATCAGCAGAAGATGACCGCCGACCTGCATAAGTCTTACCTCGAAGCTGCCGATAAAAATAAGAAAGCCAACGGCGACATGAGCGATGAGGATTTCTAAACGCATAGTCTTCTGTATTCTGTATTCTGTCAGCGTAGCGGTCTGTACTCCTCTCTATGCGCAAATCGGTATGGAGAGCCTGGCGGACTCGTTAACTGCGTTCACGGGTTTTTCATCCCTTTGGTCCCCGCCGGTGAAGGTAAAAAACGTGCGGGTGAGCGGAAAGAACGTCACGGTCAAGACCAACAAAACCCTCATGGACGTGCGCTGGACGCCGCAGAACGTGGCGCAACTCAAGCGCAACGTCAGTCGTTGGGTGCTCGGTCATGAGAAAGGCAAAGTGACGATTCTCACCTGCAATACCTCTATCGATGACCTGGTCACCGATTGCGCACGTCAAACAGCCGAAGGCGGTCTAACAGCGAAGCGTTCTAACAGCGCAAGCGATCTAACAGATCGTCAGATCGCTCTATACCCCTCTCACGGTCTCTATTTCAATCGGGATCGGGGTGAATGGATCTGGCAGCGGGCGACTCTTTGGACCACCGTCGAGGACCTCTATAGCCAGGAGTACGTGCGCCTCATCCGGCGAATGCTCGAGAATGCAGGCGCGACGATCCATATGCCCCGCGCGGGACTCGAACATCAGGAACCCGGTGTCTCCGGTATGCCGCAGTGGACAGAAGGGGCGCGGTACTGGCTGATGAAGCAAGGTGCAGACTCCACCCTTTGGGACCTCTACGAAGGGGATGAATACAAAGATGACATGAAATGTCGGGCGATGTGGATCAATTCGCTCAAGACCCCCATCGACCTCTGCCTGGCCTTCCATACCGACGGTATGGATAGCGGGGACGACAGCACCATCGTCGGCACATTGGTCATCTATACCGCCAAAGATGAGGACCGCAACACGCGCTTACGTGACGGGCGAAATAGGGAAAAGATCAACCGGAACTTAGCCGACTGGATCCAGACACAGGTCACCTCCGACTTGCAAACCCTTGCCCCCGAATGGACGCGGCGACAACTCAAAGAAGCGAACTACTGCGAGTCGCGTGTGCCTGTGGTGCCCAGTATCATCCTCGAGCTGCTGAGCCATAAGAACATGGCGGACATGCGGTACGGTCTCGATCCGAACTTCCGCTTTGCCGCCTCGCGCGCGGTATATAAAGGTATATTGCGGTACCTCAACGGCAAGAATGCGGTCGTGCAACCCCTGCCCGTCGAAGAGATAGGCATTCAAATATCCAATCTGCAATCTGCAATCTGCAATCTCCAATGGAAGCCATCTTTGGATTCCTTGGAGCCTTCCGCTGCTCCCACCTACTACATGATCTATTCCCAAGCCGATAATGGTGAGTGGGATGTGCAGCAGGTGGAGAACGTCACGCAGTATCAGATGAATCTTCAGCGTGGAGTGCACTACACCTTCTATGTGGTCGCAGGAAATGAAGGCGGTCTGAGTATGCCGAGTCCCCAAGTGAGTGCTTTTCTTACAGGCGAAGCCGGTCCTACAGCGAAGCCGGTCCTCATCATTGATGCTTTCAATGATTCCTACGGTCCGGAATGGTTTGCCGACTCTACCTATGCCGGTATCGTGCCGGGTTCGTTTGCCTGCGAGAACTATGTCTCCTATGCCTATATCGGGCAACAATGGAACTATACCCGCTCGTCCGAATGGACCGACGATGATAACTGCGGTTGGGGAGCCTGTTACCGCGATCATGCGGGTCGCCGCACCGTAGGTAATACCCACGACTATTCCGTCTTGCACGGCAAAGTGCTGCAGCAGATGGGCATCAGCTACGTCTCCTGCACCGCAGGTATTCTTACAGGCGAAGCCGGTCCTACAGCGCAGCGGTCCTACAGTGAAACGGTCTTGCAGGCGAAGCCGGTCCTAATCGATCTTATTTGCGGAAGACAAAGACAGCCCTTGACTCCTGATCTCTGTTCGCTGATCGCTGACTACTTGAATACCGGCGGACGTCTGCTGCTGAGTACCGATCATTTCAGTGCGATCGATCCGAACTGGGCAAACCAATACCTGCATACCGCTTTTCATGCCGCGCATGCAACCCGCAGCGGACGTGTTCGTAGCGCAGGGCATCGACCCTATCGGATTCAACTCACGCCGAATGACCAGCAGTTATTCAGTCCGAATCCTGAAGGACTCAAACCCACGTCTGACGAAGCCATCCGCATGGCGACGTATGAAGACATGCGTTGTCCCGCGGCTATCGGTTACAAGCACCAAACCCTCGTTTTCGGTTTTCCTCTCGAGGCCGTGCAGGACTTTGAACCCGTCTATCGACATGCGATCGAGTGGCTCCTTACTCCCGATACTGCCAATTTGGCAGAATAACGCACATTGGCACAAAAATTGAGATTGGAAATTTGACATTTGAAATTTTAAATTTGAAATATACTATGAATACGATTCAACCATTAGCAGACCGCGTGTTAGTAAAACCTGCGGCTGCAGAAGAAAAGACAGTCGGCGGCATCATCATTCCGGATAGTGCCAAAGAGAAACCCTTACGTGGCGAAGTACTCGCCGTAGGTGAAGGAACGAAAGACGAGGCCATGATCCTCAAAGCCGGAGACACCGTGCTGTACGGTAAGTATGCCGGCACCGAACTCGAATTGGACGGAGAGAAATATTTAATCATGCGTCAATCTGACGTCCTCGCTATCGTCAAATAATTTTGAATTTTTAATTTTTAATTTTTAATTATGGCAAAAGATATAACCTATAATGTAGAGGCGCGAGAGGCGCTGAAGCGTGGTGTGGACCAACTGGCGGATGCCGTAAAGGTGACGCTCGGTCCGAAAGGTCGCAATGTCATCATCGATAAGAAATACGGTGCACCGCATATCACCAAGGATGGGGTCACGGTCGCCAAAGAAGTGGAACTGAAGGATGCCGCCGAGAACTTAGGTGCGCAACTCGTCAAGGAAGTTGCTTCCAAGACCGGTGACCAAGCCGGTGACGGTACCACTACCGCTACTGTGCTCGCACAGGCGATCGTCGGTGTGGGCCTGAAGAACGTCACCGCGGGTGCGAATCCCCTCGACCTCAAGCGCGGTATCGACAAAGCGGTTGCAGCCGTGGTCGCAGAGATCAAGAAGAATGCCGTAGTCGTAGGCAATGACTTCGATAAGATCGAGCAGGTAGCTACTGTCTCGGCCAATAACGATGCCGAGATCGGCAAACTGATCGCAGACGCGATGCGCAAGGTCAGCAAAGACGGCGTCATCACCATCGGCGAAGCCAAGGGTATGGATACCACCATCGACGTGGTACAAGGTATGCAGTTCGACCGCGGATACATCAGTCCGTACTTCGTGAACAACACCGAGACCATGCAGGTCGAGATGGATAAACCCTACATTCTTATCTATGATAAGAAGATCTCGAACCTCAAGGAACTGCTTCCTGTACTCGAACCCGCTGTGCAGTCCGGTCGTCCCTTGCTCATCATCGCAGAAGATGTGGATTCAGAAGCGCTGACTGCTCTCGTAGTCAACCGTCTGCGTGCACAACTCAAGATCTGTGCCGTCAAGGCGCCCGGCTTCGGCGATCGTCGCAAAGAGATGTTGGAAGATATCGCGATCCTCACCGGCGGAACCGTCATCAGCGAGGAGAAGGGTATCAAGCTGGACCAAGCTACCATCGACATGCTCGGTACGGCAGAGACCATCACAGTCACCAAAGATAACACGACCATCGTCAATGGTGCCGGTGACAAAGAGCAGATCGCGAATCGTGTCAATCAGATCAAGGCGCAGATCGTGGCTACCAAGTCCACCTATGATAAGGAAAAACTGCAGGAGCGTCTGGCCAAACTCGCCGGCGGTGTGGCACAACTGAACGTAGGTGCGGCATCCGAGGTGGAGATGAAAGAGAAGAAAGACCGCGTGGATGATGCGCTCTCCGCTACGCGTGCCGCGATCGAAGAAGGTGTCGTACCCGGCGGCGGTGTGATGTACATCCGTGCACAGGCGGCTCTTGAGGGACTCAAGGGTGCCAATGAAGATGAGCAAACCGGTATCGAGATCGTGCGTCGTGCGATCGAAGAACCGCTGCGTCAGATTGTGGCTAATGCCGGAAAAGAGGGTGCCGTAGTGGTTGATAAAGTACGTGCAGGTAAGGCCGATTTCGGTTATAACGCCCGCACGGATGAGTATCAGAACCTCTACGAAGCAGGTGTCATTGATCCTGCCAAAGTTACCCGCGTGGCATTAGAAAATGCCGCTTCGGTAGCCGGTATGTTCCTTACTACAGAAGCGGTCATCGTTGAGCATCCCGAAGAGCATCCGGCGCCTGCTATGCCGGCCGGAGGGATGGGCGGTATGATGTAAAAATCACCGCGTCGGACTCCAGGGTCCAACCCGGTAAAATAGAAGATTCGGTATAACCTGCATGACGGTAAAGCGTTGTGCAGGTTGTATTTTTAGTAGCTATCACAGCGTAGAGAACGCGCAGTTGCAGAAACCCGAATGCATATTCTTCGAGTAAGCGCAAAGCCTCTTTCCCTACCCCTTTGCCGCGATGCTCCGGCGCGATATACATCCCTATCGCCGCACGTCTGTTCCGCGGATCAAAATCAAAGAGATCGATGCATCCCAATGTCATTGGTAATTGGTCATTGGTCATTGGAGATTGCTCAATGATGAGTCGCAGCTGTCCGTCCTTGTAGATATCGCCTGTCGTGGACTCGATATAGTCCCGCAGATCCTGCCGGGACAGCGGGTTATGGTTCGCCCCGTCTGCCCACACCGCCGCATCGTTCTCCCATTGGTAGAGATAAGGCAGATCAGTCGGTTCTATTTTGCGCAAGCGGATCATCAGTCAAACAATCGTGCAAAGAATCCTTTTTTCTTCTTCGGTCTCAGGTCCTCCATATTGCCCTGCGGCGCGGGTTCGAACGCATGGTTGGTATGGATCATGTTGTAGATCACACCCCACTCCGGCAGACCGCCTAAGTTACGGTCATCGATCCAGAGGTCGGCCACTAATTTCCGGGCAGTTCCGTGTTCGGGTTCCTCTTCCGGATAATTCGAGTTCACGGCATAGAACTCCAGGCCTTTGGACTTGCAATAGTCCAGCGCTTCCTGCAGCAAGTCCCCTTCACGCACCGTCCAAAGGATGATCTGGTGATGGTCCTCCTCCTGCAGTTTTTTCAAGGTCTGAATGGCAAACGGAATAGGTTTGCCGATCTTCGGGTACTCGTGCGTCACGATCGTCCCGTCAAAATCACAAGCTATAATCATAATTAGTACGTTTCTTCGTTAGGATCTTCCGGCGTCATCTCTTTTTCGAGTTTGCCTAAGGTCGGTTTGGTGAAATACCATCCGATTGCCGCGATGCCTGCCACCCACATCATGGGTCGATAGCCGCCCATCAGGTAGAAAAGCGAGATGGCAAACGGCATGATCAATCCGATCATCAGGATCCGGCAGGTAGCCAACTGTTCATAGACCTCCAGCGTCTTGGGTTTGATCCATTTGATCAGGTATAACCCGAAGGGAATCAGCACGATCGCCATCAGGATCGCCACATATTGCAGCGTGATAGCGGGTTGCTCCAGCGGGTTCAATGCTTCAAAATCCGGCCGGTCCGTGAGGTAATACATCGCTGCCAATACACCCAGCGTGAGCACCATCACGCCATAATACCACCCGTTCAGGTGTCTGATAATTTTCTCTTCCATATTATCCTTTAAACTCTGTTCTGTTCACGATCGATCGCCCAAGGGTGATCTCGTCTGTATATTCGATCTGATTGCCCACTGCCACGCCGCGTGCGATCTGCGAGAGCTTGACCTCCACCCCTGCGTTCTGCAACCGCCGATAGATGTAGAAGTTCGTCGTATCGCCTTCCATTGTGGTCGGCAAGGCCAGGATGATCTCGTCCACCCCGCCTTTGCTCACGCGCTCGATGAGGCTGTCGATCTCCAGGTCCTTGGGGCCTATCCCGTCCATGGGGGAGATCACCCCGCCGAGCACATGATAGACCCCCGTGTACTGACCCGTGTTCTCGATCGAGAGCACATCTTGCACGTTCTCCACCACGCAGATGGTGCTGTGGTCACGCCGTGCCGAACCGCATATCGGGCATATCTCCGTATCGGAGATATTATGGCATTGCTTGCAGTAGATCACCTCTTTCTTCAGCCGCGTGAAGGCACCCGAGAAAGCCTCTACCGTCTCGTCCGACTGCCGCAGCAGATGCAGCACCAATCGTAGCGCCGTTCGCCTCCCTATGCCCGGCAATGAACTCATCTGATCCACCGCCTGCTCCAATACTATACTGGGATATTCGTTCATGACTTCTTAGCCCACCGGGCGGGTAAAACTCTATACGGATATCTTTCGCGGATGTCCGCTGCATTCGGGCAGTCGATCCGGTGAATACGGATACCCTTCAGCACGGATACGAAGGCGAAGATCGGGTCGCCGGGTTGCGGATTGCAGCAGCGCGAGAGGTTATAATCCACGTTCTTCACGTTCATATCCACCTCGATCGCCAGCCCCTTGAGTTCACTCCGGTCCACATACTCTGTATGTTCGCGTTGGATCGGAGCCTCTTCGGGTTCGAGCATCACGTCGCGCAAGCGCTGGATATCTTCCTTTCCGTTGGCTACCGACTGGTACATGTCGGACACCGCTTTGTAGCCCAACTTGATCGCCATCTTCGTGATGTCACCTTCGGTGTAGTTGATCTTCCAGTTCTTGAACTTCCGGTCGATGATCTCCTTGCCTTCCGCCGCCTGCTTGTACTCGATCTCCTTGAGCGCCTGGCGGATCTTGTTCTTCGCCTTGGTGGACGCCACAAAATTGAGCCAGTCCGCATTCGGGTGCTGGTTCGGCGAGGTCAGTACCGAAACCTGGTCGCCGTTCTGCAGTTTCTGCCGAATCGACACATTCTGATTACGAATGGTTCCGCCTACGCAGTGCGCACCCACATCGCTGTGGATCGAGTACGCAAAATCCAGTACCGTCGCGCCTTCCGGCAAACGTCTCAGATCGCCTGTCGGGGTGAAGACAAACACATCGCCTGACTTCTGCACGATCGATCCCTTCACGCCTTTGTACGCCCAGTGGGCAGCCACTCCTTGCTCGGCCACCTCGTCCATCCGCTTCGTGCGGATCTGCACCTCTACCCATCTTTTCTCCGGTCCGAGCACCGTCGTATGCAGCGATTCATATCCGTTCTCTTTGGGCACGGATAACCAGTCCCGCAACCGCTTCGGGTTGGGCGGGAAGATATCCGTGATCAGCGAATAGACCTGCCAGCAGTCCGATTTCTCTTTCTCCGGCGGGGAGTCCAGGATGATGCGGATCGCAAAGAGGTCGTATATCTTATCCACGTCGCAGTGCTGTGCCTGCATCTTATGGTAGATCGAGTGAATGGACTTCGGCCGCCCCTTGATGGTGAAGACGAAGCCCTCGGCTTTCAGTTTCTCCTCCAGCGGCGCGATGAAGGACGCGATATACGCCTCCCGCTCCGCTTTCTTCGCGTTCAGCGCATGCGCGATGTATTTATACGTGTCGTAGTCCAGGAACTTCAGCGCCAGATCTTCCATCTCGGTCTTGATCTGGTATAGACCCAAGCGGTGCGCCATCGGCGCATGCAGGTTCTGCGTCTCGCGGGCGATATGCCGCCTCCGATCCGAGTCACCCTCCGCATCCAATGTCCGCAGCAGTTCCAGCCGCTCATTCAGTATATCATATAAGACTTTATTGCTGTCTTCCATATAATCACAAACCTTTGCGGCTGCAAAGGTACTGCTTTTTTTTGATATATGCAAGAGAAAAGGAAGAAAATTGAAAATTCCCCGTAGGTTTCGTCCATTTCCCGGCATGCCATGCCGATTATTTTGCGTCCAAGAGGCGCTTTCTCCCTCTTTCTCCTTGCAAAATGAAAATTTTTCTTGCGAGTATCAAAAATTTTTTGTAACTTTGCACGCAACTTGTGTGCAAGGTAAAAAGACAATCGCTAAAAACGAAACACAACGATATGGAAACACAATTCACTTGGATTGCTTTCTACAAAGAGTTGGCTCAGAAACTTTTGCCTTACCGGCATAACATCCAACCTTTGCTCGAATTTATTTATTCCCTCAAGGATAAAAACGGGAAGCCACAAACGGCATATATTCATGACAGCGAAGGAAATAGGGTCCCGACGATAGACCCGTTCTCGGTCATTGCCATCTTCAATCGTAATTCCAAATGGGAGAATCGTAGCAAGATGTGTCAAGAATTTAAGCAATTCCTCAACCTCCAAGTTGAGGTGCCAACCGATTTTGATGGCATCCCTGTGGTTAATCCAATGCAATCCTTTTTCTTCGATTGGTTTGAATATAAGAAGGTAGAGCCTCTATGGGACCTATTTGAAAAAGTTGTTACGAACCAATCATGCGAGAAAGAACTGAACGACATTCTGTTGAATGGGCAGCCTATTGGTATGTTAACTATGGCTCTCTATTGGACTGATGCGGACTCATTCTTAGCCCTGGACAGCAGAAACCGCGCATTCTTGCATACTTTTGGTTTTAATACCGAAAAGGTCAAGACCGCCGATGACTATTTTGCACTGCTTGATAAAGTAAAGCAGGCTATGCAAGATGGCACCCTTCCATATAATTCCTTCTCTGAACTCTCACACGATGCCTACGAGAAATCGTTCGACAAAGGTCTTTGGATGTGGCACGGCGATACTGCTTCACTGCAACAGGCTTTCATTGAGTGCGGTTCATCTGCTCCCATGATTCCGTTCGCTGATATCAAATCCAAAGAGCAGATGATTCAGGCGTACCAGACTTTTGTTAAGAACAAAGACAATAGCATCCCCACGATGTACTGGCAGTTCATCTCCGAAATGAAAGAAGGTGACACCATCGTGGTTTTCGATACTAAGAAGGAAAACAAAAAGCAATACCATCTGCTCTACGGCTACGGAACCATCTCCAGCGGTTACACGGTAAATCCTCAGAACGAAAACCCGCTGCACCGTGAAGTACAATGGCATCGTCCGTTCCTAACCGCACCCGTTGCGGAATATAAAACGCAAAACGCCCTTTACATCCACAAGGTGGAAGGCCTTGAAGCATATAACATTCGTAAACTTTTACACATCTCCGATACCACTATGGCAACAAATCACAGCGACATCGTCGCGTTGCTCAAATCCAACAAGAACCTCGTGCTCACAGGTGCACCCGGAACAGGTAAAACACACTTGGCAAAAGAACTCGCCCTCGCACTCGGTGCAGATGAGTCCACTATCCGCAAAGTGCAATTCCACCCCTCGTACGACTACACCGACTTTGTTGAGGGTATTCGTCCGCAACTTGATGGCACCTTCCGACGCGTTGATGGTGAGTTCAAAGAGTTCTGCAAACGTGCGCTCGAATCCACGGAAACGATCGTGGATAACTTTGAGGAAGTATGGGGACGTCTCGTGGACTACCTGAACGAACATGATTTTATTATTGTGCAATTACTGTCCGGCAGTGGAGAGTTTCGTGTGGAACTGAACGAGTATGGTACAGGCTTGGCAAATCGTACCTATGAAGATGGCGTTTATCAGAAAGACGCTTGGGTGAACGGCAAATCCAAGTTCTTTAGCAAAGATCAGTTATACAATATCTATCGCGGTCTTAAGGGAGTACCCGCTCAAGGACACGATAACTACAGAAAGGCTATCGTGAACTACCTCAAAAAGTATATGGGTTTGCAAGACTATAACGCTACACCAAATAAGTCCAACAAACCTTTCGTCTTCATCATTGATGAGATCAATCGCGGTGAACTCAGCAAGATCTTCGGTGAACTCTTCGGTGCTATCGAGAAAGGCTATCGCGGCGAGAAAGGTCGTGTCCGCACCCAGTACCAGAATATGATTGCCGAGGGAGACCCCTTCAAAGAAGGCTTCTATGTTCCCGAAAACGTCTATATTATAGGAACGATGAACGATATTGACCGCTCCGTCGAGAGCATGGATTTCGCTATGCGCCGTAGATTCGCATGGAAAGAAGTCACGGCTGCCGAGAGTTACGATGCAATCATCGCTAACAACAATGCCTTCAATGGTAACAAAGCCGAAGTAGAGGCACACATGGCTCGTCTCAATGCCAAGATTAAGGAGAGCTTAGGTCAAGCCTACCAAATCGGTGCCGCTTACTTCCTCGAACTCAAAAACGATGACTTCGAATCCCTCTGGAAAAACCATCTCGAAGGACTCATCTTTGAGTACTTCCGTGGAGAAAGAGACGCAGAACAGAAAGTAGAAGAGCTGCACGGTATCTTCATCAATGGATAATCTGATTCAAATATCAGATAACAGCAAAGCTACGTTCGAGCCCCAACAACTCGAACAACTGAGAGCGATTGCAGGAGTGCCCATCCGAGATATACAATTGGATGGCAATCCCCATTTGCTCATCTTTCCGCATAGCCTGAGTGACTGTCCTGACAAGATTCAAGACTCGCCTATCTTCACCATCGAAGGTGACAACACCCTCGTCACTGGCAACATCATGGGCTTTGTGGGCTACAAGGACACACGCCTGCGCATCTACTCGCGTTTCTCCAAACCCGACGAAAAGGATTATTTCCTCCATTACATGCTTCAGCATGTGTTCTCCATCAATCTCTTCGATCTCCAGTATGGTGCAACCAACGAGGACATCTTCGATTTCCTTATCTATCTTTTCCCCGCGTATCTCAAACGTGCGTACCGGCAAGGTCTCTACAAAGAGTACCAAACCCACCGCTACAACGATACCCACATACGCGGTCGAATAGACATCGCGCAGCATATCCGCCTCAACCTGCCGTTCACCGGCAATGTGGCTTACCAAACGCGTGAGTACGCCTATAACAATGACCTCACCCAACTCATTCGCCATACCATCGAGTATATCCGTCAGCACCCGTACGCAGGCGGAATTCTGCAAAACGATGCCGACACCAAGGATGCGGTCAAAGCGATTGAGCAAGCAACGCCGACCTATAATCGTCAGGAGCGCGCCAAGATCATCAATCGCAACCTGCGCCCTGTGCACCATCCTTATTATTCCGAATACCGCTATCTCCAGCAGCTCTGCCTCCAGATTCTTCGTCACGAAGAACTCAAATACGGCACCTCTGACAACGAGATTTACGGCATCCTCTTCGATGGTGCTTGGCTTTGGGAAGAGTACCTCAATACGCTCCTTGCGCCTGCAGGCTTCTTGCACCCGCGCAATAAAGACAACGTCGGTGCTATCCATCTCTTCCATCATCCTACGTCCGCACCGCGTTACCCCGATTTTCACAAACCGGACTTTATCCTCGATGCCAAGTACAAAGGCTATACCGACAAACGTGTCTCCGAAGTGGACCGCGACGATCTCCATCAACTCATCGCCTACATGTATATCCAGCAGGCGTCTCGTGGAGGTCTCGTCTATCCTTGTACCTCTACGAATACAATCATCCCAATCGCTTCCCTCAATGGTTACGGCGGTTCGATATCCCTCTACGGTCTGCCCATACCCCAACAAGTTCCAAAATGGAACGACTTCCAGACCGTCATGCACCAATCTGAAATACAATTAACATCCCAAATTGCATGACCAAAGATCACGACATATGGCAATGGCAGGAACCCGGCAAAGCATGGAAAGGCGCCGGACTCTATCATATCACGCTGAAGATACCGTCGTGTAAGCCTTTGCTTGGTAATCTGGTCATTCCTAATGATGATCCGGCGCAAGCGCGAGTGGATTATAGCGATTTGGGGCGGGCGGTCTTGGAATATCAAAAGATCAATGCCGCCTATTATCCCGAGATACAGATCCTCCATTATTGCCTCATGCCCGATCATCTCCATTCTATCTGGTATGTGCGTAAGGCGATGCCTCGCGGCATTGAAGCCGCAGTGCGCGGCTTTTGGCAAGGTGTCAAGAAAGCCGGGCGGGCGTATTCCCTCCTTTCTTCTCTTAACCCCGAATCCGATTCGGGGAAAGGAAAGAAACTATTTGAGATAGCGGAAAACTTACGCGGGCAGATAGCCGATGCAGAATATGCGGCACTCCCGCCTATCTTTACCGAGATGCCACATATCCGTCCGATGGGACATCGAGATCAACTGCCCACCACCATCCGCTATATAGATATGAACCCGCAGCGCCTTGCTACCAAACGCCTCAAACCCGGCTTCCTCCGCGTGCAAGAAAATATCGAGATAGCCGGGCGTATCTATTGCGGTGTGGGTAATTCGGATTTATTACAGGCAGCGCACCATATGCCTGTCCATGTGCGGCACACTATGCTCGACGAGGCGGCACATGGCGATGACAAGCGGCTGAAGGATTATATGGATAGTTGCATTGCTGCAGCGCAGAAAGGTGCAGTAATGGTATCGCCTTTCATCCATGAGAAAGAGCGCGAGGTACTTTATAGTGTCCTCGCAGAAGGAGGCAAGGTGATCTACCTCGCCGATAACGGTTTCGGCGACTATTACAAACCTTCCTACGGCATCTTTGATGCGGTCGCAAATAAGCAGGTCCTCATCCTGAGCCCGTGGCCGTACGACCCCAAGAAACGGCAGATCTCCCGCGCTGAGTGCGTTGCGCTCAATCAAATGGCAGAGGAGATATGCGGCCTTTCTTCTCTTAGCCCCGAATCCGATTCGGGGGAACAAAAGAAATGAATACTAACCATGCCCTGTCCACATAATAACATATCATGCCCGCGCTTAAGCTAAGACTTATGTGACTGCGCGCTCCGTTCTTACCGATAAGTTGCCTAAAAACTTCCGAAAAACTTCCGAAAATCTTCCGAAGTTGCCCGATTTTTGGGTAGCTTCTTTTTTTGATATACCTTTGCAGCGGAATTCTAAAAAATCAAGGCTGGCGCCAGCCATAATTATTAACCAATGTCGGATCAGATCCGACGACAATAAACAAAGTAAAATTATGGCAAAGAAAAACAATTATGCAGCATTGGAACAGCTGCATGCAGCGCATTATGGGAACAAAAAGGCGAGCAGCAGCGGCAAGCTATATTGGAATTTTTAAGAAGCGGCCAGCCGCGCAATACAAGGAACCCGTATTACTTCCTGGCGGACTTTCGGGTTCGGCGAGCACAGAAGATGTCCTATGCCGACTATTATGCCAAGTACGGGACGACGGAAGAAAAGGACGGCTGGAAGATGGTAAAGCCTCAGAAAGCGGGAGATCCGCCGGTATATTATGTGAAGAGCGAGCGGAGTTAGCCGCTCGAGCTGAACCGAGAAAAATAGAACATTGGTTGCAGAGGTGATTTAGAGCACTTGCATCTGACTCTTCACCGATGCGCAGCCGATGGAAAAATGGAACATTTTGAAAAGGAGGAAAGTATGACAGTTTACAAAGGATTATTTTATTTCGGTGCCGAGGGCATTGAAGGCTTTGCCGTTACGCTCAAGGATAAGCTGACCATTGACGATCGTCTTGACCGTTTTACCATCTACGTGGATATCCTCAATAGCATCAGTCAGGTCAATATCAACAACATAGCCGTTGGTGCGCGCCTCGGTAGGCAGGTCTTGGTCAATGACATATTCCTCCCCGTCCGTGTCGGTAAAGGTAAAGGAATAATGGTAGAGACCTTTCTCAATATAGGTAATAACAAGGTCTGAAACCTCAGTGGCATAGATGGACTCTTCCTCGCTGGCGTCGTATTCCACATTGCTTGGATCCGCGATGTACGTACCAGCTATCGCTGTCTGGCTGTGGGCGGGAACCTGGATATACACATAAGGGAAGGATTCGTCATAGACGGTAGCCGGCTTCGTCTCATACAACAAGAAAAGCCAATTGTTGATCTCCTGATCAAGAACTGCTGCCGCGTAAGTCAGATTCAAGTTAGCAGCCAGCATGTTGCCTGCAACTAGCAATGCAGCCAAAAATGTGAAGATTTTTTTCATAAGATGGGAGTATTAAATTGTTTGTATTGTTGCAAAATCTGCTGCAAAGATAAACAAAATTTTTTATATATGCAAATAAATGTGAAATTTTTATGAAAAATACGGAAAAATGCCCGCGCGCTTGCATATGTCATTTTTTTTTCGTACCTTTGCAGCCGCAAAGGTGAAAACGAAAGAAGTATGGGGTATATATCGATGTTTAGGGCGATGAGTAAGGCGATGCAGCCGCAGCAGCAGAAGCAGCAGAAGCCGGCAGGGCAAGGGCGGATGCAGCTGTACCTGGCCATCAACGGGCAGCAGTCGGGTCCGTACACCAAGACCGAAGCGGAACAGCTGGTGAAGAACGGTACGCTGACCGCCGAGACCTACGTATGGGAAGCCGGCATGGCCAACTGGGTACCCGCCGCAACCCTTCCGCATGTGAATAAATTGCTGGTGCTGTATGCGCCCAAAAGGGCGAAGGGTGACGGGTTACGGGTTACGGGCGAGAAGAAGGAACACCCTTTGCGGCAGGATTTGATCAGCGCGATGAGTAACTTGGGAATGAAAGGTGCGGAGATGAATAGCGCGATCGATGCCTTGTTAGCAGCCCAACCGCAGATCGAGTTATCGCAAGCCGTTAAGATATTGCTACAGAAACGATGAGAATAGCATTTACCACAGAGTTGCCCGCGGAGGGTTTTAAGCGCCTCGTTGAACGAGGCATTGGTCATTTGTCATTTGTCATTGGTAATTGTTCTGATAACCAATGGCAGGACGCCGATATATTGGTGAGCACGTTCGATGCGAAAGTGTCGGGCGAGATGATCGCGGCGATGCCTAAGCTGCAATTGATTGCAAACTTCGGGGCAGGATACAATAACATCGATCTCGAGGCTTGTAAGGCGCGCGGTATCCGCGTGACGAACACCCCTCAACCCGTGATTGAACCGACGGCCGAATTGGCTTTTGCGCTGATGATGGCGGTATCTCGTCGAATTGTGGAATTCGACAAGAAGTTGAGAGTGGAGAGTTTAGAGTTCTTATCTCCTTCGGAGAACGATCTGAAGGTATGGAGAGAAGTAGGCAAGTTTAAAGAAGAGAGTTTATTCGGCGTAATGAAAAATCTGAGCCATTCGTTGTACGGTAAGACCTTGGGTATCTTGGGCATGGGACGAATCGGACAGGCTTTAGCGAGAAGGGCGAAAGCTTCAGGCATGAAGATCATTTATCATAACCGCCACAAAATCAATGATGACGCGCTAAAAGCGCTTAATGGTGGAAATGATGAAATAGTGAAATACGTCGATTTTCAGACCTTGCTGCAGGATAGCGATTTTCTCAGTCTGAACCTACCCTACACGCCCGAGGTGCATCATATCATCGGTAAGCCCGAATTGGGAATGATGAAGCGGAGTGCGTACCTTATCAATACCGCGCGCGGTGCGCATGTGCACGAGGCGGCGCTGATCGAGGCACTCAAGAGCGGTATCATCGCAGGCGCGGCCCTGGATGTGTATGAGTTCGAGCCCAAGATAAGCGAGGAACTGCTGAAATTGGATAATGTGGTGCTCAGTCCGCATACCGGAACGGGCACTTGGGAAGGCCGCATCGCGATGTGCGAGAATGTATGCGATAATATTATCGCCTTTGCCAACAAAGATTTTAACAACATGAATATAGTACTATGACAATTGTTGAACGTTTTTTGAAATATGTGTCGTTCTGCACGACGAGTGACGAGAACACCGGTATGACGCCGTCCACGCCCGGACAGATGGAGTTTGCCCGCTATCTGGCAGAGGAACTGAAAGCGATCGGGCTTAGCGAAGTGTCTTTGGATAACAACGGCTACATCATGGCGACGCTGCCAAGTAACGTTGAAGGAGTGAAGGAATTAACGAATGAAGGAATTCCCACGATCGGGTTTATTGCGCATATGGACACGAGTCCGGATGCAAGCGGTAAGCATGTGAAGGCGAGTATTGTGAAGGCCGAAGAGCGCGATTATATCGATGCGCGGTATAAAGGGCAGGACGTGATCGTGACGGATACGACGACGCTGCTCGGTGCCGACGACAAAGCGGGTATCGCGGAGATCGTGACTGCCTGTGAGTACCTGTTGGCCCATCCGGAGATTAAGCACGGCAAGGTGCGTATCGGTTTCACACCGGACGAAGAGATCGGTTGCGGCGCGGATCATTTTGATGTGCAGGCTTTCGGTTGCGACTGGGCCTACACGATGGACGGCGGTGCGATCGGTGAGCTGGAGTTTGAGAACTTCAACGCGGCAGCATGTAAGATCAAGGTACACGGCCTGAACGTGCATCCGGGAACGGCTTACCATAAGATGCGGAACTCGATGCGTATCGCGTACCAGATCGCGGTGATGCTACCCCGCTGGGAGACGCCCGAACATACGCAGGGATACGAGGGATTCTATCACCTGATCGGGATGAGCGGAACGGTCGAAGAGACCACGCTCAGCTACATCATCCGCGACCATGACCGCGCTCGTTTTGAGAGCCGCAAACGCGAGTTGGAGCACCTGGTTCGTAAGGTGAACCGCGAGTTCGGAGAAGGCACCGTCGAGATCGAGATGCGCGACCAGTACTATAACATGCGTGAGAAGATCGAGCCCGTGATGCATATCATCGACCTGGCTAAAGAGGCGATGAAGGCCGTAGGCGTAGAGCCGGTAGTCAAACCCATTCGCGGCGGCACAGACGGCGCGAGACTGAGCTTTGAAGGCCTACCCTGCCCGAATATCTTCGCCGGCGGAGAGAACTTCCACAGCAGATACGAATATCTCCCGATTCCGAGCCTCAAGGCTGCAGAACAAGTCATTCTCCAAATCGTACAATCAATCGTTAAATCGTAAATCGTTAAATCGTCAATTTATATTATGTTAAAAACAACACCGTTTACAGACATTCATATTGCGCTGGGCGCAAAGATGGCGGAATTTGCAGGCTTCAACATGCCTATTCAGTACCCGACGGGCATCAACGCGGAGCACATGATCGTGCGGGAAGGCGTGGGTGTCTTCGACGTGAGCCATATGGGCGAGTTCTGGGTGAAAGGCGAGAAGGCGCTGGATTTTCTGCAGTATATCACAACGAACGACCTGAGCGTCATTCCGGCCGGCAAATGCCAATACACCTGCATGCCGAACGGCAAAGGCGGTATCGTAGACGACCTGATCATCTACAAGTACTCCACGACAAAATACCTCATGGTCGTCAATGCCGGCAATATCGACAAGGATTGGGCATGGGTGAACGAAGTTAAGTCGAAAGTCGAAAGTCAAAAGTCGAAAGATTTTTGGGGAGACCTCTCTCTGGAGAACGCGAGTGAGCGGTACGGACAGTTGGCGGTGCAGGGACCGAAAGCGACCGAACTGCTGCAGCTGCTGACCGATGCCGACCTGAAGTCGATTGACTACTATGCCTTCCGCGAGTGGAGTTTTGCAGGCGTACCGGGCGTGATCCTGAGCAATACAGGCTATACGGGCGCAGGCGGATTTGAGTTGTATTTCCCGGCAGACAAGGGTAAGCAGATCTGGGATGCACTCTTCGAAGTAGGCAAACCCTTCGGTTTGGCGCCGATCGGTTTGGGAGCCCGTGACAGTCTGCGTCTGGAGAAATGGTACTGCCTCTACGGGCATGATATCGACGATACGACCTCGCCGCTGGAGGCCGGTCTGGGTTGGATCACCAAGCTGGATGCCAAGGACTTCATCGATCGCGATTTCCTCAAGGCACAGAAGGCCGAAGGTGTGAAGCGCAAACTCGTGCATTTCGAATGCCTGGAACGTGCTATTCCGCGCAACGGTTACGAGATCTGCAATGCAGACGGAGAAGTGATCGGAAACGTGACCTCGGGTATCATGCTGCCGAATACGAAAACAGGTATCGGTATGGGCTACGTGAAGACCGAATACGCGAAGAAAGAGAACATTATCTATATCCGGATACGCGAGAAACTGATTCCGGCGAAAGAGGTGTAAAAATCAAAAAAAATATCGAATATATTTGCATATGTGCGAAAAAAGCAGTAATTTTGCACAAATTTTGAGGAATTAATTATGGCAACAAAGCATTATCTTTCTTATTTGCAAGACACGATGAAAACCAACTGGAACGGTTTGGCAATGACCGATCTGGACGGTGAGCACCGTTATACATATGCGGACTTGGCGCGTGAGATCGTGAAGTTACACGTGACCTGGCGCGAGATGGGCATCAAAGAGGGCGATAAGATCGCGCTCTGCGGACGTAACTGCGCCAACTGGGGACTGCTGTTCCTGGCGATAGAGAGTTACAAAGCCGTGACTGTGAGCATCTTACCGGACTTCACCACCGAAGGTATCTACTCGCTGGTAGATCATTCGGAGGCCGTGCTGCTGTATGTGGGACCGAACGTGAAGAAGCGTATTGACGCCATGCAGATGAAGGGGTTGAAAGCGACTATCTTCATGGATGAGATGACGATCATTGAGGCGAATGCGAAGGTGCGTAAGGCGTTCGAGGGTGCGCAGGCAGTCTTTGAAAAAGAGTACCCGAACGGCGTTCAGTTGAGCGACCTGCATTTCCCGCTTGATAACTACGATGACCTGGCGGTGATCAACTATACTTCGGGTTCGACGGGTAATCCGAAAGGTGTGATGCTGACGCATCTGAACCTGAGCGGAAACGTGGAGTTTGCCCACACACGCATCCCGCATATGAAAGGCGACACCGTGCTGTCGATGCTGCCTATCGCCCATATGTTCGGTCTGATGTTCGAGTTCCTCTACCAGGTGACAGAGGGTGCGACGGTTTATTTCCTGACCCAACCCCCTACTCCGACCGTGCTGATGAAGGCTTTCGCGCAAGTGAAACCGTTCATGATTCTGACCGTGCCTCTGGTGATCGAGAAGATCGTGAAGAAAGGTGTGCTGCCGAAGATCAGTACGCCGATGATGCGTATTCTGTGGAAGACCCCGGGTATCCGCCGTGTGATCCGTAAGAAAGTGAAAGAAGGTCTGGATAAGATGTTCGGCGGCCAACTGCGTTACCTGATCATTGGCGGCGCGGCGCTCAACGGCGAAGTGGAGCAAGTGCTGCACGATATCCGATATCAGTACTGCGTGGGTTACGGCATGACCGAGTGCGGTCCGCTGATCAGTTACGAAGACTGGTTCAACTATGCGTTCCATAGTTGCGGCAAGCAACTTCCGCAGTGCCACGTGCGTGTAGACTCCGAGGACCCGACATCCAAAGACGGTGAGATCCAAGTGAAGGGTATCAACGTGATGAAGGGTTATTACAAGAACGAGGAAGCGACCAAGGCGGTCTTCACCGAAGACGGTTGGATGCGTACCGGTGACTTAGGTGTGCTGGACAAAGCCGGCAATATCTATATCCACGGTCGGTCGAAGAACATGATCCTGGGCCCGAGCGGACAGAATATCTACCCCGAGGAGCTGGAGGACAAACTGAACTCGATGCCTTGCGTGGTTGAGTCGATCGTCGTGGCGCGTGACGGCAAACTGGTAGCCCTCGTCTTCCCGGATACTTCGGCGGAAGGTAAGAAAATACTGGGCACCAAGAGTCTGACGCAGCTGATGGAAGAGAACAGAACGGCGGTGAACAAAGAGCTGCCGAACTACAGTCAGATCAGTGCGGTAGAACTGGTAGCTTCGGAGTTTGAGAAGACGCCGAAACGCTCGATCAAACGTTATTTGTATTCGTAAATGCAAAAGCACTATTTACATTACTTGACAGACGTGATGGCGCATCAGTGGAATGATCCGGCCTTCACGGACTATGGGGAGGACCATGAGTACACCTTCGGCGGCTTGGCTACCGAGATGACCCGTCTGCATGTGCTGTTTGAGCAGTTGGGGATCAAGCGGGGAGACAAGATCGCTTTGGCTGGGCGTAACTGCGCCAACTGGGCAGTCGCTTACCTAGCCATCACGTCCTATGAAGGTGTGGTAGTGTCTATTCTTCAGGATTTTACACCCGAAGATATCGCCCACTTGTTGGATCACTCGGATAGCGATCTGCTGTTTGTCGGTCCCTATGTATGGAAAGAACTGCAGCACCAGACGATGCCCAAACGGCTCAAAGCGGCGCTGTCGCTGGAGGACTGGAGAGTGCTCTATATGAATGATGAAATGAGCGCTTCGCTCAATGGTGACGCTTCGCTTAATGATGTAGTGGACAAGGCGTTCAAGGCCAAGTACCCGCATCCGCTGAAGCCCGAAGATATTCATTTTGCAGCCGACGAGAACAGTCTGTGTCTGATCAACTACACCTCGGGCTCGACCGGTAGTCCGAAGGGCGTGATGCTGACCGGCAGAGCGATCAGTAACAATATCGAGATCGGCATGAAGATCCTGCCGGTCGATCCGGGTCAGCGCCTGGTGTCGATGTTACCGCTCGCGCATATGTTCGGTCAGGTATGCGAACTACTCTATCCGCTCTGCTGCGGAACGCATATCTATTTCCTGACCAAGAGTCCGACACCGTCCATCCTGCTCAAGGCGCTCAGCGACGTTCAACCGTATTTGGTAGTGACCGTACCGCTCGTGATCGAGAAGATCTATAAGAAGAACCTCGATCCGCTGCTGAGCAAATGGATCATTCGCATGTTCTGGCACACACCGCTGATCGGTGCGATCCTCAAGAAACGCGTCAAGAGCGGCTTGCGCAGCGCCTTCGGCGGCAAACTGCGTTACTTCATCTGCGGCGGTGCGGCGATGAACCCTGTAGTAGAGAAGTGTCTGATGGATATCCATTTCCCTCTCTCTATCGGGTACGGTATGACTGAGTGTGCCCCGCTGATCGGAGGAAACCCGCCGAAGTATTTCAAGGCTCGTTCGGGCGGTGCGCCTGTGATGAACATGCAGGTCAAGATCGACCACCCCAACGAGGCCGGTATCGGTGAGATCCTGGTCAAAGGCGAGAACGTGATGCTCGGATACTATAAGAACGAGGAAGCCACGAAGGCGGTCTTCACCGAGGACGGCTGGATGCGTACGGGTGACCTCGGACGACTGGATAAGAAGCAGAATATCTACATCAAGGGCCGTTGCAAGACCATGTTCCTCGGCGCTTCGGGACAGAATATCTACCCCGAGGAGATCGAGGACAAACTCAATAACCAGGAGGCCGTCGGCGAGTCCCTGATCGTGGAGCGCGAAGGCAAACTCGTGGCACTGGTCTTCCCGGATGAGACGCTAACCAAACGCATGACGTCCGATCAGATCCTGGAGATCATGAAGGCGAACCTGGCCAAGCTCAATAACCTCATTCCGAGCTACAGCAAGGTGGCGGACATCGAGGTGCAAGACCAACCCTTCGAGCACACCCCAAAGAAATCGATCAAACGATTCTTATACAAGTAAGGAGTGAAAGAATGAAGGAGTGAAAGAGTGAAAGAAAAAGCGGAGCCCGAAAGCTCCGCTTAATTTTGAATTTTGAATTCTTAATTCTTAATTATAGCAGGTGGTAGGCCACCGTGAGTCCTGCCATCACGATGGATACCATCGACATCAGCTTGATCAGGATATTCAGACTCGGACCCGACGTATCTTTGAACGGATCACCTACGGTGTCACCGACTACGGTTGCCTTGTGGCAGTCCGAACCCTTACCGCCGAAGTTACCTTCCTCGACATATTTCTTGGCATTATCCCAAGCACCGCCGGCATTCGCCATGAAGACTGCCAGCACGAAGCCTGTAGCCAAACCGCCGATCAGCAGACCCAGCACACCGGCTACGCCGAGCACGAGACCCGTGATGATCGGAACGATGATCGCCAGGATAGACGGCAGTAACATCTCCTGCTGTGCACCCTTGGTGGAGATAGCTACGCACCGTGCGTAGTCCGGATCGGCCTTACCCTCGAGGATACCCTTGATGGTCTTAAACTGGCGACGAACCTCCTCCACCATATGCTGTGCCGCACGGCCGACTGCGTTCATCGTCAGACCGCAGAAGAGGAAGGCCATCATCGAACCGATAAAGATACCTACCAGCACGATGGGGTTCATCAGGTTCACATTATACGCGTCCATGAAGTCCACGAGCGATGCTTTGGCAGCCTCTACGCCGTTCGGCAAGGCTTCCCCCGTACGGATGAGCGCGATCTTCAATTCCTCCACATACGAAGCCAGGAGCGCAAGCGCCGTGAGGGCCGCAGAACCGATCGCAAAACCCTTACCGGTAGCAGCCGTCGTGTTACCCAGCGCATCGAGGGCATCGGTACGCTGACGAACCTCTGCCGGCAGACCCGACATCTCGGCGTTACCGCCTGCGTTGTCCGCGATAGGTCCGTAAGCGTCGGTCGCCAAAGTGATACCCAGCGTCGAGAGCATGCCGACTGCTGCGATACCGATACCGTACAGACCCATACTCAGGTTAGCCGCGCTGAACTCTACATGGAAGCCGTTCGCGCAGAGATACGCGAGGATGATCGCTGCACCTACCGTCACAACCGGAATAGCAGTAGATAACATACCTAAGCCCAGACCGCTGATGATAACAGTCGCCGGACCCGTTTGACTACTCTCGCTCACTTTCTGGGTCGGTTTATAACTCTGCGAGGTGTAGTACTCGGTCGATTGACCGATGATCATTCCGGCGATAAGGCCTACTACTACGGACAAGCTCACTTGCCACCATTGGTCGGTCTCCGTACCGAAGAGCCAAGCGAAGATACCGAAGGTCACAGCTGCGATCAGGAAACCCGCTGTGTTGGTACCGATAGCGAGTGCACGGAGCAATTCCTTCATACCTGCGCCCTCCTTGGTCTTCACCAGATAAATACCTATAATTGAAAGCAATACGCCGCACGCTGCGATTAACGAAGGAGCCAGCACGGCTTTGAGCTGCATTTCTTCGCAGAACGCAAAAGCACTTGCACCTAATGCCATCGTAGCCAGGATCGAACCCGCATAACTCTCATACAAATCTGCGCCCATACCGGCTACGTCACCTACGTTATCACCTACGTTATCGGCGATCGTGGCAGGGTTACGCGGATCATCCTCCGGGATGTTATACTCGGTCTTACCCACGAGGTCCGCACCTACGTCAGCCGCTTTGGTGTAGATACCGCCGCCCACACGGGCAAACAGCGCTTGCGTGGAAGCACCCATACCAAAGGTAAGCATGGTCGTGGTGATGGTGATCATGTCCGCCTCTGCGCCTACGAGCGCAAGCAGACCCGTTCCTTTGAGAACCAGGAACCAACCGGCCACATCCAGCAATGCCAGGCCTACTACCGTCAGACCCATCACGGCACCCGAACGGAAAGCCACCTGCAAACCCGCATTCAGACTCTGACGGGCTGCATTCGCCGTGCGAGCCGAAGCATAGGTCGCGGTCTTCATTCCGAAGAAGCCTGCCAAGCCGGAGAAGAAACCTCCGGTCAGGAACGCGAACCATACGATACCGTTCTGCAGCTTGTAATACGCCATGACGGCAAAAACAGCAGCCAGCACCACAAACACGATCGTCACTACCTTGTATTGCTGCTTCAAATAAGCCATCGCTCCTTTACGTACGTGCGAAGCAATGGTCTTCATCAAGTCGGTTCCCTCCTCCTTACTCAGCATCGAGCGGTAGAAATAATAGGCAAAACCGAGCGCTAAAACAGATGCCGCTAATACGACATACATCAACATTGTCATGTCACTCATAGAATTGTGTTTTTATGTATTAGTTATTGTTTTTAAAAAACCGACTGCAAAATTACAATTTTTTTTTGAATTGTGCAAATTTTATTTGCATATATGAGTTTTTTTTCGTAACTTTGCAGCCGATTTGTGAGAAACACATTAAAATCTATATATATTTTATTAACAATGGAAAAGAAAAAGAGAGTTTACACCTTCGGTAACGGTAAGGCTGAGGGTAACGCACAAATGCGCGAGCTGCTTGGCGGTAAGGGCGCTAACTGTGCTGAGATGAACTTGGTTGGTGTACCCGTTCCTCCGGGATTCACCATCACCACCGAGGTCTGCAACGAGTACTACCAGGTTGGTCAGGAGAAGATCGTGGCTGAGCTCACCGACGAGGTGAACGCTGCGGTTGCTCACGTTGAGGGCCTGATGAACTGCAAGTTCGGTGATCCGAAGAACCCGCTGCTCGTTTCCGTTCGTTCGGGTGCACGTGCGTCCATGCCGGGTATGATGGATACCATCCTCAACCTCGGTCTGAATGACGTAGTAGCAGAGGGTATGGTGGCTAAGACCAACAACCCGCACTTCGTTTATGACTCCTATCGTCGGTTCGTACAGATGTACGGTGACGTTGTGCTCGGTATGAAGCCGGTGAACAAGACCGACATCGATCCGTTCGAGGCCATCATCGACGAGGTAAAAGAGATCCGCGGCGTGAAGCTGGATAAGGACCTCAACGTAGAGGAACTCAAGCTCCTCGTAGCTCGTTTCAAAACGGCTATCAAAGAGCGCACCGGCAAGGACTTCCCGGATGATCCGATGGAGCAACTCTGGGGCGCTATCTGCGCGGTATTCCGTTCATGGATGAACGAGCGCGCCATCCTCTACCGTAAGATGGAAGGAATTCCTGACGAGTGGGGAACGGCAGTATCCGTAATGGCAATGGTATTCGGTAACATGGGTGAGACCTCGGCTACCGGTGTATGCTTCAGCCGTGATGCCGGTAACGGTGAGAACCTGTTCAACGGCGAGTACCTTGTGAATGCGCAAGGTGAGGACGTGGTAGCAGGTATCCGTACGCCGCAACAGATCACCAAGATCGGTTCGCAGCGTTGGGCAGAGCGCGCCGGTATCAGCGAGGAAGAGCGTCTGGCTAAGTATCCTTCCATGGAAGAGGCTATGCCGGAGATGTACGCCGAGTTGAACGCTATCCAGCAGAAGCTCGAGGACCACTACCGCGACATGCAGGATATGGAGTTCACCGTTCAGGAAGGTAAGCTCTGGTTCCTCCAGACTCGTAACGGTAAGCGTACCGGTACCGCGATGGTGAAGATCGCGATGGATATGGTTCGTGAAGGCAAGATCTCCGAGAAAGAGGCGATCATGCGCTGCGAGCCGCAGAAACTCGACGAGCTGCTCCACCCTGTCTTCGACAAGGACGCACTCAAGAAAGCCAAAGTGATCACCCAAGGTCTGCCTGCTTCTCCGGGTGCTGCTTGCGGTCAGATCGTCTTCCATGCCGATGACGCACAGGAGTGGCACGCTAACGGTCATAAAGTAGTCATGGTTCGTATCGAGACCAGCCCTGAAGACCTCGCAGGTATGTCTGCTGCCGAAGGTATCCTCACCGCTCGTGGCGGTATGACTTCGCACGCAGCTGTCGTAGCTCGTGGTATGGGTAAGTGCTGCGTTTCCGGTGCAGGTGCAATCCAAGTGGACTACAAGGCTAAGACCGTTAAGATCGAAGGCGTTACCTACAAGGAGGGTGACTATATCTCGCTGAACGGTTCGACAGGTCAGGTATATGCAGGTGAGATCCCGACGAAGGCTGCGGAACTCAGCGGTGACTTCAAGGCATTGATGGACCTCTGCGACAAATATACCAAACTGCAAGTTCGTACGAACGCTGACACCCCGCACGACGCTGCTGTAGCACGCGCCTTCGGTGCCAAGGGTATCGGTCTGACGCGTACCGAGCACATGTTCTTCGACGACCAGAAGATTATCGCTATGCGTGAGATGATCCTCGCTAAGGACAGCGAGGGTCGCGAGAAAGCGCTGGCTAAACTGCTGCCGTACCAAAAGGCTGACTTCAAGGGTATCCTCGAGGCTATGGACGGACTGCCTGTGAACATCCGTCTGCTCGATCCGCCTTTGCACGAGTTCGTTCCGCATGATCTGAAGGGACAAGAGCAGATGGCAAAAGAGATGGGCGTTTCCGTTGAGGAGATCCAGACTCGTGTAGCTCAGTTGGCAGAGAACAACCCGATGCTCGGTCACCGCGGCTGCCGTCTGGGTATCACCTTCCCGGAGATCACCGCTATGCAGACACGCGCTATCCTCTCCGCTGCTTGCGAACTGAAGAAGGAGGGCAAGAACCCGATGCCGGAGATCATGGTTCCGCTCATCGGTATCCTCTACGAGCTCAAGCAGCAGAAAGAGATCATCCAGCGCGTGGCAAAAGAAGTCTTCGCTGAGTATGGCGTAGAGGTAGAGTTCGAGATCGGTACGATGATCGAGATCCCGCGTGCTGCCCTGACCGCAGACCGCATCGCTACAGAGGCTCAGTACTTCAGCTTTGGAACCAACGACCTCACGCAGATGACCTTCGGTTACAGCCGCGATGATATCGCTTCCTTCTTGCCGGCTTACCTCGAGAAGAAGATCTTGAAAGTCGATCCGTTCCAGGTACTCGATCAAAACGGCGTAGGCCAGCTGATCAAGATGGCGGTAGAGAAAGGTCGTGCCGTTCGTCCGGGACTCCGTACCGGTATCTGCGGCGAGCACGGTGGTGAACCGAGTTCTGTGAAGTTCTGCGCACGTATAGGCATGAACTACGCTTCCTGCAGTCCGTTCCGCGTACCTATCGCACGTTTGGCAGCTGCACAAGCAGCAGTAGAAGATGAGCAATAAGCCATCCGCTACATACGCAATAGTAACCGGTGCCTCTTCAGGCATCGGTTACGCTTTTGCGGAAGCCTTAGCCAAGAGAGGCTACAACCTCCTTCTCGTCAGCAATGTCCCCGAGATCCATGAGGCTGCAGAGAAAATAAAATCTTCAATTTCCGATCTCCAATCTCCAATCGAGGTCGTAGGCCTCGTCCTCGATCTCGGTCATCAGACTTCCGCGCGCGAACTATATGAATACACGCGTGCGCATGAGATGGAGATCGAGGTGCTGGTCAATAATGCCGGTGTGTATCACGACAAGGATATCCTCGACGACAGCGAGGGTTTCACGGGGCTTATCATGAACCTGCATATGTACACGCCTGCCATGCTCTGTTACCTCTACGGGCAGGACATGAAAGCGCGCCGGAAGGGCTATATCCTCAATGTATGCTCCGTGACCAGTAAGATGGCCGCACAGCGCTTGGGAACCTACGGCAGTACAAAGGCCTTCCTGTCTCATTTCACCCGCGCGTTGCATATCGAGTTACGCAAGTACGGCGTGCATGTGACGGACGTTAGTCCGGGTGCGGTCGACACAGGACTCTACTCCATTAAGCCCTGGATGACCAAGATCGGCAAATGCCTCGGCATCATCGTGAGCCCAGAGACCCTCGCACGTCGCGGACTGCGGGCTTTGTTCTGGGGACGGGCAAAAATAACAATACCCACCGTTTTCTGGCGGGTACTGTGTTTCTTGATCCTGCTCACACCTACCTGTGTGTTGCGACTGATCAGAAGATTAGGATGGTTCTAAAAGGCCATCCTTTTTTTAGTCTAAGAAATAATCAACCGTCGTTACAACGCGTACATGCTTGATCCAAGGCTGGTACTCATCGGACTCGATGCTGAACTGACCTTGGCTCGCTCTACGGATGGAACCCAACGAGCACTTGGCATCTTCCGCGAACTTCTGCGCCACAGCGCGGGCATTCTGCGTAGCCTCTTCGATCATCGAAGGCTTGAGCTCCGGCAGACCGTTGAACTGGTAGTCGAGGTTCCAAGTCTGGGTAGAAACGATGATGCCTTCTTTGAGAAGCGCCGACTCCTTGCCTTGACTGGCTATGACGAGCGCCACCTTGCTGGTCGAGACGATAAGCGAGGTATTGATCGTGTAGTGGTACTCCGGACGATTGGATCCGTAGTAGTTATCCCAGTTATTATTGACCGAAACCGAACCCTGACGGATATCCGATTCTTCAAAACCGAGCGAAAGCAGGTGTTGCTTCACACGTGCTGTAACCTGCTCCACCTTATTATACAGACTCGGCAGATCATTGCCGTTCCAGCCGTAGGACAAGGGCCACACGGCATAGTCCGCTTCCACCTCACGGGTACTGAGACCCTTGACGGTCACTGCGCGATCTTTATTCGCGAATTTACTCATTCCCAGATAGATAAAACATCCTCCGAGACACAAACCCAGCGCAATAAGCGCACCTGCAATAACATTATTCTTCATAATTCTTAATTTTTAATTCTTAATTTTTAATTTTGAATTACTTATCATGCTTATGCTCATACATTGCTTCCTCGACGTTGATGATGTAGTCGCCCATCTTCTCCAGCTCGAGGATGATATCCATGTAGTTGACGCCGGTTGAGTAGTCGTACTCTTTCTCGGTGATATGCTGTATGTTCTGCATCTTGAGCTCATCGCGGAAGTTATTGATCTCGTTCTCCACGTTCGTCATCTCGAGGAACTCGTCGGTAGTAATGTTGACGCGCTCCAGCGCTTCCACCATCTTGGCTTCTGCACTGCTGACGAGGTACATCATCATCTCCACGTTCTTCTCCTGGTATTCCGTGAACTTGACGTTGTTCTCGTGCTTATGACGGATATGACGGGAGAGGTTATAGTTCGCATCGCCAACGGACTCGAGTTCGGATACGATACGCAGCATCTTGTGCACCTCGTGCTTGGACTGATCGGACAGACGACCGTCGGCCACATTATTGAGGTACTGCGCGATCTCGTATTCCATTCGGTCGCAGATGCCTTCGTATTTCTCGATACGGCTGAAGATCTTGGTGAACTGCGCCTCGTCCTGCTCCTGGAAAAGGTCATGGATCATACCCACCATGCGTTGGGTACGGATCGCAAAGACGTGGATCTCTTTCCAAGCCTGCAAGATCGAGAGCTCGGAAGTGGACATAAGACCACCGGAGATGAACCGCAACTGGCTGTCCGTATCTTTCTGTTCCGGCTTGGACGGGATGATGATAATCACCAGTTTCTCCATCCATTTGATGAAGCCGATGAGGATACTGGTATTGATCACGTTGAACGAGGTGTGGAACGTAGCCAGGATAGCATTCAGCTTATCCGGCGACACGTCCGAAGGTACACCCGGTACAAACTCCACACCCCATACTTCACAAACCTTGCCGACGAAGAGGCGGAACACGCAGAGTACCCAGATCACGCCGAAGAGGTTGAACACCAAGTGGGCCATGGCCGCACGACGTGCCTGCACCGAAGCCGAGAGGGCCACGATATTCGAGGTGATGGTGGTACCGATGTTCTCACCCAACACAAGCGATATTCCCATATCGATTGGCAGCACGTGCGTCGAACAAAGCGTCATGGTGATAGCCATGATCGCGGCGGATGACTGCACGGCAAAGGTCAGTACACCACCCACCAACAGGTACAGGAAATACGATCCGTACCCCCAACTGGAGGTAGCCGCAAAGAAGTTCCGTACCGGCTCCATCTGGTCCAGATGCATCTCGGTCGCATTGATCTTAAGGGTGGTCAAACCGAGCAGCAAGAGCGAGAGCCCCATGAGAAAATCACCAAGATTGGCGTTTTTCTTGGTGTAGATCAGCGCTACAGCCAGCACGATCGCCGTATAGACGATCAGGCGCAGGTCGAAACTACCGCCCCCCAGCACCATGATCCAGGCCGTGAAGGTCGTTCCGATGTTCGCACCCATGATGACCGAGATCGCTTGTGCCAGACTCAAGATCCCTGCCGACACGAAACTAACCGTCATCACTGTCGTAGCCGTGGATGACTGTACCGCGGCGGTGATGAAGGCACCTGTCAGCACACCCGAGAAGCGGTTGGTGGTCATCGTGCCGAGCACGTTACTCAGCGTACTACCCGCCATCTTCTGCAGGCCTTCGGACATGACTTTCAGTCCGTACATCAGCATCGCGACGGAACCGATCAGTGTGATAATTTGTAAAACTAATTGCATATCTTATTGTTTAACTATTGCTTTATTGGCAAAGCCGTCTATATACATCTCTAAAGGTTTGTCTAATTGCACATGGCGCACGAGTTCCGTTTCATCGACTGCAGGCATCGCATCGAGTGCGTCGGTGTCGAGCAGGTCGTTGGGGCGAGCCCAGGGGTCGATATTCATATAACCGACATTGAAGGAGGTGAGGTTCTGGAAGAAATGGGAGCCCTGACTCGGCTCTATCCGGAAGTTCTCCAGACTGCACTCCGCGATCGCCTTCGCTTCGCTGATATCGCTCCATTGAACCGGCACACCGAGTGTCGGGATCTGCGAACCCCAACGCCCGAAACCGATCAGCAGGTACTGCCTACCCTCCTGCTGCAGCTTGCGATTCCATTGCCGGATGGTCTCCGCCATCTCGCGCGTGCGTAATATATCAAAGGTGTCGCGGCGGAGGTAGATGATGTCGCGCACCTCGTCGATCTGTCCGATACCGAGCGCGTTGCCGCTCTTGAGGAAAGCTCCTGACTCGTCGATCTTATCCCACTCCACGCTAGCGTTGAGCGAATCGGCGGAGATAGGCCGTATCTGCAGCACATGGAAGATCTGCGGGTCGTGCTCCATGTTCACCGCGAACTCGATCTCCACCGGACACTTGATCTCCTCTTGCGCCATCTCGAGCAGCTGCTGCACGATCTCGGCGAGCGGGAAGGTCTTGAATTTGAGTTGCGGTGCAAAAGTCACCACACGCGGTCCGTCGGGATAGCAGGAGTCCACGATGCGCATGTTCTCCCGGTCGTAGGTGGACGCGATGAGTTTGAGGCTCTCAAACTGGTCGCATGCATGGATCGGGATACGCTCGAGGTTCACCGCATCGTCGATGGAGGTCTTGAAGCGCTCCGGATTGAGCGAGAGAGCCAGCATGGACTGCTGCGTCTCGCGCATGGCCAGATCGACGGTCGAGGTCTGCAGCACATTCTTGGGGTACTTAGGCGAGAAGCGCAACACTTGTTCGCCGTCCACCACCACTTTGCCCAGACCGTAAGCCACCTTGACGATACCATCTTCGGGTTTCTCCTTACCTACGGGGTAGAAATTGACACTGCGCGCCACACCGGAGATGACGGGGAAGAAATAGTTGCCTTCCTGTTCGCCGCATACCTCCTGCAGCACGATCGCCATCTTCTCCTCCGAGAGCACATTGCCCGTGGAGGTGATATACCCACGCGAGGCGGCAAAATAGACGGATGCATAGACCGACTTGATCGCTTTGCTCAGCAGACGCAGCTGCTGGTCCTCGTTCTCCGTATTAGGGATCATATAGGTGCTATAGACACCCGCAAAAGGCTGATAGTAAGAGTCTTCCAGTTTGGACGAGGAACGTACCGCGAGCGGTTTATTGGTCACCCGAATGAAATGTCGCAGGGCATCGCGAAGGTCCAGCGGCAGGGCAGCTGCCACGAACTCCGACAGGATCTCCTCGTCCGAGAGATCGGCATTGATGACGTATTGGAGCCCGTTATCGTGGATGAACTGATCGAAATACTCGGTCGTGATCACCATGGTACGCGGCACGAGTACACGGATGCCTTCCCAGCGGTCGTAGAGATCGTTTTTCTGCAGCACATGGTTGAGGAACGCCAGTCCTCTACCCTTTCCTCCCATCGCTCCGTCCCCGCAACGGGCGAACCAGATTGTGTCGTTATAGGTATCCGGCGCGTACTTGGCCACCACACCCAGGGCCTGGTTGATACGATAGTCGTGGATGAGGCGTATGTTCAATTGCCGGATGTTCTCGATATCGGTCTCGTCCTGGATCTGCAGTGCGCTGACCGGTCGGCCGACGGAGAAAAGACCGCGGGCAAAGAGCCATTTGCTCAGGTAGTTATTATCACTCAGACGCCGGAAAGCGGCAGGACTGATGGTCGAGATGATGCGCTCGAAACCCTCAAGGTCCGAAGCACGCGCTATCTCTTTGCCGGTACGCGGATCGCGGGCGATGAAGTCACCGAACCCGAACTCCCGCTCGATATATTCGCTCACCTCTTGGGTAAGCGTCTTGGATTTCTTGACCACAAAGCCGACCTTGAGCTGCCGTGCTATCGAGCGCATCGACTCTTGCGAACTCTGCATGAGGAACGGCATCGTGGGGTTATTCTCGCGAATCAGCTTGCACAGATCCACACCCGCATCGAGTTTCTCTTCCGAGGACGGATCGCCTTTGTGCAGCACAAATCCGATATCGGAGATGACGCCGATGATATTCTGCCCGTATTGCCGGTATAGTTCAACGGCCTCGTCGTAACAGGTGGCCATGAGCACTTTCGGTCGTGCGCGTTTGCGCATCAACTGCTGCTTCTCGTTGAGCGCATCGCGGATGGCGATGCTGTTCTGATGCAGCACGAGTTTATAGAGCAGCGGCAGGTAGGTCGAGTAATAGCGCACGGAGTCTTCGACCAGCAGAATCGCGCGCACACCTTCGCGCAGGATATCATGCGCGGCGTTCATGCGGTCCTCGATCAACTTGATGATCGCGATGATGAGGTCGGTGGAGTTATTCCAGTTGAAGAAATAATCGATGTCGGTGCGGTCATGCTGTTCGATACGGCGGTAGATCTCTTTGCTGAAGGCAGAGAGGAGCACGATCGGACAGGCAGGCATTCGGTTCTTTGCCTCTTTGGCAAAATCGAACACATCCAGCTCGCCCACGCTGTACATGGTCAGGATCAGGTCGAAGGGCAGTTTATTGGATGCCTTCCGCTCTTCGATGATCGCGAGGGCCTCTTTGGTGGTCTCAGCGCGGGTGATGGAAGGCGGATTGGACAAGTTCAGTTCCGCATACTCCTGCGCGATCTGCACGTCGATACGCCCATCCTCCTCGAGTGCAAAACTGTCGTAGTTATTGCACACGAGAAGAATCCGCTTCACGCGCTTTAGCATCAATGTGGTATAATTGCTTTCCATAAAGTCTTTCAGTCCGCAGGACGGTCTTACAGTGCAACGGTCCTACAGCGAAGCGGTCTTACAGCGCAGCGATCTTATACAAGTCCTTGCTCGACCATGGCATTTGCCACTTTCATGAAGCCGGCGATGTTCGCACCTTTGACGTAGTTGATATAGCCGTCTTCCTCCGTACCGTATTTGATACATGCGGCGTGGATATCGGCCATGATGGTACGCAGACGCTGGTCCACTTCTTCGGCCGTCCATTTGAGACGCATACTGTTCTGCGTCATCTCCAGACCGGAGGTAGCTACACCGCCGGCGTTGGATGCCTTACCGGGGCTATAGAGGATCTTCGCACCTTGGAAGAGAGCGATCGCTTCGGGCGTCGAAGGCATGTTCGCACCTTCCGTCACGCAGAAGCATCCGTTCTTGAGCAGGTTCTCTGCGTCGTGCTTCTCGATCTCATTCTGGGTAGCACACGGCATAGCGATGTCGCAGGGGATACGCCAAGGACGCTCACCGGGGAAATACTGCGCTTGCGGATACTTGGTCACGTACTCTTTGATACGTCCGCGGCGCACGTTCTTGAGTTCGAATACATAGGCCATCTTCTCTTCCGTCATACCTTCAGGATCGTAGATGAAGCCGTCGGAGTCGCTGAGCGTCAGCACTTTGGCTCCCAGGCGCATGGCTTTCTGCGCCGCAAACTGCGCTACGTTACCGGCACCGGAGATGCAGACTTTCTTATCTTTGAAACTCTCTCCGCGGGTAGCGAGCATGGCTTCAGCGAAGTAACAAGCACCGTAACCCGTTGCCTCCGGACGCATGAGGCTACCGCCCCACATCTGGCCCTTACCAGTCAGCGTGCCGGTAAACTCATCGCGCATGCGCTTGTATTGACCGAACATGAATCCGATCTCACGACCGCCTACACCGATATCGCCGGCAGGCACGTCGGTGTCCGGACCGATATGACGCTGCAGCTCCGTCATGAAACTCTGGCAGAAACGCATCACCTCGGCATCGGATTTACCGCGCGGCGAGAAGTCCGAACCACCTTTGGCGCCGCCCATCGGTAAGGTGGTTAACGCATTTTTAAAAGTCTGCTCGAAAGCCAGGAACTTCATGATGCTCAGGTTCACAGACGCATGGAAACGGATACCGCCTTTGTACGGACCGATGGCGCTATTCATCTGGATACGAAATCCGCGGTTGATCTGCACTTCGCCCTGATCGTCCATCCAGGGCACGCGGAACATGATCACGCGTTCGGGTTCCACGATACGCTCCATCACTTTCTGTTCCCGCAAGTAGGGGTATGCCATGATCATCGGAGCTACCGATTCGATCACTTCTCTTACTGCCTGGTGAAACTCACTCTCACCGGGGTTTTTTTGAATGAGGTCCGCCATGAAAGCGTCCACATACAGTTGCGTTTGCTTGTCCATAAAAGTATTGTGTTAATGTTTTTGTGCATATTGTTTGTAAAACTCCGTCACGGCCACGATACCGTTCTCCCATACCTCCAGGTCCATCGACTCGTTGGGCGAATGGATCGCGTTCTGCTCGAGCCCGAAACCCATGAGGATGGTCTTGCACCCGAGGATGGCCTCGAAGGCCGCGATGATGGGGATGGAACCGCCGCGACGGGCTGCCAACGGGCGTTTGCCGAAAGCGATCTCGAAACCGCGTTCGGCTGCCTGGTAAGCCGGGATGTCGATCGGACATACATAACCTTGTCCGCCATGCATGGGGGTGACCTTAACGCGTACACCCTTGGGTGCGATTGAGGCGATATAGTCGATGAAAGCCTGCGAGATCTTCTCGTGGTCCTGATTGGCCACGAGGCGGCATGAAACCTTGGCGAAGGCTTTGGACGGCAGCACCGTCTTGCTTCCTTCGCCGGTATATCCGCCCCACATACCGCAGATGTCGAACGAGGGACGGCAGGAGTTGCGCTCGAGGGTCGAATAACCCGCTTCGCCGAACACATCATCCACGTCGATGGCCTTGTTATAAGCCGCCTGGTCAAAGGGTATCTGCGCGATCATCGCCCGTTCGGCTTCGGGGATCGGCAGCACGTCGTCGTAGAAATGCGGGATGGTTATGCGGCCGTCGGCATCCACGATCTTAGCTAACATCTCGCACAGCGCATTGAGAGGGTTCTTCACCGCTCCTCCGAAATGGCCGGAATGCAGGTCGCGATTCGGACCGTCCACCTCGATCTGCCAGTAAGCCAAGCCACGCAGCCCCGTGGTGATAGAGGGTGTGTCCTTACCGATCATCGAGGCGTCGGAAACGAGAATGATATCCGCCTTGAGCAGCTCTTTATGGTCCTCCAGAAAGGCCTCGAGACTCGGCGAACCGATCTCTTCTTCGCCCTCGAAGATGAACTTGACATTACAAGCCATCTGACCCTCTTTGACCATGTACTCAAAAGCCTTGGCCTGGATCATCGCCTGCCCTTTGTCATCATCCGCCCCGCGCGCGTACAGACGCCCATCACGGATAGACGGCTCCCACGGATCGGATTTCCACTGCTCCAGCGGCTCTACCGGCATGACGTCGTAATGGGCATAAACCAACACAGTGGGTATTGGTGATTGGTGATTCTCTGCCGCAAGGGCGCGATTAACTCCGTTTTTGGTGATTGGTGATTGAAATTCTCCATACACAAACGGATTTCCCTTCGAAGGAAGCACTTCGGCCTTTTGGCAACCGGCATCGAGCAGCAGCTCTTTCCACCGCTCCGCACAGCGGATCATGTCCGCTTTGTGCTCGGCCTGACAACTGACACTGGGGATGCGCAGCAGACTGCTCCACTCCTCCCTGAACCGCGCTCTATGCGCCTCTATATATGCCTGGATATCCATAAAGCAAAAATTCCGCTGCAAAATTACAAAAAAAAAATGACATATGCAAGCATATGCCATTCTTTTGTGCGATTTTTCGCATTTTTGGCGATTAGCCGTTTGACAACGCCTGGTCATAAGCTTGACCTTCGACATACCAGTACCATGCAGTCATGGTCTTCTTGCCGCCCGGCAGATCGCGCTGCGCGAGGAAGGTCTCCTGGTCCTGCACGACCTTCATCATGTCCGCTTTGCGGGTCTTGATCGCCGCTGCGACCGTTGCGAAACGCAACTTAGCCGCCGTCAGCTTCGCCGAATCGGGTACCGTACGTTTGTACCGGTCTGCGTCGAACGTGTACAAACGCTGACAATTCGGGTTCTGCGTCGGTGCCACGCGGTGCGTCGCTACCAGATAATTACCGTGATTGTGACCGTCCTGTTTCTTCGGTCGTTTCATTGCGCCCGAGATCGTCTCGATTCCCGCAGCGCCTACTTTCATTACTGCCATACTAGTTAAAATTTAGGTTGTATATTTAAAATATTTTTTGTATCTTTGCACCCGATTTAACATCTAAGTATGGATTAAGGCCGAGTTTAGGATGGTGATAAAGAC
>Ga0256404_1001397_pt1 | contig 58623 bp, 49 predicted proteins | sample RumenRJG_01DNA_FD_185990 | JGI IMG/M metagenome (GOLD analysis project Ga0256404, IMG submission 185990) | Bovine rumen microbial communities from Lethbridge, Alberta, Canada - RJG_01 | ecosystem: Host-associated > Mammals > Digestive system > Stomach > Rumen | place: Canada: Alberta | collected... | reverse complement strand
AAGAACTAAAGGCGCAGCGGAGGGTATTGGGGATGCAGCGCCAAGCTCGGCGCCAAGTGGGCAACCGCCTATGTCCGAGCCCCACTAGCGGCAAAGGTAATTAATCAAAGAAATGGCTTGTGCGGGGGCACAGGCCATTTCTTTTGATTTCCATCCGATCAAAAGAGCCCAAAGGCAGAGATCAGCGGATCATGGTGTCGCCGAAGAACGGCTGCAGTGCCTTCGGGATGCGGATGCCTTCTTCGCACTGGTTGTTCTCAAGGAGAGCAGCCACGATGCGCGGGAGGGCAAGAGCAGAGCCGTTAAGCGTGTGACAGAGCGTCACTTTCTTATCCTCGGCACGGCGGTAACGGCACTTGAGGCGGTTTGCCTGGTAGGTGTCGAAATTAGACGTGGAGGATACTTCCAACCAACGGTGTTGCGCTTCGCTATAAACCTCGAAGTCATAGCAGAGTGCTGCCGTAAACGACATATCACCACCGCTCAAACGCAGGATACGGTAGGGCAGTTCCAGTTTCTGGAGCAGACCCTCTACGTGGTCCAGCATCTCTTTGTGCGACGCGTCCGAATGTTCGGGCGTGTCGATACGCACGATCTCGATCTTGGAGAACTCGTGGAGACGGTTGAGTCCGCGTACATCCTTACCGTACGAACCTGCCTCGCGACGGAAACACTCCGTGTACGCGCAGTTCTTAATCGGCAGTTGTGCCTCATCGATAATGACGTCGCGGTAGAGGTTCGTTACCGGCACTTCGGCGGTCGGGATGAGGTAGAGGTCATCCACTTCGCAGTGGTACATCTGACCCTCCTTATCCGGCAATTGGCCTGTTCCGTAACCCGAAGCAGCGTTGACAACGGTCGGCGGCATGATCTCCGTATAACCGGCTTTGTTCGCTTCCGCAAGGAAGAAATTGATAAGGGCACGTTGGAGACGCGCACCTTGACCGATATAGACGGGGAAACCTGCACCCGAGATCTTAACACCAAGGTCAAAATCGATGAGGTTGTACTTCTTGGCGAGTTCCCAGTGGGGCAGTTTGGCTTCGTCGTTGTTCACTTCACCTACCCAAGTACCGACAGTGTCACCACCGTGGTGGGGTACGTTGGACTTAACCACGATATTATCCTCTGCGCACGCACCTTCGGGCACGATGTCGTAGGGTACGTTGGGGATGGTAAGGAGCAGTTTGGTCTGTGCCTCTTCTGCTGCTGCCATCTTCTCGTCGTACTCAGCGATCTGTGCTTTGAGGGTACCTGTCTGCGCCTTTGCAGCCTCCGCCTCATCGCGTTTACCTTGCGCCATGAGCATACCGATGGACTTGCTGATCTGGTTCATCTGCGCCGCAGCGGCATCCTTGGCTTGCTGAGCGGATTTGCGTTCTCCATCAAGACGAAGCACTTCGTCGATTGCCTCTTGGGCGCCTGAGAAGTGCTTCTTTTGTAAACCGGCAATTACTTTTGCCCGGTCATCGTAAATTTGTTTTAAAGTTAACATACTTACGCCTGAGCTACCGGTTGGATGGAAACGTACGATCTGTTGTCGCGTTTCTTGCGGAAGGTTACGATACCGTCCGTAAGAGCGTACAGCGTGTGGTCGCTACCCATACCCATGTTTTCACCCGGGTTGTGCACGGTACCACGTTGACGTACGATGATGTTACCTGCCTTTGCGAATTGACCACCAAAGATCTTCACGCCAAGACGTTTGCTTTCTGATTCACGGCCGTTCTTAGAACTACCGACACCTTTCTTGTGTGCCATACTCTAGTTGTCCTTTCTTTTTAAGCAATAACAATTTCTTTAACTACTACGTTGGTCAGATCCTGACGGTGACCATTGAGCTTGCGATAACCTTTGCGACGTTTCTTGTGGAAAACCAAGATCTTCTCGCCGCGAGCCTCGTTGTCGAGTACTTCGCAAACCACTTTCGCGCCTTTTACGTAAGGAGCGCCTACTTTTACCTTACCCTCGTTGTCGAGGAGCAATACGTTCTCAAACTCTACCGTTGCACCTTTCTCGAGGTCAGCGATGCGGTTGATGAACAGTTTTTTGCCAGCTTCTACTCTAAACTGCTGGCCCTTCATTTCTACAATTGCGTACATTGAAATACGTTTGTTTTAATGGTTGAGCGGTGCGGCGTCTGCTATACGAAGCAGAACTTATACAAGCCTAATCCGCGAAAAAAGCGTGCAAAGGTACAACAATTTTTTGAAATGACCAAATATTTCTGTAAGAAAATCAAAAAAAATGCAATTTTGCATGCTGAGTGTGGCATTTTACTCCACATTATCGGCCGGAAGAGGTGCCACTTCCTGGTATTTGAAGGACTCGATCATGGCCCTGAAGTTCTTCTCAAATCCCTTCGTACCGCCCGGTGTGGAGAACTCTACCAGATACGGGATGTCGTCACGATCGAAGAGATAGAACTTGTACTGTGTGGCGCCCAACCCGAGGTGCACATAGCCGGTCAGACAATACGTCTCAATCTCACCCAGATACTCTTTGCCCTGCGAGAAATCGATGGAGTAAGGCACCTTGCCCTGTGTCTGGTTCGCCATAGCTTTATCCAAGAGATCCTTAAGGAACTCGACGCGCTCCATCAGATCCATCTCAGGCTTGTAATTCTTGTGTATGGTCATCATCGTGAAAAGGCCCTTGTAGGCGACGATTCTGGTGGGTTGTTGGTTGGCATCCAGGTATGCGCTAGGGGCATTAGTGTGGAATTTTTTAGGTACCTCAAAGCAGAAGCCCATGTTGCAATACTCCTCTGCAAAGCAGAGACTGAAAATGCTTAAGAAAGCGAGAGAGAAAAATAACTTTTTCATAATACGGTGAATTAAAGTAAGTAATATCGGCCGCAAAATTACAACATTTTTTTGATATATGCAAATATTATGTCACATTTTTCCGGTCAAAATAACAAATAATGCACGCATATTTGATTTTTTTTGTCCAAAATCTTGCAAATTTAAAAAATTTATAGTAATTTTGCACGCTAAATTGCAATAATATGCGTTTATGCGCGCGAAAATCATATATATAAAGTATGCAAAATATACGAAACATAGCCATCATTGCGCACGTGGACCACGGTAAAACGACGCTGGTGGACAAGATGCTGTACACAGCCCATTTGTTCCGCGACAACGAGAACAAGGGTGAGTTGATTCTGGACAACAACGATCTGGAGCGGGAGCGTGGTATCACGATTCTGGCCAAGAACGTGTCCATTGAGTACAAGGGGACGAAGATTAACATTATTGACACTCCGGGGCACGCGGACTTCGGCGGCGAGGTAGAGCGTGTGCTGAACATGGCGGACGGCGTGTTGCTGCTCGTCGATGCTTTCGAAGGCGCCATGCCGCAGACCCGCTTTGTGCTACAGAAAGCGCTTGAGATCGGTTTGAAGCCCATCGTGGTGATCAATAAGGTGGACAAACTGAACTGCCGTCCGGACGAGGTGCAGGAAGAGGTTTTTGACCTCATGTGCAACCTCAATGCGACGGATGACCAGTTGGATTTCCAGACGTTGTACGGTAGTGCCAAGCAAGGCTGGATGAGCACCGATTGGCGCAAACCGAAGACGGATCTGACCGATCTTATGGACGCCATCATCGAGTATATCCCGGCGCCGGAAGAGAATCCCGGTACGCCGCAGATGTTGGTGACGAGTCTGGATTATAACAGTTACGTAGGCCGAATCGCTATCGGTCGTGTACACCGTGGTGAGTTCAAGGACGGTCAAGCCGTGACGCTGGCGAAGAAAGACGGCACGATGATCAAAACCAAGATCAAAGAGCTGCATACGTTCTCGGGTATGGGTCACGTGAAGACGGACGTGGTCAAGAACGGCGATATCTGCGCGATGATCGGTATTGACGGTTTTGAGATCGGCGACACCATCTGCGATGCAGAGAACCCCGAGGCACTCAAACCGATCGCGATTGACGAGCCGACGATGAGTATGACCTTCTGCATCAACGACAGTCCTTTCTTCGGGCAGGACGGTAAGTTCGTGACGAGTCGTCATATCCAGGATCGATTGAACAAAGAGCTGGAGAAGAACCTGGCGCTGCGCGTAGAGAAAGGGGCGGAAGAGTCGTCCTGGCGCGTCTATGGTCGCGGTGTGCTGCACTTGTCGGTTCTTATCGAGACCATGCGCCGTGAAGGGTATGAACTGCAAGTGGGTCAACCGCAAGTGATCGTCAAAGAGATCAACGGCGTGAAGTGTGAGCCTGTGGAGAGTCTGACGGTGAATACGCCGGAAGAGTGCAGCGGTAAGATCATTGAGTTCGTGAGCACCCACAAGGGCGAGATGACGAAGATGGAGATGGTTAACGACCGCGTCCATCTGGAGTTCACGATCCCGAGCCGCGGTATCATGGGTATGCGAACCTACGTGATGAACGTGAGTGCGGGTGAGGCCATCATGGCGCACCGCTTCCTCGAGTACCAACCCTGGAAAGGCGAGATCGTGAAGCGTAACAACGGTAGCCTGATCGCTATGGAAGCCGGAACGGCATACGCATACGCCTTGGACAAACTGCAAGATAGAGGAAAATTCTTCATCGATCCGCAAGAAGAGGTGTATGCCGGTCAGGTAGTGGGCGAAAACGCGAAAGAAGGCGATATCGTGATCAACGTCACGAAGAGCAAGAAATTGACCAACATGCGTTCGAAGAGCGCGGACGACAAGGCCGTGTTGCCGCCGCCGGTTCGCATGAGTCTCGAGGAAGCGCTGGAGTATATCAAAGAGGATGAGTACGTAGAGGTTACACCGCACGCGATGCGTATTCGCAAGATCATCTTGGATGAACTGGAAAGGAAACGCGCCGGACGCGCGTAGACCGCTACGCTGTAAGACCGTTTCACTGTAGGACCGCTTCGCTGTAAGACCGTCCTACGGACTGTAAGATAACTATTAAAACAATTATAAAAAAATGAAAATTGAACAAAGTGAATTGAAAGACCTGAAGGCTGTCATCACGCTTGTTATTGAGCCGGCAGACTATCAGGAGGAGGTTGCAAAGCAACTCAAAGAAGTGCGCCACAAAGCGCAGATGCCGGGTTTCCGTCCGGGAATGGTACCGGCTGGTTTGGTAAAGAAGATGTACGGCAAGGGTATCCTGGCCGACGTGCTGAACAAGAAAGTAGGCGAGGGTCTGCAGAAGCACATCGAGGATAACAAGTTGGCCATCCTGGGTGATCCCCTTCCGAATGCAGAGCAGGGGCATGTGGATCTGGATCACGAGGAGACCTTCACCTTTGCTTTTGACATCGCGGTTGCACCGGAGTTTGATGCCAAACTGAACGGCAAGAACAAAGTTCCCGAGTACACGATCGAGCCGACCAAAGAGATGGTCGACAAGCAGATCGAGGCATACACCAACCGTTTCGGCGAGTATATCGCAGCGGACGAAGAGAAAGGCACGAAGGCTGAAGTAAAACCCTGCAAGGTAGATGCTGACTTGTTTGCCAAAGTTTACGGCGCAGACGCTCCGAAGGATGAGAAAGCATTCCGTGCACGCATCCAGGAAGATATCGAGCGCAGCCTGGCAGAAGAGAGCAAGTACCGCTTCGGTATCGACGTCAAAGAGGCCATCATGAAGAAGATGGAGAAGGTGGAATTCCCTGTTGACTTCCTCAAACGTTGGGTGCTTGAGACGAACGAGAAAATGACCCAAGAGGAGTTGGACAAGGATTTTGACAAGATGCTGAACGAACTGAAATGGCACTTGGCAAAAGACCAACTCATGAAAGAGTACAAGATCGATGTGCAGAAAGAGGAAGTAGAAGCATTTGCAAAGCGGATCGCGAAGATGCAGTTCATGCAATACGGTCTGATGAACGTAGAGGACGAGATGCTGGCTAACTACGCACAGGAAATGCTCAAGAATGAGGATCAGTTGCGCGGTATCGTAGAGCGCGTGGTTGAGGATAAGATCTTCGAGGCCATCAAGGGTATCGTGAAGATCGAGGCCAAGAAAGTGAGCCAGGAAGAGTTTGACAAACTGTTCAAATGACAAAAATCCATTTCATCGCTATCGGCGGTGCGGCGATGCATAACCTGGCATTGGCGGTCGCTTCGAAAGAGGGATATCAGGTAACGGGATCGGATGATGAGATCTTTGATCCTGCCCTGACGCACCTTCGCGAAGCGGGTCTGTTGCCCGATGAGATGGGTTGGCATCCCGAACGCATCACGCCGGACCTCGATGCCATCATTCTCGGTATGCACGCTCGCGAGGATAACCCCGAATTGGTGCGGGCCCGTGAGTTGGGACTGAAAATCTACTCATTTCCGGAGTACCTATACGAACAGACGAAGGACAAGATCCGTATTGTGGTAGGCGGTAGTCACGGAAAGACCACCACCACTTCGATGATCCTCTATGTGCTCAACCGCCTCGGTATCGAAGCCGATTATATGGTGGGCGCACAGATCGAGGGATTCGAGCGGATGGTGCGCCTCAGCGACACGGCGAAGTATGCCGTTTTCGAGGGCGATGAGTACCTCACTTCCCCACTCGACCTGCGGTCCAAGTTCCTTTGGTACCACCCGCATGTAGCTATACTGACCGGTATCGCGTGGGATCATATCAATGTATTCCCCACTTTCCCGCAATACGTGGACACTTTCCGTAAGTTCGTACACACCATCGAGCCTAACGGCTCATTCATCTATTTCAAAGGCGATGAGAACCTCTGCCTCTTGGCGGAAGAATTAAAAATTAAAAATTTAAAATTAAAAATTATTCCTTACGACGCGTACGATGGGAAAGTAGAGATGCAGGTTTTCGGGCGGCATAACATGCAGAACTTGCAGGCAGCAATGTATGCTTGCTCGTGCATTGGGGTCAAGCCAGAAGATTTCTACCGCGAGATAGCCTCTTTCACCGGCGCTTCGAACCGCTTGGAGAAGATCGCCGAGACGGCCGACTGCGTAGCCTATAAGGATTTTGCGCACAGTCCGAGTAAGTTGAAGGCGACGATCAACGCTGTGCGGGAACGCTACCCGGAGAAGAAACTGGTGGCATGCATGGAGCTGCATACCTTCAGCAGTCTGATGGCGGATTTTCTGCCGCAGTACAAGGGATGCATGGCCGAAGCAGACATCGCGTATGTGTACTTCAACCCGAAAGTTATCGAGCATAAACGCTTGACACCAATCACGGCAGAGGAGGTTCGTGATGCCTTTGGCACAAAAAATGTGGAGGTATTTACAGAGAGCGAAGCTTTACAAGCGAAATTACGCAGCCTCGAATACAAGAACACCGCCCTGCTGATGATGTCTTCGGGCACGTTTGACGGAGTAAATATTAAGGAGTTCGCTGCGCAACTCCTTAGTTGAGAGTTTAAAGTTTAGAGTTTAGAGAAATGGATAAGCAACAAAAACGCGATTATTTGTATATGCGCATGGCGCGGACGTGGGCAGAGAACAGTTACTGTGTACGCCGCAAAGTGGGTGCGTTGTTGGTCAAGAACCAGATGATCATCTCCGACGGCTACAACGGTACCCCTTCGGGATTTGAGAATATCTGCGAGGATGAGAATAATGTATCCAAACCCTATGTACTGCATGCCGAAGCGAATGCGCTGACCAAAGTAGCGCGGTCGAATAACAGTTCCGACGGTGCGACCTTGTACGTGACGGCCAGTCCGTGCCTGGAGTGTTCGAAGCTGATCATCCAATCGGGCATCAAGCGCGTGGTGTACGGCGAAGAGTACCGCATCATGGACGGCATAGAACTGATCAAACGCGCCGGGATTGAGGTTGTTTTTTTGAACGATAAAGCAGAATGAAGAAGTATCTCTTACCTACATTGACGGTCATAGGCGTCGCATTGGGTCTGGTGATCGGTATGTCGCTCAGCCAGCAAGCCAACGCCCAACGGATCACGTTCCAGAACGGACAGTGGCATTTCGAGCAATCGAAAGTGGACCGCATGCTGCAGTTGATGGAGTCAGCCTATGTCGATAAGATCAACGTGGACAGCATCACCGACGAGGTGATGACGGAGTTCGTGCAGAAACTCGATCCGCACAGCGCCTATATCCCCAAGGAAGACCTGGAGATGGTCAACTCCGAGTTAGCGGGTTCGTTCTCCGGCATCGGTGTGCAGTTCACCATCCAGCAGGACACGGTGAATATCGTCGCTGTCATTGCAGGCGGTCCGTGCGAAGGCATGGGTGTACTGGCCGGCGATAAGATCATCACGGTGGACGACTCGACTTTTGTAGGCAAAAAGATGAACAACGAGAAGGTGATGAAGACGTTGCGCGGACCGAAGGGTACGCACGTAAAGTTAGGCATCAAGCGCGCCGGCACACCGGAGACGCTGTCCTTCACCGTCACCCGCGGCGACATCCCTGTGACGAGTGTGGATGCGAAGTTCATCATCGAGAAGGGCAGCCATAAGATCGGATTTGTGCGAGTGAATAAGTTCGGCGAGACCACCTACAAGGAGTTCATCACCGCCTTGGCGGAACTGAGCGCAAAGGGTGCAGACCGCTTCATTGTGGACTTGCGCGAGAACAGCGGCGGATACATGGACCAGGCCATCAAGATGGCCAATGAGTTTTTGAAGGGTGGTGCGCTGATCGTTTATTCGGAGGGGCGCGCATATCCGCGTTACGAAGCCAAGGCCAACGGCAGCGGACGGTTTAAAAATATCCCGCTGGCGGTGCTGATCGATAATTTCTCCGCTTCGGCAAGTGAGATCTTCGCCGGCGCGATGCAGGATAATGACCGCGCCACGATCATCGGAAGACGGTCGTTCGGTAAGGGTCTGGTGCAGCAACAGATGGCTTTTGATGACGGCAGTGCCGTTCGTCTAACCGTAGCTCGGTACTACACCCCGAGCGGACGTTGCATCCAGAAACCCTATACGCTGGGCGACCAGAAAGACTATGAGAAAGACCTGGAGGAGCGCTTTGAGCACGGAGAGTTCTATTCGGCGGACAGTATCCATTTCAGCGACACAACGATCTATCGCACCAAGAAGGGGCGCATCGTACATGGCGGAGGCGGTATCATGCCGGATATCTTTGTGGGTCGCGACACGACCTTGAACACACCGTGGTACAACAAGTGCGTCAACCTGGCCTTCACTTATCAGTTTGCCTTCCAATATACGGACAAGCACCGTGCTGAACTGAGTAAGTTCAAGGACTGGAAGAGTCTGGAGCAGCACCTCAACAAGCAGAATATATTGAAGGAGTTTGTGGCTTTTGCGGCCGAGAAAGATGTAGCTCCGAATGAGGCACAGATCGCCAAATCGAAACCGCTTATCACGCGTCTGCTGAACGCGTATATCGTGCGGAATATATTGGGCGATGAAGGTTTCTTCCCGCTCTTCGAGCGTGACGACGAGATCACGAAGAAAGCAATAGAGGTTCTCAGCAAATGAGAACCTCTATTTTTCTTAAAGTGCCTTAAGGGCTGCTAACACAAACTTGTAGAACTTCTGCACGGTCGCGATATTCACCCGCTCGTCGGGGCTGTGCGGGTGCTCGATCGTCGGACCGAAGGAGATCATCTCCATACCCTCGTACTTAGCGCCGATGATGCCGCACTCGAGGCCGGCGTGGATGGTGACGATACGCGGTTCATTACCGAACTCCTTGACATAGGTCTCTCTCATCGTCTTGAGCAGTCCGCTCTTGAAGTTAGGCTGCCATCCCGGGTACGCGCCGCTGAAGGCTACGTCTGCGCCGGCAAGGGCGAAAGCCGATTGGATGATCGATGCCAGTTCTTCCTTGCGACTCTCCACGTTCGAACGTGCGAGACAGATCACCCGAACGGTGTTATCCTTGGTCTCGATGATAGCGAGGTTATTGGAGGTCTCCACGATATCCGGCATCTCGGGGATAAAACGATAGACACCATGCGGACAAAGGATGATAGAATGGATCAGGAAGTCCTGTACATCTTCCGGCATCTCGGTCTTGGGACATTCTACTTCTTCAGCCTTGAAAGTCAGATCAGGTTCTACCCCGTCAAACTCTTTGAGCCAGAGGTCTTCATAACGATCGACGAGGTCCTGAAGATCCTGGTAACTCTCTTCGGGGATGGTGATGATCGCCGATGCTTCCCGCGGGATCGCATTACGCATGTTGCCGCCTTCCACCCAAGCCAGACGGGCCTCGAAATTAGCTACCGCATCCTTGAGGAAACGGAAGAGCAACTTGATCGCATTCGCGCGCTGCAGATGGATGTCGCAACCCGAGTGACCGCCTTTGCAACCCTTAACCGTCACCTTGAGGGCGATATCGCCTTCTTCGGTCTCAACGGGTTCGTAGCGGAAGGTCGCCTCCGCATCGATACCTCCGGCGCAACCTACATAGAGCTCGCCTTCGGTCTCGGAATCGAGGTTGAGCAGGTATTTCCCTTTGAGCCAACCCGATTTGAGATCATTGGCTCCGTACATACCGGTTTCTTCATCGATCGTGAAGAAAGCCTCCAAAGGCGGATGAACCGCGTTCTTGTCTGCCAGGATCGCCATGGCCGTAGCCACACCGATACCGTTGTCTGCACCAAGGGTCGTTCCGTTGGCCGTTACCCATTCGCCGTTATCCTCCACATAAGCCTCGATGGGATCTTTCTCGAAATCAAAGACCTTATCGGAGTTTTTCTGCGGCACCATGTCCATATGCCCCTGCAGGATCACACCCGGGTGGGACTCCATACCGGCCGAAGCGGGTTTGCGGATCAGGACATTGCCTATCTCGTCTTGCAGGGTCTCGAGGCCCAGCGATTTGCCGTAGTTAACAAGGAAGTCCGCGATCTGCTTGCGTTTACCGCTCGGACGCGGGATCCGGGTAAGGCTGTAGAAACTGCTCCACAGACTTTGAGGTTGTAAGTTTTTCATATCTTAATCAATTGTTACTTCTCCACAGAGATTTTGGGTTATTAAGTCACGCGCCTGTTCGGGGCGTTCGCCCAGCAGGAGCATCATCTTGGTAAGCAGCGCTTCGGTAGTGATATCATAGCCCGAGAGCACACCGGCTTTCATGAGATTGAGCGAAACGGCATAGAGGCCCATCTCGACCGATCCCGTGTTACACTGCGTCTTATTGACGATGATAATTCCCCGGTCAACCGCAGCCTTGAGTTCGCGGTATAGCCATTTGTCACTCGGGGCATTGCCGGCGCCGAAGGTCTCGAGCACTACTCCTTTTAAACCGCGTGTACGCAGGAGCGCGCGCACGACGGGCTGCTGAATACCCGGGAAGAGTTTGAGAACCGCTACATTGCAGTCGAAAGTGGTATGCAGCACAAGCGGCGCTTTCGGATCGCTATAATGCACTAAATGAGGCTGATAAGTGATATGTACACCTGCCTTGGCAAGGGCTGGATAGTTATAACTGTTAAAGGCCGAGAAGTGCTCCGCATTGCGTTTGGTGGTTCGATTCGCCCTGAACAAGCGATCCTCAAAATAGATGGTCACTTCCGGCACGATCGCATCACCGTTCTCATCCTTGGCCGCCGCGATCTCGATCGCCGTCAGCAGGTTCTCCTTCGCATCGGAACGAAGCACACCGACGGGGAGTTGCGAACCCGTGAAGACAACGGGTTTGGAGAGGTTCTCCAGCATGAATGAGAGTGCCGAAGCGGAATAGGACATCGTGTCCGTGCCGTGGAGGATGACGAAACCATCGTAGTCCTCATAGCGGTCATAGACCATACGCGCCATGCGCACCCAACAATCCGGATTGATATCCGACGAGTCCAAGAGAGGCGTAAACGCCTCTATATCAACCGATATGTCGCCTGCAAACAATTCCGGGATATAGGCCTTGAAGGTCTCTATGTCTGCCGGCACGAGTGCATCGGTCGCTTTCTCACGCACCATGGTAATGGTGCCTCCCGTGGATATCAAAAGTACTTTACTCATAACTTTCCACAAAATTACGCCGCAAAGTTAGTAAAAAATTTGCATATATGCAAGAATTTTTGTAATTTTGCAGCGATTTTTAGAGGTATGTCCACGAAAATACTGGTTATAGACGGCGATATCAGTCTCTCGACGGTACTCTGCGACTATCTTGATAGTCGCGGATACAAAGCGCAACGGGTGAGTGACGGCAAGGTAGGTTTGAATACCTTGTCCGAGGGACATTGGGACCTTGTGCTGACCGAGTTGCAAGGTATCGGTATCAACGGGTTTGAGCTGCTCAAAGAGCTCCGTCACCGTCTGCCGCAAATACCGCTGATTGTACTCACCAACCGCGCCGCCCGAGAGGACCAGATGCGTGCTTTTCAGTTGGGCTGCGACGACTATCAGACAAAACCTTTTTCGATGGATATCCTGATCTGTCGTATCGAGGCTATCTTGCGCAGAATCAGGGCTTTTGAAGAGAGTAAACAGAAGGTTTTTGAGTTGAACGGAACAGTCTTTGATGCGTCTCATCAGACCTTCAACGGACAGCATATGTCTTCGCGCGAAAGCGAGTTACTGCTCATGCTTTGCCGGCAGGAAGGAGAGATCGTGGACAAGCATAAGATCCTAAGTGCGCTCTGGAAAGAAGATAATGCGTTCACCGCCCGCTCTTTGGGCGTGTATATCAACCATTTACGCGCATACCTAACCCCGATAGGGTATGAGATAATGGCGGTTCGTTACAAAGGATATAAATTGGTTCAAAAGATATGAAAATTATTGCACCGAGTGTTCTTTCTGCCGATTTCGGACATCTGGCAGAAGATCTGGAGATGATCAACCGCTCCGAGGCGGATTGGTTGCATATTGACGTGATGGACGGTACCTTTGTACCGAATATATCATTCGGTTTTCCGCTGATGGTTCCCTTCAAGCAGTATTGCACCAAACCCCTGGATGTACACTTGATGATCGTGCATCCGGAGAAATACGTAGAGCGTTTCTGCGACGCCGGCGCCTGGTCGGTAGGTTTTCATCTGGAGGCCGTAGAAGATCCTATTCCGGTACTGGACCTGATCAAAGCAAAGGGCGTGCGAACCTGTCTGACGATCAACCCCGATATCGATGTCAAGCGCCTTGTACCTTATCTTGATAAGGTAGATATGATCCTTTTGATGTCCGTTTTTGCGGGTTTCGGAGGTCAAAAATTCATTCCCGAGACCATGGATAAGATCCGCTTCATCAAGGCGGAGATTGAGCAACGCGGACTGAAGACCTTGATTGAGATCGACGGCGGAGTGAACACCGAGAATGCAGCGGAACTCTTTGCTGCAGGCGCCGATGCATTGGTAGCCGGCAGTGCTGTTTTCGGCGCCAAGGATCCGGAAGAGGCTATACGCAAAATGAAACGTGGATAAGATCCGGGCATATCCGATGGTTATATTGCTGCTGCCACTGGTAGCAGCAATTCTTATTTGTGATCGGTTTCACCCGCTACGCCAACCCTGGCAAAAGAGTGAACCGAACGCCTTGCAAACCATTCTCTATCAGCGTCTTACGGACGGTGGATTAAGCGGGGATGAGTTGGCCACAGTGGGTGCACTAACCTTGGGATATAAGGAAGATTTGGACAAAGAACTCAAGCATCATTTTCAGGCCTCAGGCGCGGCACATGTACTGGCGGTAAGCGGACTGCATACAGGTATTATCTACGGCCTCTTGCTGGCACTGATGACACTTGGCGGACGCTACAAACCGCTGTATGAGAACAGGTTAGGCCGATGCCTGGTGAGTGGTATCATCATCCTCTGCATGTGGGGGTATGCCTGGTTGACAGGCATGACGCCGAGTGTAGTGCGGGCGGTACTGATGGTGACGATATTCGAAGCGGGCCGAATGCTGTACCGGCAAGCGTTCAGCATCAATACGGTTGCAGCCGCAGCAGTTCTGATCCTGCTGGTTCATCCGCAAGATCTATGGAGTGTCAGTTTTCAACTGAGTTTTGCCGCGACAGCCGCGATCATCCTGATGGCGAACGGCGAATGGACCAAATGGCGAATGCTTAAAATCCCCAAATACATCCTGGGCATCCTCATTGTCTCATTAGCCGCCCAATTGGGCACGATGCCAATCACAATGTATTATTTCCATCAGTTCAGCTGCTATTTTCTGCTCACCAACCTGATCGTGCTGCCTTTGGCCAGTCTTTTGGTACCTTGCGGATTGGTGTCAATCGCATTGGGCGGATCGGTGATAGGGGTATGGTTTAGCAAAGTCACCTGGGCGCTTTCATGGGTGATGAACCACTCCGTAGCATGGATAGAGAGTCTGCCGGGGTGTACGGTTTCGGCACAGATAAACGGGTACATGATTATACTATATTATGTCCTTTTGTTATTATTCTTTGCTTTTCTTCCCCAAAAACAGCACTAAAATTGCGCGCGCACTTGCGTATATCAAAAAAAAGTTGTAACTTTGCGCCCGATTTAGAATCCACACAAGGAGAAGATAACAACTGATCATGAAGAAAACACTGCTATACATACTGTTGCTTTCGGTAAGCATAGGTCTGGATGCGCGCAACCGATGGAGCTTGGATGAGGACAATTATCACTTCGGTTATGTGAGTGTCGGAGCCGGATATACATCCCTTAGTCATAAATCAGGCAATATATCTGCCAAAGGCGGTTTGGGTTACCAGGCCGGGTTTGGTTATGAATTCCGCCGTCATAACGCATGGGTCAGTGCCGGTTTGCAATACCAGCGTTTAGGGTCTGAACTAAAGATCAACGACTATACCTATACGCCGTCTGTCGGCGGCATGGACAATCTGGGTCGCACCGTCAAAGAGTACCGATATAATATCCATCAGCGGGATGAGCAAAACTGGATGACGGTGGACATACCCGTGATGGCCGGTTATTACAACAATGGTTTTTATATCGGAGCCGGATTTAAGGTCGGTTTTCCGGTGTATACAGCCGGCAAAGTGAGCGGCAGTTACGATGTCGATGCGGTGTATGACCGCTATGTAGGAGTCATCAGTGACGCGCACTATTACACGACCTATCCGTACGAAGGATCTATGTCGCGCTACCCGCTTCGTCCGATGGTTTCCGTCATCGGCGAGATCGGTTTCGATTTCCTGTCTCTGATGTCTTCCAATGATTGGTTATGCCATATGCTGAAGTTGGGCCTGTATTTTGAGTATGGTCTGAACAGTGTAAAAACCAGTCCGTTAGCAGAATCTATCACAGTCAACCCCAATAATATCACAGAGGCAGTTATCAATCCGTATTATGCTACCAAGCATGGCGCACACAGCCGCACCGTTCCGTATATGATAGGAGTCAAACTCACCTATATGATCGGCGGAAGTCGCAGTGCAACAGCTACTTGGCATAAGGGATGCCAGTGTTATGGTTATTGATTATTCACTTAGTAATACAAGACACACGATATGAGGCGTACAAATCAAATTGGCTTACGGTTCCTGCTCATCCTCGCCCTTTGTTGGTTCAGCTTGAGTCAGGCGTACAGTGCTACCTATACTATTGAGCAACCAAAAGAAACCATCGGCGTTTGTCCGGATGATTTACCATATTACTGGCATAACAACCCCTACTCGCAGGATGGCATTTATCATGATACGACCGTCATTGCCGGCAAACGTCCCGCACGTGTAGATACGCTTATTATCTACACGCTGGAGTTCTTTACAAGACCTATCCGCACCGTTCATGCCGAGATGAACGAAGGCGGTACTCTATCCTATCGTGGAAAACAATACACCGAAGCCAGTGTCTATTTCGATACCATCCCCGGTAGCACCTGTGATTCTGTCATTCGCCTCTATATCTCCTACGCCGATTATTTCCACATGTACGACACGGCACATATCTGCGAAGGCTCCTCGTACAATAACTGGCGCGGACGTACCCTGACGATCCCGGGTAATTACTTCGACAGCCTCACCAGTGTCGCAGGCAAGGACAGTATCTACCAAATGACGCTCATGGTGCATTATGTTACGGAAGGGTATGACACGGTTCGTATCTGCCCGACTGCCGATCAACACTACTACTGGAATGGCAAGCGCTATAACCGCAGCGGTGATTACACCATGAGTTTTAAGAGTCCTTACGGTTGTGATAGTGTAGCGCACCTCCATTTGGAATTTCTCCAAGAACCCCGCCCCACGGTTCTCACCGAGTATTTCTGCGAGAATATCGGCGTGGTGATCAACGGCACTCCATACCATGACAAGATCACCGTCATGGATACGTTCCCGGGCTCCTACGGATGCGACTCCATCGTCGAGACCCGTTATATCCCGCGTCCGACCCAGTTCTACGAGGAGGTGATCCAACATTATGAGGGAGAAGCGGTTCTCTGGCCTCATAACGGTCAGACGTATACCCGGAGCGGTATCTATTATGACTCGCTGACCAATGTCTTCGGTTGTGACAGCGTCTATCAGTTGCGCCTCATCCCAAAGTCCGACACGTATATCACGATCAATGTATGCGAAGGAGAACAGGTGATACACGATGACCTGATCATCAACGCCAATACTATCACGCTGGATACGCTGAAGAACATGATGGGGGGAGACTCCATTATCCATACCTCGTATAATTTTACGCGTTCGTACAGGTTCACAAGCCATATCACCATCTGCTCGAACCAATACGTGGAGTGGGTAGGTCACAACCAAGTGCTCCATGAGGCCGGTGTGTATAAGGCCAATTACCAGACGGTTGCCGGTTGCGACAGTGTCTATGAGATTCAAGTGACAGTTAACCCGGCGTATCTAAAAGATACGGTGGTGATCTGGTGTAACGACTCGTTGGCAGAGAAAGGTCCGTTCCGTTGGACGGACAGCAAGGGAGTGACGCACGAGTGGAACCAACTCAACATAGACACCACCATCATCGATACGATGGCTCACACAGATCCGGAGCACCTGCAATATATTGACGGTACTGAATGGACGGAAAACACCGGCGGGTGCGACAGTATTTTCAGAATGCGCATCGTCATTACCGATCGTTGCTCCGAGTTGGAGCGTATTCCGCTCTGCTATGGCGGTTTGGTCACGGTGGACAGTAAGGTTTATACCCAGCCCGGCCGGTACTCCAACCTATTGCCTTCGTCGTTGAATCTCAACCTGCGAGACAGTACCCACTCGTTTGAGATCTACTATGTATATCCGACGGAAGAGACGATCGATACCACCGTGTGCGAACTGGACATGCCGATCATCTATCAAAATCAGAAGATCACCAAGGCAGGCAATTACGACTTCCACCTGCAGACACAATACGGTTGCGACAGCCTGATACATCTGAATGTGACCATCACTCCGACCAAATACTCGCCTATCAACGAGGAGATGTTCTGCCCCAATGAACCGTTTGCGTTCACTTTGGGTAACGGTCGGGTGGTAACCAAACCCGGTGATTATTTCGACACCATTCCTTGGATGGGTTGCGACAGTATCGTGCGTTACCGCATCAAATGGGCACCGACGCATCTGTACAGCGACACGGCCTATTTCAAACCCGGCACCAGCTATACGTGGCATCGGAACGGACAAGAACGACTGCTGGACACAGAAGGCGTTTATTGGGATAGTTGCAAAAACGTGTACGGTTGTGACAGTATCTATTATCTGTATCTGGAAGAGGCAAAGCCTTTCTTCCTGGAGGAGGCTCCGGAAACGGTGTGCGAGAATGACCTGCCCTGGGAATGGCATGGCAAACTGATCACGGAGGCAGGTGTCTATTATGACAGCTGCAAGACCTATTTCGGTCTCGACTCCGTTTATAAGATCAGCGTCAGCCTGTCTCCGTCCTACCTGATTGAGAAGCAGGTGACCATCTGTGCCAACCAGGATTATTACATCAACGGGCATCTCATTACCGGTGATACCTACCGCGATGAGCAGTTGACCGTCAACGGTTGCGACAGTATCACGGTTTATTACATCAACCGCAATATCCTTACCACCATCGACTACACCGAGCGGTTTGCAGAGAATACCGTCTACCCTTGGCATGGACAATCCATCACGCACGGAGGTGATTACTACGATACCATCCCCACAACGGAAATACCCATCTGTGACAGTATCATCTACCACCTGCATCTGATCGAGGAGCATGCTTACCATTATATCACAGACTCCGCCGTCTGCCTCGATTATGATGAACATGTCAATTGGCACGGTAAACTATTTAACGCCACCGGCACGTACTACGACTCGTTGACCACCGTCTTCGGTCTTGATTCGATCTGGCAACTCAACCTCGTTGTGAACCACGACACCATCGTTCAATGGCATGAGAGTTTATGCACAGGCGGGGCGTATGACTTCTTCGGTCATATGATCTCCACACCGGGTGTATATCATTCCCAGCCCTTCCCGCGGTTTGAGACCGGATGCGACAGTATCATCGAACTCATCCTGCAACCCGTAAGCACGGAAGAGACGGTAATCCAATACACCATATGCGAAGGCGATGATGTGCAGATCGGCGATTCGAATATCACCACTTCCGGCGTCTATCGCGATACTTTGGTTTCGTCTCTCGGCTGCGACAGCGTGCTGCAATATATCGTCACGGTAGGCAAGAAACATTTCTTCAGTTCGGAACAGATCATCAACCCGGGTAGTACATACACCTGGCATAAGAACGGACAACCGATCGTGCTCACCCAACCGGGCACTTATTGGGATAGTTGCCACACCATCCTCGGCTGCGACAGTATCCACAAACTGACCCTTCGGTGGAACCAGACGGAGTATATCTTCCCCACCGACAGCGATTATATCTGTTCGGCCGACCTGCCATATGTATGGCATCATAAGAGTTTGACGCAAACCGGTCTTTACTATGACAGTCTGCAGACGAACGAAGGACGCGACAGTATCTATTCGCTCTATCTGACGGTGTACACCACCATCCACACCCGTCAGGAATTGCATTTCTGCCAGGGAGACCGACCCGTCATCAATGGTATGCCGTATGAGAAAGATGCGGTATTCACCGATACCCTGACCAGCTATACCGGCTGCGACAGTATCGTTGATTATGTGCTGCATTTCCATCCGAATTACTCCTTCTCGACGGTAGTCTATATCCATGAAGGGGAGTCGTACGAACTCGGAGATACCACTATCACCACTTCCGGCGTCTATTTCCGGCATTTCACCACGCAGTACGGTTGCGACAGTCTTGTTACCGTCAACGTCAAGGTATGTCCTATACCCCAACAGGTAACAGTCTATCATGATTTGTGCCAAGGTGACCAGTTGGCGATCGGCGATATGATCATCACTACCACCGGAACCTATTACGAGACCCGTACTACCGTCTCCGGATGCGACTCGCTCATCTGTCATATCGTCAATGTACATGCCGCTTACCTATTCACCACTTCGGCTTCCATATGCAAAGGCAGTACGTATAAATGGACCGGACACTTCAATGACACAATCATCGCCAATAAAGGTGTGTACTATGATAGTCTGACCACCGTCCACGGATGTGACAGTATCTACCGACTCATCCTCAACTACAAGCGCACCGACGTCCAAGATACGCTTATCAGTATCTGCCAGTCCGACCTGCCTTATATCTACCAAGGCGAACGGTATTACAAAGACTCTGTCTTCATCGAGCACTTGGGTGTCAATACCGTCGGATGCGATAGTATCAGGCGTTGGCACTTCAGCGTCAATACGCACTGCTCCGAGTATGTGCAGTATAACCGTTGTCCGGATCAGATCATCTCTATCGACGGTCTGCTGATCTCAGCGCCGGGTGCTTACGAGCAGCATCACTTGACGCAGACAGGACAAGACTCCTTATACCGCTTCACCGTACGGGATGTGCTGAAATATGAATTCTACACCGAGGTAACCGGCTGCGACAGTGTCATCTATCATGGCAAGACCTATTATGCACGAGGTCAGGGTCAGGAGACCTTCTCCGTCGATCTCAACCACCGCACCGTGGACGGATGCGACAGTCTGGAGCACCTCACCCTCACCATCTACATGTCTTCACCGGCACGCGTCTATAGCAAGACCATCGCCGATTATGACTCCGTGCGGTTCGGTCCTTATTACTACAACACTACCGGTGAATATGCCTTGCATTATACCAATGCCAAAGGATGCGACAGTACCGAGATTCTCAAACTGACCGTCCTCCAAACCGAACATCAGGACATCCTGCATTATTATATCTGCCAAGGCGATCCGAACGGACTGGAGATCTTCGGAAAACGGATCTATCCGACTTTGGAATATACCTATATCGCCGATACTACTTGGATTGCAGGAAAACCTGTCATCCGTACAGCCGATATCATCATGCAACATCCGTTCGCCGTTAGCCGGTTTGAACCGAACAAAGACCAGATCGTCTGCTCGGCACACGAAGTGATGTTCTATGTCAACTATGCAACCAAGGATGCGTCCATTCTGCCCGATTATTATGAAGTGGACTTCAATGTCGGTGATCTGGAAGCACATCCGCTGCATCAGGAAGGTACGGTGGACGGCAAGACGACCCTGCCTATCCTCATGGGCGGACAAGGCAAATACGTCTCACCGGGCTATTACAGTTACCGGCTCAAACTGCGTTCGGAGTCTTGCGTGGTCAGCGATACCATCCTCGAAGGATCGATTGTCGTTCGCTATCCGAGTGATATCATGGAGTCCTCTTGGGATGATGCGGTCATGCTGGTGAACGAGAAGTACAACGGCGGCGGTTGGGTCTTCCAAGCACCGTATAGATGGCAGGTTCTCTCGGCACAAGGAGTGGACAAAACCGCGCTGGTCGTATCGGATATCATGCAACCCTATCTCTACTCGTCTGCTTTGGAGGAAGGTGACCGCATCGTGGCTACCCTGATGCGTGAAGGGTACGGACAAGCCGTTCCGTCCTGTGAATACATCTTCACGCCTACACTTCCTGCATTGCCGCATGCGATCCTCGTCTATCCGACAGCTGTCAGAGCACATATGCCTGTCACTGTCTCGTCCGAACATGCGGGTTCGTTCCGACTGCTCGATTATACCGGACGGACCTATACCACCGGACACTTCTCCGAAGGGGATACACAGATCACCATGCCCGGCACGGAAGGATGTTACATCTTTGTTATCGAAGATGTGCAGGGAAATAAAGAGACCCGGAAACTGATCGTTTACTAATGCATTTATGGCGACACTGACTCTCACAGAACTTTGCGCCATGATAGGAGAAGCGCTGGACAGCAGTCTGGCGCCTTCTTATTGGGTGAAAGCCGAGATCAGCAGTCTCAGCGTGCGGAACGGGCATATGTTCCTGGACCTGGCGGAAGGGAAAGAAGCGAAGATGCGGGCCACCTGTTGGGCGGGAACGCACGAGATGCTCTCGGCTTATTTCGAGTCCGAAACCGGACAGATGCTGCAAGCCGGCATGGCGGTACTCGTGGAAGTGACCGTGCAATACCATGCCGTCTACGGACTCAGCCTGTCCATCATCGGGATTGACCCCTCTTACACCCTCGGCGACATCGCCCGGCAACGGCAACTGACCATTGAGCAATTGCGCAAAGACGGCCTGATCGAAGCGCAACAATTGCTTGTGCTCCCTACCCTCATACGCCGTATCGCGGTTATCTCCTCGCCCAACGCAGCAGGATATGAAGATTTCAAGCACCAACTGGACCATAGCGGTTATCGCTTTGAGACCCGACTCTTCGGCGCAACCATGCAGGGCGAGACCGCCGTTCGATCCATTCTTGCAGCACTGGATGCTATCCCGAATGACTTCGACGCCGTAGTCATCATCCGCGGAGGAGGGGCAACCGCCGATCTGAGTTGTTTTGATAATTACGAACTCTGCGCGGTATGCGCCCAGTTTGAACTGCCTGTCATAAGCGGTATCGGGCATACGCGCGATGTATCAGTGCTGGACCTTGTGGCGCACCAAGCACTCAAGACACCTACCGCCGTAGCGGAATGGCTGATCCATCGCATGGACGAACAAGCCGAACGCATTCGGACGCTGCTCATCCGCCTGCAACGTACCGCGGAACGGCAGATACTCATCCGCCAACATCGGGTGGAGTTGCTCGAGCAACGCCTGGCCGCCTGCAATCCCGAGCGCATCTACCGCATGGGATACAGTCTGCTCACCAAGGATGGAACCGTCGTTCGGTCCGTCCAACAGTTGCGCAAAGGTGATATCGTCACCACCCATCTCGCGGACGGCGCACGCGATCTGACTGTATGATCCTCAGTAAAGAACAACGAATAGGTGCGGCGATCCTCTTCGGCATCGCATTGGTGGGATGGTTCATCGTAGCCATTACCCCCTCTGATTCCGCCTCTTCGGAAACACCCCAAAAGAAGCAAAAACGCCCCTGGGCGGAACGGAGAGACTCGATCCGTATCGCCGATTCCCTACGGTTTGTCCAATGGAAAGAAGAACGTGAACAGCGGTATGACTCTTTCCGCATTGCCGACTCGCTGCGCCATGAGGCATGGAAGATCGAGCGGCAACACCGCTGGGACTCGATGCGTCGTGCGGACTCGCTTTGGCGAGACTCGGTGGGATGGAGATCCGTAGCCCGACATGAGAAACGGGATACCATCCTGGATCTGAATCATTGCGATACGGCCGAACTGCAACTGATCCGGGGTATCGGTCGGTACACCGCTATGCAGATCGTCCGCTATCGGGAACAACTAGGCGGCTATTACAGCCTGCAGCAACTCACCGATGAATTCTTTTCCAAATGCCGTCTGGATACCCTGCTGGCGCATTTCACGGTGGATACCCTTGCAGTGCAAAAGATCCCGGTCAATACCAGTTCGGTAGAGCGCTTGCAACGTCATCCCTACCTCCGTTATAAGCAGGCTAAAGCCATCTATACCCTCCGTAGACAGCAGGTTCGTCTCAAGCGGATTCAGGAACTGAATACCCTTCCCGAACTAACCGATCAAGATATCGAACGCATTGCGCCGTATCTGCGATTTGACGAATAAAAAGCAAAAAAACACGCACAAAATGCATTTTTTTGCCGAAAAATTTGGTCATGTCAGATTTTTGTAGTAATTTTGCACGCTTTTTTGACGTATAACCCGTTCTCGTGAGAGAACCTAAATAATTAAAGACAATGAAACGTACATTCCAACCTTCCCAACGCAAGCGTCGTAACAAACACGGCTTCTTGGAGAGAATGACTACCGCTAACGGTCGTCGTGTATTGGCAGCACGTCGTGCAAAAGGTCGTAAGAAACTGACCGTTGCCGACGAGGGTCGCCACAAATTTTAATTAGCCTCAGGCTAATGGAGTCAACCAGACAACACAAGATCGCTCGGTTGATACAAAAAGACATGAGCGACATCTTATTGCGATACGCGCGCACGCTGCAAGGGACCCTGATTTCCGTAAGCGAGGTGCGCGTTTCGCCCGATCTCTCTATTGCGCATATCTATCTGTCGCTTTTCCCGCAGGATAAAGTGGCACAGACGATGACGCTGATTGAAGAGAACGCTCATCGCTTTCGCGGTGAGTTAGGGTCATTGGAGCGCCATCAATTGCGTATTATCCCCGAAATAGTCTTCCATTTGGACGAGACCATCGATCGGATGGAGCGCATTGATGAGTTGCTGCATGGCTAATCTCGAGTTTCATATAGCTTGCCGGTACCTCTTCTCTAAGAAGGGGCATCATGCAATTAACATCGTCTCCGGCATCAGTGCAGCCGCTATGACCGTCGTCACAGCGGCGATGATTTGTGTGCTGAGTGTGATGAACGGTTTTGGTGAACTGGTAGAGCGGATGTTCTCCGAGTTTGATCCGGAATTGCTTATCATACCTGCAGAAGGGCAGACCATCCGCACGGACGCCGCGCCCGTTCTTTCTTTATACGCGCGCGAGGATATCGAGGCTGTCTCCATGCAATTGGAGCAAACGGCACTGATCCGTTATAAGGACCATCAGGTGCCTGCCCGCGTGATGGGTGTAGACACGCTCTTCGCGCGCACGGCGCATATTGATTCCATCATCACGGATGGGTACTACAGTGTGTGGGACGGTGCTTTCGAGCGCACGGTACTCGGTCGCGGGCTGGCAGCGCAGATAGGTATGAACGCCCATTTCACGGGCGCGCTGCATCTCTATGCGCCGGAACGGACAGAGAAACTGAATCTCCTTCGCCCGGATCAGTCCCTCCGACATGAACATGCGTTCATCGCCGGTACCTTCGCCATCAATCAGGCGGACTACGACGATCAACTGCTACTCGTCTCGCTGCCGCTGGCCCAACGTCTCTTCGGGTACGATGCGCATACGGCTACAGCCTTGCGGATCCGGCTGAAAGACCAATCACAAATCACAAATCACAAATCACAAATATCCAAAACTTTGGGACCTAATTACAAAGTTTTGGATCGCTATGAGCAGCAGGCGGAGTTCTTCCGCATCTTGAAGATTGAAAAACTACTGACGGTCTTGCTCTTGGTATTCATCTTGCTGATTGCCAGTTTCAATAGCATCGGTTCGCTCTCCATGCTGATCATTGATAAGAAAGAGAGTATCCGCATCCTGTCGGATCTGGGGGCAGATGAGAAGATGATCCGTCGTATCTTCCTCTTGGAAGGATGGCTGATCACCAGTGTCGGCGCACTGCTGGGATTGGTTCTCGGCGTAGCGCTATGCATAGGTCAACAGCATTTCGGATGGTTGAGTCTGGGCTCCGGCGGCGAATATATCATCAATGCCTACCCGGTTCAGGTGCAAATATTCGATGTAGTGATGGTAGGCATCATTGTGCTGACGCTGGGATGGATAGCCGCCTTGTATCCTACCCGCAAAATGCAAATCGTATGAAAAAAATCAGTTTTATCCTCTTGTTGGCACTTGTGATGAGTGCCTGTCAGAAATATTCCCCGGTTGTCTATCTGGGTTTCCCGCGTGAGTATGCCTTCGCCTTTGAGAAAGCATACGGCCATTTCTATGACTCCGTGCCCTACGGCGTGGTTGGTCTGGACCTCTATTCGGACGGCCTCTCCTTAGACGAGAACCGGCATGTCTCCGGTACCGGGTATAACCTCTGCCTGACGGATATCTTCGTTCCGGACTCGCTCTTGGAGACGGGGTCATACCGCTCGGACACCTCCGCGCAGGCCTTCACTTTTCTGCCCGGCCGGGACTATGAAGGTACGCCGAACGGCATCTACCTCTTGTCCATCGAGGAAGGGCAACTCAAAGCCATCCAAGTGATCGACTCGGGGTATATCGAGGTGAAGGACACGACCAATGCGCTGATCGATCTGCAGTTCACGCTGTATTACCGGAATACCTACGGCAGTAGAGCTACCTATAAGACGCATTTTCAAGGCGCTTTCGAGCCATGGCAAAAATAACCACATCGGACGAAGCATTGCTGCGTGAGTACCACACGTGGTTGCGATTGGAGCGAGGTTATTCGCCCAACACCATCGAGGGGTACGAGATGGACCTAAGCAAACTGCGTGAGTACGCGCAAGCGCATGGGATGGACTATGTGCATATGGATTTTGACAAACTCCAGGAGTGTGTTTACGCGCTCTGCAAGGAACTGCACTCGGAGGCTACCCAAGCGCGTCTGTTAGCGGGTGTGCACGCCTGGTTTCGGTTCTTGCTATACAAAGATTATATTGCCCAAGATCCTTCCGAACTGCTGGATGGTCCGCGTAAATCCAAGCACTTACCCACCGTACTCACGCTCGATGAGGTGAACCGTATGATGGCGGCTATCGATCTCAGTTCCAATGAGGGACATCGCAACCGCGCCATGATGGAGATGCTCTACGGTAGCGGACTGCGGGTGAGCGAACTGGTGAACCTGCGCCTCAGTCAGATCTACCTCAAAGAGGAATATATGCTCATCGAAGGCAAGGGTTCGAAACAACGCTTGGTTCCCCTCTCGCCGGTAGCCAAAGAATGGTTCGGCTATTGGATGAGCGACCGCGCTACATGGCCCGTCAAACCCGAAGCACGCGATAGCGCGTTTGTCAACCGCTACGGTCGTCCGCTCACCCGCGCGATGGTCTTCACCATCGTTCGTCGCTTATGCGACGCAGCCGGCATCACCAAGACCGTCAGTCCACATACGCTGCGGCATTCGTTTGCAACCCACCTGCTACAGAACGGAGCTGATCTGCGCGTCATCCAACAACTGCTGGGTCACGAGGATCTGGCTACCACCGAGATATACACCCACTTGGATGTACAAGATTTACGTAAAGCCATTCTCCAATGTCATCCCGCCAATAAATGAAACGGTCTTTCAGCGATATCGGTCCTACAACGCAGTGGTCTTACAGGCGATTCATCGCCGGTCTTACAGCCATTTTAATGGCGGTCATGGTCTCAGCTATCGAGACCATCATCGTCGGCGATGTGGTCAATGAGACCACCGGCGAAGCGATACCGAATGTCAATATCCACTTCCGGGGAACGAAGATCGGTACCAGTTCCGATGCGAACGGCGCCTACGCCCTGCGTGTGGATATGCAGGAGAAATGCCAGTTGGTTTTTTCGGCAGTGGGTTACTACACCCAGCGCTTTGAGATCGAGCCCGGCGCCATGGCGGGTCTGCAAGTCGCCCTTCGCGAGAAATCTGCCACGCTGACAGAGATCGTAGTCGCGCCCAATGAAAACCCGGCTTTGGAACTCCTGAGAAAAGTGCGGGCACATCGTTCGGATAATGACCGCACAATGCATAAAGAGCGCATAAGCGAAGTCAATCGGGAACAAACTCTGTACGTCTCGCATATCCGGAAAAAACAGTTACGGCGGGCTTTATGGCGCAGTCTGCAGGCAGGCATGATCGCGCAGGAAGACTCTTCGTATATCCTACCCCTCTACCGCGAGACGCAGTCATTCCGCCTCAGCGGTACGGAGATGATACCCGCCAATAACCGCCGCACGCAGGCGATGATCCTCTCTTCCACGGATTACTCCTCGCTCATCGGCGGAGAGGGAAACCTCAATTTCTACGCCAACTCCGTCAGCCTTATGGGGCATGCTTTTCTCTCTCCTTTGGCTACCAGCGGCAACCTCTATTACCGCTATTATCTGGTAGGCGAAGACACGATCCGCTTCCGTACACGCAATGCTTTCTATGCCACTTTTAACGGCGAGATGGTGATCGATACCGCAACCTATGCCTTGCGATCCATCACCGCCTACGTACCCAATGAGGTAGCCGTGAATTATGTGAATACGCTTCACCTGACGCAGACCCTTGCGGAGGACGGTTCGATTGCCGACGAACAGATCTCGGTCTTGCTCGATTTCTCTGTCAAATCCGACAAAGCCGGCACCATCTTCCCCACCCTGCTGCTGACCACAGAATTGCATAATCCTACAGCGAAGCGGTCTTGGTCGGACCTGGAAGCGGTCTTACAGCAAAGCGGTCCTACAGCCGAAGGCGATCTATCTGCTACCGACTCCGCTTTCGCAGCCTTAGACTCCATGCCGGTGATGCGCACGGCCAGATGGTTCGCTACCATTGCCACAACGGGGTATATCCCTACCGGAACACCCGTGGATATCGGTCATATCGAAGAGATCTTGCAAGTCAACCGGCACGAAGGGGTGCATGTAGGCCTTCCCTTCCGCACGAATGAGAAATTCTCCAAAGTGGTATCCCTGGAAGCCTCGGTGGGCTACGGTTTCAAGGATCGCAAAACCAAAGGAATGGGGCGTGTCTCCGTCAACTTACCTACCGAACGGCGGAACTACCTGCAGTTTGAGTACCATGACCGCTATGTGTGGTCCGAAGTGGATGATTTCGATCGCTTGCTGCGGGAGAACTCGATGGGTTGGGGTAACTTTGATTTCACGGCCTATGCATTCGAAGCGCTCTATCGGGATACGCTCTGCGTGAATACGGCCATGCGGCAACGCCAAGCACAGATCCATTGGTTCGCCGATTGGAGCAAGAACCTCGAGACACACTTCTATACACGCGCGGGTTGGCAAGACGGATATGCCTACCAGTCGCTCAGCGCCATCGCCCGCTTGAGTTGGGGCGAACGTAAGTACGACGGTTATTTTATGCGCCGCTATGCCTACTCGCATATCTACCCGGTCCTGTACCTGGGTGCAGAGACAGGACACTGGACGCAAGGTCTATTCGCACATGTGCGAATAATGCTCACCCAACATGCGCATTTGGGAATGGGCGGAACGCTCACCTATGCCCTGCAAGGCGGTGCGATCTTCGGGCGTGTACCGAGCACCCTGTTATGGCAGGCGAATGCCAATCAGGGTTACGCCTACGATCCCTACCGCTTCACTTTCCTGCATGGCAGGCAGATGATGGCGGATAAGTATGTCGCCCTGCACGCGGAATGGAATGGTCAGGGCATCCTCTTCAATCTCATCCCCGGTATACGATGGCTGCACCTGCGCGAACTTGTCGAAACAAAACTGGCCTACGGCTACAATCACCAATCACCAATCACCAATCAGCAATCACCAATCACAAATCACCAATTCTATTCCGAGATTGGTCTCGGAATAGGTAACATCTTCCGCGTCTGCGACCTCTATTCCGTATGGTCGCTTTCGCCGGAAATACACTGGGGAATGCGGTTCCGAATTCATTTGGGCCTATAATTTTGCATTTTCTGAACGATAAATTTGCATATGTCAGAAAATTGTTGTAATTTTGTACCCGCTTTTGAAAATCGACTAAGATTATGGCAGTAGAGATACGGGAAATACACGGTAAGCGTGCGTTGGAGAAATTCATTGATTTCGCCAATGATCTCTATGCGGACTGCCCGTATTATTGTCCGCCTTTGTTCTTCGACGAGATGAATAGCTTCGATCCGGAGAAGAACCCCGCCATGGAGGTTTGTGATTGCAAGTTATGGATGGCCTATCGGGATGGCGAACCCGTGGGACGTATAGCCGGTATCATCAATCATCGGGCTAACGAGAAATGGGGATTCAAGCATGTGCGCTTCGGCTGGTTCGATTTTATCGACGACCTGGAGGTTAGTCACGCATTGCTCGATACGGTAGCCGCGTGGGGCAAGGAGCATGGCATGGACGGTCTCAACGGCCCCGTGGGTTTCACGGATTTTGACCATGAGGGATTGCTCATCGAGGGATTCGATTATCCGGCTGTCCTCTCTTCGCTCTATAACTATCCGTATTACGAGAAGCATATCGATGCCTATGGGTTGACCAAAGAGGTCGATTGGGTGGAGCTGCAGATCTATCAGCCTGCCGAAGTGCCGGAGCGCATCAATCGTTTGGCAGAAGTGGTCAAAGAGCGCTATCATGTACACGTGGTGAAGGTGAAAAATTCCCGCGAACTGGTCAAGCGCTTCGGTACCAGTTACATGGACGTGATCGATGAGGCGTACCAGAAGTTGTATAACTTCCAGCCCATGACCGAGAAGCAGAAGAATTATTACAAGGATATGTATTTCAGTTTCCTCAATTTTGACCTCGTCACGCTTGTGGTGAACGATAAGGAGGAGCTGATCGGTGTCGGCTTGGGAATGCCCAATATCGCACCGGCCTTGCGCAAATGCGGCGGTAAACTCTTCCCCTTCGGATGGTATCATATCCTCAAGGCGCTGCGGGCGAAGAAGATGGATACCTTCCAATTCCTGCTTTTGGCCGTTCGCCCGGACTATCAGGACAAGGGCCTGACCACCCTCTTCCTGCAGGATCAGATACCTATCCTGAACCGGTATGGTATCAAGACCTTGGAGAGTACGAATATGCTGGAGACGAATAATAAGATCCTGTCGTTCTTTACTTGGACGGACCATAAGCAGCACAAGCGTCACCGCGCCTATATCAAGTCGATCTGATGAGAGTGCTCAAGACATATGAGTCTGCACTGGCGAAGTTACGCGAATATATAGAGACCCATGCCTTGCGCCATTCACCGGTTCGGGAGATGGTATTGGAGCAAGTGTGCACGCTATCGCAACCCTTTACGGCGGAACAATTGGAGCAGGCATGTCTGGCGGAGCATATCTCGCAAGGAACGATCTATAATAATCTTCGGCTCTTCATCGATGCGCATATCCTGCATGCCATCGAGCGGCAACGCGGCAAGTCAGCTACCCGGTACGCCCTGATCCCGGGAAAGCAGATTCAGGCGCAGATGATATGCGGCAAATGCGGAAGAGTGAGCGAGTTTAAAGACCAGGCGATTGATCACCTGCTCCGCGTACGCAAGTACACCAATTTTGAAATGCAGCATTATTCGCTCTTCGTATACGGCGAATGCAAGCATTGCCGCCGCAAGGCACAAGAATAACATACTGGCCCTGTAGCTCAATTGAATAGAGTGTCAGATTCCGGTTCTGAAGGTTCTGGGTTTGAGCCCCAGCAGGGTCACAGAAGCTCGCGCCTCGCATGAGGCGCAAGTTTTTTTAGTGACCAGCAGGGTCACAGAAGCTCGCGCCTCACATGAGGCGCAAGTTTTTTTTATTTTAGATTTATATCTACGATGATGGGATCGTGATCGGAATAGCGGTGGTAGGTTTTATCTTTGCGTTTAAAGGCCGCATGCTGGTAGTACCAATCGGCATTGAGGTGCCAGGGACGTACACGCACGATCTGGGCCGCCATCGACGGATTGGCAAAACAGCGATCCAGGTATCCGATCTCGCCCTTATACACATACGAGTAATCTTCCGCACAGAAACGCGCCAACTGATCCGCATACCCCGCACGAACAATCGTCTGGATGGGTTGCTCCTGCGTATAGCAGTTGTAATCGCCCAGCAAGAGCACATCCGGATCGCCGTACAAGGCAAGCGCCTTCGGTAACATCGCCAGCAGCGAATCGGTGTTATGCATACGCTGGGTATTGGTGTCGTATTGGTTGCGACCGGGCCGCTTGGACTTCAGGTGATTGAGTCCGATGACGAGCCGTTCACCGGTCGCGATCTCTTCAAAACCCGTCGCGAACATACGGGCATGGTAATGACCCGTAGAATCCCGATACGCAGAAATGGGTTCGGCATAAGGACGAACGCGCTTCGTATCATAGATAAAGCAGCATCCTATCCGATCGATATCCGGCATCGGCATGGCCACAAAGGCATAGCGGTCACCTCCCTTATTGAGCGACTCCAGCAACATCTTCGGGGCTTTGGTGCCCACCTGCATCTCGCAGCAGGCGATGATATCGGCATGCATCGCGCGGAGAGCAGCAACCAGCTTGCGGGTTTGCAAAGCCTGCTGATCCGGCTTGGTCTTGCGATGCGCGTATCCGCCCAAGTCCGCAAAGTAATTCTCAATATTCGCCCCCACGATACGCAGTTCGCCTTTCTTGGGACGCGGCAATCGATCGACTGCCGTGTGATACGTCTTCACGCCTTGCCCGGATACAAAATGGCGGGCACCCGTCACGCGGGCTGTGAACGAAGGTACGCGGTCCCCGGCTCGCACATTATAGTAGTTATTCCGGCAATGCACGATCACCGATTGCTCGCGATTGGCTTGCACAATCTGCCAATACACCGTACTGTCTCCGTCCGCCAGTCCTACCGCATGTTCCTCGGGACAATAGAGCCGCTCCGGAGCAAGGATAAGCGAGTCATAATAACTGCCGCATACAACCAGCGGTGTCGTCACAGTCACTATCCTGTCGGAATAGCGATTCCAGTCTGCTTGGAGGGTTTCTAACGAAACACGCTCCACCGCATTCGCGGAGAGCGTGCCAAGCAACAGTATTATAAATAAGTGCTTTTTCATATTGTTGCGGAGGGCGGGATCGAACCACCGACCTTCAGGTTATGAGCCTGACGAGCTACCACTGCTCTACTCCGCGATATAACCACTTTTTTTCAAAAGGGAGTGCAAAAGTACTGCTTTTTTGCGATATATGCAAATTTTTTAACAAAAATCTGCTAAAAAAGCAGTACTTTTGTATTCCTTACGCCATTTTGTTCACAAGGCGAGCCAATTTCGATTTGAGATTAGCTGCTTTGTTCACGTGAATGATATGACGTTTTGCCAACTTATCCAGCATCGAGCTTACCTTGGGCAGAGCTGCAGCAGCAGCTGCTTTGTCAGTAGTCTTGCGCAAGTCGCGCACTGCATTACGTGCGGTTTTTGCATAATAATGATTGTGTGCTTTGCGTGCTGCCGTTTGGCGAATACGCTTCAAAGATGATTTGTGGTTTGCCATCTTGTCGTTTTGTTTTGTTGTCCGACTCGCGGACGGTTTTGTTACTGTTCCTTAGCCTTGAGAGGATTGGCCTCGGAATGTTGACTTTAGGGAAGGTCTTTATTTTGTTTCTCTTTTTTTTTATTTAGGGCCCCCGAAAATTTTAATTTTCGGGGAGAGCGTAGATCAAAACATAGGCGTCATTGAGCGACGGGGTCGCGAGTCACGCGGAGTTTTAGATCAAGCGAAGTAGTGCCAAGGGGAATCGAACCCCTATTGCAAGAATGAAAATCTTGAGTACTAACCGTTATACGATGGCACCGCGCTTTGCGCCATTAGGCGAAAAAGCGTGCAAAAGTACTGCTTTTTTTTGACATACGCAAATTTTTTCGCATTTTTTTGTACTTTTTAATGCATTTTGTCATATAAAGTAGCCAAATACTCCTGCTCAGGCTGTCCCGGAGTGGGAATGAACTCCGCTTTATCCAGTATTCCCAGCGCATGCAAGTCCATGATCGTGGAATAACCCGAACGGGCGATGATACGCTTGGCGCCCATCAGAGCCGGAACCAGTTCTGCATCGGTTAGCGAAGGCACGATGGTGAAGTTAGCCCGTTTGATACGCGTATTGGGGCGATGCATCAGGCCTTGCACAATAAGCACCCGCTCGTTCGTATCCTGATAGCGCGCGATGATCTCTTTCTCCAAGATGGTTCGCTGCGGTTCCAGACCGCTCAATACCGCGACGATATCAAAATTGTTCGAGATCTCGACATCTCGATCTATCGCTCTCTCGAATCGGCTCAAAGGTCCGATATATTCAATCGTACATCGTACATCGTTCCTTCGTACATCGTCTTGGTGGCTCAGTTTTCCGGCAAGGTTTTCCTTATCATCTGCATAATCGGGAACCCACACCTTATTAAAACGCGCGTAGATGCGTGCGTGCATACGCGAGGCGAGACGTTCCGCCCAATGCCATCCCTTCGGCAGCAGGATATGCAACTGATGCGTCATATAGATGCACTCGGTGGTCTTGTTGTATAAGCCGAACCGGTTATCGCTCACCACCCGATCGATCTTCTCTTCGTTTAGAAGAGCTTTGAGCATTGCACGGTCCTTGAGGGACCAGGCCCACAGTTGGGGAAGCGCCTTGAGCATTGCTCCCACTTGCCGCTTTCCGGCACTGTATCGCAGATTCAGGGGCGCCAGATAAGTGTATCGCAAAGTAGGGAAATGGCGTCTTAATAACGTCAGGCTCTCGCCGTCACCGCCTAAGATCACCTCATGTCCCTCGTTCAAAAAACGCTGAACAAGCGGCACACACCGACTCGCATGTCCGAGTCCCCAGTTCAATGGCGCAACGAGAATCTTCATGCACTTACAATCACATCATATCCTTTCTCGCGCAGCGGTGCAGCAATGCGCTCCATCTCTTCGCGACTGATCTTCTGCAATCGCTCTTCCGGTGTCTTGCGATCGATGACATAGATCATGATCTGCTTGGGGTGCAGGATATCCACGGCGCGATACCAGGCGTCCAACTGTTCCGGCGTCGTATTATCGATGATCGTACCCGCATGTTCGCCTCTGAGAAAACAGGTCTGAAGGGTAAAGTCGCCGTCGAACTGTTGCAGCCATCCCATGATAGTCTCTACCGTCAGGTTTTCATTCACCGGCAGGTCAATGCGCCGCATCATCTCGTCTGTAGCCGCATCGAGTTTCAAAATCCGGTTATCACATAGCCTCAGCGCTTCCACCACATCAGCCCGTCCCAACTGGGTAGAGTTACTCAGCACGCTCACCTTGGCCTTCGGACAATAGCGATCCCGCATGGCGCAGGTATCGCGGATGATGCCTAAGAAATCAGGATGCAAAGTGGGTTCGCCGTTCCCTGAGAAGGTGATTACATCCGGCGCTGACTGCTGACTGCTGAATACTGAAAGCTTCTTCTCCAAAGCGGCCTTCACCTCAGCTCTTGTCGGTAACTTCGGATGACTCACCGCTTCATTCCACCCGCATTCGCAATACACGCAGTTGAAGGTGCATAGCTTATGATCGAGCGGCATCAGCTCCACTCCCAGACTCGTACCAAGTCTGCGGCTATGTATCGGTCCATATATGATGCTATCAAATAACATTCGCCTATAACCTATAACCAATAACCAATAACCAATAACCAATAACCATTAAACATTGATAACGCGGTTCCCTAATACGCGGCATAACTCATTGCGCGTCTGCAATAACTCCGGTTGGTGGGCCAGTAACTCGAACTGCCGCGTCATATCATTCGCCTCTTGCGCCGCTTTGAGGTCCTGCTCCAGTTGGTTGATCTGCATATTGACAACCGTCAACTTGATCTCATACAGCAATCGCGCAACCAGTTCGCCAATACGACCGGCTAAGTTAGCGGACGCAAAGCGGTATTTCTCGGCAATCATATCGATAGCCATGGCGCTGATCTGCGGATCGTGGTGGAACTTAAAGAATGATTCCGCCTTAAATCCCTTCTCCTGACTATGCTGTTTGAACTCCTTCATGATCAATCCAAAAACGGGTTGAGTCGGTTGTATCTCATCTTCCTCCAGCGTATCGATGATTAACTTACCGATCGACATCACTTCGCCGTTCACCTCGATAGGTTGTTCGCCAAACCGCACGATGAGTTGCATCAGGTTGTAGTAATTAGCATCAAGCGGCGACTTCGGAGCACTCGGCATCTTCGGGGCAGTCTCAATCGTTTCCTTCGGCTGTTCTATAGGTTGCGCCGCCTCTTGGGTATGGGTTGTCTTGTGCCATTCCTCGATCTTCTTCTTGCGCATATTGATCACCTCTGTCGTCAGCACTTTCTCGCTCATATGGAATCGTTCGGCGGTGTCCTTGATATATACCTGCCGCGTGATCATATCGGGGATGATGGCGATCGAAGCCGTGATATCTTTGATCAGTTCCGCCCGTTTGAAGGGGTCATCGCCGGCATCCTTACTCAGCAATCCCGTCTTGAAGCGAATGAAATCCGTCTGATGGTCGGCGATATACTGGATGAACTCCGAGGCGTCATGACTCTGAGCGTAGCTATCCGGATCTTCGCCGTCCGGCAGCAGCACCACCTTCACATTGAATCCTTCTTCAAGGAACATGTCGATACCGCGCAGCGCCGCATGGATACCCGCCGCATCGCCGTCATAGAGCACGGTGATGTTGTTCGTGAAGCGCTGAATCAGTTTGATCTGGGGTTTGGTAAGTGCCGTACCGCCGCTGGCCACAACATTCTCAATTCCTGCTTGGTGCATGGAGATGACGTCCATCTGGCCCTCGACTAAGTAACACATGTCCTGCCTGGCGATTGACTGCTTGGCCTGGAAGATACCGTATAACTCATGCGTCTTGGAGTAGATGATCGAGTCAGGGGAGTTGACGTATTTGCCCACCTTATCGTTCTTCTTGAGGATACGCCCTGCGAAAGCAACCGGCTTACCGCTCACGGTGAAGATCGGGAAGATCACCCGGTCATGGAAGCGATCGTACGTACGGCCGTCATCGGTCTTGCCGATCACACCCACGCCGATATGCGTATCCACATTATTGATGCAGAACTCTTCTTTGAATCCGTTCTTCTTCAGTGCCGCAACCAGCGGATTCCCTTTCTCGGGCGAGTACCCGAGTTGGAACTTACGGATGATATCGTCTCGCAGTCCCCGCTCGCGGAAGTAACTCAGACCGATCGCCTGCCCTTCGCGACTCTCCCAGAGCTGCTGCTGAAACCATTTATTGGCAAAATCATTGACCACGAACATCGATTCGCGGTTGTCCTGCCGCTGTTGCTCTTCAGCGGTCATCTCGCGGTCCTGCACCTCGATGTGGTATTTCTTGCCGAGCTGCTTGATCGCCTCCGCGTAACTGCATTGCTCGATCTCCATGATGAAACCGATCGCATTGCCGCTTACGCCGCATCCGAAGCACTTGTATATACCTTTGGACGGACTGACGGTGAAGGACCCCGTCTTCTCGTTATGGAAAGGACATAAACCGATCAAGTTCGCGCCGCGTTTGCGCAAACTCACATAATCGCCGACCACCTCTTCAATCTTAGCCGCCGCATGAATACGCTCTATGGTTTCTCTGGGTATCATCCTCTAACTATAACCAATAACCAATAACCAATAACCTATAACCTATAACCTATCACCTATAACCTATAACCTATCACCTATAACCTATAACCTTTAGTCCGGATACCAAAGGTACACTCCCGCACGGATGTTCCATTGGTCGATACGACCGTCGGTGCGCACCTCATTATCGAAATATTTGTGCTTGTACGGATTTACCAAACCGAAGTCATATCCGCCGCGCAGGAAATAACGTTTGTATTGAAAACCGAGTCCCACACCCCAGGTGATATTCAATTGCCGATAGGCCTCGTTATGTTCGTCGGTCTTGTAATGCTCGGTCGTCTTGCATTTCTCCGGCACTTTCTCCCTTAGCGCTCTGTTGAATACCTCATAGCGGTCCTTGTACTTGACTCCGCACTGCAGCGTCGGACCCGTGTACAGGATGATATAGGTCTCTTTAGCAACCTCGAACTTATAGTGCCAATCCACGAACAACTCCACCTGATGGTACGTATAGAGATTGCGATCGGAGAAAGTCAGATCCTGCTTATGCCATTTGGTATGGTTGTTACCGAAGGTATAGTTGAACCCGATCGTACTACCGAAACCGGCAATATAACTGGCGTCATATACCACGCCCACCTTCAGACCGTTCAGGTGCACATCACTCACCAGCGTACCGGGCGAACTCGGTGCATTGGTTCGCACAATCGGTTGCGCAAAACCCAACTGCACACCAAATCCCTGCTTCGGCATCTCTTTCGCCATCACACTCATCGCCATACAAGCGATCATCATCACACAAAAAATCTTTTTCATTGTATTGTTTTTTATGTTTATTTCTTTTAAATGATTTGTATGCAATGTGGATATGGATGATAAAAAGGTCTGAAAATTTATTTTCAAGGACTTTTTAGCAGCTATATACACAAAAACGTAGTTTTAAATCATTTAAAAGTGTTTTTTATGTTTTTTTCTTAATTTATCGCATCAGTACTAATCTTAAATCTTAAATTATTTCGTCCTACGAAATACATCCTCCGGTCCTGTCGGTCGGATATCATCCGCCCAGAAGAAGAGCGCCAATCGATCCGCTCCTTCGGGCACCTGATCCATCGGATAGAGCACGCCCGTCGTATCCTTGGTGAACCGCATACGGTATATATGCCGGTCCTTCACATAGGAACGGATAAAACTGCTCTCGGTCGTATTCACACCTACCAGCGAACCATCCTCTTCCTTCGGGTAATAGATCGTCAGCGCATTGCCGCTCACATCGATCGTATGCACCTCGCCCTCGGTGAGGTATGCCGTGATCTCCTTGCCGCTCATCTGGTTGAATACATCCAGCGTATCATGCATCACGCATATCGACCGACTCACACCTACGGCGTGATCTACCGTGCCGTTCTTGATATATACCTGCATACTGTCCGCCGATATCTGTTGGTTCTCGCTCCAGCAGATCGGTTTGCTATAGAGCAGCAGGATCGAGTCCGAACCCAGATACACCAGCGAGTCGCAGACCATCTGCATGTCGTCGCGGAAGACGCGCACACCGTAGTACGCCCGCACGCGGTGATAGGTGCTGTCCATACGCGCACTGTCCGTATAATGCATCTCTTCCGTGAAGAGCGTGTCGGCATGGATATAACCCATATGGGCGCTATCCGACCAATCCACCATCAGCGCGCTGTCGGTCGCAAATCCATGATAGTCCTCTTCCCACATCTCGCCGTAGTTGCCATAGAGCGTCGCATGGCGCGTGGTGTCGCTCATCTCGATCGCACCCCATACACGGCCGTACCCGATCTTTTTGTCATAGGCGATCGTGTCGCCTGTCATCGATTTGCCGTCATCGTGCACTACCAGCGAGCGGTCAAAGAGCATCGATTGCTCGGTGTCGGTATTGTACCACCCGTTGGACGAAAGGATCGTGGTCTCCTCTTCATACACGATAGTCGTCGGACTCACCAGATCGGTCACCTTCGTCTCGGTGTTATAATGCAGCGTGTCGCAGGTCAGCACAAATTTCGGATTGACCAATCGCACGTCTTCGCTGAAAATCGCCTGATTGGTTTTCGGCGTATAGTTGCCGCGCACCGAAGTCAAGGTATTGAGGCTATCCTGCACCTGACCGCCCGAGTAGTAATAGGCCACACCCGCAGCGCGGTTATAATTGAGCGTATCGGTGGTCAATATAGTGGGGTTCTCGTCCGCGCGACCGTGAATCAACTTCACATGCCGCCGCATACGGGCGATCTTCGTATTGCCGTCATAGAAGAGCTTGTCGCCGTACCCCCGCAAGGTATCGCCCTGCTCAAACCGCACATGACCAAAGGCATCGAGCGAGTTCGTGCTCTCGTAGAAATAAGCGCTGTCGCAATACATCAGCGCCTCTTCGTGCCGGAACACCACATCGCCCTTCAGTATCTGGGCATCGGCGATACGCGCCTCATCAAAACTGAGGTTGTCCGCCCGCTCCAGATACACCATGGTCTGCAATAATATCAGGATCAATGTACCCATCCGGGATATTCAAATTCACAGTTCTGCCATTCGGGTGCGATCTGGATGAAGGTCGTCTTCTGCTTTTTCACAATCCAATCGTGCAGCAGCTCCTCGCCCTTCTTCTCCTCGAGCATACTCTTGATCGCCTGGAAATCATCCGTCAGGTTCGCGCGGTGCACATCCAGTTTCTTACGTACCTTCACGATCGCGCACACCTCGCGGTTCTTCTGCTGATCCATCATCACAAAAGGCTGCGAGATCTCGCCTTCCTTCAGGTTGTAGATTTGCTTGGCGATCTCCGGCGCCAACTCCTGGTATTCAAATCGGCTGCTGTTCGTATTGGGGTTGATCATCAGACCGGCGTTCATCACCGTGTTCTTATCTTGCGAGAAATGGATCACCGCCTGCTCGAACTGGAGGCTGTCCGACTCAATCATCTGGCGGATCGTATCCAGACGCTGGATCGCCGTCACCTTGTCCGTCGCACTGATACGCGGACGCATGAGGATATGCCGGCAGTTGATGCGGTCGCCTTTCTTCTCGATCAACTGGATGATATGATAGCCGTACTCGGTCTGCACGATGCGGCTCACGCGCTTGGGGTCATTAAGGTTAAAAGCGACCTCCGCGAACTCAGGCACCAACTGACCCTTGCCCACAAAACCCAACTCACCGCCGCGCTTGGCACTCTCCGTGTCTTCCGAATACAGACGCGCCAACATGCTGAAGTCCGCCGTGCCGCTCTGCACACGCTCCGTGAACTCACGCAGACGCTGCTTCACCCGCTCGGTCTCTTCCACGGGTACCGGGGGCTCAAAACTCAAGATCTGCACCTCCACCTGTGCCGGCATCATCGGAATCGAATCCAGCGGCAGGCTGTTATAGAAGCGGCGAATCTCAGCCGGGGTCGGCTTGATACTCGAGGTCAGCTTCTGCTGCATCTGCTGGATGATCATCTGATTGCGCACGAGCGTCATCATCTCCTCACGGATCTCCGAACTCGGTTTGCGGAAGTACTCCTCCATCTTCTCCTTCGATCCGATCTGCGAGATGTAGTAGTTCAGACGCATATCCACCTGGTGACTTACCGTGCTCTCATTCGCTTCCACGGAGTCCAACTCCGCCTGGTGCAGAAAGAGCTTCTGAATCGCCAACTGCTCCGGAATCACGCAATACGGATCGCCATGCAACTGCTGACCCTCGTAGTGCGCCCGCATGCGCTCTTCTTCCACTTCGCTGCGCAGGATCGCTTCGTCTCCCACTACCCATATCACCTCGTCTATCACTCCCTGCGCGAATACGCTGAGGCTGAGGGTCAACATCCAAAGAAAAATATATCTTTTCATAATTCTTAATTTTTAATCAAAAATTTTATTTTTTCTGATTGAAGGGCTTCTTCGTATAATCGTTCTCTTTCTTCTTTCAAAAACTCTACCTGCCTCCCGTTCAGCACGATGGTCTCTATCTGCGGCCGCGCGTACTCAATCGGCATCGCCTCGCCGCGCATGCGTTTGTCCGTGATCTGCAGGATATAGATCCTTGCCGAGTCGGCCACTTCCACCTGGTTCTTGGCCCGCAGCCTGCTCTCCATCTCGGAGCGCTCGAGCGGGATGCGCGAGATGAGTTCGGTCGTCGTCATCCATTTATCCGCGAAGAGCTCGTATCCGCTAGCATTCTGGTATGCATATTTCTCGATCGCGTCCATCTCCTGCTTCGCCATCCAACCGCGTAACTTATCGATCTTCGGCGCACCCTTCGGCACGATCAGCAGCATGCCGCGCACCAGGCTCTCGTCCAGCTTGAACCGGTCCGCCAACTGCGTATAGATCGCCTCTACCGTGCTGTCGGCCACGGTCTTGGGCATGCGGTGCGCGATGAGTACCTGCGCATACGCCTGCGCGTATAAAGAAAGCTTGTACTCCTCTATCATGCGCTCCAGGTTAGCGCGGTCCTCACTCGACATACGGTGCTCGCCGAACTCCTGCATCAGCAGATCCTCCGCCCACTGCCGGATATAGCGATCCGCCACACGCGCACTGTCCTCGCTGTTGAGCCCCAGCGTCAGCGCATCTAAGGTCGAGCGGTACAGGTAATGCCCGTTCAATTCCACGGCCGCGCCGGCCTGCTGCTTCTTCTCCAGCGCCTGACATCCGCTGAACAAAAACCCTGCCAAAACAAGGCCTATGATTGCTAATTTATGCATAGTCTTCTATTTTTTGTCGTGATGACGTGATCACGTGATCACGAAAAAATCGCCACAAAGGTACTACAAATATTTGGAATATGCAAGGATTTAACGATAAAATTAAATTTATTTAAGATTTTAGCGGGAAATACTTGCTATTCGCACAAAGGTGCGACCGTACCTTCGAAGGGTCCCTTTAGGGAAGGTTGTCGAAGTACTACAAATATTTGTTTACTTTTTTTGGGATTATGCAAATATATTTGCAATTTTTCGAAATTCCCCTCGTAATCACGTAATGACGTGATCACGCTCTTCCCCCTCCTTCATCCCCCGATAAATCTCCGTAAACATCCATCCGTAGAAATGCTTGTATTTTGTACTTCCCTTCGGTATGGTCTCCAAATACGCCGCATATTGCTCCCGCCAGATCTTCGCCTGCGCTCTATCCTCCTCCCCGAACTCTTCCGGATGATAGCACACCCGCTCAATGTCATGCGCCATGCGCTGCGCCGCCTTGATCATCTCCCGATTCTTCGTCGCGCCCTCACTCCACGGACCTTCGTGAAAATGGTACGTATACACCAGATGGATCTTACTCCCATCCTTATCGATCCATTTCTCACCCCAATAATGCCATTTGCAAACCAAACGAGCCCGCTTAGCCTGCCCTTCTTTCACACTATCCAGCGCTCCCCGAATAGTATCAATTCCATTTACATAAGTTACTCTTGCCATATTATTCAATATTCAATATTCATTATTCATTATACATTATACATTAAATCTCCTATCCATTTCCTATAAATGTCCTATGCATCCTAGACTTTAGTCCTACCCAAACCCTAATCACATACTAACCTCGTCCTTGAGGTCCTGCTCTTGGCGCTAACTCGCCAAGTTAAAAAATGTAGTGTCCATATTGTCCAAATTGTCCATATTGTCCAAAACTTGCGAAATGGACAAATGGACAAAAAGGACAAAATGGTCATGCGACTTTTTTATAATAGCCATGCCGGATTTTTTGGACGAGTCCTTGTTGTTGCCAATAATCATTCCATCGTGTGGCGGTCCGAATACAGACTCCTTGAGAATGTGCCTCAGAATAGAGCTTTTTGCTCTCGTACTCATCCGGGAGCGCTGCAAGAAGGATTGTTCTCTGATCCAGCGGCTTAATCTCCGGCACCACATCCTGTGCATCCCCGTCTATCATCCGATACGCCGCGGCCATATGCAGTAGCATCTTATTCCCGATCATCTCCGCCGTCTCATAGTCCTCGTCCGCGCAAAATTGAACGTCGTTTGTTGTGCCGAATGCCATTCGGTTGTTTTCTTCCTTTTCAGGCAAATCGGATTTGCCGCTCTGTGTTCTCATCGCCGTCAGCACCATCGCAATCCGTTCTATCTGCACCGCCATTCGTATCACCGCCGAGTGAAAATTCTCCCCCAGCAATCCAATCAGCGTCCCATACTCTGTCTCCAGGTGTTCACCCAACCGTTCTTTCTGTTCGTCCGTCAGGCTCCACTCGCGCTCACCCGCCTTCATTAGTTGCTCGTACGTCTTCAGCAGTCGCTGCCCCACCATCTTCGGCACCGCGCTCTGCCCGCCTTTCGATCGCACATACCGCTTGTCGAAACCGTTCATACCGCGTATCACTACCGTCAGTAATCGCGAGAAATAGCCGTTCTCCACGCTCGGCACCAACGCCCTGTACTGCCCGAACGTACCCGTCAGCAGCATACTCAGCTTCGGATTTTTGATCTCCGATGCGCCCCTCACGCGATTCCGACTAATCGGCTCATGTTCCGCGGCCTTACGCAAGGTCGTGTTGTAGTTCGCCGCACTCGTCTTCCAGATATCTGTGATCACCGAGCCCTCACTCTCATGCAGATACCCCACGCCGCCTTGTTCCTCCAGCGCCTTGTAGAACGCCGCCAACGTACTATCGCCCGCAATCAGCATCGGATACTGCTCGTCAATCACCCGCACCATCTCTAATGCCTGATTCGCGATTCCCTTTCCGCTCGCGGCCGCAGCCAAGATGAAGCATTGCAGGTTCGCATAATACTTCTTCCCCGTCGGACCGTACCGGAAATATAGATTAGGAACGCACGCGCTCGCGGCCGCAAGCGTCGCCATCAGGATAATATCCTGCTCCTCCGGCGTACTTGCCAGCGAGATCATCTGTTGTACACTCTCAGGAAGTTTCTGCATGTCGAGATGCTCGACGATGCGGAGGTCTTCCTGTCCCTCCATTGAATTAAGGTTTGTAAGCATAAAAAATCGATTTTAAGTTAAACAAAAAAATTGAAATTTTATGCAAAGTTACTACAAAAAACGTCCTTTTGAAAGGACGCATAAAAAAAAGGACGTCACGTGACGTCACTTTTTAGATTTTTTCTTCATTCGTTTTCCGAGATGGTTAGGTTCTACAAACCAGCCGAATAGGAGCGTTAACTGGTCGCAAAAATCTGTCATTTTATGCACTTCGAAATATTTTTTGAATTCTTGGTCATATTTGCAGCGCTCGATGATATACTCGCGTACTTTCACATAATTATGCTCCGGAGGAATGGGAGATATATTATCCGGAATCAGTTCTTGTCGAAGGTCTTTCTTTCGGGTGGAAACAGGCGGCTCTATCTTTTGTTCCACATACTCCTTCCACTTCCCCATCCAGGATCGGAATAGATTCAGCTGCTCCGGCGTGAAATCCTTCATTTCGGGCTTGAGAAAGTCGTAGTCCATCTCGTTATCCAGGATGAGTTGCTTGTATTCCGCCAGTCGCACTTTGGCATCGGGATATTGGTTCGCATCTTTCTGCGCCGTTTCCCATAGCCATTTCCAATACCCGTTCAGCACCTGTTCCGCACTCAACCCCTCGAAGACGAAGGTAGGTTCTTGGTTCTCGTCTTCCGTGCCTTTCGGCTCGTTTATCTCTTCAGCCAGCGCATATACTTCGGCAGCATTGGTCCAATTGATGGTGAGCAGATGCTGACGACGTGTCTCGGCATATCCTGCATTGAAGAGCCATTGGGCAAAGGGCCCGGTCCACGGCACAGCCATGTAGATCTGTTCCTCTACTTGTTCCCGCACCAGGCGCTCCATATATTCCACCATCAGCCCCAAAGCCAGATCCAATAGCCGATCATTGCGGCAGATCCGCAATAGCGCTCCTTCTTCTCCGGCTAACTCCATATAGGCTTCGTTTAACCTCTGTACTTCCGTCGTGAATAACCCGCCATTGTCCGCAAGCATCTCTTTCTCGTAGCGCCGGAAGAAATCATTTCGCCCCTCAGGCGTATCGATTACGATCTCCCGCCTCTCCCCTTCGTCTGTCACAGATAGCAATGCGCTCAGCATACTTGCCGCCAATATACCGCCCAACACGATCGGTTGACCGCCTTCCGGTGTATAGATCATCTTATGCGCCTCATAGCGCATCTGCCCATCAACTATATAATCCTCCAATAATCGTATCATGCTGATTTCTTGTCCAATAAGCCTACTTTTAATATTTTTATCCTAAACAGGATAATCCTAAATAGGATAAAATATTGTTTTTTGTGTTTATTTTTAATGGGACACTACTGAAATTTAATATATTCTCTGAATCCAGTAATCCATGAAAATATCATATACCGAATACACTCCTTTCTCCAATGTCACGAAGTCTTTCTCTAATAATCCCTTCATCGCGGACTGCACGGTACTGGCTGATTGGAGACTGTATTTCTCCACAAAAGCCGCAGAGGTAATGCTCTTCGTCGGGCCGCTTTTGGCCAAAGCAATAAGTGTCATGGTCTGTTTCTCCGGTAAGCGAGAAATAGTCTCTTCATATACGTATGTTTGCGTCTTGAGGATATAGTCCAAGGCGTCTTCTACGCGTGCTACTTCGCATGTCTCGCCCTCGTGCGTAAATCCATATAGCACATTGAATAATTTTTGCGTATACCAAGTCACACCGCGACTTAACGCATATACTGCCTCTGTCACACCATCTGCCAGAGTGCGATTCCCTTCGGCAAAAAGCGCCTTTGCGAAAGCATCGTAGGCAGACATGTCGATACTGTCAAGATGCATTAACGATACACTCTGATAGAATGGGCGTGAGGCGCTGGTAAACATCTTGCTCATCGTGTGACGCTGACTGCCTGAGAAGATGAACTGCGCATTATGGCATCGCTGCACATAGGTACGGAGCGTGGCTTCTATATTCTTCTCCGGATACTTACCAATCTGCTGAAACTCATCAATAGCCACAATACAAGGTTTGTCTGCCAATTCGAGATACTTAAAGATCTCTTCTAATGTAGCTTCCGGGGCTTTAATATCGCCTAATTGTACCGTAAAAGTAGGATCTCCCATCGGAGAAAAGCTCATTCCGGATTGAATAGAACGCATGGTTTGCCAAAATAGCTCCATAGCACGTGTGCCGAATGGCTTTAATCGGATCAGTATCTCACGGCTGAGTTTGCGCACTAACTCGCGAAGCGACTTGGTGTCATAGATATCAATGAAAAACGTATAGTAACGAGCCTGCACTTCCGGCAGACTGAAATAATGCTCAATCAAGCCGCTCTTGCCCATACGGCGGGTAGCGATAAGCGCTACATTATTCCCATTGACTATCTCATGACGCAGTTGCTCGGTTTCAGCAACTCGATCGCAGAAATAATGCGCACTTTCATATCCACTTATTACAAACGGATTGTCTAATGCCCTCATGATTTTATTATTTTATAATTATTAAAAAGTAATAAATTCCAATTTCGCTGCAAATTTACTACAAATATTTGAAATACACAAGGATTTAACGATAAAAATCGAATTTATTTGAATTTTTAGCGGGAAATACTTGTTATTTGCACAACTGTGCGAAAGTAAGTTCGAAGGGGACCCCTTAGGGGGAGGTGGTCGAATTTACTACAAATTATTCAAATATGCAAGATTTGGACGCAAAAAAATCAAAAATGCTTGCATTATTTGTGTTTTACGGCTAAAGCTTGTTGTTTGCACGATAGTGCGAACGTAAATTCGAAGGGGACCCCTTAGGGGGAGGTGGTCGAATTTACTACAAATATTTGTTGATTTATTTGATATATGCAAATATTTTGTCAAAAATAGCACAGAAAGTGCAATTTTTCTGCATTTACTATGCGAAATTTGACAACTCCACAATTATTTAGTTCATTTGGGGGCATCATGGACTCACAAAAAACACCGCCCTGCGATGAGGCAGGGCGTATATTCGATCATTACGCAAAGCGCAGATTAGTAGTCTATAATTGATTGATTTTGTTGCAAACGGCTTGCACATGGTCAAGTCCGTATAGTAATGAGCGACTATCAATGCCCATCCAAGCAAAAAGCGTTTGTATTTTCCAGTACTCTGTAATGATATACGATGTATCTACCGTCTGCGATGAGTGCGTGAAGCATATTGGTTCATGGTGCGCGATACGATTACGCAAAGTGTTCACCTTATCCAACTCGTTGAAGATGTAGGTGTTGTTAAATTGCATTTCTGGTGAGGACTTCGGCTTATTCGGAAATACCTTTAATAGGCATTGCCCTGTAGCGCGATACTGGCCATTAGCAAACATGTGTTTCCAGCTGCCGAAATCCAATGTTGCCAATAATTGTGAATGACGATATGTGTTTGTGGTAGTCAGTTTATTGTACGCCTTTGTCAATTTACGGTGTGTTTCCGGAAACTTTTTGACATCAAATATACCGCCAGGTTGGATGGCATCGCGTAGCCAATCGGGACCCAATGTTACTTTTAATCGCTCATCTATCGCATTTCGGAGCGCCACCTCGAAGCAACTGACGACTGTAAAAACTTCCTGCGAAAGGTGTAAGTTTGCTCTGTAAAGTGTCATTGCCTTGTTAGTGTCTCCGTTAGTTGCAATGAGGTATCTGCTCATTCTTTCAGGGGACATTATAGCTTCAAAATCGGTATATTTCATAAAAAATATAATTTTTTTGTCAAAATATTTGCATATATCAAAAAAATGTAGTACTTTTGCAGCGGAATCCCCGGTAGTCCCTGACGCAAGTCAAACTATCGGGTGTCGTTTTTATAGTACCCTTGCGTTCAAAATCGAGTGCAAAGATACTGCTTTTTTTTGAATTGTGCAAATATATCTGCCCTTCTCGTGATTTTATTATTTTATAATTATTAAAAAGTAATAAAATTCACTACTATACAAAACAGCGCCCTACCGGTAGGCAGGGCGTTGTTTTGAGTTTTAGAAATCCACCACATACAACATTCTTACAGTGTCGTAAGTTCGGTCTTGATTCTCTAAAATCTTAAAGTTACATTTCTGATAGAACGGTACTGCTGAAGAATGCCGGTCTAATAGAAACTCCATGGATTAGTTCCAGATCATGGTGTGCGCACTCGGTTGAGACTGAAACTCTCTACGTTTCAAATCCTCTTCGTTCAACTGACCAGTACGCATACGTTCTAATGTAGCACGCAATTCCTCTGCATACTTGCCCGTAATGGGCTTTCGTGTAGATTTAACGCCTAACATAACTATCCTTTCTGCCAAATATTTGTATTTGACACTGCAAAGTTACTACTTTTTTTTGACATATGCAAGTTTTTCTAGAGAAAAATGAAAATTGTTGGTCAATTGTGGATAATTGTTGACTAGCCCCCCCATAAAAAATAACAATCCCGCACGGAATGCGGGATTGTTATGATATGATCTAATAATTGTAATTAGACGATTTCTTCACCTTTGTTGAAGGTCGGTTCTCCTGAGGAAGCAGAACCGGTCGCAAACGCGATGCTTTGCATCAATCCCATGGAAGCCCATGTTGCAGCCTCCGTGCTCGGAGCAATATAATTCTTTTTCATTGTTGTATCCTCCTTATTTTACGATTTGACCTTGTACGTTGTAAACTTTCTCACCACGTTTGATGAATACCTGACCGTTCTCGATGAACTTCTGAGCCTTAACAGCCTCATTAGCTACGTTCTCAATATCCTGAGTTCCTGCGATGACCATGCGGATACGTGCAGGAGCGGGAGCGCTGTTGATGGCATTGAGGTCCAAATATGCTTTGTTATTCGGCATATCAACACCTACGTATTTGAAGAGTTCCGTTGCATTTGTATTTCCATTGAAACGCAGACAGTAAATACGCTCTCTATCAATCTGATTAACCCAAGCAGAGCTCGGCTTAAGGTCGTTACCGTAACCGTGATCATAACTGTTATCGGCAGTTCCATTGCTAGTGAAATGGCACTTAGCCTGTGTGTCAGAATAAAGGATTACACCTTGACCAGCTTCAACGTAGTTAACTTCATGCAACATTAATACATCACCGGTTAATGTACCCGTGTAAATGTTGAAGTTAGAACCTGGTTTCTTGAACAAATCAAGAGGAGCAGAGTATGAAGCGTATCCGTCAGCAGTCAGTGTAATGTCAAGAGGAACAACGATGGTAGGTTCATCCGTATTCGGCGCCGGCTCGATAACAACAGAAGTTTTGGTGAGATCATTTATAGAGTTAGCAACAGGATCTCCAGATACTGGATCCGCATGAGTTCCTCCAATAACGATATTACCCTTTACAACAGCGCTGGAAACTTCGATAGCCGTTGCAGACTGTTGGTTAAGAGCAGCGTTAGTTGTTGTCTCCGAGATGGTAATTGCACCTGCACCTTGATTGCCCGAATTAAAGGTAGCACCTTCGACAGTGATGGCGTCTACTTTCGTTCCTGTAGATGCAGCAACACTCTCTTCCAAAGCATAACCTGTACCAGCGGTCAATGTAGAACCACCACTGATAGTTACATCGATATCACCTGAGTAGTTTTGGTTAGACTCAACAGCAATAGCGCTACCTGCACCTAATACGCCGGATTTGGTGTCTTCAGTACTCAGAATCGGATCGTATGTTCCTTCAAAGTTTGAAGCTACAGTTGCACCATTAATGTCTACATCACCGGATTTAACATATACACCCGAACTTCCTGTGCAATAACCCTCAATTAACCAACGAGCAAAACCGGAAGCGTAAACAGCAACAGCTTTCTTATAGGTTACATCCGTAGTTTCTATTTGTCCTAAAGAGGTAATGTGGATATACGGAGAATAAGGCTCATCATTTGCAGTAGCTACATAAGCACCTTGGCTAGGATACTCATAGGTGTACCAATCTGCTGCCTTGCTAGCGAACTCTTTTCCATTACGAACAGTACCATTACATTTGATACCATACTTATAAGCAAAAACTTTACCAGCAATCACAATCTTTACACCATTAGCGACACCATATCCGCTACCAGCCTTGTGGAAGAAGTTTACAGAGTAAGGAATGTCTGCATCTGTTTTACCAAATTTGCCTGCCTGACCTTTACGCATTACATCAATGCTGATTGCATTGTTGTTAGACTGAATCGTAGCACCATTCTCAATGATCAGTTGAGAATAAGGAGTTTCTTCTTTAGCATTCTTCTTCTCATAGGTACCATAGATACGAATTAAATCCTCAGTAATACCGTCTGCTTGAAGTTTTCCTGCACCACTACCTTTAATCGTCAACGAACCACTGGTGATACCAATAAATACACTTCCCGTACCTTTGTAAAGATACTGGAAATTCTTTAGATCCAATGTGAGATCTTTGTTAATCCACACCGGTTGTGCACCTTGAGCATTCTCGGTAACAGGAGATACGAGCTCAATCACCTGACCGTTAGTTGCTGCATTAACAGCTGCTGCCAAGTTGGCATACGTACCACCAGTACCTACGGTGAGGTTCTCAGCCCAAGCGTTTGCGCCGATTAACAACATAGTTGCCATCAGCATGAAAGAATAAAATCTTCTCATTTTTAATAAAATTGTTAATTAATACTGTGCGGCCTTGCCGCGTTAACTATAATTGTGTTGTTAGTTTTCAATCGCCTAATGACTCCAGATAATCCTCTGCTGTCATTACCGGAATGTTCGATGCAGCAAAATCTTTGAGATTACGGGTAATAATGATATCCGCGTTCACAGTCTTTGCTGAGAAATATTGCAGTGCATCCTCAAAATCTCCAAATGACGATCTAATTGCTTGTTGTACGACATTCGCGTCCACGCAAGTCAGAGTGCACACTTGGCAAAATGTATCCAACTTCCCGATTAACACATCATGTGGCATCTTTGCTCGCTCCATGAAGTAATTAGCCGTTGCCATGGAAAGCGAAGAACAATATACCTCAATCTCCCCACTCTCTGCTAAGCTAAGAATTTGAAAGACTGCGTCCATCCACTCTCGGCGCTCCAGCAATGCATCTATTACAATGTTCGTATCAAGAAATACTTTCGTCATTTGTATTTCTCCATTAGGTATTCATAGCGCATTTGATCCAACTCCTCATCCGAAACATCCCACGAGTGGCCTGTCTTAAGACGAGCCACTGTCGGCGTAATCTTAATAGCGCGCTTTTTCTTTTGCGTCTGCTCCTTTGCAGAGGACATAAACTGCACAAGATAGTCCTCAATGACCTTCGTCAAATTGAGTCCTCTGCGCGCTGCTAATACTTGCGCCGGCTCATAAATATTTGGGTTAATAGCCACTTGCATAATGTCCTACTACAACTATTCTAACATAATTCGGCGACAAAATTACTGCTTTTTTCCGATATACGCAAATTTTTTTACAAAAAAATGCAAATTTATGTAATTTTTTAGAAAAATGAGGAAAAAACAGATAAAAACAATTATATTCTCTTTATTATATACATATATTATACGCGCATGTGTGAATAAAAAATGTCATTTGTGTTTATTTTTAATAGGACACTACTGTTTTTGAGAGAGTAATGCAATGGAACGCTTTTTTGTCATCAGATAATAATGTTTTCGGTACGTTTTCTTATTTGTTTTCTTGGAGACGAAAGAGGATGGCTTCAGCCATTCTGGAGAGGTAATTCAGAAGGAGCGTTGGATGCTCGCATACGAACGAACCTTATGAATTGGCTCTCGGGATGTTAACATCCTTTCGTCTCGTTTTCCTTGAAATAAATAGAAAAAGTACTATCGTTATCTGATGTGTTTTGTATGTTTTTTTCTAATACAAAAAGGTTAGTATAGCTTCGTGCCATCAGGCGCATAGGCGTGGCCCGCACGCAGTATATATATATTTCCTTCTATATATATCTTTGTCGCTTGCGCTCCGGCTTCAACTACATCCTCGATATCCTGCTTCTTCTTTTTCGTAGCCGTATAGGTTGCTGTATATACCGCATCCGCCTTAGCGATATCGACTGCCGGCTTCCAGCCTGCAAACTCGTAGGTATATCGCTCATCCTCCTCCTTGGTCGGCTCCTCGCCTGCATAGATCGGCAGGATACCATACTCCAATACATCGCGCTGCAACTCCGTACCATCATCATTGCGGAAGATGATGGTGTAGCTATTCGTAGTCGCTGTATAAACTGCGACGTAATCTGCATCCGCCGTCACCGGCGCAATCGCCGGCTCCCAGCCTGCGAACTCGTAGCTAAACTCCGGATCGGCCAGACGCGCCGGCTCCTGCGCCATCTCCGGCATTGCGCCGTACTCCAGCTCCATCTGCTCGAGGATCGTCATACCGTCGCCGAAATAGAAGGTGACGGTATAGGTCCGTACGAGGCTGTCGTAGGTGGCGGTATAGGTTGCATCATCGGTGACGGCAACAATAGGAGCGTCCCATGACTTAAACTTATAAGAATACTGATCGTTAGCTGGTTTAGTCGGGGTCAATCCATTATAAGCCGGCATTGCACCGCCCGGTTCCTCCGTGCGCTGCAACTCCGTACCATCGTAATTAGCGAATACGATGGCATAGGTGCGGACAGATGTGGTGTATGTCGCCGTATAGGTGGCGGCACCTGTGACGGCGGCCACCGCCGGACTCCAGCCCGAGAAGGTATAACTATACTGCGAATCGGCCGGTTTGGTCGGAGTCTCGCCTGTATAGGCAGGAATATCTCCGTACGGTATTTCCGAGCTCTGCAGGGTCTCTTCGCCATTCACAAAGGAGATGAGGTAGTTATTGACCGTACTGTCAAACTCCGCCGTATAGGTCGCAATACCTGTTACCGCCTCTATTGCAGGGCTCCATTCCTTGAACGTATAGGTATATTGCGCCGTGGCTGCTTTGGTCGGGGTTGCGCCGGTATAGGACGGCGTATCACCGTACGGTACCTCCGTACTTTGCAGAGTCTCCTCGCCGTTGACGAAGGAGATGAGGTAGGCGTTCACCGTACTGTCATATTCTGCAATATAGGTGGCGATACCTGTTACCGCCTCTATTGCAGGCGTCCATTCCTTAAAAGTATAGGTGTATTGCGCCGTGGCAGGCTTGGTCGGGGTTGCGCCGGTATAGGACGGCGTATCGCCATAAGGCACTTCCGCACTCTGCAATGTCTCTTCGCCATTCACAAAGGAGATGAGGTAAGAGTTGACGGTACTGTCATATTCTGCAATATAGGTAGCGATACCTGTTACCGCCTCTATTGCAGGGCTCCATTCCTTGAAAGTATAGGTGTATTGCGCCGTGGCTGCTTTGGTCGGGGTCTCGCCGGTATAGGACGGCGTATCGCCATAAGGCACTTCCGCACTCTGCAATGTCTCTTCGCCATTCACAAAGGAGATGAGGTAAGAGTTGACGGTACTGTCATATTCTGCAATATAGGTAGCGATACCTGTTACCGCCTCTATTGCAGGGCTCCATTCCTTGAAAGTATAGGTGTATTGCGCCGTGGCTGCTTTGGTCGGGGTCTCGCCTGTATAGGATGGCGTATCGCCATAAGGCACTTCCGTACTCTGCAGGGTCTCTTCGCCGTTCACGAAGGAGATGAGGTAGCTATTGACCGTACTGTCAAACTCCGCCGTATAAGTCGCAATACCTGTTACCGCTACGATAGCCGGCGTCCACTCCTTGAAGGTATAGGTGTATTGCACCGTGGCGGGCTTGGTCGGGGTTTCGCCGGTATAGGACGGCGTTTCGCCATACGGAACTTCCGTACTCTGCAAGGTCTCCTCGCCATTCACAAAGGAGATGAGGTAGCTATTGACCGTGCTGTCATATTCAGCCGTATAAGTCGCCGGGCCTGTGACTGTCGCAAGAGCAGGAGTCCAAGCCTTGAACGTATATGTATATTGCGCCGTGGCAGACTTGACAGGCGTCTCACCGGTATAGGAGGGCATATGTCCCTCCGCTACATTTTCGGCCTTCAACAGAGAGCCATCTTCGTTTACGAAACGAATGGTGTAGTAATGGATATCACATGCATAGCTATGGTGATTATCTGCGAAAGAAGCCAATTCACCATTGTTCCACGCACCGGTTATTTCTCGACGGAGTTTAGCCTGTGCATCATCGTCATAATACTGCTCATTACGCGTACTGAGCACCCACTGATTATTTTTCCAGATATACGTATTGGATTTAACCAATTTATTACCGGAATATTCTTGTATGCTTCGGTTGGTGCTAATCCAATTTGGATCAACATATACTTGAGCTATTTGCTCAATGTCACGACCTTGCTCATCGTACGTATATAAATACTTAAATGTAGGTATCCATTTTTTGTTTTTAGAATCGTATGCGCCATATACAATTTGTTGGCTAATTTTCCCATTGGAATGATACGTATTTTCTTGCTTTGAATTCCCTTCCCAATTGTTATATATGTTACTCCATCCGTTATAATATGCATACATGGTTTGCCGACCTTGCTCATCGTATTTGTATTCATACCAATACTGCCCTTGCCAACTGCTGTTTCTCCATCTATAACGCATCTGAGAAATCAGATTGCCTTGTGAGTCGTATACGTATGTCACTTCATAAGAATTATTACCGTAGGACCATTTGTTACTCTTCCATGCTGTAAAGCAAGCCTCATAGAGTTTTTCCCCAGTAGCAGTATATGCTGTAGTGTCTTTTTGAACACCTTTCCATATCGAGTCGGCTGAACATTTCCATGAAACTTTAAGTAAGGTGCGGCCTTCCTCATCAATAATAAAATCTGTCTTTGTCATGGAACTCATCACCCACTTTGTGCCATCCCAATTAGCATTATGGGTCATAATAATTACGCCATCGGTATTATAGGTGGTACGTGTGCGAGTAGCATTGGCCCAATCAACGGCAGCTGGTGACCAATTCTTTTTCAGCAGTTCAATTACGCGGTTACTATCGTCATAAGTGGTAAAGGTGAGTTCTCCCGTACCTCTCCATGCGCTCCCATTCCAAACATAGGTAGCTGCAGACACTTCGGTATTACCATCCCTATAACCGATTTCATTTTGGGTGGAATATACCCATTCGGTATCTACCCATTCATACCTCACGGTTGAGGTCTTGATGCTACCGTCAAAGGTATATTCCTCTTTTATTAAACCGGTCCATCCATCTGTTGTGAGTACATAGTTTTCTATAAGGGTTTGGTTGCCTGCGGCATCGAAATCGGCTATCTCGCGCTCCATCGGTATCCATTCCATACCATTCCACCCGTACTTCTCATGCAGGGTCTGACGGCCGGATTCGTAAGCCCAATTCTCTTGGGACTGATATATCCAATCGTTCCCATACCATTGATAAATCAATTCCTGCGTCTTCGTTGTGCCATCGTATGTATAGCCCTGCTTCTCGACACCGATCCATGCACTACCGTCCCACTCGGACAATTCGTGTGCCGTCAGTTGCTTATTGGCGTCATACGCCCAGGTTTCCTTTGAGTTATTGACCCAGCCGTTAGCCCACGCATAGATAATGGTCTGCGTCGGCTTGCCGCCCACGACGGTATTTTCCTCTTTCTTGGTGCCGACCAAGTCTCCGTTTTGGCGCTCGTAGTTCTCGATGGTGGTCGTATTGCCGTTGTAGGCCGTATTCTCCTGCACCATCAGCAACCAATCGCCGTCTGTCCATTCGTACTTCTCGTGCAGGATCTCTTTTTTACCGGTATTGTACGCCCAGACTTCCTTGTTGGAGTTTACCCATGCGTTGTTCTCCCACGCATAGGTAATGGTTTGCGTCTTCTTGCCGTTGGTATATTCATACTCTTCCTTCAGTTTTCCGGTCCAGACTCCACCGATACGTTCGTAGTTCTCCTTCTTGGTTATGTTCTTACCGGTATAGGTGGTGGAATCTTGCAGGGTGATGGTCCAATCGCTATTCTCCCATTCGTATTTCTCGTGGAGGGTCAGTTGATTGGTCGGACCCTGATAGGACCAGGTCTCCTTCTTGTCGTCTACCCAGCCGTTATCTTCCCAGGCATAGATGTAATATGAGGTCTTTTTGCTGACTCCGCTGATGACGGTCCAGGTGTTGGTGATATACTTCGTTCCGATCTTCTCGCCGTTCACCCATTTGTAGTTCTCCGTACGAATGAGATTATCGCCTGCATATTCGTTTGTCTCCTCCAGTGTCTTAGACCACTCATCATTTTTCCAACTGTATCTCTCGTGGAGAGTTTGCGCATCGTCCGGGCCGTTGAATTGCCACAACTCCTGAAGCGAGTTTTTCCAATTGCCGGCAGACAAGGTCTCCTTGAGGTAATAGGTCTTTTTGCCGTTCTCATAAGTCCACTGTTCGCGTGTACCGCCCGCCCACTGGTCGTTCTTATAGCTGGTATATTTCTCGTAGAGGATGATGGTGTCGCCCGTATAGCCCCATACTTCTTTGAGCGTACCTGACCATGCACCATTCTGCCAAGCATAGTGGGCGTTCATAGTCAGCACGCTGTCGGTATAACCCCACTCTTCTTTCTGCAGACCTACCCAATCGCCTTCGCCCCATTCATAGGTGGCGTTCATGGTCAGCACCGTATCAGCATAAGCCCATTCCTCCTTCGATTCGCCGACCCAGTTGCCGTTCTCCATAGAGGGATAGTACATATCCAGGATCTTATTGCCGTTGGCATCGAAGTGCTGCTCCTTCCAAGTTCCCTCCGTCGGCTGGTTATTCACAAACGCCGTATAGAGAATCTCTTTGGTTTTGATATTTTTATCGTTCCATTCCTGTACACGACCTTTGGTTTTCTCCAATTGGTTGGTGGTCGTATTACGGTTGTACTCGTAATACTCGATCTCATTACCCGCCGCGTCGTAGGCATAGGTAAATTTTATATCCTCCACCCAAGTATTGAGCCAGATAAACGAGGTGTTGGAAGTTATCTTGCTGCCGGAATAGGTATATTCGGTTTTCTGCGTACCTTTCCAATCGTGGGCATTTGCATCCCAATCATATACCGCCATCATCGTTTGTGTGGACCCTGTATATCCATTCTCGCGTTTGCTCACACCTTCCCGGCTACCATCCTCGTAAACATCCCAGACCTCCGTCAAAGTCGTATGCCCCGCAGCATCATAGCCGTAGATAGTGACTTCCGTCAGCACGGAGTCAATATTGAATGTCAGCACGGAGTCCAGGGGACAACCCGCGGCTGCAGTGGCACGCTTGGGCGCGCGTAAAGGAAGGGGAATTTCGGGGGCAACATACCACTCGGGGTCAGAACTGACCACGATACTATCCGCAGCGATTTCGAGGTTCGTTGCGAGGCTATCTATCTCTTGAGCGCAAACAATATGTCCCATAAAGGACATAGCGCAAACAGCTAATACTAAACTATAAAATCTTCTCATGGGCTGCAAAATTACAACAAATATTTGAAATACACAAGGATTTTTGAAAAAAAAATACATTTTTTTTGCATTTTGTAAGGAAAAAGGTGGAAAAAAACAGACAAAAGACATAAACACAAATGACATTTTTATTCATTCGCAAGTGAGTGAGAGAATTATTCAATATCATCTCACAAGAGGAAACTCGTTATCGTCAGGCTCTTCTCGGGTCAGTAGCATATTAAAAACCAAATAATATCCTAATAATAACCTAATAAAAGCCTAATATACTATGCAAAAACTGAGTGCAAAGTTACTACATTTTTTTGAATTATACAAGAATAGTACTGATGCGATAACTTTAAGAAAAAAACATACAAAACCCTTTTGAAGGCTTTAGCGCAATGCGCATTGCGTACTTTGCGGCTAAAAACTCCTCGCAAGCAAGCTTTCGGATAGTTTTACCCCAAACTCCGCAACTCTGCGAGTTAATGCCTTCAAAAGACATAAACATAAAAAACATTATAATTCACGAGTGTATGATAAAATTGTTTTGTAGGTTTATTTCTGATTATTGATTGAAATCTCAGAAGGAGATGAAGATGATTTTGGTAAGATGGTCGTCAAATTTACTTGAACGAGCATATTAGCAAAATTATATTCGTACGTTCGAAGGTACGTTCAATCAATAATCAGTGTTTTATATGTTTTTTTCCTTACAAAACGCTAAGAGAATCGGATGAAAATAAGATTTTACACGGAATCAAAAAAAGCAGTCTCATTTCGAAACTGCTTTTGAATCTACTTGCGCATATAGCGCCGCCAACTTTCATCGATAGTGCCCCAATAGCACCATTTGCCATCACCACCAATATCCCAAGTACATGTTAATTCAATCTGGCGAAATGGTAGGGATGCCTCTTTGTTAGAAACTAAAGCCACCTTCTCGTATCTACGAAAACGCCGATGGCAAAATTGTTTACCTTTCTTCCTCGATTTGCAAGGAGTCCACGTTCCCGATGGAACCTTTTTACAACTTTTACTCATATTACCTCTAATGTTACGAGCTGCATCGAGATGTAGCTCTATTATACATTACGAGGCTGTAGAGTTTTGTGTTGGAATACTCATTAATGTCAAATCGTAAGTCATAAACCGTGTTTTTAGAGAATTCCTGCTTTGAATATTTCGATATCCCTTCTCGGTCTTTTCATCCTCAAATAACATTTCAAAGCCATTATTCCTATAGTATTGAATTACTTTAGGCTTGTTTACAGCATCTACCACTAAGTAACGAAAGCCTATTTGACTTGCCTTTGTAACGACCCAAACTTTGAGCAAATCCATAAATTCGTCACCTACGTGTTCGGAACGGAAGTCATCAAAAACTACTAATTGTCCGATCAAGGTCGCAGGATAAAACGAACGACGTTTTTCGTCCGGGATCTCTGCAACAAACTCATCCTTGATACCCTCTGGCATCGTTCGTGTCGAGATATTAGAATTAGACACACAAAATGCACAAACAATCTTCTTTAAGTCTTTCCTATAAAAACAGTACGACTTTGATAAACGTTGCTCATCATTCAACACAGCCTCCTCACGAAAGAACGTTGCAATTTCAGGTTCTTCAGCACACGAAAAACCGCCCAAAGAAGATACAAGTTCTTCTGTGAGAGGTGAAAAATCACAATGTTCAGAAAGATATGCCATCGCTTATTGCGCGGAACGGCGCATTATTGTTTCTAACGAACGGTATGCTTCAGAATAATCCTCTGAACCACGACGCGCCTCATTACATTGCGCTTGCCGCTGAAAACGTTGAGCAGTGATACCTTCTAAAGTCGGGATAGGAGTAGCTGTATACATATCTATTAGGTTTTTGCATTAATGGACTGCAAAATTACAACAAATATTTGAAATACACAAGGATTTTTGAAAAAAATACATTTTTTTTGCATTTTTTTAGGTTGTATATTTAAAATATTTTTTGTATCTTTGCACCCGATTTAACATCTAAGTATGGATTAAGGCCGAGTTTAGGATGGTGATAAAGACCGTATTAAACGTTTAGTCCCCATACTTATACAT
>Ga0256404_1001396_pt1 | contig 58627 bp, 49 predicted proteins | sample RumenRJG_01DNA_FD_185990 | JGI IMG/M metagenome (GOLD analysis project Ga0256404, IMG submission 185990) | Bovine rumen microbial communities from Lethbridge, Alberta, Canada - RJG_01 | ecosystem: Host-associated > Mammals > Digestive system > Stomach > Rumen | place: Canada: Alberta | collected... | reverse complement strand
GCCATGGCCTGTGGTACAGGAAGCGCAAGCATGATGACAACATCTCTGGCCCCTCTTATTCAGATGTTCCCCAATCTTAAAGACGAACTCACAGCCCTGGCTGCAACCAGCAACATGCTTTCAGGCTTGGACGGCGTTTATATGTGCGTCTTTATCAGTCTTCCGCTGTCCGAGTGGCTGCTGCGCCGCTGCGGCGTAAAAGACGCCCCGAGCAAGCCGGGCGAATCCCGTTAATTAAGAGGGGGAGATGATTGCAATGACAAATTTACAGATGATTCTTTTCCTGATAATTGATGCCTTGATCAGCTGCGTAGTAAATGTGATTGACGGATTTACCATTGCACAGACTGTCGAAGGCATGGCTGTTCTTCTCGGCATTGTGCTCGTAGGTGTCCTGATTTATAAACTTATTCCATGGAAGGGACTGCCGGCTGTTGCTTATATCACAACGCTGGGCTGCATTGTAACAATACCCGGTTTTTTACCGTGCGCCTCTTATATCACGGCGGCTGCCAAGAACATCAATTTCGTTGGACTCTGCACGCCGATTCTGGCATATGCAGGACTGGCTCTTGGGAAAGATCTTGACCTGCTCAAAAAACAGGGCTGGCGTATTGTTCTTGTCGGCCTGATGGTCTTTGTAGGCACATTTGTCGGTTCGGCTGTTATTGCAGAAATTGTTCTTCGTCTCATGAAATAGGCGTTTGTTAAAAACATAAGAATCCGAGGGAAAGATTTCCTTCGGATTCTTTTTTATTGCAGGAGAAAACTGTTTTTTGTATAATATAAACAGAAGTGCATTTACGGGAAATGCGTTCTCATTCATTTATGACGAGTTTTTCTGCTAAGGAGTGTCAGTTATGTATAATCCGCTTCATCCTGCAAAAAATATGGATCTTCGTCAGATCGTTTACGAAAAGATTAAACAGGCAATAGTCAACGGGATTATCAAACCCGGTGAGAAGTTGTCTGAAGTGGAATTAGCGGAAAAAATGGCAGTGTCTCGTACCCCGGTGCGAGAGGCTATCCGTCAGCTTGCAAAAACTTCACTTGTAACGCTGACGCCGCGGAAGGGCGCCTATGTTTCTCTTCCTTCGATCAGTGATGCAGGCGCTCTTTATGAACTTCGCGAAGATCTTGAAATGTTTGCTGCAGCTCTTGTGTGCGCTCATCCGCCGGTGCGGGAACTTCAGGAATTCCTTGAGATCTTCAGGAATATGGATAATAACACTGATCCTGATAAATACCTTGAAGAAGACAGGCGTTTCCATGGATTTCTTTATCAGGCCTCAGGAAACCGTTTCCTGCAAAATTCTCTTCAGGAGCTTGTAGACGTCATCAACCTGTACAGGCCTTACTCTATAGGTGATAAGGATTATATCCAGCGTCTGTCAGAAGGGCATGTAGAAATAATCAACGCACTGCTGGCGAAGGATGAAGTGAAAGTCCGCCAGGCTATGGGAGCTCATATACGTTTAAGCCGTGACCGCCTTGTAGCATATTTGAACACTCATACTTCGGAACGTCTGCAGCTTAATCCATGACAGCGCTTTCGTACTTTGGATCAACGCTGCTGACCGCTGTGTTTTCCCCGCTGGGGATCTTTTTAATTACAGCGCTTGTAGTTCTCGTTTTTCCATTCAATGTTCAGGAAAAAAAGAGACGCTATGCGGCAATTTTTACAGTATTTCTCTTTGCTGCCGCATGTACAGATTTTTTTGGCAGGGCAATGCTGATGATTCTCGAATCTTTGGCGGGCTGTTCCGGGGACACTGATAAAGGCAGCCCGGCTGTAACTCTTGTGCTGGGAGGGGGAGCAGTGGCAGAGGGTGACTTGTATCAGCCCTCAGTATCCTCGCAGAGGAGAATGAGAAAGGCACTTGAAGTTCATCATTCTCATGAAAATGATACGCTTTTAATTTCAGGCATTGAAGCTCCGCTGATGGAAAAATGGCTGAAAGCCCATTCGTTCAGCGGAAAATGTCTGATAGAGGGGAAATCGCTGAACACGCAGGAAAATATCCGTCAGAGTGCAAGATTGCTGAACGGAATTTTTCCTGATGAAAGCACTTATCCAGTGATTTATCTTGTTACTGATAAATTTCATATTACGAGAGCAATGCTCTGGGCGCGTGTTTATCTTAAAGAATTCGATATTATTCCTGCGCCTGCGCCGAGTATGGTCCGCCGTTCCGGTGTCAAGGCAGTTCAGTTTATTCCGACATGCAGGGGACTTGATCTGACTTCTATGGCGTGTCGGGAAATGATTGCCCTTATGCGTGATTATCTGAAAATCAAACTTGGAAAAACGTGAAGCGGGAGAATCTTTTGTAAGACTCTTCCCGCTTCATTGTCAGTTGATATCCAACGGCATGGTTAAAAGCAACCGCAAATTTCAGAGTCCGGATCAAAGTCTGCTTCTGATGCTGAGCACAGTGTACGTGCGCTGTTTGTTCAGTCGCCGGGCCCGGCAGCGGACAGAGTGCGACTGCACATTCTTCGCGCTGTAAGTTTTCCTCTTCGGCAGTTATTCATTCGACACTGCACGTATAAAATTTTCTGAGGAAGAAATTTGCGACAATGGCGTGCCTTCACTACCGTTCCTGATTTCCAGCAATGGATACCGCTTGGTGAACAAGTGCCGCATGATGCTGCAGAGAGACTGCGAAAGCGCTGCTGGAGACAGGGCGCTGCAGTTCCGGAACTCAGCTTCGCATATTGTTCTCGCACTGTCAGCAGTAACGGCTCCCAGTCCGAATGCCGCAAGTCGATCCAAAACTTCAAGTGAATGGTTTTCTAAATTACAATCAATGTGAATTGTTTTCTGATGCATTTTTAACAGAGTATTTTTGCCCACCTGTGCCGCTGCCGGTTGATATTCCCATGGAATTACGGAAGCGTCCTCAGCAAACGCCCGCGTCAGTGCTTTCAGGTCAGAGTAGCACACATCAGCAAGCGATATTGATTCAGCATCATGAGTGCGTACCAGCGTACAGCGCATTCCTGCCCGCCGCGCGCCAAGCATTTCAAAGAGGTAATCGCCGACAACAAGACATTGCGAATATGGAACATGTATGGCGTCTGCTGCATCAGTCATTGCGCGGGGATCGGGTTTTACGTGAGCAGCCTCTCGGCTGAACGTATATGGCGGAAGTGCAAACCCGATGCTTTGTGCTGCCAGTTCAATGGATTCTCTGCAGTTGCGCGACAGAACACACCATGGAATATGTTTTGTATTAAGGAGTTTTATAAAATCAAGGGCGCCTTCAACAGGAACAGAATTAGCTGCTCCACGCATTTCCTCCGCCTTTATTTCAGCAAGGAAAACAGTTCGCATTTCAGGAGACATCATTTCTGCGGCTTCAAGCAGAGGAACGCGATTTCCATTGAAATATTTACGGCGAATTCTGCTAAAATCAAGTTTTGTTTCCGCGATAACACCGTCCCAATCAAGTATTACTCCACGAACAGTGCTTAAACAAAATAACGGTGAGCTCATCTTTCCTAACCTTCTTGTCAGGGAGTCAAAGAAATTTGTGTTATTTGTGGCAGGCAGGAATATAAAAAAAGAGGGAACCGCAGAGGTTCTCTCTTAGATGGATAAAGCCCACAGTGCCGTGTCGCAGTTGTCTTGACCCGTTCCACAAAAATTGCGAGCTCAGCCATGGACCACGATCCATAATCTTTCGCTCAACCGAGGAGACAGGTGTTGGCTCAAGACGGTAACTAAGATCACGCACACCGCAGGAATGCTTTATCATCTTTACAATAAGTATATCACAGCTTTTGTACAGCGCAAGATCTTTTTTTATTTTTGAGGAGAAGCTTAGTGCCTATCACGACAAAATTTCAAGAAACACTATACAGGCTGTTCTGCAGATGGTAAACTCTAAAAAAGGTAAATAATGATGAAAGTAGAGGAGTTCAAATGAAAAAATTCTGCACGGCAATACTTCTGTTTTTTATGGTAAGCGTATCGGCGGCCTGGGCAAAGAATTACCAGATTTCAGGGCGCATTAAGGGTGCTCAGACTGCAGTGAAAAGGATGATCAAATCGCATTCAGCCTACGGCTTGGCACAGAGTGTCAAAGAAGGAATTGGTATTGTGATTTTTCCTGACGTCGTGAAGGCAGGTTTTATTGTCAGCGGCCGTTATGGAGAGGGACTGATCATGCGCCATGACAAGACAACTGGCAAATGGTACGGTCCGGCTTTTTACAGTATAAGCGGTGGTTCAGTCGGACTTCAGGCGGGCGCAACATCGACGGCTCTGGTACTGACAGTTAATAACGAAAAGGGCATGAAAGCATTCCGCGGCGGCGCATTTACTCTGGGGGTGGATGTAACAGCGGCTGCGGGGCCGGGCGGAAAAGAAAGCTATGTTGGTACAAGTTTTAACAGCGGTGCGGCTCTTTACAGCTATTCAATCAGCCGCGGCGTATATGCAGGTGCGGCGTTAGATGGTTCAGTGCTCAGCGAATTGCCAAGGGTGAATGATCAATGCTGGAAAGTCCATTTAAATAATGTGCAGATACTGAGCCGGGAGTGTCCCCGTTATGATGTTCAAGAGCTGATCCGTCTGCTGAATCAGCTGATTGCCATGGCAAAGTAAGTTTAAAAACGGAACGTTTCTATTCCATAGAAACGTTCCGTTTTTCTGCTCTCTATTTGTCTTCTTCAGCCGTGGAAAAACCGTCAATATCGTTGAGCTGATAATTTGTGAGGAGTCTCTGTTCAATAATGCGTCCTGTGCCTCCGCAGTCCTCACAATCTCTCTCCTCGCTGCCGTAGTTTATGGTGCCGAGGCCGCCGCATGATTTGCACACACGGACTTTCATTGTTTCTTTGTCAAAAGAAAGGTTTTCATTCAGACTGCCCAGAGTAAACTCATTCTTCAGTGTTTTTACCAGTATACGGCCAGTTCCTCCGCACTCTGAGCAGGTAAATCTGTTGCCTTTCAGATCAATGCCGAACCCAAGGCCTTTGCATTTTTTGCAGATGTGTATTTTCATGCTTTCGGGATCAAATTCCATTATAACGGCTCCTTTCAATAGCATTATATACGCTGGCAGCTGCGTCTGAGATCTGCATCTGTCGTAAAACATTATACCTATGAAATTGATAAAGGACAAAGTTTCAACTCATTAAGCATTTCAGATTTTCATGAAAATACAATCCTGATACAGTGTAGTTTCAATGGCGATGCTTTTTAAAAACAAAATCTGTCTTTCTTTCCATCCGGCTGCCGGCAATGCGTTCACCGGCAGAACTGAAACGGCGCTCCCTTCTTGGGCCTGAGAGCATTGGCTTCCTGACAGAGCCGGATAAAAGGCCGCGTTCTGCGAGGCGTTCTTTGCCTCCATCTCTGAATTTCGCAGCTGCAGTCGAACTTAATTCAACGTCAGTGCTGATGCTTCGCATTTTGATGTTGCCGATTTCGCTTCTGTCCACATCCAGCAGACTGCATAATGTTCCGAGAATTCTCCCGACTGACCAGTCTGGAGTATTATGTCCTTTTGATATAGTAAGGACAAAGGCAGGGACGGTGGAATTGGCTTCCCCCTTAAAAAATCTCTGCCGACTGCTGCTTTTTTCTCTGTGCAGCCTGAAATGTTCTTCATGCCGGGTTCCGGCACGCTCTCTGCGCTGGTCAAGTTCGCGCTGCAGTATATCACGAAGCGCGTAGCCTGACGGAACGTCGCGCATAACTGCTGTGAGGAGCTGTGCAGTAAGTTTTTCTTTGTTTTCACACCGTTCAAGCAGAGAAACGGCCCAGGCCTGGATTTCCGGCGCGGGAGCAATCTTCAGTATGGATTCCTCACGAAGTTCACGCTGAATTTCTGAAACCTCCTGTATGTCGGGAACTTTAAGCCACTGCACTTTCATTTCGGAATTATGAATCATGAACTTAAAACGGCCTGACTCCTGCGGCGTCAGCAGAAGGATATTGCTACCTTCATGTCCGGCGCGGCCTGTACGGCCCGAACGATGAACGAATGTCTCCAATGTATCCGGCAGCCCCAGCTGGATCACATGACTGACGCCCTCTATGTCCAGCCCGCGGGCAGCTACATTTGTTGCCACAAGGATTGGAACACGTCCGGTGCGGAAAGACTCAAGCGCATTGCTTCGCTCTCTCTGTGTCATGTCGCCGTTAAGCGTCAGGGCCATGAACCCTTCTTCCTGAAGCCGGCCTGCTACTTCTCCAGTATCTGTCTTTGTGTGACAGAATACAAGAGAGCGGACAGGGTGTTCCCACAGCAGTACATTGACCAGGGCTTCAAGACGGCGGTGAGACGGTACAAGGTAAGCTCGGTGAACAATGTCCTCATGCTGTTCATCTTCATGGTTGACCTCGAGCCTGACCGGGTCTTTTAAATAACGTTTTGAAAGGTCAAAGACTGAGTCTGGCATTGTAGCTGAAAAAAGCCATGTTTTCTTACGGCCTGAAGCAGCATCAAGTATGGCTTCCAGTTCGTCATGAAAGCCCATATCGAGCATGTCATCGCCTTCATCCAGAACTACAGTATCAATGCCGGACAAATCCAGCGTACCGCGCCTGATGTGATCGAGTACTCGTCCAGGTGTACCTACAATGACGGCAGCACCGCGGTGAAGTCTGCTAATCTGCTGTTCCATGTTCATGCCGCCGACCAGCGCAGCTGTGCCGATGTTTTTAAGCCTGCCAAAATATTCTGATTCTCCGGCGTCCTGCATGGCTAACTCGCGTGTCGGAGCAAGAATCAGAAGACGCGTTTTCCGTTCGCCGTCCCCAAGCTGAGCGAGCAGCGGCAGAATAAAAGCCAGTGTTTTCCCTGAACCGGTACGTGCCTGAACCACAAGGTCAACATTCAGGTCAGGCTGCGAAAGGACTTCTACCTGAACTGGCGTCGGTTCGTTAAAACCTCTCTCGTCAAGGGCTGTCTGAAAAACAGACGGCAGTTCAAAATTTTTGAAATTTACTGCGGTCACTATGGTTCCTCCCAAAATCTGCAGTGGATCCACAAAGACCGCTCACCGTGAACCGTCTTTGTAGTAAGCACCCTTTAATAATTGACATTTTAAGCGTCAAAATACTAATTATGACGTAACAAATGACACTTGTCAAGTAAAACGGAAAGATTCAGGACAATCTGCAAGATGCAGTCATCAGCTAAAACAAAGACTCTCTTCCGCATAAAGTGCAGGAGAGAGCCGGAGGACAAAAAATAATGACGGTGCCCCACAGTATCTTTTACAGTATTTCGACAACTGTGACTTCAAAGTTTAATTCTTTGCCCGCAAGTGAATGATTGGCATCAAGTACAACAGCACCATCATCTTTTATTTGGGCGACTGTCACAGGGTAGGGGCCCATTTGAAGTTTATCGCCGGGAGAAGGCGTGTAATTCTTTGGCAGCCTGTCTGCCGTTACAGTAATTAAGAGGTCATTGCGGCGCATGCCATAGGCGTCCTCTGGTGCCAGCTTCAGCTGCCGTGTCTCGCCGACAGCCATTCCTACAACACCTCTGTCAAAACCCGGAATCATCTGTCCTGCGCCTACGACAAATTCAAGAGGCGGCCGCTTATTCAGCACCGAAGAATCAAACACTGTGCCGTTGTTCAGTGTCCCAGTATAGTGAACACGAATACGATCGCCTTTTTTTACTAGTTGTGTCATAAAATTTATTCTCCTTTTTCAATTTTATCAATAATTTCAACAAGATCTTCCCAGCGATTCATTGATGACTGCAGTGCGTTTTCTGTTTCGGAAAGATCCTTCATGTAGTTTTGTATTTTTTCTGAGTCATTCAATATTTCAGGCAGGCATAGGCTTTGTTCGTCAGTTTTTTTCTTCTGCTCAAGCATGGAAATGCTGTTTTCGAGTTTGGCAAGTTCTTCTACATAAACTTTTTTCCGGCGGTAAATCTCGTTTCTGCGCTCAGCTTCTTCACGCTTTTTATCTCTTTCGGCATCACGCTTCTGCACGGATTTCTGTGAGGCAGACTCTGCATCTTTCAGCTTCATCTGTTCTATCTGTGCCTGACGCTGTTCTATAAAACTTGAGTAATTGCCGTTATAGTCATGCAGCATGCCGTCGCGAAGTTCCCAGACACGCTGAGCAATGCGGTTAAGGAAATAGCGGTCGTGTGAAACAATGAGAAGTGTACCGTCGTATTTGAGGAGAGCCTGCTGAAACAGATCCCGGGTTGTCATGTCAAGGTGGTTGGTAGGTTCATCGAGGATGAGAAAGTTAGATGGATTCATCAGAATTTTTACCAGCGAGAGGCGTGATTTTTCACCACCTGAAAGGACCTTGACGGATTTATAAATATCGTCGCCGCTGAAGAGAAAAGAACCCAGGAGGCCCCTTTTTTCTCCCTCACTCATTTCCATATTGAGCGGGTATATCTCCTGCCATATCGTATGATCATAATTGAGATTCTGCGCACTTTCCTGTGAAAAGAACGCCGGGAGTACATGATACCCCAGTTCGCTTGTACCAGAGGTTGGAGCCTCGTGTCCTGAAATGATCCTTGAAAGAGTCGACTTTCCCGCACCGTTGACGCCGACAAGTGCAATTTTCTGCCCGCGTTCTATTGATGCACTGATATGCCGCAGTACGTGATTCTCGCCATAGGATTTACTCAGGTCTTCAATTTTCAGTACAACTCTGCCGCTGGGAGGGCATGGCGGGAAGTGCAGCGTTATCTGCTTCTGTGACTCGTCAGTGTGGATTATATGCACTTTTTCAAGCGCTTTAATGCGGCTTTGAACCTGAGCTGCTTTTGTGGCTTTGTAACGGAATCGTTCTATAAATGCTTCTGTTTTTGCTATTTCGGCTTTTTGACGCTGTGCGGACTGTTCAAGAAGCAGTTTTTGTTCTTCGGATATTCTCAGATAGTCTGAGAAATTGCCTTTGTAAATGTGAATTGTGCCATTATGCAGTTCTGCAATGCCTTTCATGATCTTATCCATGAAAATACGATCATGGGAAATGGCGACCAGAGTGCCACGATAATCTGCAAGCCAGTTTTCGAGCCACTCCATGCTTTCAGTGTCAAGATGATTGGTGGGCTCATCGAGAAGCATTATATCTGGCTGCGAAAGAAGCAGACCGGCAAGGGTGATTCTCATTTTCCACCCGCCTGAAAATTCCCGGCACCGCTTTACATCATCCCCGTCATGAAAGCCAAGACCGTGCAGAGCTTTTCTTGACAGAGCTTCGAATGAATACCCACCCAGATTTTCATAGGCCGCTGCGGCTTCATCATGGAGCTGCAGAAGACGTTTATGCTTTTCCTCAGGGGCGGAAGCAAGCTCTTCTTCACGTTTTTTCAAAAGCCGTTCAGCCTTGGAAATTCCAGCTTTATCTTTTAGATACTGCATCAGAGTAACATCCGGCAATTCTGCTAAATCCTGCGGCAGATAGCCAATCGAAGCAGACGCAGGGGAGATCAGAATTTCTCCCGTGTCAATGGAAATCTGCCCAACCAGAGCGCGCAGCAGCGTTGTTTTGCCGACACCGTTGACGCCGACAAGTCCCATTCGGCTGCCTGTTTCAATCTGCCAGTTCAGATGATTAAAAATTCTCCTGCCGCCTGCAAACGTGAGCGTAATGTCTTTAATTTGTATCATAGTTTTTTCTGCGCTTCAAGAGATGCATCCTTCAGCATATATTGTCGTCTGATCTCGTCAGCACGCAGGTCAATCTGTTTTGTCATATCCTGTTTCAGTGTTTCCATAGCTCTGTTATGATCTTCTTTTTCCTGCTGGAGCTGGTAGCGCAGGTGGTTGATCTCATGAATCCGTTCCTGGAGCTCGGTTTTCAGACTCTCGATTTGAGACTGGTATGTCTGCTCTGTCTGAGTCTTGGTAAATGAAAGTTTCCGTTCGTATTCACGCTGCATATCCAGAAGGCGGCGATCCTGCTCCGAAACAGCAGCCTCCCGTCGGGCAAGTTCACTGCGGAGCTGTTCAACCTGCAGTTTTTGGTTTTGTTTCCCTCGGGACAGTTCTTCTATGGCAGCCTTTTTTTCTTTTTCAGCGAGCGACACCTGAGAGCGGGAACGTATTTCCAGTTCCTGAGCCGTGCGGGCACGTTCTTCTGCTATCTGCACATTCTCATGAAGCTGAACTTTTTCCTGCTCATATTTCAGTATAATCTGATCAATCTCTGTTTTGTGCTCTCTTTCAATCTGAGAATTTTTTGCGGTAACTGCTTCAATCTGAGACTGCAGTCTGCTGCACTGCTCACGGGCATCGCGAAGTTTTTTTTCAGTTTCGTCCAGCTGTTTTCTGTCTGTTTTGTAAATGTTGAGCTGTTCTGCCAGCTGTTTAGCTTCAAGCTGCTTTGAGGCCCCATTGCGGCGGGCTTCAGCGATTTTTACCTGAAGGTCTGTAACAATTTTACGCAGATTCTCAAGCTCTTCATCTTTGCCGCTAACTTTCTTCCGAAGTGATGATATATCTCGTGCGCTGCTTTCTCTTTCAGAAAGAAGCATGTCTCTTTGACGCCCTGCGGTCTGAATCAGATTTTTGACGAAGGAATCTATCTGCGACAGCGCATCACGAAAAGGCTGTTCGTCGAAAATAGGTCCGACGTCGTTGTTTTCTTTAGAAGACTGCATTTTTTCCTCCCGCTGTATCTTCTGCAAACTGCGTCTTATGCAGACAGCATCATTTTATTCTCCGTCATTCCTGAATCGTTTGAAATCGGTAAAACGGCGGCGTCGTTTTCCGCCAGTCACTGACGTGTCAGAATTGTACCGTTTCCACTCTGACCTGCGGTGATCGAAGCGGGTGTCATTCTCGTCATTTCGTTGATTGCTGAAATGATGCCTTTTACCATTGGAGAAAGTGTTATGTTCTTCATTTTGATAATAGCGCGGCCGTCTTTCGCCATGAACTGATTCTGCCATATCTTCATGGCGGCTGTTTTCAATAACCCGCTGATACGGCCTTGTTTTATGACTGTCGGCAACATCATTCTCAGAATACCGCGGAGCAGGGGTATGGCCTTTTTGGCCATGTTTTGTTGTAATGCGATCCCAGTATTCCCGGCTATTGCTTTCTTGACGCCCCGGACGGTCAGGGGTAAAACTGCGTTCATCGTCAAATTCACGGCGTTTTCTGTAAGGCCGGTCCTGTGCGATGTTTTCATATCGATGCGATTCATTATCATAACGGCTGATTCGACCATGTAAAATATGATTAGTGTGCCTTACTGAATCACGTTTTTCATCACCGTCGGGAGTCATCTCATAACTATATCCCGGTCTATGCCACGCTTCATTGCTTTCATGTCTTTCAGGCAGCCTGCGTTTATCTTCAGACTTTGTCTTCTCAAAGTAACGGCTGTGCATGTCCTGTTTATTAAAAAAACGTTCCCTTCCGTATTTTCTTCGATTTTCCTTTATAGCGCTTAGTGAACTGTGATCTTCGTCTTCGTCCGGGAATGGCTGACGTGAACTTTCAGCTGAACTGCGTTTTGAGCGGCTATCGTGACGGAAGGGCACATCATGCATTTCAGAAAATCTTTTTCCGGCAAACTGTTCCTTTTCCTCTTCGGCAGCGTCATCCTTTTTGCGTGGATCCCGCCAGCCGCAGAACTCCTGGTTATCAACGGGGCCTGTTTTTATGGTCATCTCTTCTGTCCTTTCTTTCTCATTGCTTTCTGCCTTGCGCTTCTGTTTTTCAAGGGTATTCTGCATAATTCGCCGTTCGTTGCCCTGTACCATTTGCTTCAGAATTTGTTCTTCTGTCGGTTTAGAAAAGCCAAGCGCTTCAGCGGCAGCACTGCCTGCTGCGAATCCGGTGCTCCAGCATTCTTGAAGGTTATATCCTCCCGTAGGGCCGTCTATGTCGATAACCTCGCCTGCAAAATAGAGGTTGGGGATCAATTTTGAGCCCATAGTTTCAGGGTCGAGCTCTTCTGTCCTTATACCTCCAGAGGTTACAATCGCGTGGTGAAACCCCAGAAGCTGAGTTGGCGTCAGCTTGAAATCCTTCAGCGTTGAACGCAGTGCTGCACGTTCTTCAGGCGTTGTTTCACCGCACGGCTTGCCCATATCGAGAGCAGCTTTTTTAATGACTTCCGGAATCAATTCGGCCGGAAGCAGTTTGCGCAGAGCAAAACGAAGCGGGTCTGCAAAAAATTCTGTGAAATCACGGCTGATACGCGCATCAAGGCGTTCCGGTTCCAAAGCAGGCTTCAAATCTATATGAATCGTCACGTTTGATGAATTTTTAAGACATGAGTTGATGCTGGAGGCCATATCCATGATTATTGCGCCTGATATGCCGAACGGTGTAAAATCCATCTCTCCGAATCGTTCGTCAACCGTCTGGCCATCCTGCTGCAGCGTCACTCTGACGTTTTTCAGCTTAAGACCGCTCATGTTGCTGTCAAAACGCTCTGCGACTTTTACAGGGCAGAGGGCAGGTTCCGGCGGGGTCAGTTCATGTCCTGCCTTTCGTGCCCATCTGTAACCGTCGCCAGTTGAACCCGTGTAGGGAAAGGAGAGCCCGCCTGTGGCAATTATAAAAGCACTGCCTTCGATTTCTTCACGGACTGTTATTACACGCCGTGCTTTACCGCCAAGGAAGTCAAAAGATTTCACTTCCTCACCGCGCAGCACCTGGACATTACTGTCCTTCAGCGCAGTCCACAGAGCGCTGACAACTGACGACGCATCGAATCCTTCTTTGGGATATATGCGATGTCCTCTTTCATGAGCAGGTACAATCCCACGGCGCAGGAAAAAAGCGAGTGTTTCCTTTGTTCCGAACTTGCGGAGTGAGCGAAGCAGAAATTCACCGCCGTGACGGTAAGCCTGAGCAAGAACCTCGGGGTCATCCTCATCATGTGCGAAATTGCAGCGCCCTCGACCAGTAATCATTAATTTCCTGCCCAGTTCCTTGTTTTTCTCAATTAATACAGTGCGAGCACCGTACTGTGCCGCACGTGCGGCTGCCATCATTCCTGCGGGGCCGCCGCCTATTACAACAATATCAAATCTACTCATCTGCAATCTCCTTATAAACATTTCACGCAAAACATGAATTATTTAATAGTATCACGACAAAGTGGTTTGGGAAGGGTATAATGCTATTGTTTACGGGTACTTGTTTTTTATCCGACTTGAATAATGAGGAGGCTATCTCAGTGAAAAAAACAGCAGTTTTCCTTATTGATGTTCAGCGTGATTTTTGCGAGGGCGGGGCTCTTGCTGTGCCGAATGGCGACGAGGTTGTGCCTGTATGCAACGAATTGATCAAGCAGGCTTCGGAGTATGGCTGTGCTGTTTTAGCAAGCCGTGACCGCCACCCTGCTGACCATTGCAGTTTCTCAATCAACGGAGGTCAGTGGCCGGTTCACTGCGTAGACGGACAGCCAGGAGCAGAGTTTCATAAAGATCTGCAGCTGCCGGTTGATGTGATGGTTTTTGATAAGGGGACTCACGCAGACACAGAAGCATATTCTGCGTTTGACGGCACCGCAGCAGCTTCAATACTCAAAGATGCACAGGTCGTACGCCTTATAATGTGCGGACTCGCAACGGATTACTGCGTCAAAGCAAGCGTGCTTGATGCTTTGAAAGCAGGCTTCGAGGTCACTGTAATATCAGATGGATGCCGGGCTGTCAACGTTAATCCTGATGACGGACAGAAGGCTTTTGAAGAGATGAAAAGCGCCGGCGCTGAAATATGTACTCTTTCAGATCTGGAATTTGAATAAATGCAGCTTCATTGCTGTCAAACATGCGTTAAAGGAATGTCGCACGTCTGAAATAAGGCGTGCGGCATTCGTTGTTTACTGAATTATACTCTCTTTTGAATTATCATTGGGATGACTCTCTGTTTTTCCTTTAAGATTTTTCTTTTTCATTTCCATACGCAGTGCAATACGGTGCCTCTTTAGGTCTACGTCGGCTACTACAACCTCAACCGGCATGCCTGGATGAAGAACTTTTGAAATATCCTTAACGTAGCATCCCATCTGACTGATATGCACAAGACCGTCCTGATGCATGCCAATGTTTACGAAAGCGCCGAATGCAGTCACATTTGATACAATGCCAGGCAGTTTCATTCCTGGTTTCAAATCTCCGATCTCATGGATGTTCGGGTCGAAAGAAAAAACTTCAAATCCGCTGCGCGGATCGCGTCCAGGTTTTTCAAGCTCAGCAAGAATGTCTTGGAGAGTAGGCAGGCCGACATTCTCAGTTACATAGCGCTTCAGATCGATTTTATCTCTGAGTTCCTTGGAAGAAATCAGGTCTCTGACAGTGCAGTTCAGATCTTTTGCGATGGCATCAACAATATTGTAATTTTCCGGATGTACCGCACTGCCGTCTAGCGGATTCGCGGCATTGCGGATTCGCAGGAACCCGGCTGACTGTTCATAGGCCTTAGGTCCAAGACGCGGTACTTTAAGCACTTCCTGGCGGCTTTTAAAAGGTCCTTCGTTTTCGCGGTACTTTACAATGTTTTCTGCCAGTGCAGGTGTCAGTCCTGAAACGTAGGAAAGCAGCTTGGGGCTTGCAGTGTTCAGATCAACGCCAACTGCATTGACGCAGGACATTACTGTATCATCAAGGGCGTTTTTCAGCTGCTTTTGATCAACATCGTGCTGATATTGTCCTACTCCGATAGACTTTGGGTCGATTTTTACAAGCTCGGCAAGCGGGTCCATTAGCCGGCGGCCGATAGAAACTGCTCCGCGTACAGTAACGTCCTGATCTGGAAACTCATGTCGCGCCAGGTCGGATGCTGAATAGACAGAGGCTCCGCTTTCACTGACAACAATAATGGGGATCTCAAGATTCAATCTGCGCAGAAAATCTTCTGTTTCCCGGCTGGCTGTGCCGTTGCCGACAGCGATGGCATCAGGATGGTATTTTGAGACAAGAGAACGAATTGTCTGTTCTGCCTTTTTGAGTTCAGCCTCAGATTGCTGAATGAAAATTACAGTGTGGTACTGAAGGTCACCCTTTGAATCAAGGCACACAACTTTGCAGCCCGTTCTGAACCCGGGGTCAATAGCCAAAACCGCCCTTGCACCGAAAGGCGAAGCCATCAGAAGCTCACGCAGATTGCGTGCAAATATTGCAATAGCTTCAGTATCAGCGCGCTGTTTCAGCGCGGCACGGGCTTCAGTTTCCATAGCCGGAGCAAGCAGACGTTTATAGCCGTCTATAATTGCTTTTTCAACCTGTTTGGAATCTTCGCCGCTCCCTTTGATAAAACGTTTCATAATCCTGTCCAGAGCAATTTTTTCATCAGGACGGACTGAGAGGGACAGATAACCTTCTTTTTCGCCACGAAGTACTGCCAGAAGCCGATGCGATGGAATTGAGCGAAGTTTCTCCTGCCAGTCAAAGTAGTCTGCGTAGGTTGCGGCATCAGGCTCATCTTTTTTCCTGGCATTAGCTTTAGATGAGCAGGTGCCGTAAATTACGAAGACAACGCGCATTTCCTGTCTTACTGCCGGGTTCTCACTGACGCTTTCAGCAATAATATCTCTTGCTCCGGACAAGGCAGCTTCAGCATCAGTTATGCCTTTTTCAGGATTTATAAAACCCGATGCAAGTACTGCAGGATCCTTGCCTTCCTGAAGGAGCAGTGCGTCTGCCAGCGGCTGAAGGCCGGCCTCTTTGGCAATCAGTGCGCGTGTGCGGCGCTTAGGTCTGTAGGGCAGATAGGCGTCTTCAAGGGCTGTCATTGTGGAAGCGCTTTCAATGGATTTTTTCAGTTCTTCTGTTAAAACGCCGCGCTCTGTTAACGAAGAAAGTATAGTTTCACGGCGCGCTTCAAGTTCCTGAACTCTGGCAAGCCCATCACGAATTGCCGTTATCTGGACTTCATTGAGAGAACCGGTTTTTTCTTTGCGGTAGCGTGCAATAAAGGGTACAGTGCAGCCATCGGCAAGGAGCGAAGCAACTGCTTTTACTCCGTTGACCGCAAGTTTTAGCTCCCCGGCGATGCGCTCTGTGTAGTCAGCCATAGATAAAGGCTCCTTTCGGTAAGACATAGGTGATGAGAACAACGCAGTTATTATATATTACCTAAAGCGCCGTTCAATGTCCAATACAGAAAAAAATTAAAAAGAACTCCGCGGCGGCGGAGTTCTTAAAAGTTCTTATGCGGCGGCGGGCTGTTTCGTTTTTCTGCTCTTCACCATGCACAGGAAAGTAAGAGCGAAGACAGCTACGACACCGGCGATGGAAAGAACTGGCAATTCTATTCCTTTAATTATTCTGATTGAGAACATGGAAGAAATTGCTGCGATTATGAACAAAATGCGCACTGGCATTCTGATTCTGCCGAAGCAGTATCCTGTGAAGCAGAACCCTACACCCAGAACAAGCGCAATGCCGCAGAGGATAGAATAGCAGTTTCGGGCCCAGCCAAGCTGAAGAAGAAGGCCCGTATCATATGTAAACGCAAAGGGAATTACAAATGCAATAAATCCCAGTCTGCATGCAGTCCATCCTATTTTGTTCGGAGAATCTTCTGCAATTGAAGCTGCGGCATATGCTGCGAGTGCCATAGGCGGTGTAATGTTTGAGATAATTGCATAGTAGAAAACAAAAAGATGAGCTGCAATTCCCGTAAAGTGGAGCTGGCCCAGCGCAGGGACGCTCAGCGAGGCTGCAAGTATGTATGCGCTTGTCGTTGGAAGCCCCATGCCCAGAATCAGGCAGACAACGGCAATCAGCAGAAGCGTCATTGAAGGGATTCCGTGTGACACTGACAGAACAGCGCTGACGATTTTCGGCCCAATGCCTGAAAGAGCAACGGAACCAAGCACAAAACCAGCCGATGCACAGGCAGTGCAGACCATGGGGATTCCCTGCGCTCCATTGTGAATAGCTTTCATAATTCCAACAGGGCCCATGCGGCGTTTGGGATTGGGCAGTGATACGATCCACGCCAGAACAATGCCGGCAATGGCAGCATACATAGCCGTATAACCTGCAAGCAGCATATAGACAAGCAGGATAATCGGCGACATCATATAAAGTCTTTTAATAACGCTTTTCTTAGAGGGCAGCTCATCAGGGTTGAGACCTTTCAGCCCGTCTCTTTTAGCCGTCAGGTGAATCATAAGCAGTACAGCCCCGTAATAGAGCAGGGCGGGAAGAAGTGCTGCAATGATGATCTTACTGAACTGCACATTCAGGAACGATGCCATGACAAAGGCCCCAGCCCCCATAACCGGCGGCATAATCTGACCGCCAGAGCTTGCAACAGCTTCCACAGCGCCGGCGAAATAGGGTTTGTACCCGATACGTTTCATCAAAGGTATTGTGAAAGTGCCTGTACCGTAGACGTTGGCAACTGCAGAACCGGAGATAGAACCGAAAAGGCATGAACTGATAACTGCAATTTTTGCAGGACCGCCAGCTTGTGTGCCAGTAAAGGCCTGTGCAAATTCCATAAAATACTCACCGACGCCGCTGTCTTCGAGGAATCCGCCGAATATCAGGAAGATAATTACTAATGTTGCGGAAACGCCCAGCGAAGATGAAAAAATGCCTTCATCAGTCAGGAACATTTCTTCAACGAGAAGTTTATAAGACGTGGTGAGACACTGGGTAAAACTGTCTGAAATTGTTGTCCCCAGCTGAGTTGCAACGTCACTCATGGTGTAATACATGCAGTATCCCATGAATCCGAGAGAAACGATGATAATCGGTATTCCGACGACACGCCGTGTTGCGTCAAGCAGCGTAAGAATCAGGATGGTGCCGAGCACAAGCTGTGTGACAGTAAGCGGATCAACCTGGGCCATGCGCATTACGATATCGTTGTAATTGAAAATGATATAAAAGCCGGGGAGAGCAGAGAGCAGTGCCAAAAACCAATCATACCATGGGACAGAAGACTGAGGCACAACGCGCCCGTTTTCTTTGCTGTCGAACATCGGGTACATGATAAACACCATGGGTAATACCCATGTTAAATGGATGCCTCTCTGCAGGTATGCTTCAAAGGCCCCGAAAACTGCAGTGTAAAGATGAAAAATACCCAGAAGCAGTATATAAAGCCATAATCCCTTGGCGACTTTACCTTCAAGTTTCCTTTTTGTCATCTTAGGGAACCAATCCTCTCTGTCAAGTTTTGCAGTTGATGCGGATGAATAATTATTTCCCGTGAGTACGACAAATGCAGTTAAAAGATAAGAAGGCAGGCTGAACGCCTGCCTTCTTATTCAGCTGTGCAGGAGCACCACGATAAAAACTTATGCTCTGATTTCCTGCAGGAATTTACCTGCTGTGTTGCTTTGTCTGAAATTACTTTGACCCTGCCGCCTTGGCCTTGCTGGCCTCAGTCCAGTACTTTACTGCACCGGGGTGGCTGGCGATTGCGCCGGCTGGGATTGCAGTGTCAGGGTTAAGCTCTGCGATATCCTTGACTCCCTTGGCGAGAACGTCCACATTCTCATACATGGCTTTGCAAAGCTTATAAACAACTTCATCATCAAGGTCACCACGGACAACGATGCAGGTATAGTCGCCCACAACCTTGACAGGTTCAGAACCTTCAGGCAGGCACTTGTAAATACCGGGATCCACGGTAAATGTGACTGTATTCATACCAGCGGACACCTTATCAAGTGCTTCCTGGCTCATGCCAAGAAGAACAACATCAGTGGTGCTTTCAATCTGCATTACTATAGCTGCGACCTTGCCGACTGAAAAGGCAAAAAGATCAATGTGATTATCAGCAATCAGATCAGCACCGCCCGAATAGGAGGCATACTCCACGGAACCTCCCCAATCCTTGAGAGCTTCACGATAATCAAGACCGTATCCGTATTTAAATACATTCTTAACTACAAATTCAGAACCGCTGCCTGTTTTAAGCGTGGCAAAACGGACTGGAACTTTCTTGGCAACAAGGTCATCGACTGTCTTCAGACCATATTTTTCAGCGAATTCTCTGCGGGCAATGAAATAGGTATATTGAGTATAAAGATTGGCCAGCAGTTTTGCGTTTGTGGTCTTCTGCTTGAATGTAGCGAGATCGCTGCCATTCTGAGCAACTGCGACCATGGATGTGTTGGAGAAGCCGAGATCGCCCTTCTTGAAATTGGCCATGATGATGTTGGCAACGCCGCCGCCGGTAATACTTGTGGTGGGCATGACAGTTTTTGTCCAGAGGTCAGCCAGCTCGCCGCCGAGAGCAAACCAGTTGCCGCCGGGAGGCCCAGCCATAAACTTCAGCTGCGCAGGTGTGTCAGCGAACGCAGTTCCCGCAAGTACAGTGGAAAAGACAACACAAAAAGCAAGGAACTTTTTCATAAATACATGCCTCCTGTAAAAATGAATTTACTACAGAGATTCTGTATTATCCAGTCATTGACATAGCAAGTATCGTAAGACATATCGCTTTTGTATAATACAGATTCTAGTTATGCAAGTATACTAGCAAAGTAGTATAAATTCAATAGTGAATTTTCACCGGAGGTAAAATAAAAAATAATGTAAAATATATCATGCGATAAGAACGACTGTTTTAACAACTGAAGGTCAATGATAAAATAAAGCTTTACGGCGATTTATATCTGAAATGTGTTTAGGACAGGTGAGCGCAGTGATTCGCGGAGTTGTTTTTGATTTTGATTTAACTTTGGTTGACAGCGCAAGGGGAATTTGTGAAAATTTAAATGCCCTTGCAGCTGAGAAAGGACTTAGAAGTCTTGCACTGGCAGAAGTCAGGAAGACAATTGGATGGGCGCTGACAGATGCAATGCGTTCTTTTTGGGGAAACGGCCCAGTTGATGATGAGTGGCTTCCGAGGTACAGAGAATTGTTTGAAGAACGGCATTACGCAGGAGTTGTGCCCTTTGCAGAAACAATACCGGCCGTCACTTTGCTGAAACAGCGCGGCATCCTTGTTGCTATTGCTTCTAACCGACTGTCTCCAGCAAACATTGTTCAGGCTGCGGGACTTGCATCGTTTTTTCCTGTTGTCGCAGGCATAGAGGGTATTAATGCCAAACCCGCACCGGATGTCATATTTAAGGCTTTAACTGAAATGAAAATCCGTACATCAGAGGCAGCTTATGTCGGTGACAGCGATATCGATATGGCAACTGCTGTGAACGCTGCTGTAATTGGCATAGGTGTCACGACAGGCAACTTTGGCAGAGAGTTTCTTGTAAGAAGCGGCGCGTCGTACACCATTCAAAGTTTAGCTGAGTTGCCGCATCTCCTGGAGGTAATAGAATGAGCGTTTCAGAATTAAACAGAAATCCCTTTGTAAAACAGATGGGAGATGGCCCTGTCTGCTGGCACTTATGGAGTGAGGAGACCATAAAGAAAGCGCGAGACCTTGACCAGCCTGTGTGCCTGTGCATCTTGAACAGTAAAAGCCGATGGAGCCGTGAAACAAAAAAACATTTTAACAACAGCGAAATTGCCAGGATGCTAAATAATGATTTTATTTCAGTAATTGCTGACAGCGACGATGTACCTCAACTTACGCTGGCTGCTCGTGTAATGGCCCAGCTGATGATGGGGCATTCCGGCTGGCCGCTTTTTATATTTATGACGCCGGAGAAGAAGCCTGTTTTTGCGTCGTCATATATGCCAGAACAGAGCAATGATCCACGCATGCCTGGCCTGCTGGAAGTGCTGAGAAGAATAAAATGGCTGTGGCTTATGAAGAGGTCACAGATCAGCGAGGCAGCTGAAAGTTATGGAGCGCAGCTTGCGGAAACACTGAAACCATATACTGCTGCGCTGCACTGCAGACCAGAAGATAATGCAGCTGCTCAGTTACTAGATGAAGAGGATCATGCCAGTGGAGGAATAGGCACAGCTCCTAAATTTCCGCAGGCTTCTAAGCTTCGTCTTGCTGCATATCTTTATGAAAACGAAGTTCAGAAGGATAAAATGGAGCATCTTGTGAAGAATGCTTTATCTGCTTTTTTTAAAAATGGATTATATGACCATATCGGCGGCGGCTTTCACGATTACTGTTTCGACAGCTGCTGGAAACAGCCGTGTCTTGGCAGACATATTGGGCAGAATGCAGCTGTGCTCAGCGTCTACGTTGAAGCGTACAGGCTTTTTCACATCCCACTTTATAGCTATCTAGTCCGGAAAAGCATATCGTCTCTGATGGGAAGTTTTGACTGCGGAAACAATCTGCTCTATTCAGGAGATAATATCGAAGACACTGAAAACATCTGTGATTATTATCTTTGGAACCGAAACGAAATAGAAAGGGTTTTAGGTGATCGGAGCGACGCTTTTTGCAACGCTTATAATATAGGATCCGATAAAAATTACACAGACCCTGTTACTCAGTTGATCACAGGCAAGAGCATTCCGATGCCGAGCAGCCTTTTTGATATAACAACTGAAAGCGAGCAGAGTTTCATTTCGTGGACTGCCAATTACGCTCAGGACCTTGCCAGTCTCGAATCCGCAAGGAATGAGCGGCGTCCGGAAGCAGAAAAGAAAATTTCTGTCAGAGAAAATGCTCTTTTTGCCGGTATTCTTGCTAAAGCGTCATCAGTGCTTGCTCAGAAAAACTACTATAGCTGCGCTGAAAAGATAATGACTGCTCTGCTGCAAAAGACTGTTTCTGAGGGCATACTGTGCCATGCACTTTATGACAATGTCCGCGATGGCCTGGCTGTGCTCGATGATGCTGCTGCTGTTGTATGGGGCTGTCTGGAACTTTATAAGGCTGGACATTCCTCTGAATGGCTTGAGAAGACAAAGGAATGGTGCCGCAAAACCAATGAGCTTTTCGGTGATGAAGGCGCATACAGACTTGTTCCGCTTGGAACTTCAGAAATTCTTCCTGCGTGGGACGCAGGCGATGATTATCTTCCTTCAGGCAACGGAATTATGGCAGACTGTCTGTTGACATTGAATGAGCTCACAGCTGAACCTGTATGGAAACTGCGTGCACGTGAAGTTATACATGCGTTCGGCGGGGCTTTGAATGAATACCCAGCGGCGTGCGCTTCGTTGATGATCGCTGCACTGAGGCTCAGAAAATCAGAGGGCACAGATGTTTCAAAAGAGTAACCAGATGTGTAAAGAATGAGGATGTTATCAGCCTGCAGATGATTCAATTTTAAAATAGCATGCTAAATATATTAAAGATGCCATCTCGTCTGACTGACGGGATGGCATCTTTGTGTTTTCAGTAAAAAATAAGCCGTTCTTATAAAAGAACGGCCTGAACCGCTTTACAGAGAAATTGCTTCGACAGGGCAGGTGCTCACGCAGGAACCGCATTCGACACACTTGCTCTCATCAACCTTTGATTTTCCGTCAACGAGCGAAATCGCACCTACAGGGCACGCGCCCTCGCAGGCTCCGCAGCCAACGCATTTATCAACATCAACTTTTGCTGCCATTCTGAAACACCTCCTTCTCTTTAGTAGCAACAGCATTAGTTTACGATAAGTTTATCCAGTCTGCAAGCATTAATTTTTATCATTCTGCCTGTGAATCCAGTGAGCCGGTATTTCCGGTTTCGGAGCGCGGGTCAGCAGGTTCTGAATAGCATCGTTCAGGTCAAGATTTTGATAGAGAACATCATAGACGGCACAAGAGATGGGCATATCTACTGAATATTTTTGAGAGAGTGCCTTAACGGCCTTTACAGTATAAATACCTTCAACAACCTGACCTAAAGATTTGAGAGCCTCGTCAATTTTCATGCCATTACCCAGAAGCTCGCCGAAACGAAAATTTCTTGAATGGCGGCTATATGCTGTGACCATAAGGTCGCCAATGCCGGCCAGTCCTAGGAAGGTTTCAGGCTTAGCTCCCATTGCTGTGCCAAGACGCACAATTTCTGCGAGTCCTCTGGTAACCATGGCAGCTGTGCTGTTATCGCCCATTTTCATACTGTGGAGCAGACCGGACGCAATAGCAATTACGTTTTTTACTGCACCGCCAACTTCAACTCCAGTAACGTCAGAATTGGTATATACGCGAAAAGTGTCACGGTTCAAAAGCGTCTGCCAAAATTGCGATGACACCTGATCAGCAGACGCAGCCACAATTGCAAGCGGCAGATTGCGGATTGCTTCTTCTGCATGGCTGGGGCCGGAAATAACAGTGTAAGAGATGTCAGGAAAAACTTCCTGTACAATCTGGCTGATGAGCTTTAATGAGTTGATCTCCATGCCCTTTGCAGCATTGGCAATTCTGACTTCCGGCCTTAAATATTCCTTTAAAGCTGTAAGCAGACTGCGCAGATGCTGCGTTGGTATGGCAAAAAGCCATGAATCTGAACTTTCAGCTGCAGTCTTGAGTGAATCTGCGGCACGGATCTGCGGCAGAAGTTCATACTCAGTGAGGTAGGAAGGATTGTACCTGCTGCTGTTGATTTTTTCTGCCTGTTCTTTGCTGTGACACCACAGACAGACATCACGTCCGCTCCTGGCCAGGCTTTGGGCGAGTGCAGTTCCCCAGCTTCCGGCTCCAAATACAGAAACTTTTGTTTTCACGAGGCAAAACCCCTTAAGCTTCTTCGTTTTTGAGTTTTGATGCTTTCTTGCGCTCAGTCAGATCAAGAATAGTTTTGCGAATTCTGATTTCTTTGGGAGTAGCCTCAACCAGCTCATCGTCAGCGATCCATTCAAGAGCATGGTCGAGTATTACTTTACGGGGAACATCAAGGTGAATTGCCAGCTCTTTTGTAGACGAACGGTAATTTGTCATTGCCTTTTTCTTTGTGGGGTTGCACGGAATGTCATTGGGGCGCGAATGTTCGCCGATAACTTCACCTGCATAAACTTCTGTCCCAGGACTTATAAACAGGACACCGCGCTCCTGAAGATTTTCAAGCTGATAACTTGTTGCGACTCCTGTGTCCATGCTTACCATCGACCCTCTGTTGCGGCTGACAACCTCCCCCCGCCACAGGCCATAGCCGCTGAAACGGGACGACATAACTCCGAGGCCGCGGGTATCTGTCAGAAACGTGTTGCGGTATCCCAGAAGTCCGCGTGTAGGAATATCGAATTCCATACGTACAATCCCTGTGGAAAGGTTTGTCATGCTTTTCATGTCTGCCTTGCGTGCGGAAAGCTTTTCAATGACAATACCCTGGTAAGCTTCAGGAACATCAACAATAAGCTGTTCCATAGGTTCAAGCAGATGCCCGTTGCCGTCTGTTTTTGTAATGACTTCGGGACGTGAAACGCATAACTCAGAACCTTCACGGATCATCTGTTCAACAAGAATTGCCATTTGAAGTTCTCCGCGCCCCGATACTTTCAGTCCATCCGGGCGTCCTAGGTCCTCAACACGCAGTGCAACATTTGTCTGACACTCACGGTCAAGCCGCGCTTTCAGCTGACGCAAAGTAAGGGGAGTTCCGTCACGGCCGGCAAAAGGACTGTTGTTTACGAGGAAGAACATAGAAACGGTAGGCTCCTCAATATCAAGAGGATGGAGTGTTTCTCCGTTCAATGCTGCAGACGCAAAAGTATCACCTATAGCAATGGATTTAGGTCCGGAGAGCCAGACAATGTCACCGGCGAAAACCTCATCAACTTCAACTCGTTTCAGTCCCCGCGTAACCCAGAGATGTACCGCTTTTTCGGGATTAGAGGAAACAACAGTCCATCCTTTGTCGTGCTGATCCTCGTCATTCCATTTAGTGTGGCTGTGAATAAAAGTATCATTTTTATGCAGAGTTCCGGAAAGAATACGTCCGCATCCAATCTGTCCAACGTAATCATTCCATGCAAGCGTGCTGACCTGCATCAGAAATGGTTTATCCTGATTTGAAGGCGGCGGGACGCGGTCTATAATCGTTTCGAAAAGAGGGTCCATGCCCTGATGAGGATCTTTTTCCAAGTCTCTGACGAGCCATCCATTCAAACCAGAACCGTAGAGTACTGGAAAATCAGCCTGTTCGTCCGTTGCACCGAGTTCAATGAACAGGTCGAATGTTTTTTCGAGTGCTTTATAGGGCGTAGCACTTGGACGGTCCACTTTATTAATAATTACAATAGGTTTTAATCCCATTGCGAGCGCTCTGGAAAGCACATAACGGGTCTGCGGCATAGGACCCTCGTTCGCATCAACAAGAAGGAGCACACTGTCAACCATTGACAGAACGCGCTCAACCTCGCCGGAAAAATCAGCGTGCCCCGGCGTGTCAATGATGTTGATCAGATAGCCATTCCATTCAACAGTGCAGTGCTTTGATGTTATCGTAATGCCGCGCTCGCGCTCCAGTTCGCCGCTGTCCATGACACGCTGGGCAATTTGTGCGTTATCCCGGAATGTATGTGCACCGCGGAAGATTGAGTCGATCAGCGTGGTCTTGCCGTGGTCAATATGAGCTACTATCGCTACGTTTCGAATCTTGTCTACTGAATACATAAAAACGCTCCTTACTTTGCTGAATGACTGCAGTTGAAAGATTGTCTTTCAAAAAAATGATAATACAGCAATTTTCTGTAAAGCACAAGAGGAAACAAGGTTTCAGCATTGCTGAACCTCTTTATAAACAAAAATGGACACAGGTTTCGCAGCTGTGTCCATTTTAGCGCTGAAGGTTTTTCCTGCACTAATGACTAATGAGACTGAACTGGGGAGGCATCATTACTCTGATGCGGTGAAATCATTTCATAAACTTCGTTTTTTTCCTTTTGTTGTGACTTCGTTTTGTGTTCTTTATCGAGCTTTATGGAAATACCCAGTCCGACGCCATCATTCATTGGACGGATTTTTGCGCTCTCTGCCTCAATTCCTAATGTTTTGAGAGGGACATTTACAGTGTTTAGCGTTGCCTTGTCAAAGTCCTTAATGGTTTTATCAGCTTCGTCTATGATTTTTTGTATGCCGGGAGAAAAAGTAGGATTCGACAACTCTTTTTCATCAAGTTTTTTCGGCATGTTCAATGCATTGCGCCGAAATCCCGTGTCAAATTTTCCATTTTTTACACCTACACCATGGAACCATTCTACATTTTTATGAGGCCGGCTGACCGCTGAATTCGAAGCTGACATTGCGGCGTCTGCCGGCGGCATCTCACAATTGGGTTCAGACACGTTCGCTTCTGCATCTGAATTTTCTACTGCGGTCGCTCTGACAGGAAGTTTGTACGCAGCGCAACAAAGCATAAACACTGCCAGATAAATTCTATGGTTCATTTTTTCTCCCCCCTTCTATGTTGTTCAGAATTTTCAACTTGTATTTTAGCATTATTATGTCTGACAACGCAAAAAACCGGCTTATGCAGCCGGTTTTTTTAAGTTCAGTGTTTTGCTATAAAAATATCAAGGGTTGAACTGCCCGGCATAATCAGCGGTTTCTGCCACAGCAGAATTTATATTTTTTACCGCTTCCGCATGGGCACGGGTCGTTTCTTCCAATTTTAGGGGTGGTGCGGACGTAAGTTTCAGGAACGACCTGTCCGTCGACAAAAAACCAGTTGCCATTGATTTTTTTGAAAAAAGACTTTTCGTGGTGATTAATGCGCCGTCCATTTACCTCGAAATGTGCTACAAATTCAACAACGCCTTCGTTGTCGTCGGGGCCGCCGTTTATGGTGTTGCGTATTTCAAAGCCCAGCCAGTGGGCAGAGCGGGACCACTCTTCAGTGGCTTCCTTGCTGACATTTTCGCGTGTTTCTGGATCGTGGCTTGAAATGATAAAATCTATATCGCCAGTTGTGTAAGCCACATAGCGTGCTTTCATCAACTCAGCAGCAGTCTGAGCACGGCGCCTGCCTTTAATAACAGGCAGGCAGCATTCTTCGATATCGCGGCCTGAGCCGCAGGGACAAAGTGACATTATAAAAACTCCCTTCGGAAATGAAACTCAGTAAAATCATTCTGCAGATGCTTATTCATAAACGCCGAATATTATAACACGTCCTTCATAAATATGCTCATGGCATTCTGCCAGACGTTCTGCAAAACTGATAATTTCGAGGCTGTTATAATAGATTAGAGAGGAGTTGGTAAAAATTATTGACGTAGCAGCAGCGATTATACATGACAATAAAGGTAAAATCCTTATTTGCCGCAGAGGAAGCGGCGGAAGCTGTGCATACCTCTGGGAATTTCCGGGCGGAAAGCGCGAAGCGGGCGAAACAATGCAGGAGTGCGTAATCCGTGAATGCAGAGAAGAGTTGACTGTTAATCTTAAAACTGACGTCAAGTATGCAGAATTTTTTTACTCTTACCCTGACAGGGATATTCATTTTTGTTTTTACCTGGCAGAAATTATTTCAGGGGCGGTTAAAAAAATGGTACACAGCGAAATTAAATGGGTATTTCCACAGGAACTTCACGAATATGAGTTTTGCCCTGCCGATAGGGAGTTAATTCAACGTCTTTGCCATGGTTAAATGATTTAAATGTATGTCAGCTGGGGTATATTAATACGTTGTCATGACATGCTGCCAGCTATGACGCTTAATAAATGACTGTTTTGCTTAACGTGCTCATTCCAGTGAAAAATGCTTTATAACAGTGCACTAATGCTGTAAAATCAGCTTTGCTGGCGATTTCAAACGGAGTATGCATTGAAAGGAGTGCGGGGCCGATGTCAATTACGTCAGCCCCAAGGCGGGCAATATATTTTCCAAGAGTTCCTCCGCCTGCTTTATCGATCTTACCAAATGATCCGACCTGCCATGGAATATTTTCAGCATCAAGAAGAGCAATCACAGCTGACATCATTTCTCCCCTTGCTTCACTGGCATCGTACTTGCCGCCGGCACCGGAAGATTTTACAATTACAACACCGTTGCCGCACAGCGGCTGCTGGTCTCTGACATACGATGACTCATAAAGCGGGTTGCGGCCGCTTGTCACATCTGCACTGATAACAAGTGAAGCAGCGGCAGACCGGCGCAGAGATAATACATCGCAGGAAACGTTTTCAATTCTCAGAAGTTCAAGCAGGAATGTCTCAAATAAAGCACCATCTGCCCCTGATACGCCATCGCTTCCGATTTCTTCTTTATCCATAACCATGTGGACAATAGTGCGTTCAGGTATATCTGTGCATGACAAAAAGGCAAACCATGAGGCAGCCGCACATATGTGATCATCGAGGGCATATGAGCCTACGAGTGTACGGTCAAAACCTAAATCGCGTGCAGCGCCGGCAGGAACAAATGCCAGGTCAGCGGATGCCATCGAGGTTTCATTAAGCCCCCACTGTTTCATGATTAATTTCTTGAGATCTGCCAACGGGTCTTCAACTGTCTTGTCTGATAACTGAGTTTGAGTCACGGAGCCGCTGAGTATGTCAAGGTTTTCGCCATCTACTGCCTCTTTGGCAGATCTCTTTGAAAGTGCAGAGTCAATGTGGATTTCCAGATCAGGGATTGTAAAACACGGATCACCGTTTTTTTCACCGATCACAATTGGTGTAATTCCCCCTCTGCCGTCATGCAGTTCGCCATGCAACGCCATTGGCACATTAACCCAGTTATATTTTTTTATGCCGCCATAATAATGACAGTCAAGCATTGCAAGATTGTCTTTTTCATAGAGCGGGCGTTCTTTTACATCGATCCGCGGAGCATCGCCATGTGAAATTATCGCATTGATGCCTTTTATAACAGGCGTTCTTCCGATTTTTGCTGCAGCAAAAGCCCTGTTTTTCCAGTTCAGATATACTATGTCGCCCGGCTGAGCTGCTGTGCATTTTTCAATAGAACGAATGCCTGAGGACTGAAGGTGCTTTACGCTTGTGCGGACTATTTCCCGCTCTGTCTTGTTTTCAGTCAGAAACTGCTTTAACTTATTGCAGAGAGTTTCAACTTCGCTGCTTTCTCCGTATCTGTCCCAGCTTTTGGTTGTACTTGCCTGCATGAAATTTCCTCCCCCGTATAAATGTGGTGGGTACCTGTAGTAGAATAATGGAAAGATGTAAATAGTATAGCTTTAAAGCTCTTTTCATTCCAGTTCAAATTAACAAAACGGTGACGAACATGTTTATAACTGTAGAAGGTATTGATGGTTCCGGAAAATCTACTCACGCTGCGTACATGGTTGAACTGCTTCGGGAAGCAGGAAAAAAAGTGCTGTGGACCCGCGAGCCCGGCGGGTGGGGGCAGGGTGAGACGCTTCGAAGTCTTATTCTGAACGGCCGCCTTGAAAACCCGGTTACAGAGGTACTGCTTTTTCTTGCTGACAGATGTGAACACACAAAGCAGGTTATTGAACCGGCTCTTTCAGCAGGTGATTATGTGGTCTGTGAAAGATATAATGATTCAACAAGAGCATATCAGTGCTGGGGAAGAAATCTTGATCGCCGGAAACTGGAAAAACTGATAGAATGGTGCAGTCTGCCAGAGCCGGACCTTACTATATGGCTGGATTTGTCTGTTGATACTGCACAGCTTCGCAGAATGAGCCGTGGCAATGCTGACAGGATTGAAAATGAGAAGAGGCTGTTTCACGTTCGTGTAGCCCAGGGATTCAGAGAGCTTGCCGATGAATACAGCAAACGCTTTGTCCGTGTTGTTGCTGAGGGAACAAAATTGCAGACCGAACAGCAAATACTAAAGGTTTTTCAGGAGCGCGGGATGCTATGAGCGGCGCCGGGGAACTGCTTCAAAACAACATTTACTGGCAGGAACTGATTCAGTTTATAAAAAAAGGTTCAGTGCCTGGTTCCATAGGAATAGAAATAAGCACGCCATGGCAGCAGGAAACAGCATCACTTCTGGCACATTATATTCTCTGTGAATGCGGTACGTCGTGCGGGCAGTGCAAATCATGCAGTTCGTGGGTGGCAGATGAACATCCTGACCTTCTTGTTGCGGGAGAGCCTGATGTGCCTGCTTCAGTTGAAGAGTGCCGTGCTAAGGCGTCAGACCTCAGTCTTTCGCCCGTTGTAGCACCTGCAAGGCTTCTGGTGCTTTATGCTCCTGAAAAAATGAGCGCCGGGGCTGTGAACAGCCTGCTGAAGATTACTGAAGAACCGCCAGTTCACGGCCATATTCTGTACCTGATGAACAAAGCAGATATCCTTCCTACTTTGCGAAGCCGCCTTTGGATGTTATCATTTAACGTAGCTGAAAACATAGAGCCGATTTGCCCTCCGGAATCAGCTGCGGAATGGCTGCAGTGGCTGCAGAATAACGATAAAAAGGATGCGCAGGCCTGGTATACGATGACGCATGGGTATGCTGCCTGGCTCGGTAAAAAAGGGGAACTGGAACGCGCCGGTATTTTAAGGCAGCTTGCGGAAACTGCAATGGCCACGCACCTCTCTTCAGCAATGTGGTCAGACCTGTTATTCCTGTTCCTGGGAGAGGAGTATTCATTTGAAAATGTATTTGACGATTTTCGGCAAGCCTCGGTACCTGGGCTTAGTCGAAACTGAAGGTGAAGTCGATTTTGAAAAAGGAGAACAGCTTCTGATTGAAAGCTCAAGGGGTGTTGAAACGGCAATAGTGGCTGGTGAGATAACTGAAAGGCAGGAAGCCACTTACCGTGCCATTGATAACAGGCAGGATGGCCAGACAAATTCTGATTCCGGACTAAGAAACGTAACTTTTATCCGCAAAGCGAATCCTGAAGACCTGCGTCATGACAGTGATAACAGGCTTGAAGAAGATAGCGTGCTCGTAAAGGCCCGTGAGGTTCTAAGCCGTCATTCACTGGATATGAAACTTGTCGACGTTGAATATATGAATGATCGTAAGAAATTATTCCTTTACTTTACATCCGAACAGAGAGTGGATTTTCGTGCATACGTCAGGGATCTTGCGCGTGAGTTTAAAACGAGGATAGAATTGCGTCAGATTGGCGTGCGCGATGAAGCAAAAGTCGTAAAGGGACTTGGCGCATGCGGCCGTGTGTGCTGTTGCAGTTACTGGCTTCAGCGTTTTATGCCGATAGGCATAAAAATGGTAAAAGAACAGAATCTTGCCTTAAACCCTACCAAGATATCCGGACTTTGCGGCCGCCTGATGTGCTGTATGAGTTTCGAACAGGATACATATCATGAACTTTGGAAAGAACTTCCGGCTCATGGGTCTAAAATTAAAACGCCGGATGGGACGTGGGTGCTTTCGGGCGTTGATCTTGCTGCGAAAACCTGCAGTATCCGCGGACCAGTTGCAACTGTCAATATCCCTGTAAAAATGTATCAGCAATTCAGAGAAACGCTGCTTTCAGGGAAAGAATGGCATAATGAGGAGCATGGTCTTGATGAAAAAGGCTGTCCGGTTGATCAGTCAATAGAAAGCAGCAGGGATGCTTTGTGTCAGGCCTGTTCCGCATGCAGAGCTCAGAAAAGCCTTCTGAGAGATAAATTTTCTGTGACTGAGGAAGCAAAACACAGTCACAACAGTTCATCTTCCGGAAATGCAAGTCTGGGCGCTGCAGAGTTCAAAGACGCAAAGGTTTCTGCAGAGAACTTCTGTCAGCCGCAAACACAGAAAAATGCAAAAACTTCAGCAAAGAAAATAAAATTTCATAAAAGAAATGCTTCGGGCCCTCAATCTGAGCCAGCTGCTCAACAGGCGATCGAAATAAAGGCTATTGCGGCAAAAAAAGAGATCCTTCTTCTTGCATCATCAGAAGATGAACTGGAACGTGCGGAAAAGGACGCAAAAAATAATATACGGCATCGGAGAAATTCACGCCGCCGTAATCGCCGTGGTGCGGATAGAAGCACTGCAGGTCCTATAGATGCTATGTCATCGGATGAGAAAGGACAGTATTGAGGGATGTCTCTCTTTGATAGACTGAAAGAAAAACTAAACGGCGTGCGCGCGCGATGGAGCAGTGGGGTTGCCAGGCTGTTCGGCGGCAGGATTGATGAGAATTTCTGGGAAGAACTTGAAGATGTTCTCATTGCCGGCGATGTAGGAATAGATACGACGGAATCTCTCCTGAGAGAAATGAGAAGTTATTATGCAGATTCACACTGCAGTGGTGCGGAACTGCTGCAGCATTTCCGCAGCATATTGATTCAACGTCTTCAGAGTGTTCCACGCATGGGTGAGCCTCTGCTGAGCGGGAAAAATGGTTTATCTGTAATTTTGCTTGTAGGCGTCAATGGAAGCGGGAAAACTACCACGGCAGGGAAACTGGCGTGGCTTTATAAAAACGCCGGCAAAAAGGTTATTGTTGCAGCTGCTGATACCTTCAGAGCGGCTGCCATTGAACAACTGCAGGCATGGGCTGCACGTTCCGGGATTCGTGTTGTTGCGCAGAAGCAAGGGAGCGATTCAGCTGCTGTTGTGTATGATGCAGTCAGTGCCGCAAAATCTTCAAGTGCGGACGTGCTCATTGTCGATACGGCCGGCCGTCTTCAGTCAAAGCATAACCTTATGGAAGAACTTGGAAAGATTTACCGGATTGCCGTTCGCGAAGCTGGCGAAGATCATATTGAAAGCATTATAGTGCTTGATTCAGTAATAGGACAGAACGCGTTCCGCCAGGCTGAACTGTTTAATGAAGTTGCACATCTGACAGGTGTGATCCTGGCAAAATATGATAATACAGCAAAGGGCGGCATAGTCCTGTCTATAGCTGACAAGCTTGCTTTGCCGATACGCTATATCGGACTCGGTGAAAGCGCAGAGGACTTGAAGCTCTTCAATGCTGAGGAGTTTGTTAATGCTTTATTTGATGGCGTCAGGGATCAAAAATAGCGACAGAAAAAATTGGAGGCGCGCAGGGGCATGATTCCACGGTATGAAACAAAGGAAATGAAAGAAATCTGGTCTCTTGAAAATCAGTATCGAAGCTGGGAAACTGTTGAGCTTGCAGTGTGTCACGCATGGGCAAAAGACGGGGTTATTCCGGCGGATGCAATGAAAAAGATCGATGAGCGCAGCGGGTTTGATGTTGACGAAATAGCCAAAATAGAGGCAGAAGTCAAACATGATATGATTGCTTTTGATACTGACATGGCAAACCATGTCGGCCCCGAAGGGCGTTATATTCATCTGGGGCTGACCAGCAGCGACGTAGAGGATACAGCCAGTGCACTGCGGCTTCGCGAATCTCTTGATGTAATTCTGAAGGAACTGGACGTGTTTATGAAAGCTGTGAGGATGCAGGCTGAAAAATATAAATACACGCCATGTGTAGGACGCAGTCACGGTGTTCATGCAGAACCTATTACGTTCGGCCTGAAAATTCTTAACTGGTACTCCGAGCTTCTGCGCGATCGTAAACGCTTGGAATTTGCGCGTGAGGAAATTTCATATGGTAAAATTTCAGGAGCCGTCGGCACTTATGCGCATTGCCCTCCGCATATCGAAGAAGCCGTATGTGCGGAACTGGGACTGAAGGCGGATCCTGTTTCAACACAGATTATCCAGAGAGACAGACATTCAGTTGTGATTTTTGCACTTGCCAGCTTAGGCGAAGCAATGGAACGCATTGCCACTGAAATTCGTCATCTTCAGCGGACGGAGGTGCGGGAAGCACTGGAACCTTTTGGAAAAAATCAAAAAGGTTCTTCAGCTATGCCGCATAAGCGCAATCCGATTCAGTGTGAAAAAATCTGCGGTATGGCAAGAATGCTGCGCTCCTATACCGTTGTCGCTCAGGAAAACATTGCGCTCTGGCATGAGCGCGATATCAGTCATTCCTGTACGGAACGAGTAATCTGGCCTGATGCCTTTACTCTGTGCCATTACATGCTCCGCACTCTTTGCCGTGTTGTAAAAGGACTTGATGTTTCCATTGATCAGATGCAGAAGAATCTTGATATGACAGGCGGGCTGGTATACAGCCAGCGCGTTCTGCTTCAGCTGGTTGAAAAGTTCAACATGCGCCGTGAAGATGCGTATCTGGCAGTACAGCGCAATGCAATGAAAACATGGAATGGCGAGGGGCATTTTCTTGATTTGCTGTCTGAAGACGAGCTTATCAAGGGAAAAATTAATAGAAACGAGCTGGCTGAGCTTTTTACCAACGATTACTATTTCCGCTTCGTTGATGAGATCTTTTCTCGTTTTGATTAAATAAAAGTCATAATCCGGGAGGAATTTTTATGGAAAGCTTGTTCAGCAACAGCCGTCTGCCTGACAGAAACCTGGCTCTGGAGTTCTGCCGTGGAACTGAAGCCGCCGCTATGTGTGCTGGTCGTCTGATGGGACGCGGCGATAAAAATGCCGCTGACGGAGCAGCAGTAAATGCTATGCGTTTTATGCTCAACACCGTTGATATGGATGGTATTGTTGTCATTGGTGAAGGCGAAAAGGACAAAGCCCCTATGCTGTATAACGGTGAACATCTGGGGACAGGAAAAAATGCTCAGGTAGATATAGCAGTTGATCCTATTGACGGCACACGTCTGACTGCCCTTGGGATCAGTGGAGCAATCAGCGTTGTAGCAGGCGCTCCCCGCGGGAGCATGTTTAACCCGAAGACTGTGTTTTATATGAACAAGCTGGTTGTTGGACCGGAAGCGCGTGATGTCATTGATATTGAAGCGCCGGTTGCAGAAAATATTCGCCGTGTTGCCAATGCACGCAGGAAACTGCCGGAGGATATTACTGTGGTAGTTCTTGACCGGCCGCGTCATGAAAAACTGATTTCTGAAATCAGAGCAGCCGGTGCCAGAATTAAGCTGATAACTGACGGTGACATTGCGGGTGCACTCCTGACATGTAAATATGAACGTGGCGCCGATATGCTGATGGGAATCGGCGGTACTCCTGAGGCAGTGATTACTGCCTGTGCCATCAAGACAATGGGAGGCGGCATGCAGGGGAAACTGTGGGTGCGCGATGATCAGGAGCGGCAAAAGGCGCTTGATTCCGGGATGGATTTAAATAAAATTCTCACACTCGATGACCTTGTAAAAGGCGATGATGTCTTTTTTGCTGCTACTGGCGTTACCGACGGAGACTTCCTTAAGGGAGTGCGTTATGAAGGGTCCCGCATACATACGAGCTCAATGGTGATGCGTTCCAAAAGCGGCACAGTACGCTATATTGATGCGGTCCACAGTCTGGAAAAACTGAATAAGATAGCTGGCATAAAGTATTAATGATCGGAGGCCTCAGTCCAGAACGGAATTGGGCCTCATTATATATTTAGCATATGAACAGCCTGCAGGCATAACATAAGATTTTGCGTAAAAAGTTCATGTAAATGCATATGTTAATGATGATTTTTTGTTATAATACGTGTATAATGAACCTGTTTAGCAGGTGAAAGGCGAGTACAGCAGAACTTATAAGCGCAGAACACAGAAGCAATGTCTGCATAAGTATCAAGGAGCAGGTGATAGGTCGTGGACCCAAATAAGAGGGGAAGGAACCGTCTTTTTTTCTGGGGCTTGATAGGTTCAATGATAGTTGTCACAGCGGGAACGATACCTCTTGCTTTTTTTAACGCAGGAGAACTTCCGGATATTTCTGAGATAAAAAAGAATTTTTCTATCGTTCGTTTTATTCCTTCATTGAAAGCAACGGCAGCCCTGGCTCAGGGAGGAAAAACGGCAGAGAAGTTGTTTGTTGAAAATAAAAAAATGCCTTTTGTCGGGAAGGTACCTGAATTTGAAAGCGGAGATCTTGTCCTAGAGGAAGTTCTTCCGGATGAAGATCCTATGGATAACAGACTTCTTTCCGTTATTTCACCTGACGGCATGGAACATTCATTTGATCATCCGCTTGCTTCTCATGATATGGCAGATACGTTTTCGCTCTATGACGTAAGCCGGCAGAAAATCAGTGATTTCAATGTGATTGAAAAGCTAGTCGGCGAGGAAAACGAAGATGCTGCAGATGAAAGCGATGAAAAACCCTGGATTGAACATACTGTCAGCCAGGGCGAGCATATGAGCGATATCGCTGCTAAGTATTCAGTGCCGATGGCAACGATTTGCAAAGCGAATAATATCAGTAATCCCAATCGCCTGACTTTAGGACAGGTTCTTCTGATTCCGCGCAGCGAAGATGTGCTAGAAGATGTACTTGAAGAGCAAAAAGCACGAGCTGAGGAAAAAGCTGCGGCAAAACAGTTTGCTAACCCTGTTAAATACACGGAATACAGTGTAAAATCAGGAGACACGCTTTGGAAAATTGCAAGCGCCTATAAATTGAGCATTGATTCTCTTTATGGAACTAATATAATGCGGAATCCTGACAGACTGTCACCTGGAACAAAACTCCGCATTCCTAATCAGGATGGACTGTGCGTCAAGGTTGCGAAAGGTCAGAACATTGCCGCTCTGGCTAAAAAATATGAGGTCTCTGAAAAAGCAATACGTATGGCTAACCGTCTTTCAGTTCAAAAAGAACCTAAGGTCGGTGATGAGATCTTTATACCGGGTGCCAGCAAGTCAATAACAGTTTATCGCGGCGCAGCGGTTGGCGGCGGCGTTTCACGCCAGGCGCCGTCGATCGCCAATAACCCCCGTGAGGCAGCGCTGATGCATTTCTCATGGCCTGTGAACGGCAGCATTTCAAGTCCTTTTGGCTGGCGCAAACACCCGGTTAAGAAAACACGTAAATTTCATACGGGTATTGATATTCGTGCAAAACGCTACACGCCGATTCGCGCAGCCAAGGCGGGGCAGGTCATTTATGCTGGCTGGATGAGTGGTTACGGCAGAACAATAATCATTCGTCATGACAGTGTTTATACGACATTATATGCACATGCGCAGACTTTAAAAGTTCGTAAGGGAATGTATGTTAAGAAAGGTGCAATTATTGGTTCTGTCGGTTCCAGCGGGTTGGCTACCGGACCGCATACGCATTTTGAGATAAGACGGAACGACAAACCTGCAAATCCTTTACGTTATTTGCGTTAACTTATTCTGAGCCTGAGGTGAAATGGCAGCATGAAAAATACAGGATTATCATTATTGATAGTGGCTTTATTATGCAGTGCGGCATTTGCGGCAAATGAAAATGCGGATTCCACTAAACAGCTTGACCAGCTTGAACAGACCATCTACGGCAATGTGCGTACGGGTGGAATGATTTCCAGGCTTGATGATATTGAAAAAGCACTTTATGGCACTAAACTGGAGGGTAGTCTGGCGGAAAGGCAGTCTGCACATATTGATTTTCTTGAGAATGGTTCAAATGGACAGCCGTCGCTTCTCTATAAAACGAGCGTTGCTGAGTGGGGGCTTGGAATTTACAACAACGCTGATAAACCGCTTATGGAACGCATTCCTATTATAGAAAAGAAGCTGGAGGAAAGTGCGCTTGACAGCAAACCGCTTGCTATGCGTGTAGAACGTGCTTTGGGATTGATATTCACAGATCCTGTATCAGTTTCTACTGCAGAAGTTCCAGCTGGAACAGTGGTCAGAATGCAGCTTATGGAAACATTGAAGCCAGCAACCACTAAAAAGGGAGATCATGTTCTTTTCCGTATAACGCACAACGTTATGGTTGGCAACACTCTCGTTGTGCCGGTGGGAGCACCTGCTTCCGGTGTCGTTACTTCGGTTAAGAAGCCTGGCTTTTTCGGGCGCCCCTCGGAGATTAAAATTTCTGTTGATTCTATAAAAACACTTGGGAGCGCAGAACTTCCGCTGATTGAAGGAAGTGCGTCAAAGGAAGCGACAGAATTTGAGGCTACTTATGCAGCCGCTGCTGGTACAAGTCTGGTTGGAGCAATTGTCCTTGGACCAGTGGGGTTGGTAAGTGGATTTTTCATCAGAGGAAATGCAAAGGAAGTGCCTGCCGGATCCATATTGTATGCTGAAACAAAAGAACCGGTGAGTATTGCGGGCTATTCTGTTCCTGACTCACTAAAAGAACAAACTGCAGAAACACAGTACGTTGATCTAATTCAAAATAAGAAAGTATCCCTTTCAAAGTCTGATGCTGCTGCGAAATCTGCGGATGTAAAAGAAAAATCTGTAAAAACCACAGAGATCGATAATCTCTGATAAATTGCTAGATTCAGAACGGAGGACTGCTGCACGTGCAAAAAGTATTTAGAATTTTAGGTTCTGCGGCGATCATCGTTCTGTTGGCAGTTTGGTTCAATTCTCTTAAAAAAGACAGCAGGCTGACTTTTACACCGGATGCCAAAAATCTCAGTTGGGAATTCAATCAGGTAAGCACCAGACGTGAAGTAGGGAATGACGTATGGGTTGTTAGTTCAGATCAAGTGCTGCATGACTACCCTGTGGAGCAGCTGACTGGCATAAATTCAACAATAAACGGGCCTTCAGGTCTTCGTACGATCCGTGCTCCCCAGGGTAAATATGATAATGCGTCGAAAACGCTGCTGCTTGTCAGTGCAAATGGTGAATGGAACCGTGCTGATTATCCGCTTGCATGGAAGACACAGAAAGCCCTGTGGAATCAGAAGGATGACACATGGTCTTTTCCGGAAGGAATTGTCGTCAGCAGTGATATTTACTTTCTTGACTGTCAGAACGCTGTGGTAAAGGGACAAAACGATATCCACATAGTTAATGGTCTGATACGTTGGTGGAATTCATGACAAAAAATATTAAGGCACTGCTTCTGGAAACTGTTATTATCTGCGCCCTTTTTGCTCAAGAAGGGCGCAGTGCTGTAACTGAAGCTGCCAGCTCAGAAATTGCCATAAAGAATCCGATGATCGTTGAAGCTGATGAGATAAGCTACGATGAGCAGACTGCACAGGCTGTTGCTGTCGGCCATGTAGCTGTGAAATATGCTGATCTTCTTCTTTATGCTGACCGAATCATTCTGGCTTCTGATGGAAACGTCATTAAAGCCTATGCATCTGAGGGCAAACAAATCATTATTAAACAAAATGGCAGTCAAACTCTGAAAGGTCGTTACTTGGAATATCATGTGAATGAATCTGAGGGGAAACTTGAAGCTCCTGAAGCTGTCTCGCAGGTGCCATATGGGAACGTGTATGTAAAGAGCGAGAGTTTAGATATAGCTGACGTTCAGAGTGCTTATGAGAAAAAATGGCTCCATGGAAAAAATCTGAAAAAGACGTCATCTGATGATATGGCTGTTCAGTGGCATAATGTGTCCTATACGACTTGTCCGCTCGATAAACCGCACTATCAGTTAAAATCAAAAAAAGCACTTATGGTACCGAATCGTTTTATAATGCTTCACAATCCGCGTTTTTATGCTGGTTCGACTTATATACTGACGGTCCCTTTTAACATGTGGGTGCATTCGAAAAAAAAGGCCCAGGGTGTTGTTACAGTTTCGCCGAACTATGATAATGATAAAAAGGTTGGCTTGGTGGCAAAAACAGAGTTTTTCTGGAAAACAGGAAAAGTTAATTTAGAAGCTTCGTATTGGACGGAGGGTATTTTTGAGTATGGGGCTCGTGTTGACCAGAAGGTTACAGACTGGCTGTCAGTTTATGCCGTTGCAGACCGCAGCTATGACGACGACCTAAAAGACACGAAAAACCGCCCGCGGTGGGGAGCTTTAATGTCCTATGCAGGATGGAATCTGGAAGCGGGATGGGCAGAGCGGGAAAAGCGCTCCGTAGTGAGAAAGCCGGGACAGAAGGAGTATGAAACTACCTTATGGAGACGTCCGGACATCAATATTACGTCTCCCTGGGCGGGCGTTCATACCGGCATTTTGTCGCAGTATTTTCGTTTAAAGGCTAACTATGGCAGTTACCAGGAAACTGGGACTAATCTTGATGCCCATGGTGATTTTATAGAACGCTATGGCTGGGGTGCCGATTATTATACGGAATTGCCCTTCCGCCTCGGTTCCGTGATTATTTCTCCTTTCATTAAAGGAGACTATTGGAATTACGGATATAAAAATGACACACATGACCGACAGATAATTTCTATAGCAACGTATGGCATACGTGCAAATTGCGGTATTTTTGAGCTGGGATCTGCCTATACCCAAAAAAGAGTTTCCGGTCACTCTGCATTTGTAAATGGCTGGGACGCAAATTACGATACTGACACATTCTATCAGCGAGTCGGGGTTAAGGTAGGCAGAGATCTGACATTTTCCGTGCAGGGAATATGGGATATGACCGGCGACATCAATGATCTTTCATCGGTGGGCTACAGCCTTTCATATGATAATAACTGCTGTACGCGGTGGGTTTTGACATACAACGATGATGTTTCAGACCAGGACAGCAATAACTGGGTTACCTTCTCATTTGCGATCAACGCTTTTCCGGATACACAGTTCAAAGTCGGAACACACGCTCTTAACAATCCATTTGGCCGTCCAGGCGGGCTTCCTGCAAAGCGAAAAAATGCTTCTGGTACATTAATGGAGAGAGAGGGTACGGAGTTGGCTGAAGAGAACGAAATCAAGTTCCCTGTTTTTGATATCTGAAATAATAATTTGCCTGAGATCTCTCCCAGAGCGTTATCGGGGAAATTATGCTGGCTGCTGTGGTTTAACTGCGCAGGAATAATTTAATGGAAATCGAGAATGGTGAATAACCAAAGATGGCGTTGAAAGGTTGTTTTGATAACTCTTTCAGCGCCATCTTTTTTCCCTTTGTGATGTTGTATCGCCTTGTCTTGCGCAGCAAGACAAGGACCAGAAACTTTCCGATTTCCACGAACTAAAATGTTTTCAGCAGCTATGAAGTCGATAAACTGAAAACTTTAGTCGAATTTACATAGATTTGCAATAATTTAAAAGTCGGATTTTGGACACAGCTGCCTCTTAATAAGAAAACGCACACAAATGCAGCAGAGTAGGCTATAATACATGAGTTGCGTGTGAAATCAACTGCTAAGGCCGCCAGAGGATAGTATTCCTGCTATTTAACACTGATTTTGAGGACCTTAAGTTTGCGAATGCCCATTGGAACCTTTACAGATACCTCATCGCCAACTTTTTTGTTTAGAAGGGCACGCCCCACAGGGCTGACCGCTGAGATAAGCCCCTTTTCGGGGTCTGATTCTTCTGAACTGACAATAGAGTAAACAAATTCCTTGCTGTGTGTAAGGTCCATAATAGAAACAGTTGTTCCTACAGACACATGTGAATTATCAATTCTTGAAGAATCAATTATTCTGGCTCTGGATAACTGGTATTCCATAACTTGGATTTTTCCCTCAAGTTTTGCCTGGTCATCCTTTGCAGCAGCGTATTCAGCATTCTCGCTCAGATCTCCAAAGGAACGTGCTTCTTCGATACGGCGGGCTATTTTATAACGTTCCTCACTTCTAAGCTGCTTGAGTTCATTGCTGAGTTTGTCATAGCCTTCCTGTGTCATTTCTACAAAATCATCGTTGTGTTTGCGCTCTGCCACTTGAAATGAACCTCCATTAAGTAAATCTGAAAATTTATATTGAAAAATATGTCCAGCAGACAATAATTTTAGCAGAAATAAACATTCTTTGCGAGTGTTGTTACAAAAAAACTATAGATGAGGAAAAGACAAAATGAAAAATATTGAGAGAACTTTATACCGGGATTCGGCTGAACATCTTCCAGCGCGGAATAATCGTACAAATGTGCCGAGAACCGGACGGCGTACAAATGCCTCTGATTCTGGCATGCGTGCAGTAAAGAAGATTTCTGTGAGAAGGAAAAGAACAGCAGCTGTAGAAGTTAAGTCGCTGAAGTTTATTCCACTTGGCGGTTTGGGTGAAATTGGCAAAAATATGTATGCTATAGAATACGGTGACGATATTCTAGTCATCGATGCCGGTCTGAAATTTCCAGACGAGGAAATGCTGGGAATTGACTATGTAATACCTGATATCACTTATCTTGAAGAAAATAAAACAAAAGTGCGCGGAATTGTCATCACACACGGACATGAAGATCATATAGGTGCGCTGCCGTTTGTTCTTTCCAAACTTAATGTGCCTGTTTACAGCACGAAGCTCACACTTGGCATGATTGAGGCAAAACTGCTTGAGGCAATGCCTCGTTTTAAACCTCAGCTCATGGAAGTAAAGGCTGGAGAGACGATCAGCCTTGGCATTTTTAAAATTACATTTATTTCAGTGTGCCATTCAATTCCTGATGCTATCGCAGTTGCTGTGCATACGCCGCTGGGTACCGTCGTGCATACGGGGGATTTTAAATTTGATCCTACTCCTGTAGATAATCATTTTACTGATTATGCAGCATTTTCAGAACTTGGCAAAGAGGGCGTGCTGCTAATGGCATCGGACTCTACAAATGCTGAAAGAGAAGGATTTACTAAATCAGAAAAATCACTCATTGGAGCAATTGATAACCTTTTAAGAACCTACCGCAACAGACGCATCATCATTTCTGCTTTTGCCAGCAATTTAAACAGGGTGCAACTTGTACTCGATGCAGCTTCACGTTTCAACAGGAGAGTCGTGTTTGCGGGGAGAAGTATGGTAAATAATGTATCTCTCGCTATCAGACTGGGCTATATTCATGCTGATCCCGACGTAATTGTCCCCCTCGCAGAGATGGATTCATACCCTGATTCACACCTTGTGATCATGACCACAGGAAGCCAGGGAGAACCGTTTTCCGGACTTGTCCTTATGAGCAAGGGAGTACATCATCGCGTAAAACTTAATAATAAAGACGTAGTTGCGCTGTTTGCCAACCCTATTCCCGGCAATGAGAAACTTGTCAGCAATACCATTGACAGATTGTTTGAGCTGGGCTGTGAAGTTCTTTACGGAAGGGAGGCCGGGCTTCACGTGTCGGGACATGCTTCACGTGAAGAACTGAAAATGCTGCTCAGCATGGTAAGACCAAAATATTTTGTGCCCGTGCACGGCGAATACAGAATGCAGGTGCGGCATTCTCAGCTGGCAGAAGAAGTGGGAATTTTGCCGAAGAATATTTTCATCATGAAAAACGGCGATGTTCTGACTATCACGAAAAATTCTGCATCGTTGAAAACAAAAGTGCAGGCCGGTGCCGTTCTTGTTGACGGCATGGCCCTAGGTGAAAAGGAAGGTTCAATTCTTAAAGAACGTCAGGAACTTTCAGAGGATGGGGTGCTTGTTGTTTCTCTGACGCTTGATAAAAAAGGCAGAATTATCGGAGAGCCACTGTTTGAAAGCTATGGTCAGATCCACTTCCGTGATGCTGAAAGTATGCGGCAGGAGTTTTCCGAAGCTGTACGTAAAGCACTGAAACATAACGGGCTGGATAATGATGAAATGTTGAGAAAGCAGATATCGCTGCGTTGTAAAGAACTGCTGAGGCAGTATATGCACAGCGCGTCGCCCGTTCTGACTCTTATTACCCGTCTGCCCTGACGTGTTACGAATATCGAGAAAAAACTCTTCTTTCGCTTTAATCCCTTTTAGTTTTGAGAAAGATGGTGAAATAATGTCCGAGTTTTTTTCGAGCATGATCCAGGGACTGCTTCAGGGAGTGACAGAGTTCCTGCCTGTCAGCAGCTCTGCTCACTTGTCTATATATCAGCATTTGACTTCAAGTGCCGGCATAAATCTTAACTTTGATCTTGTGCTTCATGTAGCTACTATGTGTGCCACGCTGGTCTATTTTAGAAGAGATATTTTTCAGCTTGCTGCTGAGTTCTTTGCTGGATTTAAAGGACTTTCCTCTGAAAAAAAAGAGGGGTGGTATTTTGGATGGGCAGTAATATTCGGGTCAATACCTACAGCGCTGATTGGTCTGATGCTGGAGTCCGCGGTTGCTGCGGCGGGGGCATCTATGCATTTTGTCGGTGCTGCACTGCTTGTGACAAGTGTGCTTCTGCTGATATTAAATTTTGTACCACAGGGAAAACTTAAAATATGTGTTTCAATCGGGCTGATTGTCGGCGCTGCGCAGGGGATAGCGGTCTTTCCTGGCATCTCTCGTTCAGGCGTTACCCTGGCAGCGGGACTCCTGTGCGGTCTGAGTGCCGCAGAAGCATTCAGATTCTCTTTTTTAATATCCCTGCCGGCGATATTGGGCGCCGCTTTGCTGGAAATGCGACATGCAGGGGCCATCAGCCTGCTTCCATCAGGCTGGGGGGCAGGTGCTCTGACAGCTTTTTTTGCGGGACTTCTTTCACTTCACGTTCTGCATCATACTGTAATTGCAGGTAAATGGAAGTTCTTTTCTGCATACTGTGCTGTTTTAGGATTAGTTGCGCTGCTGTTTTTATAAACGGGAGGAAAAATGCGGGTCATTCTTGCTTCTTCAAGTCCCAGAAGAAAAGCAATACTCAATCATCTGGGCTGGAACTTCGAGACCATATCACCCGATATTGATGAGACGCAGCATGATGGCGAAACGCCCGCTGCTTTGGTCAGAAGATTAGCGATGTTGAAAGGACAGAGTGTTTCAAAAAAGCTCTCGGGCAAAGCATTGATTGTTGCTGCTGACACAGTGGTCAGTTTAAACGGCAGAATATATGGCAAGCCCGGGAACAACGATGATGCTTTGTCAATGCTTCGGAGCCTGTCGGGACACACGCACACAGTTTACTCAAGTGTTGCGCTTCTAATGCAGAATAAGATTCTGTGTGATTATGATAAAGCTGATGTGACGTTCCGCAACTTGGACGAAGACACGCTGAAAGCCTATATTGCTACAGGAGAGCCGCTCGGAAAGGCGGGAGCTTACGCTGTCCAGGGGCGGGGCGGTTTGCTTGTGAAAGAACTAAAGGGAGACTATACGACGATAGTCGGGCTTCCTGTGATTCTTCTGTGTAATATGCTGCTGCAGCTTGGTTTTAGTTTAAGTAATTTAATGGAGGTGTCCTGATTTGGCAAACATGAGAAAGAATACAGGCGCCTTTCTGGGGCTTCTATTTTTTGCTTTTCTGCTTGCTGTGCCTGCGCTGGTGTGGAGAGTGGCACAGGAACGTGCGATGCGCTCAACTTCAATTTTATTTGATCTTTTAGAGATTCATAATCTCACTGCTGAAGAAAAGCAGAACAAGTTCGCGCTGCTGATGCAGGCAGGTGTTTCCGGGTTTTTTGTACCTGAATACACAGGCGAGGAAATCAGCAAAGGCGTCCTCGAAAATGCAGCGATTTTCCCGCTGCAGGCATGTCCTGCGACAGTGAAGCATAAGTTCAGGTCGAAAACAGGAACTGTGCTGATGCTGGATGAATCTGATGTCCTTCAGATGCAGCTTGACTATCTCAGCAGGCGTTTTCACAGCGGGGAAAATTTTAAAGAAGGACAGAGTACATATTACCTGATCCCTTTGACATATTCACAGCTTGAAAAAACAGGAATTCTGCCTGATATTAAGTCGATGCAGTATTTGTCGATGGCAGGCGTTCCGCTGGTTTATTCTCCGGCGCCAAGTTTTTTCTGTTCCGTAGATGAAGTTACAAAAAGCATGGAGTACCTCTGCGACAAATTTACAAGCATAAAAGTGATCTGTCCATCAGGTGAAATTGCGTCAGCGTATCCATATACAAAGATACTTGGAGAGTTTGTCAAACAGCACAATCTGCTGATGGCTCAGGTAGAGTTTTCACGTCAGTACGGCTCCAGCGCTCAGGTTGCGGGGGCTTGGCCGAATGTGGCATCATTACATGCAGTTGACAGAGAAGAAGTGCTCAAGAGAAATATATCAAGACCAATTATGCTCAATCGCCTTTTCCGTGCCGCAAATGAACGTGAAGTCAGGCTTCTTATATTACGCCTTGATCCTCTGCGGTCCGTGGAAACGCCGATTCAAGATTTTTGCAATGATGTAAAAACGCTGAGAATGCGGCTTGACAGCAGCGGTATTGCACGGAGATGGCCATCGGCTGCTCCTTCAAGTCCCAGATTTATGTCGCTGCTTTCGGCAATAGCCCTTCAGCTGATTTTCTTAACCCTTCTCACACGTTATGCAGAGCGTTATCTTTCACAGGAGTTTCTCACAAGAAGAATTTATGTGCTGGCGCTGGCAGCTGCTGCTCTGATTCTTGGCATAGTTTCTTTGTTTTTGCAAATACTGCCTCGTTTAACAGGTGCATTTACTGCTGGTCTGCTTGCCACAGAAGCTGTGCTTCAGGCAATGGATTATTGGAAATCGCCTCTTCGCGGGCTGGGACAGTCTTTTCTCCTGACTGTCAGCGGAGGGCTGATCATGGCTGCATATTTTTCGACGCCGGTTTATATGTACCGCATATCATCGTTCAGCGGCGTGAAAATTAGTCTGCTGCTTCCCGTTATTCTCGTATTATTGATTGACCTTCACAAAAGAGAACACCCCGAATCGCTGAGTGAAATACTTTCAAGACCTTCTCTGTGGGGGGAACTTGCTCTTGTCGGAGTATTTCTGTTGGCAGCTGTGATTATGCTGATGCGCAGCGGTAATTATGGTTTTGTCTCCAATTCAGAGATTGTTATTCGGGACTGGTTGGAAAAAGTTCTCGGAGCACGTCCCAGAACGAAGGAATTTCTCATTGGCTATCCTGCTTTGATTGTTTGGTATTACCTTAAGCAGAATGAACTGTGGGCACACTGGCGTGAAGCGCTGAGGCTTGTTGTCACTTTTGCATATTCTTCTGGTGTAAACAGTTTCTGTCATTTTCACACACCTTTGACTTTTACAATCCTTCGTAATTTCAATGGGTTATGGATTGGCCTGCTTTTAGGTCTTTTGATACTTGCTGTGGCAATTCGCATCGGTGTTCCTCTTTACCGCAGGTTTTCAGGGTACATTATCAGATGACACGAAAATGGAAAGTGCTGCTTTGCGGTTATTATGGCATGGGGAACCTCGGCGATGAGCTTCTTGCATTTTCCGCTATCTCGCTTTTGAAAAACTGCGGTCTTAAAGAGAGCGATATTGCGATGCTTTCCGGAAACCCTGAGGAGACGTTCAAAACACATCATGTGACGTCGTTTGACCGCTGGAATGCGCTGACAGTGCTGAAAGCACTTTTATCAAGCGAAACACTCCTCATGGGAGGAGGAGGAATCTTTCAGGATACGACCAGCATTCGAAGCCCTTGGTATTACTGGGGAATAATGCGTGCTGCCAGATTATGCGGCTGCCGTGTCTGGGCTGTCGGGCAGTCTGTCGGTCCATTAAACCGCAGAGGCAGCCGTTTGGCTGCTCGCAGTGCATATCGATGCTGCAGTATTGTCAGTGTAAGGGATAAAAGTTCTGCCGATTTTCTCAAAGGAAACTGCATTCTTTCTGATGATCTTGTTCTTGCTGTTCCACGCAGGAAAACGTCTGATTTACAACCAGAGTATTTTCTGATTAATCTGCGGCGCACCAAGTCAGGATTGGAGTACAAGGCAGCGGAGGTAGCGGCCGCGCTTCGTATGCCGGCAGGTATTAAACGCGTCGGCATTGCCTTTGACCGTGATGATGAAGTTTTCATGAAAGAACTGTCTGACGACGGTATAATCAGTTTTGATGAATTTTTTACGCCGCAGATCGGGAATCTTCGCGAGATTTTTTCAAAAGCATCAGGAGCCTTCGGGATGCGCCTTCATTTCGGCGTGCTGTGCCTGCGATACGAAGTGCCATGCACTCTTGTTCCATATGCCCCCAAAGTTGCAGATTTTGCGTCACGCTGGGGAGCCGAAGTCTGGCAGTCCGGCAAAATAGAAATGCCGAAGAAATGGAAATTTTCATCTGAGCTTGATAAAGCTTATAATACCGTAAGAGAGGACTTTTCGGGCTGCTTCAAAAAGGTTTTCCCGGATTCATGAAGGTATGGTGCATCACTGATTAAAATGCACTGGAGGTGAACTCAATTGGAAATCCGGATTAGCGGATTGACGAAAATTTATCCCCCCCAAAAAATACAAGCTTTAAGCAACGTCTATCTCAACGTTGAAGAAGGGGAGTTTATCTACCTGATAGGTACAACAGGCTCTGGTAAGACAACGCTGCTGCGGACACTTACCCGTGAAATTTTGCCTACGAGCGGCCATGTCATTATAGACGGGGTTGATCTGCGGCAGATTACGAATTCAAGCCTGCCTTACTTTCGCAGGGATATCGGAGTTGTTTTTCAGGATTATAAACTGCTTCCGAATCTGACAGCATGGGAAAACGTGGCTTTTGTCCTTGAGGTCTGCGGCGTGCCGCGTGATATCGCGCAGGAAAGAACAGACGATGTTATTGACAAGGTCGGACTCTGGAATCGTAAAAACCTTTTACCTGAGCAGCTTTCTGGCGGAGAACAGCAAAGAGTGGCCATAGCACGTGCCTTTGTCAATGCGCCGCACCTTTTTTTAGCCGATGAACCGACAGGAAATCTGGATTCACATACGGCAGAGTATGTGATGAAACTTCTTCTTTCTATTCATGCTTCAGGCACCACAGTTATCGTTTCTACACATGATCAGCATTTAGTGGACACATACCGGCAGCGTGTTGTGGAACTTCATGCCGGACGAGTTGTCCGCGACGAAAAGGAAGGGAGGTACAGCCTGAGTGGGGACGAGTAGATACGTGATTCGTGATACGTGTCGGCTTTTTTCGCGTCATTTGGGACTGAGCCTGCTGACACTTGCAACAGTAGCGTCTGTTTTTTTTCTGGTCGGAGGGAGCTCGCTGCTTGCTTTGAATATCAGAAAAATTGCTATAAGCATTCAGAGTGATCTGGTTGTCCAGGTATTTGTTCCGAATGAATCGTCTGTTGCTGCGGTATTAGACCGTCTTAAAGATGATGAACGCATAGCCGAACTGAAATATATTTCTCCTCAGGAAGGACTTGAACGGCTGCGCGCTAAAATGGGTGCGCAGTCGAAAGCTGTTTCTCTGCTCGGGAAGAATCCCCTTCCGTGGAGTATTGAAGTTAAAGTGCGTTCTGCTGCTCTTGTCGCCGATGTCGTTAAACAGCTTTCACAAATGACCGAAATCGACGATATAATGTATTCAGGTGCGCTGGCAGAACGGCTTGTGGCTATTTCTGCACTGATTACGAACGCATCGATTGCTATCTGGCTGATAGCAGTTCTTGTGAGCGCTCTTGTTTTTTACAATACTGTGCGGATCAGCATATATTCAAAGCGTCAGGAGATATCTGTCATGCTTCTCGTCGGAGCAACCCGTTCTTATGTAGCTTCGCCCTTCATTCTTCATGGCATGCTGCTTGGTTTTCTGGGAGCCATTATCTCAATTATTTCGCTTCATTACGGGCAGAATTATGTGTTTAATGTGATTGATTCTGTACTGCCTTTTATGCGTCAGCACTTACAATGGCATGAAGTGCTGATTCTATATGAGAACCTGATCTGTGCTGGCGTGGCAATGGGCTGCCTTTGCAGTCTATTTGCGGTGCACAGCTATATTAAACACGCAGCCGCGCCGCTTTAGGAGCAAATTATGAAAAGGATTTACTTTTTCGCGGTAAAAATATGTACAGTGTTAACAGTATTGCTGTGTTCAGGTACGTTATTTGCGAGCTCGCTTGATGAGCAGATTGCTGCACAGAAGAAACAGCTTGCGCTTCTTAATAAGCAGGTAGAATATCATAGCCGCGAACTCGCTCAGGCGAAGGAAAAAGAAAAAGGTTATCTGCGCGAACTTTCTGTTTTTGATCACAGGGCTAAGCAGTCAGAGGAGGAAATTGCGCTTCTTGATCTGCAGATAAGCAAGAATGAGAACGAATTGAGCGAAGTCAGTGAAAGCATAAGGAACCATAATAATCAGATCAGTGAACTTCAGAGTGTTCTGTCTGAAAGATGCGTTGCCATTTATAAATACGGAGGTGCGGCTGATCTTAATATTCTTCTTGCAGCAAACGACCTGGCTGAACTCAATAATTTAACTTATCTTCTGAATCGTCTGAGCCGTGATGATGAAAAAAACATAGAACAGCTTGAGAACGAAAAAATAGCCCTTAAAAATGATGAACTCAAACTGCAGCAGATCAGGGATGAGCTCGGTCAGCGTTCTTTAAAGAGAAAACGTGATCTTGAGGTCAACAAACAGGCGAGTGCGCAGCGCAGAGAACTTCTTGCACGTATTGACAAGGAAAAACAGGTACATGAGGATGCTATGCGCGAGAGCGAAGAAGCCCAGAAAGAGATTCAAAAGAAAATAGACGAATATCTTCGCAGAAAAGCACTGGAAGCGCAGGAAGCCGCCAGAAATGGTCAAAAGAAAAAAACTCCATTGGTTCACCGTGGAAAGTTTGACTGGCCAGTGACAAAACATACAGTTACAAGCAGCTTTGGCACACGGGTTCATCCGCGCTTTAAGACAAAACGTCAGCATACGGGCATTGATATTGCTTCGCCCCATGGTGCGCCGATTATAACGGCTGGTCCCGGGGAAGTAATCTTTGCCGGATGGATGCGGGGATACGGTCAGGTGGTCATTATTGACCATGGCAGCGGCTACGCGACAGTTTATGCGCATATGAGCAAAATCCTGGTAGACGACGGTGATATGGTGAAAAAAGGCAGTGTTATTGGCAAAGTCGGTCAGACTGGCATAGCCACCGGTCCCCATCTTCATTTCGAAGTTCGGGTTAATGGTGTGGCCCGAAACCCTTTAAATTATTTATGATTCCTGACACTGAAAGCATCATGAGGTGATTACTGTTATGAAACGCTTTATAAAGCTGCGCTATCTTATCCTTGGAATTATAATTGGTGCTTCCACAGCAGCATTAATTCCGGCAGTGTATGCCAGCAGAGGAGACTTGTCACAGGTTGCACCGTTTACAACAGACTCTTTATGGCTTTTGAAACAGGCGCGCGTTATTGTTGAAGCCTATCAGGTGGATGCGGCCAGCAATGATGTGTCTGAAACTGAGATGGTACATGGTGCGATGCGCGGGATGCTTGGCGCATGGAAAGACCCCTACACACGCTTTCTTGACCCTGAACAGTTGGAAGATGAAAAAACATCGCTTGAAGGCTCTTTCGGCGGCCTGGGCATCAATATAGCAAGCCGCGATGGCAAAATTCTTGTCATCAACCCTATAGAAGGTACTCCGGCAGATAAAGCCGGGCTCAGACCTATGGATGAGATAGTACGTGTAAATGATGATATTGTCATTGGCTGGGAACTTGACAAAGTCGTCAAACTGCTGCGCGGCGATCCAGGCACGTCAGTAACAGTGAGTATACGAAGAAATAACGTGAGTAAGCTGATTGATTTTAAGATTATCCGCGATACTATAAAAATTGATACAGTACATTCGGAAATGTTAAAGGGGCAGGTGGGATATATCCGGCTGCGCCAATTTATAAAAACAAGCGCTGCAGATGTAGGCAAAGCTGTTATTGATCTTAAAAATAAAAAGGCAAAAGGGCTGATCCTTGATTTGCGCAACAACGGCGGGGGACTGCTTGATGCGGCCTGCGACATCTGTGACCTTTTCATTGACGGAGGCCTCATTGTTTCAACAAAAGGGCGTGTAGATTCAGCAAATGAGGAATACTATGCGCACGAAGGCGTTTTGACTGATCTTCCGCTTGTTGTCCTGATCAACGAAGGCAGCGCGAGCGCTTCTGAGATAGTTTCAGGTGCGCTGCGAGACAGGAATAATACTCTGCTGATCGGTGCAAAAAGTTTTGGTAAAGGTTCAGTCCAGGTGCTTTTTAATCTGTCCGATGGTTCAGGAATGTTTGTAACAACGGCACGGTATTTTACCCCCAATGGCGTTCGGATCGACCATGTCGGATTATCACCCGATATCTACGTAAAATCTGTCTGGGATGACGCTGCTGTGAATGACACTGAAAGTGCAAGTCCCGATGTAAGCATCAAATCTGCAGATATCAGTCCAGACAAGGAAAAAGGCAGATCCAGTGCGGTTAAAAGAGATGCGCTCACGTGGGATCAGCAGCTTATAAAGGCCCATGAGACAATTTTGCGCCTTGCAGCAGGAGAAAAGCCTGAAAACTTAAAAGATCCTGTGACAGTCATTTCTTCAGATGTTGCTGTCAGTTCTGAAGATCGTACTGAAGCAGATCAGAATGTAGAAGAAAGTGAAAAACAGCCAGTGCAGCCGCATGATAGTCCGGAACTTCCAGGAAGCCTTTCCAGGGATGTAAAGTAAAAACTGATGAAACTGCCTCGTGCAATTTTAATTCTCACATTATGCTTTGTCCTGGTTTGCATTGTGACAGCAAAAAGACGCAGCAGCACTGCAGTTTCAGAAGTTTCAACTGCTGCCAGGAGTGAAGCTGATGTGCGAGCAGTCCGCGAATCAGCCAAAATTTCTGCAGACATAGAAGAAATATTGAAGGAAGTCTGTGCTAATGTGACGAAAGCTTCTCAGCATGTAAGACAGAAGCAGGAACAGGCTGGACAAAAAACACAGGATGATGCGGTTAAGCCGTTGTTTGCCCTTGTAATCGATGATATGGGGTTTAATTACAAGACGGCAGAGAGAATCAGCAGTTTAGGGCTGACTGCTACCTGGGCGGTTATCCCAGGGACAGCTTACAGCAGTGAAATTGCCGCGCTTGCTGAAAAGACCGGTAATCCTTTCATACTTCACATTCCGATGCAAGCAGTTGCTGATTCGCCTGGAAGCGGATATGCAGTAGGTACGGATACAGATGAAGAAACAATCCGGTCTTATCTTTCTGAACTGAAAAAAAAGTACCCGCAGGCAATTGGAGTGAATAATCACAGGGGGTCGAAGGCGACCTCAGACCGCCAGACAATGCAGCGTTTTATGAAACTGCTTGCGGCTACAGGCTGGAACTTTCTTGACAGCAGGACTATCGGCAAAACAATTGCGTATAAAGTTGCGAAGGAGTATCATATTCCTGTTGTTCAGAACGGTGCCTTTATTGACGGCTCACCGGAACTTGAAACAATGAAAGTTCAATTTTCAAAGGCAGTGAAACACGCGCAGAAATACGGTTCTGTTGTTGCGATCTGTCACGCGCGCGAAAAAACACTTGCGTTTCTGCATTATCTGACGCAGATCCAGAATAACTCCGTCGCTTTTGTGACACTTGATCAGCTCTGGAAAAAGCAGTACGTACAATGTCAGAAGGAGGACAAATAATGAAAGGCAAGATTATAGCCCTTATTGGAGCACAGTGGGGAGACGAGGGAAAAGGGCGTGTTGTTGATTCTCTTGGCTCTAAAATAGATATATTTGCCCGTTATCAGGGAGGCGCAAATGCAGGACATACGGTCTATGTTGACGGCGAGAAGTATGTTTTCCGTCTTCTTCCATCAGGCATGCTGTATCCTGGAAAGACTTGCGTCATAGGCAATGGCGTGGTGCTTGACCCTGAACAGCTTCTCAAGGAAATCAGCGATCTGCGTTCGCGCGGCAAGGACAGAGCCTGCCTGCTTATCAGCGGTTCTGCGCATGTGGTTATGCCTTACCACAAACTTTTTGATCAGCTGCAGGAAGAATCCCGCGACGGAGAGCACAAAATTGGCACGACCGGCAGGGGAATCGGTCCCTGTTATGTTGATAAATACGCACGTATTGGAATCCGCGTTGAAGATTTGCTTGATGAGAATGTCCTGCGTGAAAAACTGAATGTAGCTCTTGCTGAAAAGAATCGGATCCTTACAGGAGTATATGGCAAAGAACCGCTCGCTTTTGATCAGATTTATGATCAGGCGCTGCAGTGGGGGAAAAGTCTCTCTCCTTATGTGGCAGACGTTTCACTTGAATTATATAATGCTCTTGAAAATGGCCAGAATGTGCTGAGCGAAGGGGCGCAGGGTACACTTCTGGATGTTGATCACGGGACGTATCCGATGGTCACCAGTTCCAACCCGGTTTCATCCGGATGCTGCACTGGCCTGGGGATAGGGATGAAATATGTTGACCGTGTTATTGGCGTTTCAAAGGCATATTTGACGCGTGTGGGTTCAGGTCCATTCCCGACAGAAGATTTCGGTTCTGATGGAGAAGAAATACGGCGCCGCGGAGGTGAGTTCGGCGCAGTTACAGGACGTCCTCGCCGCTGCGGCTGGCTGGATCTTGTGGCACTCCGGTACGCTGTGCGTGTAAACGGACTTACATGCCTTGCGCTGACAAAGCTGGACATCCTCACTGGTTTTAAGGAAATCAAGGTTTGTAATTCATATAAGATGGGCGATAAAATTCTGAATGACTTTCCATCGGCAATTTCCACTCTTTCCAAAGTAGAGCCTGTTTATTACACATTGCCGGGATGGTCGGAAGACATTTCCAGCGCCCGTAAGTTTGAAGACCTTCCTGAAAATGCCCAGAAGTACATTCAGCATATTGAAAACATCACCGGTGTGCCCGTGGTCTTGATCGGAGTTGGCTGTGAACGTGAACAGCTTGTGCTCCGCGGTCTTTAAATCGGCGTTTTACGGGGCTCTCTGATTCCTGGAGAGCCTCCGTTTTTGTCTAAGATTATGTATAACCGGAAATTAAAGACTCCCTCAATGTCTTCCGGTATTTTGAGGAGGCACGAACTTTGAACAAGTTAAAAGCGAAAGTAAGAGAGTCTCTGCATTCTGTAGCCCCGATTTCCATTCTTGTGATTATTTTATGCGCAGCAATTGTGCCGATGCCGGCAGATATACTTACGAGCTTCCTTCTCGGGGCAGTTCTCCTGATTTTGGGGATGGGGCTGTTTTCGCTCGGTGCCGACATGGCCATGATGCCCATTGGCGAGGGTGTTGGACGTCATATTTCCCTTGTACATAAATTGTCGTTTTCTGTTCCGATCTGCTTTTTGCTCGGTCTTATCACAACACTTGCTGAACCTGATCTTCAGGTGCTATCACGGCAGATCAGCGGAATACCGGCTTATGTCCTAGTTATTACAATTGCGGTCGGTGTAGGCATCTTTCTTGTTATTGCAATGCTCAGGCCGCTTTTTAAAATAAACCTGGCCCATATACTGCTTCTATGTTATGGCCTTGCCTTTCTTCTTGCTTTTTTTACTCCCAGGGGTTTTATACCGCTGGCATTCGATTCAGGAGGAGTGACAACTGGTCCGATTACAGTACCGTTTATAATTTCACTTGGTGTAGGACTTGCTTCTCTCAGACATGACAGTTCGGCTCAGGAAGACAGTTTTGGGCTTGTCTCACTGTGCAGTGTGGGGCCGATTATTATGGTCCTTGCACTTGGGCTTATTTTTCATCCCCAGGCATCTGCTGCCCCGCAGGCTGTATCACCTGCAGCAGAAGCAACTTCAATAGAGATTGCCAGACAGTACCTGAGTTCGCTTCCATCCTATTCTGCTGAGGTCATGATGGCTCTGCTGCCCATAATTGCGTTTTTTTGCGTATTCCAATTCTCATTTTTTCAGTTCCGTAAAAGTATGCTGATGAGAATTGCTGTCGGGGTCGTTTATACTTTCCTTGGTGTTGTGCTTTTTTTGACGGGTGTTAATGTTGGATTCATGCCAGCAGGGCATTTTATCGGCAAAACCATGGCAATGTCTTCGTATAAATGGCTGCTAATTCCTGTCGGATTAGTAATAGGGTATTATGTAGTAGATGCTGAGCCTGCAGTTCACGTTCTGAACAAACAGGTAGAGGAAATTACAGGCGGTACTATTTCACAGAAAGCAATGCATGTCAGCCTTGCCTGCGGCGTAGGGTGTGCGGTTGCTCTTGCGTTGGTAAGGGCGCTTACAGGACTGTCTATTTTCTGGATTATTATTCCCGGTTATGTTCTGGCTTTGCTTCTGACGTTTTTTGTGCCTTCAGTCTTTACGGGAATTGCGTTTGACTCCGGAGGGGTCGCAAGCGGACCGATGACGACTGCTTTCCTGCTTCCTCTTGCAATGGGGGCCTGTGAAGGAGTCGGCGGCTCTGTTTTGAATGATGCATTTGGCATGGTTGCAAACGTAGCTATGACGCCGTTAATCTCAATTCAGATCTTAGGATTGCTTTACAAATGGAAACTTCATGTAAAAGCAAAGTACCCGGCAACGGAAAAGAAGTTTGATAACTTTGCGATCTATGAATATAAACAAGAGGATTTGATCTCAAATGACGAATGAACTGCCAGTTATGGAGCTGCTTATTACTATCGTAGATCGTACTAAAGCAGCGCAAGTGCTTGGTTTCTTCAGCGGCAAATCGGTGACACTGAGTCTTTCCACGTGGGGACGAGGAACTGCAAGCTCAGAAATAATGGATATACTGGGAATCAGTGAAAAAGCAAAAGTAGTAGTATTCAGCCTTGCCCCTAAAAAATGGGTTCCGGCACTTCTGACAGAAATAGCCGATGCCATGCAGCTCCGGAATGCAGGTCGCGGAATTATATTTACGGTTCCTCTCGATGCTGTAAATAAAGGCGTCATGTATAAGTATCAGCCTGCCGTGGAGGAAAAAATGAATGAGGAGCGTGTCATGTACAAAACTAATGAAAAGCCCTACGAATTAATTATCACTGCGACAGAAACCGGACTTGCCGACGCAGTTATGGAAACTGCGAGAAACGCGGGTGCAAAGGGCGGTACTGTTTGGAAAGCGCGAACTCCCGGTGATGAAAATACCGAAAGTTTTTTTGGGTTAAAACTTTACGAAGAGATGGAAATTCTTGCTATTGCAGCAGAAAGCAGCCAGAAACTGAATATTATGGAGGCCATTGGAAAGTTTCTGAACGAAAAATCCCCCGATAAGAGCTTTGTGTTTTCAATTCCAGTTACAGATATTGTTGGCGTAGGTGTGGATCCCCAGAGATCAGCCGATAAATAAGCATTTTTGATAAAACATCTGTTTACCGTAAAATTGAAAAACTCAAAAAGCATGGGAGGCTGTCTCAGAGACTGACAGATTACCGGCATGAATGTTCTAATATATTGATTGTTATAATAATGACTGCGCGCAATAAAGCGTGCTCTGTGGTTTAATGAAAGACAGAAAATCAGATTTATACGGCTTTTAAACTGTTGCCTAGATTTATGAGTCTTTAATGAGAGAAAGAAATACAAGTTCTTCAATAAGCTTTATAACCCAGAAATTTCAGATTACGTAAAGAAGAAGATTTTTAGAAAGGCTTTAATTACAGAGCATATTGCGGAATTGTAATAGATAATTTTGTCAAACAAATGAATAATAGTCGGTTCACTCTCGATGAATAGAATTGCAGAAACTATTTAAATGGGACGGTGACGATTATTACGACAAATAGCAAAAAGAACAACGAATATCAGTCTCTGTTTAAATGTATAAGTGTTGTTACACTTTTTCTGGTTATAGCTGTGTTTATAGAATATATGAGCTTTGCTGCAACATCAACTTTCATATATGCGTATGCGATTGTAAATATAGCGATGGGTGTAATGATAATTGCAGTTAATGCGTATAAGACGTTTAACAGAAAGCCGATTTACATTATTACCACAATTATAAATCTCCTGTACCTGCTAAATCTTAGTTTGTTTTTAAATTAAATTTTATTCTGCCTTATGCGATGATCGGAGCACGGTGTTTATTGTTTGGAAAAGTGCCCTCAGCCTTTTGTAATTTCAAAGGTTGAGGGCAAATTTTTTTAAAAAGTCCGTATTTCTTTTACCAGTTTGATATCTTTTTCAGCCAGCGGGCAGCAGAGCAACGCCGAAAGCATGTATGGAATGAACAGGAAAAAGTTTTGTCCGGCTGACAATCACCGCGGGACACCTGCCTGTTCCTGTTCTAACGTTTATCAGAGCAGTCATGTGATTAAAAAATGGATTTAATTACACAGGAAGAAGCTGCAGAAATACTGGTAAAACGAAATGTGCCAATGATGTTATAGAACTGCGAAAAGTGTAGTTCTGAGAGCGTACGCAGTTTATACCATATGAGTACAGAAACGCATCGAAAAATCAAGTCAGACACCCCTGCGCTGAACTGAATGCCGTCACATAATAAGCCCCGGCAGAAATCAAGTCCGCCAGAGTCCGATTGGCTATTTTGCCGATAAATAAAAAACTCGCTTCTGCGAATGCAGAGCGAGTTAGTATTTTTATGGTGGGTGGTACTGGGTTCGAACCAGTGACCTCTTCCGTGTGAGGGAAGCGCTCTTCCGCTGAGCTAATCACCCGTTTTGGCACATCGATGGCAATTATAAATGTTTTATGCTGTTTATGCAAGCCCCAAATTAATCTTGTTGTTTTTCTGCGATAATGCATCTGCGTAAATGGTCTGTGAAACTAACGTCGTGTGATATACGCATATGGGCACGGTGAATGAGAAATAACACAAGAACATACGATGCGCAAAGTGCTGTGCTGGCTGTGAGAAAAAATGTGTAACATTCACTGTGCTGACAGTGCTGATGGGAAACGTGATTGTGTGAATGAAAATCGCAGAGGCTTTGCCGGGAAAACCATGGCTGAAATGGCAGAGCAGATGCAGAAACAGGTCAACGATCAACTGAACGCAGACAATCCCATATTGCAAAGTCTGCCAGGAACGTTCGTGACACTTTGGAGCAGCAGCTGCGTGACGCAGGAAGAGATCAGGGCGAAGCGGCAGCAGAAGCCTGTATAGCGGCGAAGGCTCTTCTTGCACGTGCAGAAAGAAAATCCAGTCATAAAGAAACGACTGGAAAAGTTATCTATGATCCAGGGTTTATGCCTGAGAATCCGTTTAAAACAGAAGGCAGAAAGCAGAAAAAACAGAAATGGGGTTAAATAGGCTCCACTCTCGTAGTGAGGAGAATGCTGAAGTCGATTGGCGGTAGCGTTTTTGATCAGGCAGTGCGGGATGGATTGGATATGGACGAAAGAATCCCCATTGTCGATCTTTCCGGAATGGTAGACAAAGCGGGGATGTCAAGAATTTTGTGTTTTTAGATTAACCAATCGGGGGATGTCAAGAATTTTGTGTTTTTAGATTAACCAATCGTATTTAGCAATCAGTTTGCTCATACGTTCGTCAATCAATAATTGGTTCATAACAGCCTGCCAGTTAAAGACCTTTCCTTTGCCCTTC
>Ga0256404_1001394_pt1 | contig 58724 bp, 50 predicted proteins | sample RumenRJG_01DNA_FD_185990 | JGI IMG/M metagenome (GOLD analysis project Ga0256404, IMG submission 185990) | Bovine rumen microbial communities from Lethbridge, Alberta, Canada - RJG_01 | ecosystem: Host-associated > Mammals > Digestive system > Stomach > Rumen | place: Canada: Alberta | collected... | reverse complement strand
CTGTATTTGTCTCAAATCTGTTTAGGATGAAGAGACTGATACTTTATACTCTTTTTTATCTGTTCTCAAAATGGAAGAAAAATAACAATTGGGAACTACAAATATCTGTTTAATCAGCAGACACTATTTAGGGATTATGATTCTTATAAGAAGTTAGGGTTGGGGGTTGTTGTTTTGAAGAACGGAGAATTGGTTTCAGGTGCTTCATCTTACAGTAGATACAGAGAAGGAATTGATATAGAAATAGACACAAGAGAGGACTACAGAAGAAAAGGGCTGGCATATGCATGCGGTGCAAAGTTAATTTTGGAATGTTTGAAAAAGGGATTATATCCAAGCTGGGATGCACAAAATAAATGGTCAGTAAAATTAGCTGAAAAACTGGGATATCATTTTAGTCATGAATATACTGCATATGAAATTCTAGGTTTCTAAATATTGTAGAAGATTGTATCAAATAAAAGTATCCTAATAAACTTAGTAAATATAAGGCTTGGTTAGGATATTTGCCATTAATAAACGAATGAAAGTCATCTGTGGCTGGTAGAAATGGCTGTAACGATGTGTAAAAAAGGATTTTGAAAGAGTATGTTTCAGTAGGATATTTTTTAAAGAATAATTTTTTTGGATAGAGAGGCAGCAGAATAAACAAAAGGAAAAGAATGTTGTTTATAATCTGTAATATAACAAGGAGAAGGTAAGGATGAAAAAATTGTACGATAAAAAACCTATATGGTTTGGAATTGGAGTGGGCTATTTTATTTCAATAGTATTTGTTTTATTGGAAAGGCTTTTATTAGACCTTTCATATACAGATAAATGGGTATATATTGATGGTGGAATTCGTTTATTATTTGGAATTGTCGGTTTAATTGTTTTAAAAACAATCTATGCAGATAAGTTTGGAGAGCTATTTAAGAAGAAAGTGAGCAGGAATGTTTTACTTTATCTTCTTCCCATTGGTATATATTTTGTGTTGGAATTTTTATTTTTTGCTTGTGCGAAACAGATACAAACATCCTTATGGATTGATTTTTTTGTTATGTGGATTACGCAGGTGACAACTGGACTTTGGGAAGAAGCAACTTCCAGAGGAATTGTAATGAGTGGTATGTTGTTGAAATGGAAGGATACAGTTAGAGGTCGTATTTTAACGGTATTAATTTCTGGATTATTATTTGGTTCGTTACATGCATTGGGTGTTATATATGGAAACAACATTTTAGATTGCTTGTGGAGCGGTTTGTATACATTTTGTTGGGGAATGTTTGTTGCAGCAATTTATATGGTTTCGGATAACTTATTACTTGTTATGGGGATTCACACAATATGGGATATCGTTGTAAAAGTACCCGTTTACTTTATAAGCGAATATAACAAGAGTGCTATGTTGACAGGTATATATGTGGAACAAGATATTATTCAATTAGGTATTATGCCGATTGTTGCAATACTGATTTGTATTTTTATTAAGAAAGAAAACAAGTGTTGGGGCGGTATAGAAAAGGCGGAGCTGGTTTAATGACAAAAGTATATTTTGTGCGTCATGCACAGCCGAAACATGATTGGAAAGATGATAGAACGAGACCATTGACGGAAGAAGGAAAGAAGGATTCTGCAATTGTATTGGAATTTCTGAAGGACAAGAAAATTGACACTTTTTATTGTAGTCCATATAAGCGAAGTTTGGATACCATTGTAGATACAGCAGCCTTTTTCGACAAAGAAATTATAACAGATGAGAGACTTAGGGAGCGTGAAAAAGGACTAGATGGAAATAATCATGGGATGTTCCAGAAACGCTGGGATGACCATGATTATCATGAGGAGGGAGGAGAGTCCCTTGCGATGGTTCAAAAACATAACATGGAAGCGTTGAATGAAATTTTATCAGAAAATATTGATAAGGAGATTGTTGTTGGGACACATGGTACTGCTCTTAGTACTATATTGAACTTTTATGATAGTGATTTCGCCTGTGAAGATTTTTTAAGAATTATAGATTGGATGCCATATATAATTGAATTGGATTTTGAGGACAATGAGTTGGTTGCTAAGCAGGAACATTGTTATATAGAGAAAGAATTCAAGGTTAATTAGCGTGCAGATAAGAAGTAATACTGTCTTATCAATGAAAGGATTGTGGATATGCAATACGCAAGAAAGTTGAGAAAAGGTGACAAAGTAGCTATTGTCAGCTTGTCCAGTGGAATGTTAGGGGAAGCATTTTGCAGTCATAATATAGAAATAGGAGTAAAGAGATTAAAAGAATATGGATTAGAACCAGTATTTATGCCTAATGCATTGAAAGGTATTGCATATGTAAAGGAGCATCCGGAAGCCAGAGCGAAAGACTTAAAGGATGCTTTTTTCGATAATTCTATTGCAGGAATTATTTGTGCAATAGGTGGGGATGATACATACAGGTTGTTGCCCTATTTGATGGAAGATGCAGAGTTCATTCGGGCGGTAGAGGAGCATCCTAAATTATTTACTGGCTTTTCAGATACTACAATTAATCATTTGATGTTTTATAAACTGGGACTGTCCACCTATTATGGTCCTACATTTATCTGTGATTTGGGAGAAATTTCGGATGAGATGTTACCCTATAGTAAAAGAGCATTTGAAAGTTATTTAGAAGGAGAGGATTATAAGGAGATTGTAGCTAGTGAAATTTGGTATGAAGAAAGGAAAGATTTTTCAGCAAAAGCAATTGGAACAGATCGAATAGCACATAAGGAGAAACGGGGTTTTGAACTTTTACAGGGAAGTGAAAGTTTTCAAGGTCGATTATTAGGCGGATGCTTAGAAAGTTTATATGATATATTGACAACGACTAGATATCAGGATGAAAAGGCGGTTTGTGAAAAGTATGGGCTATTTCCAAGTATAGAAGAATGGAAAAATAAAATTTTATTTATAGAAACCTGCGAAGAAAAGCCTGTGCCAGAACTTTTTGAAAAGGAAGTTTCACTACTGAAAGAGAAAGGTATATTTGATGTTGTAAATGGAGTTTTGGTTGGAAAACCCCAAGATGAGGCATACTATCAGGAATACGCAGAAATCCTTGTAAAAGTGATAGATAATAGGAAACTTTCCATTGTTTATAATATGAATTTCGGACATGCCACGCCAAGATGTGCATTGCAGTATGGTGTTATGGCAAAGGTGGATATGAAACAGAAGAAGATTAGTCTCATTCCTCCAACCGCTTGATGAAAGAAAGCGGTGTCATATGATATTTTTTCTTAAATGCCCGATGAAAATAAGAGAGGTTGTGGAAACCTACAGACATAGAGACTTCCAGTATGGAAGTATTTCCACGTTCAAACTGTTCTACGGACTTTTCCAGACGGAGATTGTTGATATACTGCACGCAAGTCATGTTCATATGTTTTTTGAAAAAACGCATAAAGTGATATTCACTGAAATAGCACAGTTTTGCCAACTCAGAAACAGAAATTGGTTCTGCATAATGAAGCTCAATATAATCCAAAACACCTTTCAATTTGTCTGACGAAGTTTTTGAAACAGAGGAAATATGTTTGCTACTATATTGAAGCAGCAGAAAAATAACTTGCAGAAGCAAAGATTTTAATGCCAGTTCATATCCGACTACTTTTTCACGATACAAAGTGGTAATCTGCTGAAAACATTTGTGCACAGAGGCGTAAGCAGGATGTTCCGATGTAATCAGGTAAGGCATGGAAATTTCCTGATTCATCATGGGCGTCAAATAACGGGTCGAACATACATCAGTGGCATTTCCGCCAAGAAAATTCATATGAAAAACATAAGTTTCTGAAAAAAATTCCTCGCAATTGCCAAGGGTAATGGCATGTAGAAGTAACGGTGGAATAAATAATAAATCTCCCTCTTTTGCCTCATATTCCACCAGATCAATTTGATAGACACAAGAGCCTTTTGTAATCAGGGTAAGTTCGGCTTCATCGTGCCAGTGGGTCGTAATCACAGGGTAATCGTCCGCCAGTCTTGTAATATATTTTTGAATGGGAAAAAAGACCTCGCCGTGTTTGGCGTTTTCTTTTTGTTCTGGTGTAAGTGATTGCCCTTCTTTCATAAATGATTCCTCCTGTGCAGATAGCAGTATTGTGTCATAGAATGAAAAAATACTGCAAGATTTTACGTGGAAAATATCTTATAATAGCAGTATAATACATCAAAAGCAATATCGCAACAAGAAGCAGGAATAAATAAATGGTATAGAAAAATCGTAATGTTATCGTTCACAGATTTGTGAATTATAACAAGTCATAAGGAGGAAAAGGATTATGGGACAGAATAGAAAGAATGATAAATGGTGGAAGAATGCAGTGGTATATCAGATTTATCCAAGAAGTTTTCAGGATAGCAATGGAGATGGAATTGGTGATTTAAGGGGAATTATTGACAGAATGGCATACCTTGGGGAACTTGGCATCGATGCAATCTGGTTATCTCCTGTATGCAAATCACCTCAGGATGATAATGGATACGACATTTCAGATTATCAGGATATTGAGCCGATGTTTGGATGTGTAGATGACATGGAAGCATTGATTGCAGAGGCTAAAAAATATAATATTCGCATTATTATGGATTTGGTTTTAAACCATACATCAAACAAGCATCGATGGTTTGAGGAAGCAAAGAAAAGCAAAGAAAATCCGTATCATGATTTTTATGTATGGAGAGATGGAGAAGAGGGCGTATTACCAAATGATTGTAAGGCCGTTTTTGGCGGAAGTGCATGGGAATGGGTGCCAGAATTGCAGCAATATTATTTTCATCAATTTTTGCCGGAACAGCCTGATTTGAATTGGGAGAATCCACAGGTAAGAAAAGAGATCTATGATATGATTTTGTGGTGGATGGATAAAGGCGTTGGTGGGTTCCGTTTGGATGTTATCGATCAGATCGCAAAAGAGCCGGACCTTAAAATTACACAAAATGGTCCAAGACTGCATGAATACATTCGTGAAATGAGCAAAGAAACCTTCCAAAAGGGAGATTTGATTACAGTGGGAGAAGCTTGGGGAGCAACACCGAAATTAGCCAAATTTTACAGCAATCCAGATGGAAGTGAGTTTTCCATGGTATTTCAGTTTGAGCATATCGGACTGGACCAGCAGGAAGGAAAAGAAAAATGGGATTTAGCGCCATTGCCATTTTTAAAATTGAAACAAATCTTGACACGCTGGCAGACAGAACTGCATAATTGCGGCTGGAACAGTTTGTTTTGGAATAATCACGATTTGCCACGTATTGTCTCCAGATGGGGAAATGACAAAGAGTACAGAGTAGAGTCTGCAAAAATGCTGGCAATTTTGTTACATGGAATGCAAGGAACTCCTTATATTTATCAGGGAGAAGAATTGGGAATGACAAATGTGCAGTATGAAATAGAGGATTATCGAGATGTGGAAATCCTTAATATGTATCAGGAGCGACGGAAGAAAGGATATGCAAAAGAGGATATTATGCGTTCTATTTATGCAAAGGGACGTGACAATGCGAGAACGCCAATGCAATGGGATGATACAGAACATGCTGGATTTACGGATGGTATACCATGGATGAAAGTAAACAGCAACTATAAGGAAATCAATGCAAAAAGTCAGGTGAAAGACCCAGATTCCATTTTTAGTTGTTACAAGAAACTAATCCAGTTGCGAAAACAGTATCCAGTATTCGTAGATGGTAACTTTACATTGCTGTTGGAAAACGATGAAAATATTTTTGCTTATCAGAGAAAAAATGCAAATCAGACAATGGTGATTATTTGTAACTTCTTTGATAAAACCGTAAACATGCCATTAGAAGAAATGTGCAAGGATATGGAACTCTTACTTGGAAACTATAAAGAAAGCAAGGATGCATCTATTCTTCGTCCGTATGAAGCACGTATTTATATAAAATAAAAAGAGAAAAAACAATTTGAGTATATTGCAGAATGAGGCAATTAGGCATCGGAAATAGGATTTTTCGGTGCCTTTTTCTATGTAGAAAATTTGTAAGAAAAAAAATATTTTGTCAGATGCGTAAAGATGTGAAAAAAGGTGGTTGTAAAACGTGTGCAACCCAAATCTGGCACGCAAAACGGAGTAAGTCCTTTATGAGTGTGGAAACTGGGAAAATGTTTATTTGGTTTAGTCTATATTCTGCTAAAATGTTATAAAAGTGTTGTTTTATAGGAGACAATCTGTTGACAAAGAATGATTTTGAAAGGTATAATAACATTGTTTTTTTGTGCAGATAAATGACTGGTGTATAATGAATTATTTAAGTGATTAGAAGGGCTTGACAAAATACCAGACGTGTAAAACAAAGAAAAAGTAGATGGATAAACAAAAGATTCTTGCAAAGTAAAGAGGTACTGTATGTATTGTAAAAATTGTGGGGCAAAGTTGGGGAGTGGAAATAAATTTTGCACCGAATGCGGAACAAAAGTTGAATTGGATGAAACGGTAGAAATACAGCAAAATCCAGAATTGTCTCAAGAGCAGGAAAGTCATTCAGAAGAAATGAAACTTCCAGAGTTAGATTTAAAAGGTGTTTTTGATGATGAGATTCCAATGGAAAATGCCAGTGAGACAGAATGGAGAGAAATGCCAGAACAGTCCGTGGTGGAAGAAAACGTGGAAAAGAGTTCGATGGAGAACGAGCATGTAGAAGAAAACATGCAGGAAAAAAATCTTGACCCGGAAATACCATTGAAACAAAAAAGAGGAAAAAATAGAAAATTTATTGGAATTACGATAGCTGTGGCAATCATATTCTTTTTACTCAGTACAGGACTTACAGCTTATTTGACAGTAAGGCATACGGAATTAGAGAATATACAATTAAAGGCGGAGATTCAAGAGGAATTAAATACCTATCTGGAGTTTTGTGATAAGGCAGTAGATTACAAAAATAAATTTGCCAAATTGTATTTAGATGATACAAAAAGGAAAAAAGTAAAAGAAAAAATGAATCAGGCAAAAGAGCAGATTGTGAATCGTGCAGAGGAAACACAATTAAAAGATTGGCTAACAGAAATGGATACTTTTGCAAAGGATACAGAAGAGGAAAATAAAAAATATGTAAATACATTAGCAAACAAATTGGCAAAGTATGATACACTTATGATGACAAATGAAGAAGAGAAAAAATACAATGCACAGGTTTCTAAGTTTAAAAAGACGGTTCAAAATGGTGATTATTCGTTGGCAGTGCAATGTGCGAATCAGAGTTGTAAGTACGGAGATAAGGTCACAGAGGAAAAAACAGGTTGGAATGTTTCTATTGTGCAACAGGATCTATCCTCTTATCCAAATATTCGTTTATATTTAGAAGTTACAGATGAAAAGGGAGATGTAGTAGAAAATTTAGATAAAAATTATTTTGTTTTATCAGAAAAACAGGGGGCGGATCAGGAATATTTAAAGCAAAAGATTACAAAGGCTACACAGTTAAATCAAGAAGAAAGTTTGAATATATCCATGGTGGCAGATGTCAGTGGAAGTATGGATTATAATATGCCACGTGTTCAAGAGGTGATGGAAAATTTTCTGGAAAATGTACAGTTTGAGGTAGGAGATAAAATTGAGCTTTCCAGTTTTTGTGATGATTATCAGATTCAGGAGTATTTTACTTCTGAACGGGAAAGTTTAGTCGATAGCGTAAATTCTTTAGAAGCCTATGGAGGAACAAAGTTATATGACTCGTTGATTGAGGCCGCACAGCGTGTTTATTTGCAGGAAGGTGCCCGCTGCGTGATCGCATTTACAGATGGTATGGATAATTGTAGTGCATCCACTGAGGATGATGTAATTGCTTATGCTAACCAGTATAATGTTCCAATTTTTATCATTGGAATTGGAGTAGAGGATTATGATACCTATACGGATACATTGCAAAGAATTGCAGAAGAAACCGGTGGTTTTTATCGGGATGTAGAAGATGTTTCAGAGTCTTTAGAGGAAGTGTATGATTCTATTTATCGTCAGCAAAAAGAAGTGTATTGTGTAGGATTTAAGACAGACGAGGAAATTAGTCAGGCGGGAACCAGCAAGGTACACTTGTATATAAAAGGGGAAGAAAATGGTGGTATGACAGATTATAGCTATACCGCAAAGGATGACTATTTTAATGTACAACTTGGCAAACTATCAAATTCATATAGTCGTTCTGTAGAAACAAAGGATTTCTCTTACATTGAAGATGCCAATGTTTTAGCACCAGGAGGGCAAATAGAGAAGGAATCTAAAGAGTACATTAAAAAGGATGATTTGGAACTTTCACAAATTTTACATTATGAAATAACAAATCTTTCATTTACGGATAAAAATACCTGTATTATGACGAGTAGAGAAGATTATGATATTGCACAGACGAAAGACTATAATACAGAAATTAAAAAACAACATAAAAACAAATCAAAAACAGATGCAGTACAAATTTATGATTTACTTATGGAGCAGGGATATAGTAAAGATGAGTTAGAAGGCAGCAAGATTGAAGTGAAAAAAACGCGTGTTTTAAAGGGAACCTATAGGTTAGTTCGCACCAAAGATGGTGCCTGGAAATTTAAGGATTATGCGAAGAATTATGTTGTCGAATCATCAGATGTGTATTTTGCTTGTGTAGAAGGCGATGAAGCAAATTGGAATTAAGAAAAAATAAGAGAAAGAACAGAGAAAGGATTTTAGTGATGAATAAAAAGCAAATCTTGATTTTGGTTGCGACGGTTGTAGTTGCCATATTGCTAGGAAGTGGAGTTGGTTTCCTTTATGCGAACAAAACAACGCCTAAATTAGACAAAGCTACATTGGAACAGGAAATGAAACAGAAACTAACACAGGAAGCTGAGGAGTTGTCGAAATAGTGTGGAAAAGCATCTGGAGAAGAAAATCTTTTAAAATTGGAATAGGAATATTGGGTATCGTTGTGTTGCTCGGTGTTATAAATTTTATACCTACTTTTCAATTAAAGACTAGGGACATGTCTGTTTTAAGAGGAAAGTGGATTGATGTATATTATGAAACAGAGAAAGAAGCAGCGGAAGATGTCTTTCAATATGCGGATGCAGAAACAGAGTCACTTGCGCGAAAGCTTGGATTTGATACAAAAGAAAAAATAAATGTTTATATTTATGATTCCCAGAAGACCATGCAAAGAAAAAAATATGGTTTGATTGGTCCGTTGCTTCGATTAGATTGGTACATAGGTGATAATATTGGAACGAATGTTATTTTGACCTCACCAGCAAATCCGGGTAAGGTACACGATTATAAGAATAATAAATATGCAGTATTGCATGAAATTGTGCATGCATATATTAGCGTTACAAATCCTAACATACACTTGTGGTTGACAGAGGGGTGTGCATTATATCTAACGAATGGAGAACCATTTTACAAAAAGTATCTGGATTGTATGCCAATACCATCCTATAAGGAAACGTGTACACGAAATCCAATTCGATTTTCAAATTGTGGCGGATATACTTTTTCACAAACCTATATAGAATATCTTGAAAAAACATATGGCTGGAAAAAGGTTCTACAATTGATAAAAACAGAAAATTATTCAGATGTATTTGGAAAGGATAGAAAAGAAATATATAGGGAATGGGTAAAATTTGTGGAAAACTATTATCAGTAGGAATGATAGAAAACAACAATTGGTGTGTTATGACAATTAGAATGTATAAAGGCAGGTAATTAATAAGGTTATCTGTCTTTTTGTATGTCAATGATATTCGCAATCCGCATTGCTATTTGCTCATATAAAAGCTGCACTGCGTGCCTTACGAGGTACGGGGCTTGAACCCTGCACCTCCATAAGAGTACCCCATTGCAGAAATATTTTTTTGGCTGGATTAATACTAAAGTAATAGTTACAGAACGGAAAGTATAGTGTTTTGTAAAAAAATAAGATATAATAGTTTTATAGTGTATGTATGAGGAGGGAGAACGATATGGGAGAAAAGTATGAGTTGTTGAGAAGGGGGTTAGCTACCGCATTTATTGATAGTAATACCGCATCTAATCTTGCATATAAACCACAATTTGTATCAAATAATTATAAAGAAGGAAAAAAAGTGCTTTCTGCCATTGAAGAGGAATTATTAGATTGTGATTCGTTTGTGATTAGTGTTGCTTTTATCACAAGAGGGGGAATAACACCGTTACTTCAAACATTTAAAGAATTAGAGAATAAAGGAATACCAGGAAGAATATTAACGACGGACTATTTGAATTTTAGTGAACCAGAAGCACTTAACTGTCTTGACGGATTAAGTAATATAACTTTGAAAATGTATCGAACTAAACAAGTACAAGAAGGTTTTCATACGAAAGGATACATTTTTAAAAAGGGCGAATTTTATCGGATTATTGTGGGAAGTTCGAATGTAACACAAACCGCACTTACAACAAATAAAGAGTGGAATACAAAAATAGTTTCAACGAAACAGGGAGAATATACACAGGATATATTAGATGAGTTTGAAAAACTATGGGATTCTCCCCACGCTATGGAATACGAGAGATTTATAGAAGAGTATACAGAGGAATATTTAAAGAATAAGATTATTCAAAAACAAAGAAAAGTTGCAAGAGAGAAAGAAGTTGTTTCGTTAGAAGAATTCACATTACAACCCAATTCTATGCAAGTGCAATTTATTGCAAATTTGCAGAAATTGTATGAAGAAAAAGAAGAAAAGGCGTTGCTTATTTCTGCAACAGGTACAGGAAAAACATATGCATCTGCGTTTGCTATGCGAGAATTAGGATTTAAAAGGGTGTTATTTTTAGTACATAGAAATCAAATTGCGAAACAAGCGTTAAAGTCATATCGTAAGGTGTTTGGTGGAAAAATAAGAATGGGAATGTTTATTGGAAAGCATCAGGATTATGATGCAGATTTTATTTTTGCAACAGTGCAGACCTTGAGTAAAGAAGAAAATCTTAAAAAGTTACCTAGAAATTATTTTGACTGTTGTATATACGATGAGGCACATCATACGGCAGCAGACAGTTATAAGCGTGTAATGGATTATTTTACACCAGAATTTACTCTTGGTATGACTGCGACACCGGATAAAAGGGATGATTATATAGATGGGAGAAATATTTACGAAATATTCAATCACCAGATTGCATATGAAATAAGATTGCAGCAGGCAATGGAGGAAGATTTGTTATGCCCGTTTCATTATTTTGGAGTGACAGATATTGAAAGAATTAAAGATACAGGAAAATCAAGAGAGGAACAACTAGAAAATTTTCGTTTTCTTACATCAGATGAGCGTGTGAAACATGTCATGGAACAGGCAAAGTACTATGGTTATTGTGGGAATCGTGTGAAAGGGTTGATTTTTTGTAGTAGGGTGGAAGAAGCACAGGAATTATCAAAGAAGTTTAATAAAAATGGATGGAGAACACTTGTATTAACTGGTAGTGACTCGGAAGAAGAAAGAGCGAAGGCGATAGAACGTTTGATAATGGAGGAGAAAGATTCTGGGGATTACGAATCGGATGTGGATGTGACAGAAGGACCACTGGATTACATTTTATCAGTTGATATTTTTTCAGAAGGTGTGGATGTACCACAAATCAATCAGGTTATTATGCTTCGCCCAACTCAGTCGCCAATTGTATTTGTGCAGCAGTTAGGAAGGGGCCTACGCAAAGCAGATGAAAAGGAATATGTTGTTATACTTGATTTTATTGGAAATTATAAAAATAATTTTATGATTCCTATTGCACTTTCGGGAGATCGTACATATAACAAAGATAATATTCGCCGTTATGTTATGGAAGGTGGAAGAGTATTACCAGGAGCTAGTACCATTCATTTTGACAAAGTTTCTAGAAAAAGAATTTTTTCAGCAATTGATAATGCAAATTTTAGTGATTTAAAATTGATTAAGGAAAATTATACGAATTTAAAAAATAAATTGGGACATATTCCTGCATTACAAGATTTCGATAAATATGGGGAAATGGATGTACTTCGTATTTTTGATAATAAAAGTCTAGGTTCTTATTATAGATTTTTGGTAAAGTATGAAGATGAATATACGATTCGTTTATCAGAAGAGGAAGAAAAAGTAATTGAATTTGTTTCAAAAAAATTGGCAAGCGGAAAGCGAGTACAGGAATTATTATTACTTCGGAGAATGTTAAAATATAAAGATACATTGAAAAATACAGATGTATTAGAAGATTGGAGTTGTGATTTAAGGGATCGGTATGGAATAATTGTCAATGAACAACAAGTTTTAAATGTAGTGAGTGTTATGACGAATAATTTCCAATCTGGAGTAAGCAAAAAAACATATGATAATTGTGTTTTTGTGGAGAAGATGGAAAACTATTTTAAGGAAGAAAGATTTCGTTCATACGATGAAAAGTTGAGAGGAGGGGAAAAATATACCATTTCGTCGAATTTTCATAGCATGCTGGAGAATACAGTATTTTATCAAATATTATCTGAACTTGTGGAATTTGGTATCAACAGATATGAAACGCAGTACAGAAAGCATTATGAAGATACAGATTTTGTTTTATACCAGAAGTATACTTATGAGGATGCATGCCGCTTATTAAATTGGGAGAGTAATGAAGTGCCGTTAAATATCGGTGGATATAAGTATGATAAAAAGACAAAAACATTTCCTGTATTTATAAATTATAATAAAAATGAGGAAATAAGTGATACTACAAAATATGAAGATCATTTTATAAATAGCAGTAGTTTAATTGCGATTTCTAAAAATGGAAGAAGTTTGCAATCAGAGGATGTACAAAATTTTATTCATGCAAAAGAACGTGGTATTGATGTACAGTTATTTGTGCGGAAGAATAAAGATGATAAGATTTCAAAAGAGTTTTATTATTTAGGAAGAATGGAAGCAACAGGGCGAACAGAAGAAATTATTATGAATAATACAGATAAGACTGCTGTTAAAATTGAATGGAAGCTGGATGTACCAGTAAGAGAAGATATTTATGAGTATATTGTGAGGGAGTAAAATAGAAAAGAACCGCATGTGCAATATATATAATTTTACAATTTTCAGTAGAAACAAAATAAATTGCAAAAGAAAAAAGAAAGATTAGGAGCATACAAAATGAATTGGTTTATAAAACTTATAGTTACATTTTTTGCCGGAATGGGTGCAGGGCTTGGAACTGGATTTGCCGGAATGAGTGCAGCGGCGGTAATCAGTCCGATGCTTATTACATTTTTGCATATGGATCCGTTTATGGCGGTATGATGATGCTGTTGATTTTAACCTCTGTTTTGGAATATGATTTGAAAACAGCCATTGGGACCAGTGTGTTTGTTATGGCTTTTACCGCTTTTACAGGTGCAGTATCTCATTTTGCTATCGCTGGAAAACCGGATTGGTTTGTATGGGGACTTTGCGTGATATTTACCTTATTATGGGCAAGAATAGCAGCTAAATTTGCCAATAAGGCTTCTGCTGAAATGTTGAATAGGGCAACGGGAGTTGTGTTGGTTATTTTGGGAGTTGCAATTTTTATTTTTTCGAAACTTTCATAGAAAAAGTCCCTTTTGAATACCTGTTTATGAGTAATCAGAAGGGACTTTCTGTGTTGTACTTTCTTTATAATAATTCAGCAATATCAAGGATGAGACGTTCTGTTTTTTCCCATCCAAGACATGGATCTGTAATGGATTTTCCATAACAGCCTTCTCCAATTTTCTGATTGCCGTCTTTTAGATAACTTTCGATCATAAATCCCTTTACAAAGGAACGAATATCTTTGGATAAATGACAGCTATGCAATACTTCTTTACAGATTCGGATTTGAGCTAAGTAGTTTTTGTTCGAATTTGCATGATTGGTATCTACGATAACACCTTGATTTTCTAAATCTCTCTTCTGGTATGCTTCATACAAATGTTCCAAATCTTCATAATGATAATTCGAGTAGCACTTTCCGTCCTCTTTCACATATCCTCTTAAAATAGCATGTGCAAAAGGATTCCCTGGTGTTTCTACCTCGTATCCACGGTAGGAGATGGTATGTGGAATTTGTGCTGCTAAAATAGAGTTTAACATAACTTCCAAATCTCCACTGGTAGGATTTTTCATTCCAACTGGAATGCCAACACCACTTGCAGTTAGTCTGTGTTGCTGATTTTCTACGGAACGAGCACCTACCGCTACATAGGATAGTACATCGGATAGGTAGCTATGATTTTCAGGGTAAAGCATTTCGTCCGCACAAGTAAGCTCAGTCTCTTGTACAGCACGGATATGTAATTCACGAAGGGAAAGTAATCCTTTCAACATATCCGGATCTTCTTCTGGGTCCGGTTGCAATGCAATTCCTTTATAGCCTTCACCAGTTGTTCTTGGTTTATTTGTGTAGATTCGAGGAACTAAAATTAATTTCTCTTCTACTATTTCTTGTACTTTTTTTAATCTACTGATATATTCTAATACAGCATCTTCACGGTCTGCAGAGCAAGGACCGATAATTAACATCATTTTATCGGATTTTCCGCTTAAAATATCTGCAATAATTTGATCTCGTTGCTCCTTTACTGCTTTCATTCGTTCTGTCATTGGAAATTTTTCCTTTAACTCATTTGGAGAATATAATTTTCTTTTTATATTCATTTGCATATCCATGCTATTCAATCCTTTCAAGTATATTCATTGTCCGCTGCTATTCACGGCCATTTTTTAAAAATTTGTTGATACTTCATTATACAGACTGCGGATATACTTGTCAAACCAATTAAAAGTAAGAAAGTAGAAAATACGGTAACGGTGTATGGTTTAGTTTGGGATATAAATAAAATGTCAGAATAAACAAATTGACGAAAAAGATTCTTTTTGGATGGGTGATTACAAAATATTTGATATTAAGCGTTTAAATGTGATACAATAGACAAGTCTGTTTAATGGCAGATAAATATATAAATATGTACTCTCGGAATCTCCCTTGCACCCACTTTTGCGACTGTTTTTCCGCCAGCTATACACAAATTTAATCAACGTACGCTCCACGTACGCCTCATAAATTTGTGCATATCTGACAAAAAAACATTTTGCAAAATCAGGCACAAAGAGACTCCGAGAGTACATAAATAACTAAAGGAGGATATCATGTCAATTTCTATTTCGTCAATTGCAATATTTGTTACAATTATTTTGTATTTGATTATGATGCTATTGATCGGTTTCAAATTCTCGAAAACCAATAATACGGTAGATGATTTTTACCTAGGCGGTAGAAAATTAGGACCATTTGTTACAGCCATGAGTGCAGAAGCTAGTGATATGAGTAGCTGGTTGCTTATGGGATTACCTGGTGTGGCGTATTTAAGCGGTATTTGTGATGCTTTTTGGACAGCTATGGGACTAGCCATAGGAACATGGGTGAACTGGCTTATTGTTTCAAAGCGAATTCGAAGATATAGTCATAAGATTGGAGCCATTACCATTCCTGATTTCTTTTCCAAACGATACAAGGATCAGCAAAATATTTTAACTTGTGTATCTGCGTTAGTAATCATTATTTTCTTTATTCCATATACTGCAAGTGGATTTGCTGCTTGTGGTAAGTTATTCCATAGTTTATTTGGCATAGATTATCATGTAGCAATGATTATCTGTGCAGTTATTATTGTCGCATATACTGCATTGGGAGGATTTCTTGCGGCTTCTACTACAGACTTGATTCAAAGTATTGTTATGACCATTGCATTAGTTGTAGTGTTGGGTTATGGTACGAGTCAGGCTGGTGGTGTAGATGCTGTTATGGACAATGCCAAAAGTCTTGCAGGATACTTATCTCTGACTTCTACACATGATGTAGTTGGTAATGTTGCAAAACCATATGGAATTATTACAATCATTTCTACCCTTGCATGGGGACTTGGATATTTTGGAATGCCTCACATTTTACTTCGCTTTATGGCAACAGAAGATGAGGAAAAACTTACACTTTCCCGTCGAATTGCAACTGTATGGGTTGTGATTTCTATGGCAATTTCAATTATCATTGGTATGGTTGGACTAGGTATGTCCAAAGCAGGAGTGATTGATACACTTGCTGGTTCAGAAAGTGAAACAATTATTGTAAGAATTTCACATGTATTAAGTTCACATGGAGTATTTGCAGCAGCGATTGCTGGTGTAATTTTAGCAGGTATTCTTGCGGCAACTATGTCAACTTCAGATAGTCAGTTATTGGCTGCGTCATCTAGTGTATCACAGAATATTTTGACTGATTTTTTCCATAAAAAAATGAGTCAGAAACAATCGGTTATTGTTGCCAGAGCAACTGTTATAGTAATCAGTCTTATTTCTATTTTCCTGGCATGGGATCAGAATAGTAGTGTATTTCAGATTGTAAGTTTTGCTTGGGCTGGATTTGGAGCTGCTTTTGGGCCAACGATGCTTTTAGCACTGTTTTGGAAGCGTAGCAATCGAAATGGTGCACTTGCAGGAATGATTGCAGGTGGAGCGATGGTATTTATTTGGAAATATCTGCTTCGTCCAATTGGCGGTTATTTTGACATTTATGAATTGTTACCAGCATTTATCCTAGCATTACTTGTGAATGTTTTGGTTAGCTTGTTAACCAAAGAACCTTCTAAAGAAGTAATAGAGGAATTTGAGAACATATAAACAGTTTCCATTTTTTAGATTTTTAAGAGGTAGGCAGTAAAAGCGTGTCTGATAAGGGAAAGTTTTGCACATAAATAAGTATAAAGAGAGCGAATCGGCAAAGAAAAATGTCGGTTCGCTTTTTGTATTTGTAACAGTTCAGTTGGATAGAATAAATTGACGTTTCTTTGGTAAAATGTTATAATCCATAATTAGAAAACTAATAATTAGAATTCTAATAGAAAGGAGCTTTTGATGAAAGAAACGTTACATTATTTATTGATGGCAGATCATACAATGTTACAAAAAGCATTGATTGGGTCCATCAAGGATACCGGACTTACACCGGGACAGCCTAAAGTATTGGATTACTTGTTGAACCATGACGGAACTGTTCAAAAAGATATTGCGGCTGCCTGTCATATTGAACCGGCATCTTTGACTTCTATATTAAATGGTATGGAAAGCAAACAATTGATAGAGCGAAAGTTACAGAACGGAAATCGACGTTCGTCGTATGTTTTTTTAACCCCAAAAGGTTTGGAGTTAGCCAAGCGATTGGGAAAGGAATTTGTTAAAATTGAAGAAAAAGCATTGGATGGTTTTACAGAAACAGAAGGAGAATTGTTATGTGAATTGCTATCGAAGATGTGCAAAAATATGAAAATACATAGTTCTAAGGAGGATGAAAAATGAAAAATTTGAAAGTAAGAGTGCCTATGTATTTTATAGGCCTTTTTATTATGACAATAGGAATCGCTATTTCTGTAAAATCTAATCTAGGCGTTTCTCCTGTTAGTTCCATACCATATACAATGCAGGTTGTATGGGAAATTGAGATGGGAAAAGCAACAATTTTGTTTCATTGCTTTTTGGTTGTGTTGCAAATCCTTTTATTGCGAAAGAATTTTAAGATGATTAATTTAATGCAAATTGGAGTAGGTGTCATCTTTGGATATTTTACAACCTTTTGTAATTGGGGGGCTTCCTTTTTACCGACCCCATCTAATCTTGTTGTGCGCCTTTTGATGGTGTTGGTTAGTACTGTATTGGTTGCATTTGGTATTTTTTTGTATATGCCACCTAATATCATGCCACTTGCAGGAAAGGGAGCAATGCAAGCAGTATCTGATGTAACAGGAATTGAATTTCCAAAAGTTAAGATTGGGTTTGATATAACAATGGTTTGCATTTCACTTATTTCTTGTCTGACTTTTATTAGAAATATGGGAAGCGTTGGAATAGGAACAATCTTGGCAGCACTTTTAGTAGGAACTGTCTTGGGAGTTATATCCAAACGTTTTGGTGCAGCGAGGGATAGATTGTTATATCCAGAACAGTTTGAAGGGAATACAATGGAGAATACTGCACCGGTTGCAGAGCATTATGTGATAACCATTTCGAGAGAATATGGTAGTGGTGGTAGAGAAATCGGACGAATGTTGGCAGAACATCTTGGAATAAAATATTATGATTTAGATGTGATACATCAGGTTGCTATGGAAAGTGGTGTATCAGAAAAACTGGTAGAGGAAATGGAACAGACGGTAAAAAATCCAACGGTGCATTCTTTCTATTACTGGTGTACACAATCAACAAAAGAGGAAGAACTTCCAATCGTAGAAAGAATCTTTCATGCACAAACAAAAATTATAAAAAAGATTGCCAAAAAGGAATCTTGCGTAATTGTTGGTCGTTTGGCAAATTATATTTTGCGTGAAGAGCCTAATTGCTTTAATATTTTTGTGGGAGCTGAGATGGACGCAAAGATAAAGAGAGTTGTTGAACGAGATGGAATAGAGGAAAAAAAGGCAAAGACAAAAATAGAAAAGGTGGAGAAAGAGCGAGCAAATCATTGTATGTATTTTACACATAAACACTGGAGGGACTTAAGAAACTATGACGTATATGTTAAGTCGAATTTCTTAGGTACAGAAAAAACGGCAGAGTTCATTCTTCAAATGTTTAAGGAAAAGTATAATTTTTAGAAAAGTCACCTGTTTTATAGTAAGGAAGACGGAAAGTTATCAGAAAATGAAAAAGATAACTTTTCGTCTTTTGTTTTTTAACACTAGCAAGCAAGTCCCTTCTGATTTTGCAGCGTTCTGCGCAGGTTTTGCACAGATTTTTCTGAATGTAGAGAAGAAAGGCTGTGAATAGTAACGGTGGCAGAGCGGATTGCGAATATCTGCTTGAAAAACGAATTTTAAATTATTTGTATGATTGTAGCGTTTGTAGGAAAGACTAATGTAGGACCTGCTTGCGAGGTCTGTTATAAAGTTCAGATTTGTGCGGTATATGGTTCCCATCTGAATTTTTTTACTCTTTAGGAAAATGTGTCCTATAGAGCAAAAACGCTCTGCGAAGATGTGGGTTTGTCCACTTTGTTTTATCCTCGTAGAGAGTATAAATGTACTCTCGGAATCTCCCTTGCACCCACTTTTGCGACTGTTTTTCCGCCAGCTATACACAAATTTAATCAACGTACGCTCCACGTACGCCTCATAAATTTGTGCATATCTGACAAAAAACCATTTTGCAAAATCAGGCACAAAGAGACTCCGAGAGTACATTATAATAGATTGGAGGTACTTATGAAAGAAAAGATATTTGGTATTTTACAGCGTGTGGGAAGAAGTTTCATGCTTCCTATTGCGATATTACCAGTGGCAGGATTGTTGCTTGGAATTGGTAGTTCCTTTACCAATGAAACGACCATTGCGACTTATGGATTGCAGAAAATTTTAGGAGAAGGAACGTTACTGTATGCTTTATTGATGATTATGAATCGGGTAGGAAGTGCAGTTTTTGATAATCTGCCTTTGATTTTTGCGGTGGGTGTAGCGATTGGTATGGCAAAAAAGGAAAAAGAAGTGTCTGCCCTTTCCGCAGTGGTTGCCTATCTGGTTATGAATACGGCAATCAATGCCATGTTGCAGGTAAATGGAGAAATTTTGTCAGATGGCAGTATTTCTAATGAGGTGTTAGAGGGGACGATTGCATCGGCCTGTGGAATACAAACCTTACAGACTGGCGTATTTGGGGGGATTATTGTAGGACTTGGTGTGGCGGCACTGCATAACCGCTTTTATAAAATAGAACTACCAAATGCACTGTCCTTTTTTGGTGGAACCAGATTTGTTCCCATCATTTCTACAATCGTGTATATGGCTGTAGGTGTTCTTATGTATTTTGTATGGCCAGTGGTTCAAAATGGTATTTATGCATTGGGCAGTCTGGTAACAGGAAGTGGTTATATCGGAACCTTGATTTTCGGCTTGATTAAGAGGGCGTTGATACCGTTTGGACTGCATCATGTATTTTATATGCCATTTTGGCAGACCGCGGTGGGTGGCACCATGGAGATTGCAGGAAGAACCATTCAGGGAGGACAAAATATTTTCTTTGCACAGTTGGCAGATTCTTCTCATATTGCACATTTTAGTGCGGATGCTACCAGATATTTTTCAGGAGAGTTTATTTTTATGATTTTTGGTCTGCCTGGAGCAGCATTAGCAATGTATCGTTGTGCAAAACCAGAAAAGAAAAAGGCAGCAGGAGGATTGTTACTATCCGCAGCACTAGCCTGTATGATGACAGGAATTACAGAGCCGTTGGAGTTTTCCTTTCTTTTTGTAGCACCAGCGTTGTTTGCGGTGCAGGTTGTACTGGCAGGTAGTGCGTATATGATTGCACATATGCTTAATATAGCAGTAGGGCTTACTTTTTCTGGTGGTTTAATTGACTTATTTCTTTTTGGTATTTTACAGGGAAATGAAAAGACAAGCTGGTTGTTGTTAATTCCAGTGGGGATTGTATACTTCTTTTTATATTATGGGGTATTTACATTTCTAATCAGAAAATTTGACTTTAAAACGCCAGGTAGAGAAGAGGATACCGAGGAAACCAGATTATATGGAAAAGCAGATGTAAATGCAAAGAGAGAAGCATTAGCGGAGACAGAAACAGAAGATGCACTTAGTGAAAGAATTGCTGCAGGTCTGGGTGGTAAGAAAAATATCAGTGATGTAGATTGTTGTGCAACCAGACTTCGTTGTACTGTTATAGATTCGGGATTAGTAAGGGAAGATTTGCTTAAATCTACAGGAGCCTCAGGCGTTGTGAAAAAAGGAAACGGGATACAGATTATTTATGGACCGAAGGTTACTGTAATTAAGTCGAATTTGGAAGATTATTTAGAACACGCATCAGAAGAAAACGTAGTAGAAGTTCCGCTAGAGAAATCTGTACAGAAAGAGGAAAAAATAGCAGAAAAGGAGACAGATTTTTTACAAATAGAAAGTACACCACAGTCCTCGGTTTTAATTTATAGTCCCGTAACAGGAGTGGCTGGAAAATTGGAGACAGTGCCAGATGAAGCCTTTGCCGGAAAAATGATGGGGGATGGGGCAGCCGTAACGCCAGAAGAATCAGTAATCTATGCACCAGCGGATGGAGTAGTCAGTTTTGTATTTGACACGAAACATGCCATTGGATTTTTGACAGATACAGGAATTAGTGTACTGCTACACATTGGAATTGATACGGTTAAGTTAAATGGAGAAGGATTTGAAGTTTTGGTGGAAGGGGGACAAAATGTGAAAAAAGGAGATCCTATGTTAAAACTGGATTTGGATTATATTAAGAGTCATGCACCATCTATCGTATCGCCTATTCTTTGTACAGAATTAGAAGGAAATCAGAAAATTCGATTACTGAAGGAGGGGAAAATAAAGGCAGGAGAACCATTATTTGCAGTGGATACCTATGAGTAAAGTGCCAAACAAACTGTGAAGATTGTATTTTTTACAATGATTTTAGCTAATTTATATATTCTGGTACTTTATGAATGTTCCCGGCTGAACGGTTACGAAAATAGCCTCTATATAAAGATAAGAAAGTTGTATAAAAAGTTAAAAATTGGTATACTTTTTAGATAGAAAACAAAAAGAGGAGAAGTATAGTATGAAAATAACAAAAAGAGAAGCAAAGCGTTATGAGAGGATACTAGGAGAGAAAAAGGTGTATGATATGACACCGGAAGAATTAGAGCGTCCTATTACGAAACAAATGGGAGAATTGTGTAGGCATCGCTTGGAAAAAAGATGGTATCGAAGGTTAGTATTTTTAAATTTTGCACTGATTATTGCAGTTATCGCCTGTCTTGTTATTCATTTTGGAGAATATATTGATTTGGGAAAACAATACGCAAAACAGGTTGTAAAAGAAATGGATGAGGAAACAGGAAAGAGAACGAAAGAAGAGAAAAAGGAAACGCAAAAGGAAGAAAAATTAACACAAGATGATATACCCGTTGCAGTACAGGCATTTGCATTTGGAATTTTGTTGTTGGTAATAGGATATTTGGGATTGTATTATTACAATGCATACTATCGTTCTATGTCATTGCGTATTACAGAAAATAATTTTCCAGAGGTATATGCAACAATAGAAGAATATGCAAAACGATTAGGGATTGCTGTACCAAAGGCTTATGTCATGCAAAGTAGTGGAATATTAAACGCATTTTCAACATTTCTTTTTAAACGGCAGTGGATTTGTATTCATGCAGAACTTTTTGAGGTGGCATATCGAGAACATCATGATAGGGATGCATTAAATTTTGTTATTGCACATGAAATGGCACACATTTATTATGGACATGCAACCCTTCCTTATAATTTACCAATTTGGTTTTCCGATAAGATTCCGGTTATTGGTGCCATTGCATCCAGAACCAGAGAATATAGTTGTGATCGACTGGCACAAAGATTAACTGGTGTAAGTGGAATTGAATCCATGTTGATGCTTGTAGTAGATCGTCATTTGTATAAGTTGGTAGATCAGGAAGATTATATTAATGAAATGCGTTCACAGAAGGGATTTTTTATTTGGTATGTGAATCTTTTGGCAGATCATCCAGTTATGTGTAAGCGTGTGGATGCGCTTGCGCAAGGACGTGGAAGTGGAGCATTATATTAAAAAACAGAGGGTGTAGTTGCGACTGCACCCTCTGTGTTATTGTTCGGGAAAGCGGACATCTAGAATCCGGTTAGATTCCATCTAAAGTCACTAGCTTTTCTTTTGTCATATGATTAAAAATGGCAATGACACGACCAACGCTAAGCATAGAGAGCAGCGTTCCTAAACCAACACCAAGGATTGCATTGCCAAATAGCAAGCCGATTGCCAGAGAGCAGATGACGCAGCCAAGGTCAAAACAGTTTTTGCATAGACCGAGTTCTTTCTTTGAGCGTATGGAAATGCTATTTACAATGCCATCACCAGGATTTGGTATTAGCATTATATCCACGGTCATGGCGGCACCTATGCCTGTGAGCAGGATACCCAGTGCCGCGTCTAATTGCATAAGGTATGGATACAAAAAATAGTTTGACTATCCCTCTTTTCTATGCTAAAGTTAATGGGTAAACCGTTGAAAAAGAGTAAGTATTTTATTTGTCTGGCTGATAGAGAGTCGCAGATGGTGGAAGTGCGATAGCGAAGGAATAAAAGAATGGACTTTTGAGGGCGAACTGAATGATAGGAAACTATTTAGTAGGTGAGACGGAGTGACACTTCGTTAAAAATGGAGCGTATATGTTTGTATACGATGTTAAAAGAAAGGTATCATTAATTTGGGTGGCACCGCAGGAGAGATAGTATGGCTCTTGTCCCAAGTCTGGGACAGGAGCTTTTTTCCTTTATAGAAAGGTGCTTCCTATAAAGGAATCCCTTTATGGGGGAGAAAGTGAAAGGAGACTTCTCCACTTTGTTTGATATAATTTTAAATTTTTTATGAGAAAGAAAGGAGTATACAAAAATGAAAGAGAAAAAAATCCCTTACAAAATTTATTTAGAGGAAGACGAGATGCCAAAGCAGTGGTACAATGTTCGCGCAGATATGAAGAAGAAGCCGGCACCATTGTTAAATCCAGAAACATTAGAACCTATGACCTTAAAGGAATTATCAAATGTATTTTGCGAAGAGTTAGCAAAGCAGGAATTGGATGATACAACACCATATATTGATATTCCAGAAGAAATCAGAGAATTTTATAAGATGTATCGTCCAGCACCATTGGTTAGAGCCTATTGTTTAGAGAAAAAGTTGGGAACCCCTGCTAAAATTTATTACAAATTCGAAGGTAACAATACCAGTGGAAGTCACAAGTTAAACTCTGCAATTGCACAGGCGTATTATGCAAAGAAGCAGGGACTAAAGGGTGTTACTACAGAGACTGGAGCGGGACAGTGGGGAACTGCACTATCTATGGCATGTTCTTACTTTGATTTGGATTGTAATGTTTACATGGTAAAATGTTCTTATGAGCAAAAACCATTCAGAAGAGAGGTTATGCGTACCTATGGTGCTAAAGTTACACCATCTCCTTCCGAAACTACAAATGTAGGTCGAAAGATTTTGAAAGAGCATCCTGGTACCTCTGGAAGCCTTGGATGTGCCATTTCAGAAGCAGTGGAGGTTGCTGTTTCAACAGAAGGATATAGATATGTATTGGGAAGTGTATTATCACAGGTATTATTGCATCAGACAGTAATTGGTTTGGAGACAAAGATTGCATTGGATAAGTATGGAATTACGCCAGACATTATTATTGGATGTGCAGGAGGCGGTTCAAACATTGGAGGTTTGATTTCTCCATTTGCAGGTGAAATGTTAAGGGGGGAAAAAGATTACCAGATTATTGCGGTAGAACCTGCTTCTTGTCCAAGTTTGACAAGAGGTGTCTATGCATACGACTTCTGTGATACTGGTATGGTTTGCCCATTATCCAAAATGTATACGTTAGGATGCGATTTCATTCCTTCTGCAAATCATGCAGGTGGACTTCGTTATCATGGTATGAGTTCTATCGTATCAGAACTATACGACCAGGGATTGATAGAGGCAAGAAGTGTAGAGCAGACAGAGGTGTTTGCAGCGGCAGAAGAATTTGCAAGAGTGGAAGGTATTCTTCCTGCACCAGAAAGTTCACATGCAATTAAAGTGGCATTGGATGAGGCAAAGAAATGTATTGAGACAGGAGAAGAAAAAACAATCGTATTTGGTTTAACAGGAACTGGATATTTTGATATGTTTGCATATGAGAAATTCCATGATGGTAAGATGGAAGATTATATTCCATCGGATGAGGAATTAGCAAAATATAGAGAAAAATTACCAAAGGTTGACAAATAATTTTCTTATATTTAGATAGAAAAATTTACAGAAAGAAAGAGCAAGTCTGTTAGCGAGAGTATTTGTTGACAGGCTTGTTTTTCTGTATCATAGTCTCTATTGTCGCTTTTGAAAAGACAAAATACAGCACAATAGTTGGATATTAAATGGGAGGAAAAGAAAAAATGAAAAGTAATCTTACTACATTATGTTATATAGAAAAAGATGGAAAATATTTGATGCTTCATCGCATAAAAAAGAAAAAAGATATCAACAAAGATAAATGGATTGGTGTTGGTGGACACTTTGAAGAAAATGAATCACCCGAAGAGTGTTTATTGCGGGAAGTAAAGGAAGAAACAGGATTTACACTGACCCGTTGGAAACTAAGAGGAATTATTACATTTTTGTGCGACTGTTGGCAGACGGAATATATGTTTTTATATACGGCAGATGGTTTTACAGGCGAAATGATAACCTGTGAGGAGGGGGACCTAGAATGGGTTGAAAAAGAGAAAGTATACGAACTTCCCATTTGGGAAGGTGACAAAGTCTTTTTTCGACTATTAGAAGAGAGGGATACATTTTTCTCGTTAAAATTGCGTTATGAACAGGATGAATTAGTAGAGTGTGTTTTAGATGGTGAGAAAGAACCTGTCAAATTTGTTGAAAGTAACAAAGAATAAAAAATATAAAATTGTATAAAAATAAACAAAATTTTTTCAAGCATCTCCTAAAAATAGTAAATTTTCGTTTTGTAGAAATAGGGAAAAGAAAGACTGTTGGGAAGAAATTTGGATAGGAAAGTTAGGATTTTCTTGTAGAAAAACCTATACTTTGGTTGGGTTGACACAAAAATAGGCTGCAATTATAATTTTTTCTATAGTTTTTAACTGTTTAAAAGGGATACAAGGGGGGAGTTATTATGATTCAGCAGGGGAGTTTTGCAAAGTTAGCAATTTGTAAGAATAGTAGAATACGATCTATTTATAGAGATAGAGCTGTCGGAATAAGAAGGTGAAGCATCTTTTCTGATGGCTTTTTGTCGTTTGGGAGGTGAGAAGCATAGAAAACGGAAGAAAAAAGAAGGAGGTATTTCCCAAAACGGCCAAGGAAATACTTAGAATTATAAAAGCAGCAGATAAAAAGGGAGAACTTCTTGCAGCAATGGAAACGGAGTTTTTTCAATCAGTAAGTATGCCCGCATTATGGGCATGTAGGGAATATATCCATAAATTACCAGAGGAAGTATATCACCAAAATACACGTAAAAGTATGTCAATGGTTGCGATTCGGGCATTACTTGCCACAATGGAGAATGATTTGGAAGGTGCGAAGGCCTATGTCAGCATACTTGGTAGCACTCCAAGGCATATACAGGCAGAAGACTTTACGGAGAAGGATTATTTTCGTATTATTACAGAACTGGTAATGCCTTATATAAGTGACAATCAATTTTTACATATTGCCTGTTTTGTTAGAAAAATGGGAGTTCCACCGATACAAAGTCTTACGTTATCGGCCAGTAGACCAAGTATTATCAATGGTTTTAGGGATTTCACAAGATATGGGAAATATATGATGCAGTATAGGGAGGATATTACGGAAACGATTCGAGCATTGTATGGAGATAGTAGCAAGGGAGTTTTTGAGATTGCACTTGCAGAATGGTATTATCAGAATAACGATAGTTTTCATGCACTTCTTTTGGTGACAGGGACGATTCCTATGATGGAGAATATGCAGGATATGCAATGCTTGTTTGTTGCAATGGCATTACAGATGAAAATTTTGCTTTTAAATGGACAGATGCAGGCAGCAGAACCATTAGTGGAAAAAATTCGGGAACGTATCAAAAGAACCGGATGGGAAGAATTGACCAGCAGTTTGAATGCATTGGGGGCGTGGACGGCATGTTATGATGGCAAACAGGAGATTGTAGAGGAATGGCTTTATACAAATGCACCAGATGAGAATAAAGAATTATATATGATGGATATGTATGCATATCTGGTCAAAATTCGTTGTTATCTTTTGATTGGGAAATATATGCTCGCGCTTATTCTGGCAAAACAATTGATTCATATTTTAGAGAAGGGGCAACGTTTTATGGATTTGTGTGAGTGTTATATGTTGTCTGCCTTTGCCTGCTGTAAAGCCGGAAGTATGGATGATATGTGTGATGAATTGGAGAAGGCATTGAGGATTGCCAAAAAATATAACTATATCCGATTGCTTGCAGACGAGGGAGCGTACATGGTACGGATGCTTGTGGCATACCAAAAGAAAAGAGGTGCAGATACTTTTACGGATGAAATATTGATTCTTGCAGGGGAGGTTGGAAAAAGACTTCCTAATTATATGAAATCACCGGATGAGTATTATGAACCGCTTACTGCAACGGAAAAAAAGATATTACAATTTATGGCACAGGGATTGTCTTATCAGGAAATAGCCGAAAAAACGGATAAAAAAATAGGAACAGTAAAATTTCACAGTTCTGGCATTTTTAAAAAGTTGCAGGTAAGAAATCGACAGCAGGCAGTGAATCGGGTAGGAGAAATTGGACTGCTGTAAGGAAAGAATAACAGTCAATGAACTATGAGAAGGCATAGAGAAATGGGGAAATATATGAAAAGAGTATTTATTATCATTGCAGTTTTGTGTGTTGTATTGGGGCTTGCAGGGACGATAGCAGACAGTAAAGAAACAACACAAATGACGGAGGAGATTAAGAGCTATCCAGTTATAGACGTATCGGAACTTTCTGAATATAAAGAAGAAAAAGAAACACAGGAGATGATTGTTACTGGTATTACCTGTAAAGGAGACACGATAAAAGATACAAAAGGAATGTTAAAAGGAAAGTATTTTTATATTCATACGGAAGCGGAAAAATATGATTCCGAAGAAAACGATTGGTCCAGGGCGGACGAGGAATGTTATGAAGTAGTATCGAAAAAGGTTACCACTACAGCAAACGAGGATGAAAAAATAGATTTGACAACGGTATTTACCTATTCAATTCCAAAGATTACTACTTATTATCCGAAAGGGAAAGATGATATTTCTGATGGAGCATTAAGGTATGAATACAGAGCATTGGGAGCCAAGGATAAAATGTCTGCCATTATGATGGTAGGAAATGGAAAAGCAGAGGTTAAACCATTAGTTGGATATCGAAAATATTTATATATTTGTGGTGACGAGACTGCGGTGTATGGACACTGGAAGGTATTTGGAGAGGGAGATAGTTTCCTTTTTCTTTTTTTAGGAGTACTTCTTGGGGCAGTATTTGGCTACTTTGCATGGCTTTGTCGTAGAAACTCTTCAATGGGGAGAGTGGGAGAGGCCATTGGAGGTGCATTTGCGACAAGAAAGCGAAGAAGGCAGGAATACAAGGAAATGTCTGCTGCTATGAAAAGGCGTTATCACCGATTGCACCTTTTGGGGGCTTTGCTTGTAATTGCTGGTTTTGCAGTTATTTTTATGGGTTATGAAAGTACTGGTTGGATTATTGTGGGAACCCTGCTATTAATTGCTGGAGTAGCTGCTTGGAAAATGGCGGCACCAGATAGTTATAATGAAGGTAGTGATACGGTACAGATGCTTTCTTTTGATAGGCCAAGAAAGATAGAAGAATTTTATGAAGCATATAAAAACTTTAGTACGCCATTGGGTTCTGGTTATTTAGCAGAATTTTATACAATGAAGCAAAAGGCATTGGTATTTGGTCCAGATAGTAGAGGACAATTTTTGTATTTTTGGATTACCCAAGATGGAAACAGAGGATACCTTGGTTATTCCTTTTTAGAAAAAACAATTAAGAAAAAACTGAATGAACCTTTGATACCAGTACAATCGGATTTTGCCGCGAATACCGCAGAATATATATGTTATAATTCCGACATTGCATTGTTGCAGAAGTACCTTTTGAAAAGTTTGGAACACTTTGCAGAAACAGGACAGACGTTGGAATTAAACTTACCAACTGCATCTGGAGTCTATACCTTTACAGAGGACTTCAAATTGACAGGACAGCATTTTGACTTATGTGATTTAGAAGGAAATCAGATTTATGAAATAGATGGAACTATGCCACTGATTAGTTTCCACATTTATGATAAATCGCATACGGAAGTATTTAAAGTTACAAAAGAGATTGGGCATGCACTTCCAACCTATCGTTTTTATTATAAAGGGGAACCATATGGAACTTTGGAAAAGCAGTTTGTTCTTGTAAAAGATAAATTTAAAATGGAGACCAAAGAAGGTACATTGGAGTTAGTAGAGTATGGTGGGTATGTTGGACATAATTTTCAGGTGACTTTAAATGGAAAAATGCTTGGAGCTATTATGGACGATTTAAAACTTAATATGCAAAATATTGTTTATGACAATGCAGTAATTATCGTTTATGAAGAACAGTATCTTCCATTGTTGGCGGCAATGGCAATTATGGTTGTAAGAGAAATTGCAAGAGACCATGCAGAATGGACAGAATAGGGTAAGATATTGACATTAGATAAAATATTTTGAAGAAAAGAAAAAGGCAGAAAAATGCAAATGGAATAGTTTGCATTTTTTCTGCTTTTCATCAATATAGTAGAAAAGAGTAGATTGTAAATAGAATAAGGGGATGTTATAATAAAATGCAATTAAAACAGGCTATCTGGATTGGCAATGCAGAGGGAGTAATCTTTTATGCATTCAAAGGGATGGAATAAGAGTTGGTGATTATAGTCTGTTTTGTGATTATTTACAGGGAGGAAAGAGTGTTGAAAGAACAGAGAAATTCATTTAAAGGATCAATAGGATTTGTACTGGCGGCAGCAGGAAGTGCAGTTGGTCTGGGAAATATTTGGAGATTTCCCTACTTAGCGGCTAAAGATGGTGGCGGGGTATTTTTACTATTTTATCTTATATTGGCGCTGACCTTTGGATTTACTTTGCTTACGGTGGAAATAGCCATTGGTAGAAAGACAAAACAAAGTCCCTTAACTGCATATAGCAAAATAAAGAAGGGATGGAAGCCCTTGGGGATTATTGCCTGTTTGGTTCCAGTAATTATTTTACCATACTATATTACGATTGGTGGTTGGGTATTAAAATATTTTCTGGTATATTTGACAGGAAAAGGGGAAGCAGCAGCACAGGAAACCTATTTTACTGACTTTATAGCACAGGATACAGAGCCTCTTGTGTTGATGATTATTTTCTTTGCAGCGATATTTATTATTGTACTGCGTGGAGTAAATAAAGGAATTGAGGCATCTTCAAAAATTATCATGCCATTGTTGATTCTATTGGTAGTTGGAATAGCTATTTATTCCATTACAATTTCACATACAGATGCCAGCGGAGTGACAAGAACGGGGCTGGATGGATTAAAGAAATATGTCATACCTGATTTCTCCGGCATGACAGTAAAATCCTTTTTTACAGTTGTGATTGATGCCACAGGGCAGTTGTTTTTTAGTTTAAGTGTAGCTATGGGAATTATGATTGCCTATGGTTCTTATGTATCCGACGAAGCCAATTTGGGAAAATCCATTAACCAAATAGAAATTTTTGACACAGTGGTTGCATTCTTAGCTGGCGTAATGATTATACCAGCTTTATATACCTTTATGGGACCAGAGGGAATGTCTGCATCGGGACCAAGTTTGATGTTTGTATCATTGCCAAAGGTATTTGCCTCTATGGGAATGATGGGAAATATAGTAGGTGGTATGTTTTTTGCCATGGTTTTATTTGCTGCACTAACCAGCGCGGTATCTGTGTTAGAGGCGATCGTATCTAGTTTTATGGATGAATTTAAGATTAGCAGAAAAAAAGCAGCTATATTGGAAGGCATTTTAGCATTGGTCGCAGGTGTAGTTGTTTGTCTGGGATATAATAAATTGTATTTTGATATTGTATTGCCAAATGGTTCCCACGCACAGATTTTGGATATTATGGACTATATCAGTAATTATATATTTATGCCAATAGTAGCAATTGGAACCTGTATTTTAATTGGTTGGGTAGTCGGACCAAAACTTATTATTAACGAAGTACAGAAAAATGGAGAAAAAATGGGAAGAAGTCAATTGTTTTACGTTATGATAAAATATATTGCACCGATATTTTTAGCATTTCTATTTATAAAATCAGTGGGGATTTTTTCGCTTTTGTAAAATGGAAAGTGTGTGAGATTGGATAGATACAAAAAAGTAACCCAGAGGAGTGTATGACACGAATTTTTTCGTGTCACACACTCCTCTGTTTGGGTATAAGGTTATTTCAATTTTATGCCAAATAATTTTTCCCTCCAGCTAATATAAAGTATTTCAAATGCATACGAAAAGACAAAAGCAGTGTAATAAGTTCTGCAACAGGTATGGCAATCCAGGCACCATTGATTCCTAAAAAGTTAGGTAAAGTTAGAAGTGCCAGTACCGTAAATACCAGGGTTCTGCTGGAAGAGATAATAGCAGAAATTTTGCCGTTTGATAGGGCGGTAAAAAAGCCAGAACTGGTAATATTTAGTCCGCTGAATAAAAAGTTTATAGCAAATAGTTTAAATCCAAAGTCTGCTAAGGCAAAGGTTTTAGCATCTTTCGTAAAAACATTTACTAAAGGTGTTGATAAAGCAATCGATAGAACAGTAAGGACTATAGAGGAGATTGCGACAAATAGGAAGGAAACTTTGTAGGTGTTTTTTAATTCCTTTTTGTTGCAAGCGCCATATTGATATCCTACGATTGGGCTGATTCCAATGGAAAAACCAAGGTAAAATGCATTAAATAGAAATTGGCCATAAAGAAGTATGGTAATAGCAGCTACGCCGTGTTCGCCAGCCAGTTTCATTAGTATAATATTGAATAAAAAAGTAACAATCGCATTGGAAAGTTGCGTTATCATTTCTGAGGAACCATTATAACAGGCTAGGACAAGTTCTTTTGCATGGAAAGAGAATTTTGTAAAATGCAAGCCCTCTCTTGAAAGGAAAAAGAAACATAGTCCGGCAATGGCAGGGATGGATTGTCCAATTCCAGTGGCGAGTGCGGCACCGCCAATTCCCAAATGGCAGATAACGATAAAAAGGTAGTCCAATACTGCATTTAAAATACCTGCTCCTACAGTAAGCAGTAATCCAAGGGATGGATACCCCGCAGTAACCAAATAGGATTGAAAAAGTGTTTGCAACATACATGCAGGAGCAAAAAGAATGGCTGTGGACAAATATTGCTTACAATTAGGCAAAAGTACATCGTTAGAGCCTAGAAAATAGGCAATTGGTGTCAGAAAAAATTGCGTTAATATTAAGATAACGATACTGACGAATAAGCCAATGATTATAAACTGTGTCAGACACTCGTTTGCTTCTTTTTTGCGGTCCTGTCCAAGGTATTTACTGATAATAGCGTTGCCGCCAGTAGCAAGCATCGTGGCAATTGCAATGACAATATTTATAATAGGATATACAATATTTAAAGAAGAAAGTGCATTACTTCCGATAAAACGGGAAATAAAGATTCCATCTACGATTGTATAAAGTGACATGAAAATCATCATGGCAATAGATGGGGCGGCAAATTTTAAAAGGGTCCATGGTGTAAAAGTACGACCAATTTTATTATTCATAATTATAAAAATCCTTTCCTATAGAATTACAATTAAAAGAGTGGGTCGATGTCCAAATTTTTGGGGACAACTGTTAGATAAAGTGTATGATATACTATAGGGAGAGTTATCGTCAAGGGGGCAGTTAAAAATAAAAAGTTGAGAAAATCTATATTCTGGTGCTATAATAATAGAAGTGTTGGCAGATGCTTTAAAGTTACAGTTTAGATAGGGGGAAGATATGTCGAATTTATATAAAGTAGTGGATATAGAGGAACCAGATTTTGGCTGTGAAGGGTTGCCAGAACATATGGAGAGAATGGATAAGGTAACCATAAAAAATGCAGAAAATAAAGTGCAAACTTTGAATGTAGCAGATAAATATTTATATGAACAGAATATTGACGTAGGCGATATGGTAAACTATATAAATGGAAGTATTCAGAAAGTATTGCCTACGGAAGTATAAAGCAGTGATGTATACAAAGAGTATTAAATAGGAGGAATTATTATGAGAAAGAATTTTGGAGCAAAACCATACACATATCCACAGCCTGTATTTATTATCGCATCTTATGGAGAAGATGGAACACCAGATGCTATGAATGCAGCTTGGGGAGGTATCAGTGAAGGAAACGAAATCAGTATGTGCATGAGTGCCGGACATAAGACAACAAAGAATATTTTAGCGAAAAAGGCATTTACAATTAGTATGGCAGATGCAGAGCATGTGGTAGCGTGTGATTATGTAGGAATTGCTTCTGGAAATAAAGTATCAGATAAAATAAAAACAGCAGGATTTACAGTTACAAAATCAGAATTTGTGGATGCACCAATCATAAATGAATTAGCAGTGTGCGTAGAATGCAAATTAAAGAGTTATGATGAAAAAACCTGTCGTTTAGTAGGAGAAATTGTAAATGTCAGTGTGGACGAAAATGCATTAGATGCAAACGGAAATGTTGACGTTGCAAAAGTTGCACCAATTTCATTTGACCCATTCAATAATCAATATGTGAAAATGACAGAAGTAGTTGGAAATGCATTTTCTGACGGAAAACAGCTTATGTAATAGGAAGAAGAAATGGAAAACAAAGAGAAAAAGACAAAATCAATATTTGAGAAGAAATTTTTTGTTGTACTATTTGCCTCAATCGCAGCGTTTACTTGGGGATTTGCATTTCCATTAATAAAAATTGGATTTAAAGCGTTTGCCATTACTGCAACAGACACCGGTTCCAAGACACTTTTTGCCGGTGTCCGTTTTCTGCTTGCTGGAATTGTTACACTATTAATCGGAAAAATGCTGGGGCATAAAGTGAAAATAAAGCAGCAAAAGGATGTTTGGTGGTTATTGGCATTTGGTCTTGTAAATACTGCCCTTCATTACTTTTTCTTTTATATGGGGTTATCAAAGGTTAGTGGTGCCAGATCGGCCATTTTAGATTCCTTGGGAACTTTTTTTGTAATCATTCTTGCTTGTATATGTTTTCGCGATGAGCATATGACAAAAAGAAAGATTTTAGGATGTCTGTCAGGTTTTTGCGGTGTGCTTCTTCTGAATTTTGGCAGCGATATGACGCAGGGTGGATTTTCGCTGGAAGGAGATGGAATGCTAATTTGTAGTGGCATTTGTATGGCATTTGGTGGAGTCATGACAAGAATAGTAACGCAAAAGGTTGATACGCTGATGGCGACGGGCATCAGTTTGGCATTTGGAGGTTTTGTACTTATCCTAGCAGGACTGTTGATGGGAGGAAGTTTACACCGGATTACCTATACGGGTATCCTTGTGTTACTATTATTGGTATTGGTATCGTCGGTTGGATTTTCTCTATACAATCAGTTGATTTGTTATAACCCAGTTGGAGAAATTTCTATTTTTAATGCATTTATTCCTATTATAGGTGCAGTGTTATCCTGTTTGATGTTGAGAGAGCCATTTTATGGACGTTACATTGTAGCAGGATTGCTCGTTGTATTGGGCGTGTATATAATAAATGTACATAATTATAAAACGGATACATTGTAGTGAAAAAGTCCGTAATTCCTGTAATAACGGACTTTTTTAAAAACTTCTAAAAACCTATTGACATAATAGGAATTGTAAAGTATAATATAGACATAAATTAAATCCGATATGAAAACTAGGAAAAAGAAACGAACAGAAAAATATAAGTCGAATGGAATATTCGCAGAAAGAGGTAGAGCATATGGCAAAGTTAGAAAGAAAAGATAGAAACTTCAAATTTGAAACATTACAGCTTCATGTGGGACAGGAAACTCCAGATCCAGTTACAGATGCAAGAGCAGTACCAATTTATCAATCTTCATCTTATGTTTTCCGCAATTCACAGCATGCTGCAGATCGTTTTGGCTTAAAAGATGCTGGAAATATTTATGGTCGTTTGACCAATCCTACAGAAGATGTATTCGAACGTAGAATTGCAGCATTAGAGGGTGGTGTAGCAGCTTTAGCAGTAGCTTCTGGTGCAGCAGCAGTTACATATACAATTCAGAATTTAGCATTGGCTGGGGACCACTTAGTAGTTGCAAAGAACATTTACGGTGGTACTTATAACTTATTGGCACATACATTAGTAGATTATAACATTGAGTCAACTTTTGTGGACCCATTGAATTTAAGTGAAATCGAGGGTGCAATTAAGGAAAACACAAAGGCTGTTTATATTGAAACTCTTGGAAATCCAAACTCAGAAGTAGTAGATATTGAAGCAGTAGCAGAAATTGCACATAAGCACAATTTACCATTGGTAATTGATAATACATTCGGTACACCATACTTAATCCGTCCAATCGAATATGGTGCAGATATTGTGGTACACTCTGCAACAAAATTCATCGGTGGACATGGTACTACAATTGGTGGTGTTATCGTTGATGGTGGAAAATTTGACTGGAAAGCATCTGGAAAGTTTCCACAGCTTACTGAGCCAAATGAAAGTTATCATGGAATCAGCTTTGTGGATGCAGCAGGTCCAGCAGCATTTGTTACAAGAATTCGTGCTATTCTTCTTCGTGATATGGGTGCAACACTTTCCCCAATTCATGCATTTATCTTTTTACAGGGATTGGAGACGTTATCTCTTCGTGTAGAGCGTCATGTGGAAAATACAAAGAAGGTAATTGAATTTTTACAGAAACAGCCATTGGTTGAAAAAATTAATCATCCTTCTGTATCAGATGATCCAGAGCAGCAGAGATTATATAAGAAATATTTCCCTAATGGTGGTGGTTCTATCTTTACATTTGAAATTAAGGGAGATGCAAAGAAGGCACAGGAATTTATTGACAATTTGGAATTATTCTCCTTGTTAGCAAACGTTGCGGATGTAAAATCACTTGTTATTCATCCAGCATCTACTACACATGCAGAGTTGAATGAAAAAGAGCAGGCAGATCAGGGAATTAAGCCAAATACAATTCGTTTATCCATTGGTACAGAGCATATTGATGACATTATCGAGGATTTAAGTGAAGCATTTAAGGCAGTACAATAATTTTATTAGATTTCTATTTTGAGCAATTGTTTTTATCAATAACAGTTCTAAATAATTGTGGCAAGCGGCAAGTTACATGTATGTGTGACTTGCCCGTTTGCATTTATGATGGTACAATAAACTTAATTAAGAATTAATAGGAATAAAAATGGAGGAAACAGATGAAAACAGGGCTGATTATGGAAGGCGGCGCTATGCGTGGCATGTTTACCTGTGGTGTCACAGACGTATTGATGGAAAATGATATTACGTTTGATGGGGCAATTGGTGTGTCAGCAGGAGCAGTATTTGGTTGTAATTATAAGTCAAGACAAATTGGAAGAGCCATACGTTATAATAAGGCATATTGCAAGGACAAACGCTATGCCAGTTTTGAATCTCTCATAAAGACTGGAAATTTGTACGGTGTGGAATTTTGCTATAATACGATTCCTTTTGAATTGGATTTATGGGATGTGGAGACATATCGTAAGAATCCTATGGAATTTTATGTCACTTGTACAGATGTAGAGACAGGAAAACCTGTGTATCATCTTTGTAAAGATGGCACAGGAAAAGATACAGAATGGATGCGGGCATCTGCATCGATGCCGTTGGTGTCACAGATTGTAGAAATTGATGGCTACAAGCTGTTAGATGGAGGAGTAGGAGATTCGATACCACTTCGTCATTTTGAAAAATTGGGGTATAATCGAAATGTAGTAATTTTGACGCAGCCGTTTAATTATATAAAAGAGAAAAATAAATATATGCCAGTGGCAAAGGTTGTATTGAAGAAATATCCAAAGATGTTGGAGGCAATGGAGAACAGACATATTCGCTATAACAAAACAATAGAATATATTCGTGAGAAGGAATTGCGTGGTGAAGTGTTTGTGATTCGACCACCGCGGGCATTAAATATCGGAGGTACGGAAAAAAATCCTGAGGAATTAGAGCGTGTTTATCAGATTGGTCGAAGGACGGCTGTTCGCAAACTGGATGAATTGAAGGCTTTTTTGAAAGCAGAATAAAATGCAGGTGTTTGGATAGACTAAGTTTTGAGGGAAAGGGGCGAGCTCATGGATGAAAAAGAAATCTGGAAGCTTGTGTTCGAATATGGAAAAGATATTCTTGCAACAGACAGTATGAAGTCGGAACGGGGCTTCATGCAACATGGAAGGGTATCGGTATATCGGCATTCCCTAAATGTGGCATTTGCAAGTCTGTATCTTGCCCGTAAATGGAAATGGCGGGTGAATGAGAGGACGCTTGTTCAGGGAGCGTTATTGCATGATTACTTTTTGTATGATTGGCATGAACCGAGTGAAGAACACAAGTGGCATGGATTTATTCATGCGGAAATCGCCCTAAAAAATGCGGTTAGGGATTTTAATTTAAACAGGGTAGAGCGTGATATTATACGAACGCATATGTTTCCACTAAATCTTAGATTGCCAGCGTATAAGGAAAGTGTATTAGTTTGTATTGCTGACAAATATTGTGCAGCGAAGGAGACAGTGTTGGAACGAAAGAAAGCAGAAGAATGAGTGTCGTATGGATGCATAAGGATAAGTACGACACTTTGTTGCTTTATGAAATGAGGCTGAACTTACATAAAATGGATGAAATAGTGTAGCATGTACTCTCAGAATCTCCCTTGCACCCACTTTTGCGACTGTTTTTCCGCCAGCTATACACAAATTTAATCAACGTACGCTCCACGTACGCCTCATAAATTTGTGCATATCTGACAAAAAACCATTTTGCAAAATCAGGCACAAAGAGACTCCGAGAGTACATTAGCTTTAAAAGGAGGAACAAGGGAAGAATTCTGTGATAAAATGCAAAATGTTAAAAAATATCAACCAAACTGATTAAATATAATCATGTTCCTTATGCATATACTATGTTAAAATAACATCATAAAAATTGATATAATTTAACTATATGAGTTCGGTTTATTTCAAAAAACAAAAATTTATAGTTAGGAACGTTGAATAGAAGGAAGGATGATACCATGAAAAATGTAGAAAAATATACAAGACAATATTTTATGCCACCAGTATTAGATTTAGAATGGGCAAAGAAGGACCATATTGAAAAGGCGCCAATTTGGTGTTCTGTTGACTTACGTGACGGAAATCAGGCATTAATTGAGCCAATGGGATTAGAAGAAAAGATTGAATTTTTCAAAATGTTAGTAGACATTGGTTTTAAGGAAATCGAGGTAGGATTTCCTGCTGCATCAGAGACCGAATTTGACTTTATGCGTGCATTGATTGACCGCAATATGATTCCAGATGATGTGACTGTACAGGTGTTGACACAGGCAAGAGAGCATATTATCAAACGTACATTTGAAGCGGTAAAGGGTGCGCCACATGCAGTAATTCATTTATACAATTCCACATCTGTAGCACAGAGAGAGCAGGTTTTTAAGAAAGATAAAGAGCAGATTAAGAAGCTTGCAGTAGACGGTGCAGAACTTTTAAAGAAGCTTGCGGATGAGACAGACGGAGATTTCTCCTTTGAATATAGTCCAGAAAGTTTTCATGGTACGGAAGTGGAATATGCATTGGAAGTTTGTAATGCAGTGTTAGATGTTTGGAAACCTTCTAAGGAAAGAAAGGCCATTATCAATTTACCAGGTACCGTAGAAACTGCAATGCCACATATATTTGCTTCACAGATTGCGTATATGAGTAAAAATTTAAAATATAGAGAAAATGTTGTATTAAGTCTTCATCCACACAATGACCGCGGTTGTGGTGTTTGTGATGCAGAAATGGGTATTTTAGCGGGAGCTGACCGTATCGAAGGTACTTTATTTGGTAATGGAGAGAGAACTGGAAATGTAGATATTATTACGGTTGCAATGAATATGTATTCTTATGGTATAGACCCAGAATTAGAGTTTTCTAATATGCCTAAGATTAGAGAGGTGTATGAACGTCTTACAAGAATGAAAGTTTCTGATCGTCAGCCATATGCAGGTGATTTGGTATTTACTGCTTTTTCTGGTTCACATCAGGATGCCATTGCAAAAGGAATGAATTGGAGAGAAGAGAAAAAGTTAAAAACATGGACGGTTCCATATTTACCAATTGACCCAGTAGATGTAGGAAGAACCTATGATGCAGATGTAATCCGTATCAATAGTCAATCTGGTAAGGGTGGTATTTCTTATATCTTAAAAGAAAACTTCTCAATTGTTGTTCCTGAAAAGATGCGTGAGGCAGTAGGATATACGGTAAAACAGGTTTCCGATGAGGAACATAAAGAGTTATCACCAAAGTGGGTATATGAGATTTTTGAAGAGAATTTTTTAGATTATACACCTAACTTTACAATTTCAGATTGTCACTTTAAACAGGACAATGGAATTATGGCAGAAGCAACAATCTGCTCTGGCGAAAAGAAAACGATTGTGGATGCAAATGGAAATGGTCGTTTAGATGCAGTAAGCAATACGATTAAACAGTATTATGGAATTAGCTATGAATTGACAACTTACGAAGAACATGCGTTATCCAGAGGTTCTTCTTCAAAAGCTATGGCATATGTTGGTATTAATTGCAATGGAGTATCCTACTGGGGAGCTGGTATTGATGAGGATATCATCAAGGCATCTATTCACGCATTAGTAGTAGCGGTAAATAAAATTCCTGAAGTACAGGATACGGAAGCTGGAAAAGATGATCGCCTGATGGAAATGATTAATTATATTCAGAGCAATTATCAAACTGTTACATTAGAAGATATGGCAGATGCGTTCCATTTATCTACACCATATATTTCAAAATATATCAAAGATAAATCAGGAAAGACCTTTGGTGCACATGTGACACATGTAAGATTAAAGAAAGCGAAAACCTTATTAAAGAATGGAAATATGACGGTAGAAAATATATCCTATGCAATTGGTTATCCAAATGCAGAACATTTTATCCGAGTGTTTAAAAAGGAATTTGGAGTGACACCAACGCAGTATAGAAACGAAAATCAATAATATATAAAAAACAAAAATGGTTATCTTGTTTAGCAAGATAACCATTTTTTTGAATCTCTTAAAAAATAGGTAACAGTTCAGCCGGGTACATTCATAAAGTGCCAGAATATACAACATGACTAAAAATATCCTTTTTGGCTGGACACTTCACTCTGTACGCTTTCTCACTAGGCTCAAAAATACTTCGCCAAGTGTTCAATGTGTATTCATGTTTGGCGTTAGCCAAATAGAAATGATTGTGGAAATTGCACTTAGCCTGCTAGCAGTCATGTGCAATTTCCACAATCATTTCTGCCCGGCTGAACTGTTACAAAAATAGAGATAAAATATTCATAAATCTATGGAAGTGTTTATAGGTGAAAACAAACCATATAAAGCTATTTAACGCTCCTCAAAAGGTGTATATGCAACATGTGTTCCAACATATTTGTAAGCTGGTCGGATGATCTTATTTCCATTTAAAATCTCTTCTAAGCGGTGTGCGCTCCATCCGGAAATTCTTGCAATAGCAAAGATAGGAGTAAATAATTCTTCTGGAATACCAAGCATTGTATAAACAAATCCGCTGTAAAAATCTACATTTGCACAAACGTTTTTAAAGACTTTGCGGCGGCTCATAATTAACTCGCTCGCAAGGTGTTCGATACGGTCATAAAAGTCAAATTCGTGCGTAAGACCTTTTTCAGCAGCAAGTGCTTTAGCAAATTTTTTCAGAATAACCTTTCTTGGGTCAGATAAAGTATAAACAGCATGTCCCATACCATAGATCAAACCAGAGTGGTCGAAAGCTTTTTTATCCAAAATTAAATTTAAGTAAGAAGAAATTTCGCTTTCATCGCTCCAGTCACTGATATTTTTCTTCATATCTTTGAACATTTCCTGTACTTTTAAGTTTGCACCACCATGTTTTGGCCCTTTTAAAGAACCAATGGAAGCAGCTAAAGAAGAATAGGTATCTGTACCAGAAGAAGTAACCACATGTGTAGTGAACGTAGAGTTGTTACCACCACCATGCTCAGCGTGAAGAATTAAAGCAATATCTAATACTTTTGCTTCCAACTCTGTATATTTTCCATCTGGACGAAGCATGAGCAGGATATTTTCTGCTAAAGAAAGTCCTTTTTGGGGATTGCGGATTAAAAGAGTATCATTCATACGAAAATGGCGATAAGAATGATAAGAATAAACGGCAATCAAAGGAAGCTTACTGATTAATTCCAAAGATTGGCGAAATACATTTTTAGGTGTAATTTCATCTGGACAGGAATCATAACTGTAAAGTGTCAAAATACAACGTTCCATAGCATTCATAATATTAGGATTAGAGGCCTTCATGATAACATCACGAACAAAGTGACCGGTCAAAGTCTGCATTTCAAAAAAGACATCCAGAAAACGCTTCAATTCTGCATCGGATGGAAGTTTACCAAATAGTAGGAGATAGCAGGTTTCCTCAAAACCAAACTTTCTACCATCTAATCCATTAATTAAATCAATCACATTGATTCCCTGATAATATAACTCACCATCAATTGGTACATGTTTTCCGTCTATGGTGTTGTAAGAACAAACATCGGAAACTTCTGTCAGACCTGTTAATACACCTTTTCCGTTTTTATCGCGTAGACCACGTTTTACATCGTATTTCTCATATAAATCCGGATCAATGCGGTGATTTCTCATAAGTGTTTCTTCCAGATGATCTACGTTTTTTCGTAATTCACCTGTATCTTTTACATCCATAATTCTTCTTGTTGGCATAGGTATAACCCTCCTTATATTTTATCACGTTCCATTTTGAAGTATATAAATTGTATTGGGGTAAAAATAGATACTTATAGAAAAGGAACAGATGTTATCTGTAGCAAAGTATCTCTAAGGTGAACCCGTTTATTCTACAGGTACAAGTAAAGATACCGTTGTAAAAATCCGTGCTGGCGAAACTTTTTAATCCATAATCAAAGTATTGTGATAGTTTTCTATACTGTGAGACGTATGGATATAAAAAAACCGACTACGCTTATTACCTCCTCGTAATCGGTGTTGGTTCGCAAACTTACTCACCTATCATTATACATGAATTTGCATTAGAAAGCAAGTAGCAAAACGTTATTGATATTTTTTCCAATGTGTTTTATGGATGGCATAAAAAATTGCACCCACAAATACCATACCGCCAATGATGTTACCTAATGTTACAAAGAAAAAGCATTTTGTACTGGCAACAGATAAGAGCTGTTCACATTGTTGTGCGGTAATACCATATAATTCCTCTGCTTTTTCTACATAGGAACTGTTTGTAGCTGCAAGCATACCTGCAGGAATATAGAACATATTTGCAACGCAATGTTCAAATCCACAAACTACAAAAGCCATAATAGGGAAAAAGATTGCTAAAATTTTTCCAGCTACGTCTTTTGCTGCACTTGCCATTAAAATAGCAAGACAAACAAGAATATTACAAAGAATGCCACTTGCAATCGCAGCACCCGGTGAAATCGTTGTTTTGGCAATTGCAACCTTAATCGTGTAAGCACCAAGACCACCATTGGTATAGTTAAATTGACCTGAGAAAAATAGTAAAGCATCAATGATTAATGCACCTACAAGGTTGCTGATGTAAACGATAACCAGATTTCGTATAAAAGATAATCCACTGATTTTTTTGTCAAAATATGCCATAAGCATAAGACAGTTACCTGTGAATAATTCTCCGCCTACCAATACAACTAACATCAATCCTACTGGGAAGATGGCACCTGCCAGTGTTCTTGCCAGACCTACATTTGAAATGTCGTGAACAGCAACATTACTTGCCGCACCGCCGATGGCAATAAATGCCCCCGCTAAAAGACCAAGCAAAATCATTTTTCCAAGAGGAAGATTTGCCTTTGTAACCTCAGCATTAATATTATTATCTAGAACTTCTGATGGGGTATACAAACTATTTTCCATATATTTATTCTCCTTATCCTAAGCATTCTGCATTTTATCCTACTCTTTTGCAAAAAAAAAGTCAATAAAGTATGAAAAAAAATACAATAGGCTCGTTTTTTACTACTAATTTGTGATAGAATGTAACAGGATAAAAAACATTTGGCAAATTGGCAAAAGGCCATTATAATGATACAAGGGATAAAAGGGTTGAATCTACATTAGCTTATGGAATTGTGCGTGAATGCCCTTGAAAACTGTAAAAATGTTAATAAAGTTGATACCAATTCCCGAAATCGAGAATGGAAACATAGAGATAGATGTAGGAGGCCATAATTATGGAAAAGAAACTTGGACGAAATGATATGTGTTGGTGTAAAAGTGGTAGAAAGTATAAGGCTTGCCATCTACAGTTTGATGAAAAAATTGCTATGGCAAAGGCACAGGGACACATTGTACCATCCCGCTCCATTATAAAAAATAAGGAGCAGATTGAAAAAATAAAAGAAAGTTGTAAGATCAATGTTGCTATTTTGGATTACATTGAGGAACATATTCATGAAGGAATGAGTACCGCTGAAATTGATAAAATTGTATATGATATGACGACAGAGAGAGGCGGTATCCCTGCACCATTAAATTATGAAGGTTATCCATATAGTGTTTGTACTTCTGTGAATGATCAGGTTTGTCATGGTTTCCCTTCTGAAAATGTGATTTTACAGTCAGGAGATATTGTAAATGTAGATTGTTCTACTATTTTAAATGGTTATTTTTCCGATTCTTCCAGAATGTTTTGTATTGGCGATGTAAGTCCGGAGAAAAAGAAATTGGTGGATGTAACGAAGGAATGTGTGTATAAAGGTTTGGAACAGGTAAAACCTTGGGGATATTTAGGAGATATGGGGCAGGCTGTTCATGACCATGCATTTGCCAATGGATATACAGTTGTACGAGAAATTGGAGGACATGGAGTTGGACTTGAATTTCATGAAGATCCATGGGTTGGTTACAATAGTAAAAGAGGAACCGATATGCTCATGGTGCCTGGTATGATATTTACGATAGAACCAATGGTAAATATGGGAAAACCAGATATTTTTACAGATGAGGAAAATGGCTGGGAAGTTTATACAGAAGATGGGCTTCCATCTGCACAGTGGGAAATTATGGTTTTGGTAACAGAAGATGGAGCCGAAGTGTTGAGTTGGTAAGGGAACTAACGAAACAAGCAGAAATCATAGAGCAGATAGTGAAAAGAGAGTGCCAAGCCCGCAAAAAAGGTTGTGTACTCTCTTAGTTTTGTAATAACAAAAATAGATAAGGAGATTGTATGAGGTTACAGAAGGTAATCGAAGTATGGAAAGAGGTGCACAAGGAGATAACGAAAATGAAGAGCGCAACAATGATTCTAATTGTCGTAGCTATGTCTTTGTTTTTATGTGCATGTGGCGGAAATGTTAAGAATGTCAAAATCATTGAGAAAGAGTCAGAGAAATATTCTTCCGAAGAGATTAATTCTGCAATAGAAATTATTATAAAAGAATTTAAAGAAAATTGGAAAGGGTGCAAGCTGAATAAAATTTGCTATGCAGGAGATGAGTCGTTGGATGCATATCAAGATTGGGCAGATAGAAATAATGCAGATGAAGTGATTGTTTTATTATCTTCCTTTGATGTAGATTCATCTGGTGGGGATGGCTCTTTAGGAGCCAACAGTACATATGATGATTGGAACTGGATTTTGGTACGAAATAAGGGCGGAAAATGGAAGTATGTGGATCATGGTTATTGATAATAGTTTAGTATAAAATAAGAAAGGAAAATGCAAACAGTTTAAATTGTTGTTTGTAACTGCCAAAGCTTGGCAGGATGGTATCAAATATGAAAAAAGGTCAGATTTATGAGGGCATTGTAGAAGAAGTTGATTTCCCAAATAAAGCAGTGGTTTATGTAGAGGAAACCCAGGAAAATGGTGAAAAGAAAAAAAATAAGGTGCTTGTTAAAAATGGAATTTTAGGACAAAAGATTCGCTTTTCTATTAATAAAGCAAGAAAAGGAAAATTTGAAGGAAGATTACTGGAAGTGTTAGAAACCTCAAAACTTGAAACGAGACAAGGTTCATGCGCAGGATTTGGAGCCTGTGGAGGATGTAGTTATCAGACACTTTCTTATGAGGAACAGTTGCAGATCAAAGCAAAGCAGGTAGAAAAATTATTGCGTGGAGTCTGTTCAAACGTACCATTCGAGGGCATTGTAGGAAGTCCAAGCGAATGGGAATACCGTAATAAAATGGAATTTACCTTTGGTGACGAGTATAAGGATGGTCCTTTAGCATTGGGAATGCATAAAAAAGGAAGCTTTCATGACATTGTCACAACGAAGGACTGTAAAATTGTGCATAAAGATTACAACACAATCTTAGAAGCAGTATTACAGTATTTTACAGAAAAAAAAGTGAGCTTCTTTCATCGGATGTCTCATGAGGGATATTTAAGACATTTATTAGTAAGACGAGCTGTAAAAACTGGAGAACTGCTTATTAGTATTGTTACAACGACACAGGAATTGGTCCCATTACAAGAGTTGGTGGAACAATTATTAGCCTTGCCATTAGAAGGAAAAATTGTGGGAATCCTGCATATTAAAAATGACAGTTTGGCAGACGTAGTGCAGAGCGACACAACAGAAGTATTATATGGACAAGATTATTTCTACGAAGAATTGTTAGGTCTACAATTTAAGATTTCAACTTTTTCCTTTTTCCAGACAAATTCACTGGGAGCAGAAGTACTATATAGCACAGCCAGAGAATTTATGACTAGCACAGGAAATGATGCAGCAGAAGGAAAAGTTGTATTTGACCTGTACAGTGGAACGGGAACCATCGCACAAATGATGGCACCAGTAGCCAAGAAAGTCATTGGGGTAGAAATCGTAGAGGAAGCCGTAATAGCCGCCAGAGAAAATGCAAAGCGAAACGGTTTGACAAATTGTGAATTTATCGCTGGCGATGTACTAAAGGTACTGGATACCATTCAGGAAAAACCAGACATGATTGTCCTTGACCCACCACGCGATGGAATCCACCCAAAAGCATTGAAGAAAATTATTGATTATGGAGTGGACCAGATGGTCTATATCTCCTGTAAACCAACCAGTCTGGCAAGAGACTTGGAAATGTTGCAGGAATGTGGGTATGAGGTGAAACGTGTGAAGTGCGTGGATATGTTCCCGCAGACGGTGCATGTGGAGACGGTCATACTTATGAGCAACCGAAATATTAAACCTGATGGATATATAAAACTTGAAGTTAATACTGAGGAACTGGATGCTGCTAAGTCTGGAATTTCAGATACGAGTAGTGAAGATTTTTAAAAACTGGATAGGATATAAATAAGTTGTTCTAATATATAGTATATAACAGGGTATGTCATGATTTAGACATACCCTGTTTTTTCGGCTTTAAATGCCGTGATATGTAAAAGCAGGCGGCTCTTACATCAGTTAAATGTTACAAGACTGCCGTATATAACGGCACGCCTCAATCAAAAATACTCATCCATATCATTTTCAGCCTCATAAGGGATATACTCGATGATATCCTCCGGCTTACAATCCAGATATTCACACAGCCTCCCAACGAAAGACAGTCTGAAGTTGTGATCCGATCTGATCCTCGTGGATTCTGTTGCAGTGATCACTCCGTCTTTGATCATCTGATACATGGTTATCCCATGTTCCTCAAGATACGTAAGTAATGGTTTAAATGAAATCATAATGTTCTCCTTTCGGTAAAAAAAATTTTTTTGATTTTGCTAAAAAAAGAGCCGCCTGCTAATTACCAGAAATGAAAATTTGAAATTGCTCAGCATATTAGTAGCTTCGAAGCAACTATGAATTTGGGCGCTGAACAGTTATAAAATGAATAAAAAAAGGGATGTGTACTTAGAAAAGAACAAAGCGCTGGCGTTTTAGAGAAATGAAAGTTATGGATACAGTCAATTTTAGTAATTAAAGATAAAAATATATGAAGTTTATTGGGAAAGAGGTCGAATACTGTCGCAGGATAAGATGGGGTTGTAAAAAAATAGATAATTATGCAAATTTTCATTTCTGGTAATTAGCAGGAGCATTTTTGCAAAATATAATAGGCTTAATAAAGAGTCGGAAATAAGTAACCTGATAACTGCAAAATGCTAATATCGGAAAGGAGAATTGATATGACAGATACAACACCTAAAGCGTTTTTGGATGAATTATATGAGAAAATATCGAGCGTGATCGGAGGAACGAGTGAGGATCAGTATCTCTGTCTTACGCTTCCCGGAACTATCATCAATTCAAAGGATTTTGAATACAATGATACAGATGAAAATGTGGAAAAGCCCGCACATGTAAAGGCAAATGAATCTAGACTTGTGAACAAGCTTTTTGATGCCTGTTTTGTGGCGGGAGGAGATAATGGAAAGCTGCTCCCGAATCAGTATAAGACTGCACTTAGTATGCTTTCCCCACAGCTTAACAGGGAACTCTATGAACTAAAGAGCAGGCTGCGTGAGGTATTGATGACACCATATCCATACGATTTTGGAGAAGGAATTGTTAATAATATGACCATGGAGCAGGTGTTCTACCGCCTGTATAATGATTATGTGGAAGCAAAATCAAAATGGAACAAAGAGCAGCTTGATATGAAGGAAAAGCTGGAAAAAGAAATAATAGATAAGGTTGCCAGACATGACAAATACCTTGAATGGTATGGAACAGTAGCGGAAAGTGCAAGGGTCAATCTTGATGAAAAATTAGGCAAGGTTCTTGGCGTATTCTCACCTACGGATATGAATATCATCAATGCTATTCTCAACTGTGGAGTAGGCGGTGAGATAGAACAGGCTCGTTCAACACTCAGTATGGTAGAAGAGCTGAGTCCTGATGGAGGGTATGTATATCCGGTAAATCTTCAGCCGTCAAACTGGTTCAAGCTTCTCAAATCTTCATTTACCGGAGTTGACCTTCTTGAAAGTCCTGCGGCTCTTTCCCAAAAGCTTAGAACACTTCAGCTTCAGAGAAAGAATATACTGGGGCAGATTACAAAGCTGACCTCTACCATTCCGTCGGACGAAGATATGGCAGAGGTAAAGCAGAAGCTGGCAGAAGCGAATAAGGCTTATAAGGATAAAGTCGAAGCATGTGTGATTAAGAATATTGATGGCTCTGTCAATGTGGTTAATGCGATTGTTGATATGTGTCTTGAAGATGAGAATGGAAATCAGAAGGAACCGGATGGTGATACGATCGAGCGAGTTGTGAATAAAGAAGCAAAAGCCGGCAAAAAAGTTAAGAAGGAAGATGTTGAAAAATTAGTGGAAGAAATCGGTAAATCTGGCAAGGAGTGTATGAAAGCACAGTCGGCTGCCGTGGCTGCCGGAGAGGCCTGCGTAACGGCTGCCCTTGACTGGTGTACCAAGAACAATAGGACACAGTTAAGAGAACTACTTGCTCCGCTTAAAGAGAATCTGGCGACCTTAAACGAAGATATTGAAGAATTAAAGATGCAGATACAGATTGCAAGATCTGTCTCAGAAAAAACAGATACAGCAGATCAGTCAGAGGAAAATGCGGCAGATGTTCTTCCGAATAAGAGTGATGATTATTTTACCCAGATCATCATTAATACAACAGCCTCTGCTTTATCGACGAGCAGCAGCCGTCAGGCTTCAAGCAGCTCAAGTCAGACGAGCGCATCATTTTTCCTCGGCGGTTACTCGTCAAGTTCATCGCACAGTGAGTCAAGTGAGAGTATGTCAGAAGAAGCATCTCATATGAATATTCAGATAGGAATGAATATAGCAAAGGTATCAATCGAAAGACCGTGGTTCAATCCGGGAATCTTTCATCTCACCGGTGAAATGTTTAATTTTTCAGACCAGCGTATCGCTCCAGAATCAGAGGTATCACTTTCAGAGGGCGAGGCTGATAAAATCAGGGAAAGATTCAGTGCCATGAACAAAAGTATTCTGCCGGCATTCCCTGTTGCATTTGTTATAGCAAAGGATGTATCCATAAAATTCACTTCTGATACGGCGATTTCTTCAAGCTTTGCCGAATCAGTTGAGGACAAGGCTTCTAAGGGCGGCGGTTTCCTTTGTTTCAGTACCAACAGTGCATCGGCAAGCTCAAAAAGTAACTCCAGTGCTGTTGCAAATTCCAATGCTAACAGCGTGACTGTAAGATTTACCGCACCTCAGATTCTTGGATATTTCATGCAGGCTGTTCCTGCCGATAAGAGTAAGCATATCAATGATTCTAATGTAAAAGATTTTTCTATTATCGGTTTTATATCGGATTTCAAGAGACTTATGAGCGATATTGTCGACAAGAATAAAAACGCTGATAAGATTGAAAAGGCGGATGAACAGGGGGTGTGATATATGAGCAACAGTAATCTTGTTGAATACACAAAATTATCCCCTAACAGAAGTTCTCCACGTAATCATAAGATTGATACCATCACCATTCACTGTATGGCAGGTCAGCTGTCAGTAGAGACATGTGGAAATGTATTTGCAACGTCAAAGGCACAGGCAAGTTCAAACTATGGTGTCGGTAAGGATGGACGTATAGCGATGTATGTGGAAGAAAAGGACAGGTCATGGTGCAGCAGTAACTCTCAAAATGATAACAGGGCTGTGACTATTGAAGTGGCTTCGGATTCATTTCAACCTTATGCTGTATCCGAAGCTGCATATAATTCTACTATTAAACTTGTAGCAGATATATGTAAGAGAAACGGTATCAAAAAGCTTATCTGGAGTACTGATAAGTTTACACGTATCAACCATGCAAAGGGCGCCAACATGACTGTCCACAGAGATTTTGCCAACAAGGCTTGTCCCGGAGATTATCTGTATAACCGTATGGGAGATATTGCGAAAAAGGTAAATGCCATACTCGGCGGTAAGTCTGAGGGTAAGGCTGAAAAAAAGCAAAAGGATAAGTCTAAAGATAAGGCAAAAGGTAATAAACGTGATAAGAAATGTAGTACATTTCCATATATGGTAAAGGTGACATCTTCAGTTATTGATGTGCGAAAAGAGCCGAATATAAAGAGTTCTGTCTGCACCACGATCAAAAAGGGCGAGGTCTATACCATTGTGGAAGAGCGTAAAACTGATTCTACAGTCTGGGGAAAGTTAAAGAGTGGTGCCGGATGGATCAATCTTTCAAAAACGGAAAGAGTATAAAAATTCAAATTTTCATTTCTGGTAATTAGCAGACGTCTTTTTCTATCCTATAATATAACTGCAACAAAATAATACCGGCTTTTTATGTTGAATACAAAGCGCTGTGTTGCAGGTGCGGAAAGGAGAAAAAAGCTATGATGTCAGAAAAGGAAAGAAGCGGGTCAGTTCCGAAAGGAAAATGCAGATGCTCCGGTGGCAAAAGAGCCAGAGACCAGACTGGGGAGAGTATCGGACAGGGTGACAGTTCCAGCTTTCAGTGAAAAATACTTTGGTGCAACTTCCGATTGTAAGGAAAGGACAGGAAGTCTGCTTGAAGACCTGCAAAGAGAGGCAGAACTTGAGTATATCTCCGATATACCTTATGCTGCGTATGAAAATCAAGTGATTAAGGCGATAGAGAGACTTCAGGCAGAGGACTATCCTACCTCGCAGTGGAAGGAAGCTTTGGTATATATCCTGAAAAGCAGGAGATGGTAATCGGTCAAAAGACAGAGCGTGATGTATATATATCTGATATATGTACTTCACGCTTTTTTTGATGCTGATTTGATGATTATTATAATATAGTAATGGAAATCTTTGTGCTAATATGATAAAATAGCAATAAGTTTTTAAGATTTATTGAACACTTTGTTGCACTTTTGTTGCTATATATCAGGTACAATAATTTTGTGAGCCTTGAGAATACTATAATGTTCCGAAGGAAATTGCCGATATATTATATATGGTAATCGAAGTGATGCGGCTTGATATTACAAATTGTAAGGAAGCAGGGGTTTGAAAAAACTGAGTGTTTGGTTTATGGGGACATCGGAATAGAGGAAACGTGTCAATGGCACTATTTAGAAGGGATTTGTTGACTATGGGTAATTATGTATTAAAATCAATATACATACATACATACATACATACATACATACATACATACGTAGGGCGTTCTTCGTCCTTTTATCAGTATGCGGAAAATTAAAACATCCGATGATGACTTACGGTACAGTACCGTAAGTTATTGTCGGGTGTTTTATTTTTATAAATTTTATTATTTTTTCATTTCTGATAATTAGCAAGGTGTCTGATTTCAGATATGATACGGAGTAAAGGAGTTTACTAAACTCAAAAAAACAAAAAACGGAGGTAGATCTTATGAAGATGAAAAAACTTTCAACAATCGCACTTGCGGCAGCAATGGCGATAGGGACATTTGGATTTAGTGTTCCTGCAAAAGCAGCAGAAAACAGTACAGACTACACCATTACCATTCCGGCGACACTTAGTGTAGAAAGTGCAGGATGGAATGCGACAGATGGAATTACCGCAAAGGTAAAGAGTGGCGATACCTTTGACAGCAGTAAAAAGCTGACAGTGACGGCAGCATCTGCAAATGAGTGGAATCTCAAATCAGGGGAGAATGCCATAGCATATAAGATGGCTTCGAATACAGAGCAGGAAAAATCATATGCTGATGCAACGGCTACGACTTCACTGGAAATCAGTGCAGAAGAATTAAACACCGGTAATTATGAAGCACCTTTTGGCATTGTGGTTGAGGATTATAGCAACAAGCCTGCCGGAGAATATAAGGACACCGTGACCTTTACGGCGAGCGTAGTGTCAGCCACAAAAAAACTTAAGCTTACAGGTAGTTATTTTGATTGTAATGCCGGTGATTTTGTAAATAAATCTCTTGAGATCGAGTATACCGACAATGATACATGGAAAGACATTGCAGGACGATATAATGAGGTAAGCCTTGAGGATAATAGTTTTGGACCGGAGGGTAAAATCGTCAAGCTTTTTGTTGATGAGAACCACGGGATTTCGGGCTGTGAACTCAAAAGTAACGAATCTGTTTATAGATATAACTTAGTAAGTATTAATGATAAGGTTTCTGCTTACAGTTCTTATTTCTTGGGTCACTAACTAACAAAGGATTTCAGATGAAATGCGTTATTGCCCCGCCGAGTGTCGGTACGGTTCTTGCGAGTGTGATGCTCGGTGGGGCGAGATACAGAAAGGTCGTGAGCCTATGAACCGAAAACCGAATATCCTTGCGGCCTTTCTGATTGCCTTGCTTTTTCTTGGAACTCTCGCCGGATGCTCCGGGGATGCAGGAACTTTCAGCGGAAAGCCAAAGAAGGATTACAGCAACATTGAGATGAATCCCAACATCGCCATTCCCGGATATGAAAGCCTTGAATTCAAGGTAGGGAAGGAAAAACAGAGCGTGGATTTTTATAATCCCGATGAAAATACCTGTTTCTTCCGTATCAGTCTTGTGATAAAGGATGAAACGGATACGGCAAATGGTGAAGAAGGAAATGCCGGAGAAGAGACGGTTCTCTGGACTTCGGATATGATAGAACCGGGAGAGCATGTTAAGAGCATAAAGTTTGATAAAGAATTAGAAAGCGGTGAATATGCCGCAATACTCAAATACGAGTGTTTCAGTTTAAAAGACAAGACGCCGCTTAACGGATCGAATGTGGAACTGACTCTGAATGTGAATTGAAACAATCAGTAGAAGACACTTGTAAAAATATAGTTAGGCGGTAATACGATAGACAGGAGGTAATTCCATGACGAAAAGGAGGATAGTGAGATCCATACTTTCGGTTTTCCTTTCGCTGATACTTATAATAAATGGATTCCTGCCGGGAATGCCATTTGTGAGTACAGTACATGCGGAAACGGCGACTAAGACGATTACGCCCGGAACGGATGATGCGAAAACCGGAACGGGTACTATGGAAATCTCGCTTACAAGTAAGCATTAACCCATACATCTACACACCACAAGAATAAAAAGAACAGAAAGGTCGTGAACCTGTGAAACTAAAACTTAATAAAATCCTTACGGCTTTTCTGATCATCATAATGGTCTTTGGAACTCTTATAGGATGTACGGAAAATGGTGGAAATCCGGAAACTTCAGAAAAGGCAGTTGCTACGGAAGAGTCGGGGGATAAACCGAAAAAGGATTACAGCAACATTGTTGAGAATCCCAACATTGCAATTCCCGGATACGAAAGCCTTACATTTACGGCAGGAAAGAAGAAACAGAGCGTGAACTTCTATAATCCGAAGGAGAATACCTGTTACTTCCGTATCAGTCTTGTGTTAAAGGGTGACGGCGAAGGAGCAGATGGGACTGTCGGAGATGATAAAGCAAAGGTTGCGGACGGAACAAATGGAGCCGCTTCAAAGGAAGAAGTGTTTTGGACTTCTGAACTGATCGAGCCGGGAGAAGAGATTAAGAGTATAAAGTTAGAGAAAGAATTAGAGAGCGGAGATTATCCCGCAATACTCAAATATGAATGTTTTTCATTGAAAGACGAGACACCATTAAATGGGGCAAAGGTTGAGGTCATAATCCATGTAAAAGAATGACCGCATACCGGAATAGAAAAGCAGTTACTATGAAACATAAAAAAAGCATACCATGATAAAGGAAGTGAAACAGATATGAATAAAATGCTTAGAAAAAAACTATTACCGCTTTTGTTAGCATTTTCGCTGATCCTGCCACCTGTGACAGGCAGTCCGAAGAAAGCAGAAGCCAGCGGTACCAAAACAATTCCGAATGAGCAGGGCGGAAATAGTAATACAATGGAAATCTCTCTGACGATTAAGGGAACCATTTCAAATGAAAGTATCGCTTTTGATGCAGATACCTTTAAATATAATGGAACGGTCAAAAAGCCTACAGTTACCGTAACCTATGTTTATGCAGCAGGGCAAAACCAGACTTTGGTGGAAAGTACGGATTATACGGTTTCCATTAAAGACAGTAGTGGAAATGTTGTCACTGAGCCGAAAAATGCAGGGACTTATACCGTTGCGGTGACAGCAAAGGACGGAAGCTGTTTTAAGGGAAGTGGGACGAAAATCTATACCATTACCAAAGCAACTCCGTCAGCACCAGCCGCACCGACCAGAGCAGGCCGTACAAAGAACAGCATCACATTGACGGCACATGACGGCTATCAGTATAGCAAGGACGGAACAACATGGCAGGACAGCAATGTATTCACCGGACTTTCTCCGGGTACGGAATATTCCTTTTACCAGAGGGTAAAAGGAACAGACAATACGAACGAATCTCCAGCGAGTGATGCAGCAAAATTCAGTACCGATGCAGATACATACGCCATGACGATCACACTTGTCATTGCAAAAAAGGAACGGACAGCACCGGATGTATCAAAGCTTGCAGTTACGAACCCGGCTACGATAAAGTCAGCAGATGGAAAAATTGATGTGGGAACGAGCGAACTGACCGCAGGGGATTTGACATATTCAAAAGATGATGGAAAAACGTGGACAGATGTGGCATTTCCGATCACAGGACTTTCGGCAGGATCATACTGTTTTAAGTATAAGGAAAGCAGCAAGAGCGAAAGTATCGTGCTGGAGCCTGTCAATGTACTTTCTCAGGTCACGCTTTCCGGCAGTACCGTATATAACAGCGGAGAGGACAGCGTATTAACTGCTAAGACCAATAGCAATGTGGCAGGACTCAGCCTTTCCTACAAATGGTACCGGGATGATAAAGAGATAAGCGGGCAGACAGGAGATGCTTATACACTCACCTCTGCCGATGTAGGAACCATCATAAAAGTGGTGGTTACGGATAGTGTAGGAGAAAACTCTGTTTCCACAGCCATTCCGGAAAAGATAGCGACAACCGCACCGGCAGGATACAAAATCAGTGGCATTGTGCGGGACAGCGGTAATAACGGGTTAGGTAGTGCGAAAGTTGAGCTAAAGAAGGGTGATTATGTGGTGGCTGAAACTGACACAAGTGAGAGTGGGGAGTATTCCTTTGAGAAAATCCCTGCCGGACAGTACAATGTGGTCGTGACAGAAAGCAGAAGCGAAAAAGTAAAGACTGCCATTGCCACGATTACGAGCAGTGATGTCACGATTGGTACTATAAAAATGCCTGCAAAGGATGTCAGCTCTAAGCTGATTGTGGAAAACAATGATGACAGCGGACTTGCAGGGGGTGCGGTTGTAGGTGGTCTGGATGATGTGGCAGAGGAACAGGCAGCGAATGTGGCGGATGGAGCTGCTACTACAGTCACTATGACGGTGGAGAGTGAGAAAGATTTGACTTCTGTAGCAGATGGTTCACTTACAGAGGAACAGAAAGAAACGAAGGAAGCACAGGCAGATATAAAGGACAATACAACCGCACAGAGCCTTGAAAAATTGGATTTTCTGGATCTGTCCATCATTATGCGTGTAAAGGTTGAAGGTCAGGCAACTACGCAGAGTGAGATTACGGATACCGGCTCTAAAGTGTTAGAGATTATCCTTCCTTACCAGACATCCGGACGAAAGAACATCACAGCATTCCGTAAGCATGGAACAGAGGCCGCCGCAGCTTTGAGCAAACTGAGCAGCCGACCGACAGCGAACTTTAGCGATGGAACATTTTTTATTGGAACCGGATTTATCGTGATTTATTCCTCAAGCTTTTCCACTTATGCGATTGGATATTCTGCGGATAATGGCTCCGGTGGAGGCAGCGGAGGCGGTGGTGGATATGTTCCGTATATCACACCGACAGTTTCCCCGAGTCCAAGCCCGTCAGCAAGTCCGAGCGTATCACCAAGCCCGTCAGCAAGTGCAGAGGTTTCCGCTAGTCCGACAGCGAGCGTAGAGCCATCTGCGAGTATCATACCAAGTGCTGTACCATCTGCAAGCACAGCACCGTCAGTAAGTGCAAGTCCATCCGCAAGTGTGGCACCGAGCGTAGAGCCATCTGCGAGCATCGTACCGAGTGCTGTACCATCTGCAAGCACAGCACCGACAGCGAGCGTGGCACCATCTGCAAGCGCAGCACTGGCAGTAAGTGCAAGCCCGTCTGCAAGTGCTGCACCGACAAAAGCACCAGCGGATAAAGTGACGAAAGCGGAGAAGGCACAGGCAAAGCTTGATCTGAATGCCGGATTAAAAGTGAGCAGAACCTCTTCAAAAGTCACTGTCAAGTGGGGTAAGGTGAAAAAGACAGACCGTTATGATATTTACGCTGCATACTGCGGAAAAGATAATAAATGCGAGAAAGTATTAACTGTCAGCGGAAGAAAGAAAAAAGCAGTCATAAAGAAGCTGAATGGAGAGCAACTGAAACGCCAAAAGGATATAAAAGTCTATGTGGTAGCATATCGCAAAGTGAATGGAAAGGAAACCAAACTTGCGAAAAGTATCACAGGTCATGTAGTAGGTGATAAGAATACGAAGTACACAAATGCAAAGAGTATCAAGCTGAAAAAGACGAAATACAGCATGAAGGCAGGAAAGACAAAAACGGTTAAAGCAGAGCTTGCCTTAGAGGATAAGAGGAAAAAGGCATTGCCAAAGAGCCATGTAGCGACATTCCGTTATGCTTCCAGCAATACGAAAGTGGCAAAGGTAGATAAGAACGGAAAGATAACCGCAGTAGGTAAAGGAACCTGCTATATCTATGTATATGCCGCAAACGGGCTTGCAAAGAAGGTAAAGGTTACGGTTAAGTGAGAGTTTTGAAGTAAGAAACATAATAGGAAAGAACAATCATTAAAAAATAAGGCATGAAATGGCAATCTGTCATTCCGGTGATTACAGGATGACGGATTGCTGTTTCTGCGTTTTAGAGGGACAAATGAAACAGGAAGTCGGAAAAAGGAGAGTATTTTCTGTTCCGAAATGTACGGAAAAATGGAAAGATAGCTACGAAGCATAATATATTTATATATAAAAAACGATGGATGCCGGAGAGGTATCGACCGAAGATTGCAAAACCACATGAGAGTACTGTAATTCTTACGGAGATCAATGCACTTATCCATTCGACAAAATTCTTTATCCGCACAGATAATTCTACAAAGCACGACACACAGAGGCATAAAAAAAACATATCTAAAATTGCAAAAAATTTGAAGATATGTTTTTTTTATGCCATTTTTTGTTTTGCAGTTTTTTATAGGGTGCATAGCCGGGGCGGACGTTCTCCCCCATTCCTTCAGTAATTGTGAAAAGAAAAATTTCAGACTGGAGGAAAGAACGATGGAGGGAAAACACCCAAAAAGAAAGAGGGATAAATATAATCCTTATTACATTTACGAAAAGGACGGACAGGCTTTTATAGCATTTGAGGACGGGCAGGGAGAGAGGTACAGGTTTGAGATAAGCAGAGAGCTTTATGAAGCGTTTGATAAGGATGTAGTGAGTTTCATAGAAAAGAGTATTGCCCAAATCCGAATAGAATTTGGGCAATTAATCATTTCTCGGTATAATTTTCAAGACTTATAAGAGAAGACAATTCGTCGGAAAAACTGAGTGTGGTTAATTTTACGCCTTTTGCTACATATCGAACATCCTTGTAAATAGGCGTGTTTTTTGTCGCAGGTTTTGAAAAAATGGCTAAAATCTGAAAGGTCACATCAGCAAGATTTCGTATATCTTCAAGTAAGCAGGAACTGGGTACATAATAATTTTTGTCTTTCGTGAATCCAAGACAAAAATTAGTGGTTCCTGCTAATCTGTCAACGGATAGCTTGGGACGGATCGAATTATATATTGCTGTCATTTTTGAAGATTTTAAGAAATTGACTATTAGTGGCAGTGCCTGCAATTTTAACTCAGTAGTGCCGTCAGATTTGAATGCAATATCACTTTCTTTTAAAGTGCTGTTAAGGCATTTCTGATAGAATTGCGTAGGGTTATGTAATATATTTCCCTGTGAATCAATAAATTCTATCCCGGTAAGATGTTGAAAGTTACGTGGAAGAAATGCACTTTCAAAATATTCAATTTGATTATTTTGACGATTCTTGTATATAAAGATGTAGTTGTAACCATTAAGCTTGTCATCGTAATCCTTTGCAGCACGGGATATGATGCGTATGGCATCTTTTAACTTTTGTTGTTCCATAATGATATCCTTTCCGGAACAGCGTGTTTTCGAGCGTTAAAAAAGAGAGTTATAATACCGCAGCATTATCAACTCTCTTTTAGTGGCTAATTTTTCTGTTGTCCGCCAACGGCTGGCACATTCGTCCAGTAAGGCTTCAGGTTTTTCTGTTGCCTGCCAACGGCCGGTACATTCGCCCGGTAAGTCTTTCGGATTATGGTGTTAGCCCACCTGAAACAGCACGCTGTTTCTACTACTATTATTATACGAAAGAGTTGATTTTATGTCAATATTGATTTGAAAATTTGTTTGTATTATGCGATGATTTTCTGATTTACATCCGGTATTTTCAATAATGAAATTGTGTCGAGGGTATCTAATCGCTGTGCCTGTTCATGGCATTGCAATACATCCTCGTGTTCAGGACCAAGATGCTTGTCTAAAATTGATATTGTCAATATCTCTTTACACTTTTTTCTCAAGGATGTTTGAGTTACGCTACATCCTGTAAAGAGGCATAGTATTGTTGCCTCTTGATTACTGGCGGTAACCCACCGTTTGCTGAGCAAATCCTCCGATTGTTCCAATAACTAATAAAATATCTCCAGACAAGTGTTTTTACTTCATCTACTCTCATTTTAGAAGTGTCATAACGACCATATAATAATTCTTCTTTGAACCTTGCCCACATACTTTCAC
>Ga0256404_1001392_pt1 | contig 58754 bp, 62 predicted proteins | sample RumenRJG_01DNA_FD_185990 | JGI IMG/M metagenome (GOLD analysis project Ga0256404, IMG submission 185990) | Bovine rumen microbial communities from Lethbridge, Alberta, Canada - RJG_01 | ecosystem: Host-associated > Mammals > Digestive system > Stomach > Rumen | place: Canada: Alberta | collected... | reverse complement strand
CGAGCTTACCTTATGGATGTCTCAAGTTATAATGATTAACTTCTCTTCAGTGATATGATATCACTTCTAGATAAAATAAAAAACTAGAATTATTACTTGAATAACTTCTAGTTCTATAATACGAAAAAGCGGTTAATCCGCTTTAAAATAAAGATGGCAGTTCGGATGGGAGTCGAACCCACGACCTTCCGCTTAGGAGGCAGACGCTCTATCCAACTGAGCTACCGAACTAAATAGAATTAACCAAAAAACAATGGCAGTTGTGAACCAACTGCCATTTTACTAAGAATTCTTAATACTTTCAAGTACTGTTTTCTTTTCTTTCTTTGCTTCTAGATAAGCATCAAAACGTACATAGACAACATAATAGAGAACAATCGCAATCACAGCTGCACCAAGTGCATCAAGGACTGAGTGTTGTTTTATAAACATTGTTGATAAAGTAATCATGATGGCTGAAGCAATCGCAAAGATCTTGATCTTTGTATTGCCTTTAAAGCGTTTAGACTTTATTAAGGCAATGGCACAGCCAATAGAGTTATAGACATGAATACTTGGGAAGACGTTTGTTGGTTTATCAGCTGTATAGACAATATTCAAGAAGAACTTCTCAACAGGTGTTCCTGTGATCACAGCTGGGCGATAGGCAAAGGTTGATGGGAAGATGGTAAAGATAATCAGACATATCGTCATCCCACCAAACATCATCGCACAAGCCTTATACCATTCATTCTTATCATAGAAGAAGACAAAAAGGAATGTGCCAAAGACAAAGAGAAACCAATACATATAGAAATCCACAAACCAAGGGACAAAAGGAATAATGTGATCAAGATGTACGGATACATCATGAAATCCTGTCATGTCTCTTTGCTGGATACCGAAATACCATGGTAAATAACCAATAAAGTAGATAATGGCAACCCAGATATATTTATGTGAGTTATAGAATTTTTTTATCATTTTCATCACCTAGGTGCCATTCTACCAAATTCATATGCTTTTCTCAACCGCAAATTATCTACCTTTCATCGTTGTTTTTAGTTGAAATGGAAAATCTTCTGAGCGATTGTATAGCCAGAACTTAGGATTTTGTTGCCAACCTTGCCTCTAAGCTGCATAGCTGTGCCTAGGGCTGTACGTCTGACCTGCTTGTAGAGTTCAGGACGAGTTGTCTTGAGATAAGTCCATAATTCATCACGCTTTGCGAGATTCTCTTTACTGCCACTCTTGACAAGAAGTACAGTTGTTACGGTTGTAATCATTGTCAGGTAATGAATCATATATTTACGCATTTTACGTGATTTGAGCTTTGTAACATCAACAGCATCAATCATACGCTTGTTGACTTTGATTTGCTGGTCAATACGGCCAATCATTACCTTTTCATTAACTGACTGGTCTTCTCTACCAATAAAGTAATGATAGAGATCGACATCAAGATAATACATTGTTTTGACATATGGCAATGGTTCATAAACAAAGAGATTATCGACATAGAATGTATGGGCAGGAAGTTTTAAGCCACTTTCTCTCAACATTTCTGTACGATAGATGACTGAATGCATCAAGATATTCTGACTTGGCAAGAAATGCTTCATATCATACCAGCGGAATAAGCGTCCTACTGGCATACAGTTTGTATATTTAATGACATGCTGACTGTTTTCACTAGGTTTGTCATAGATATAATTGACAATCATCATGTCCAGTTCATCAGCTTCAAAAGACTTTAATGTACGAATGACCTGCTTAAGAGCATCAGGATCAAACCAGTCATCAGAATCAAGAACTTTAAAATACTGACCTGTGGCATAACGAATGCCAGTATTCACAGCTTCACCATGACCACCATTTTCCTGATGAATGCATCTGATGACATCTGGATATTCTTCTTCTAAGGCATCACCGATTGCTCCGGTGCGATCTGTTGAACCATCATCTACAATAATGATTTCAACATCATCACGACTACCTAACAGGCTCTTTACAGCATTTTCCATATAATCTTCTGAATTATATGAGGGAATTGTTACTGTAAGTAATTTCATGAATTTTTCCTCCTATTATGACAAGCAATTTGTCTTTTACTTTTACTCATCATACAACATCTTACCTATTCACGCAAACATCTTCATCCCAAGCCCATCAATACCATACTTTTAGCTAGTATTTCACAGCCTTTTTTGTTAGAATTTAGAAATGAGGTGGAAGAAAATGGAAGAAAAATGCATTATACAATATAAAAAATATCTACAAAACTTCATACATATATTCCAATATATCAATATCATTTTTATCATTCTAGGCATCATCGCAATTGTCGCGCCTTTGGAATGGGGCTTTAAATTAGCGGGTGCGCTTTTGGTTATTTTAGCCGGTTGTATCAGTTATTTGATGTATAAGACAAGATCATTTGAACTTACTTTCGATAAAGAGAATTGGTCTTATCGCAACCATACTTATCGCTATGATGAAATCAAGAGCTTTGTACAGACTGATCGTCACTTTGAAATCACAACGGATAAGAAGATTGTGCTTGATATCATGAACTTCGAAGTTGAAAGCTTAAGTGAAATGCTGGAAGTCCTGGCAAATCATAATATCATACCAGAAGAAGTAGAAAACACTTCAGCACTCAATAAGCTCTTCAGTTATAAGAACATGCGTATGATTACATTAGTCTTTGCAGCTATTGACTGGCTCTATCTTCTATTTGCCTTTAAGAAGGTATCTAATATGCTTGTTGTAGCGGGCGTGCTTTCTCTTGTCCCACCAATCTTCTTTGCGATATTCTATATTTATCGCTTATTAAGAGGAGATTTGGAAGTTCTCGATAAGCTTTCTACAAATCTCATGATGGTCTTCTTGCTTCCTATTATTGCTGGATTTATTGTCATGTATACAAACTTCTCTATTTCAAAGTTTACATTAGCTCTTGTTGTTACAGGTGTCTTCTTCATCTTCTTTATGATATACTATACGATGTTAAGAACACTTGTCGCCTCACCTGCTCATCGTGTCTTTATCTACTATGTCCTTTTCTTCACAGCCTTTGTAATTTTCTGGTCAAATAGTACTTTACCTCCAGATCATGTTGTTATCTCTCAAGCAACAATCACCAACAAGCGCTATATGGATGCCTCAATGGGTAAAGGCTATCAGCTCAATGCCCGCATTCCTGGAGAAAAAGTCAAGACATATAATGTTTCAAAAGACATCTATGAACACTATCAAAAAGGTGACACTATTGAAATTGAAACAAAAGTAGGAATATTTGGTATTTCTTCAAGTGAAATCAAAAAGTCCTAGCCCTCTTTATGAGAGCTAGTTTTTTTTATACAGCTTTAATAAGCTTGATATATTCATTTTCACTAATAATCTTTAAGTCCTGTCCGGCCTTCATTAAGCTAAGGGCTTTTTTGACTTTATTGTTTTTATTGCCATAACGGGCATTTTTATAATCCTTCATGCCTACTACAAGATAGTTCGTATGACTATTGACTTCTCTAGCGACAAAGGCATGAGCTTGATGAGTCATCTTTTCAAGCTCTGCACGTTCATTATGCAGTTTACCAGTAAAGACAATGGACATATTGCTTAAAGGATGAACAAGGGGATGCAAGGCAAGCAAGGCATGATCTGGTGAAATGATATTCTTATAGTAGCCTGGCTTCATAACACCGAGTTCAAGATGCATCTGTTCATGAAAGGAAAGTAATGTATCATAGTGATTATTATTCAACATTTTGACAAGAATGAAGGCACATGCCTTGGCATCACTTAAGGCATTATGAGCATCATTGAGTGGTACATTGTAGAATTCACTTAAGTCCGCAATATTATATTTCTCAAGTTCAGGACTAAGAATATGAGCAATGACATTTGTACAGCTCATGCGTAATGTTGGATAGGGAATATGAGCTTGTTTTAAGCAGGCTCTAATGTGTGCCATATCATTCTGGACATCATGACTGACCACAATCATGTCTTCAAAGAAATGGTGTATTTCTTCCCATACTTCTTTAAAAGAACGTTCTTTTTGCAAGCTCTTAGGCCTAATATGATGCACACCATAACGATACTTGTCAAAAGCTAGATTATGGGGTTTGACTAGAGAATAATAAGTATCGACAACACGTTTATCCTTTAAAACCACAATGCCAATACTACAGATCGAAGTAGGATCATTATTTAAGATTTCAATATCAAAGACAGTTATATATTCGCTCATAGAATACCTACAGCCTTCTTCGCATATTCATCTGCCATATCATTAAAATGATCACCAGAATGGGCTTGTACTTTCATAAAGATAATCTTAATCTTCTTGCTAGCATCCTTCATAAAAGCCGCATAAGCCTTCGTACCTGGCTTATTGGCTTGCCATTCTCCCTTCGCCCATTTCTCAATCCCCATATAATCATAATAAATCACAACACCATCATAGCCATGTTCAATCGCATAATTCACAGCTGACTCACTGCCAGCAATCTCACCAGCTACATTACGCATACCAACATAATCAGGATGGTTCCCCTTACCATAAAGAATCTCTTTAACCTTGCCACCATCAATCAAGATAGCACCATAGCCATAAATCTTGTTTTTCGCATGAAAACTGCCATCAACATAGGCAATCAATCCATGATTCATAGGTGGCATATGGACTTCATCTTTCACAAAAGCCTCTGCTTCCTCTCTTGTCATAAATGATTTATAGACTGCTCCTGGATATCCATTAACCTGTTGTTTACAAGCATCCCAGCTATTATAAACACCTGGACGCTTTCCTTTTCTTACTGCATAATACTTCATAAATATCGACCTCGTGATTATGATAGGGAGAAAACACGCTTTTGTCTAGTATTAGAGACGGGAAATTTGTATAATAGTACAAGAGGTGTTCATATGAAAATTGAGAGTAGATTTCTAAAATATATTAGTTTTGATACACAATCAAGTGAAGAATCAACAACATCCCCTTCTACTGATAAGCAGAAAGTCTTAGGGGAATTCTTAGCAGAAGAAATGCGTATCTTAAAATTGCAGGATGTTATGCAGGATGAATATGGTATTGTCTATGGCACAATTCCTGGTAATACGGATCAGGGTGATGTTATAGGCTTTATTGCCCACATGGATACAAGCCCTGACGCCAGTGGAGAAAATGTCAATCCCCAGATTATTCGTAATTATAATGGTCAGGTCATTACAATCAATGATGAAAAGAAGATGTATCTTGATCCAGAAGAATATCCAGAGCTCAAAGATCTTATTCATCATGACATTATTACGACTGATGGTACAACATTGTTAGGAGCTGATGATAAGGCAGGTATTGCGATTATTATGTCAGTTGCTGAATATATGTATCGTCATCCAGAATTCAAACATAATGATATCAAGATTGCCTTTACATGTGATGAGGAAGTAGGCAGAGGTACAGAACATTTCAACATTGAACGTTTTAATGCCGATTATGCCTATACTGTTGATGGTGGTGATATCAATCAGTATAACTTTGAAAACTTCAATGCCTACAAAGCAGTTGTCAGAATTACTGGTCAGTCATTCCATACCGGTGATGCGAAAGGCAAGATGGTGAATGCCCTGACAATTGCACGTAACTTTGACAGCATGCTTGGTGAAGCGAACCGCCCTGAAACAACGGAAGGTTATGAAGGCTTCTATCACCTTTATGATATGCATGGTGATGTAGCAAGTGCTACTTTGACATATCTTTTACGTGAACATGATATGGATAAAATGCATAAACTGATGGAACGCATGAGTTCCACAGCTGATTATCTCAATACCATTCATGACAACAGTGTAGAGATTGAATATGTCCATCAATATGACAACATGAAAGATATCATGATCAAAGTCCCTCATATTGTCGAACAGATTGACATAGCTATGCGTGATTTAGGTATGGATCCAAGACCTACACCAATTCGTGGCGGTACTGATGGAGCTATGCTTTCCTATAAAGGCTTACCATGTCCTAACTTAGGTACAGGTGGCTATAACTATCATGGTGAATATGAATATGCATCACTGACACAAATGAAAAAGGGTGTTGAACTTATTCTTAGAATGATCAAGAACAATGTTGAAGCATAAAAAGAAGCATCAACCTTTATAGGGTTGGTGCTTTTATTTACAAAAAGAGAAGAAGCCTAGCTTCTTCCCTATTTCACTTCATAATCATAAGGCATAACAAGCGCTAGTACGATATAGAGAATAAGGCCTGAACCCCATCCAAGAATCAATAGCACTGCTATAACTCTTACTAGAGTAGGATCGATATCAAAATATTCTGCAATCCCACCACATACACCACTGATTTTCTTATCAGTCGATGATTTATATAATTTTTTAGCCATGACTTTCCCCCTTACGGGTATCTTACCATGTCATGCTTATTTTTCAAGAGCTTTCATGGCAAGGGCAATAGAGCCACATAATCCAGCATTATCACCTAATGCAGGCCACTGAATATAATTAGGATCCTTTAATGCATCATGTTTAATATAGTCATTTAAGAACTGATTCATATATTTAGAAATCATTGGGAATAAATGACTCTGATGCATAACGCCACCACCTAAAATAATTTTCTGTGGTGACAGAATCAAGACAACTGATGCAAGAGCCTGACCAATATAATAAGCTTCTAAATCCCAAGCTGGATGATCAACTGGTAATTCTTTAGCTGACTTACCCCAACGATCTTCAATAGCTGGGCCAGCACACATACCTTCTAAGCAGTTACCATGATATGGGCATCTTCCTTTATATGGGTCATCTTCTCTAATAATAAGTGGGACATGTCCTGCTTCAGGATGTACTAAGCCATGGACAAGATTACCTTCAACATAGACACCAGCACCGACACCAGTACCAATTGTGTAATAGACAACATTCTTTAAGCCTTTACCAGCGCCAAATGTCACTTCACCCAAACATGCACCATTAACATCAGTATCGAATGCGATTGGTGTATTAGGGAAAGCTTTCTTAAGATCACCTAATGCATCGTAGTTAGCCCAATATGGTTTTGGTGTTGTTGTAACATAGCCATATGTTGGACTATCTGGATCTGGGTCGATTGGGCCAAAACAGCTAAAGCCAATAGCTTCTACATCTTTATCTTTGAAATATTCAACACATCTTGCCATTGTTTCCTCTGGTGTTGTTGTTGGGAAACTTGCACGATCAAATACTTCACCTTTTTCATTACCAATACCGACAACGAACTTTGTTCCGCCGCCTTCAATTGCACCTAATTTCATAAATCCATTTCCTCCAAAATCAACCTAAATCCATTTTAGTGGAATGAACGTTGTTTGTAAATGCTTTCATGAAACTTCCCAAATAAAGTCAAAGGGTACCACCTTGTGATACCCCTAAAAATACTGATTATCCAAGCACTTTTTCATAAACACGTAAAACATTCTTATAGAATATTTTTTCAACTTCTTTTTCTGTCAATCCTGCTTTTCTAAGCGCGCTCTCTAGTTTCTTCATTTCCCCTGCATGTTTTAATTCTAGCTTGCAGTCAATACCATCAAAATCCGTTCCTAGACCGATGCAATCAATACCTGCTAAGTCCTTGATGTAGAGGATATGTTTTACCATATCCTGAACTCTTGATGTAGATGCGCGGCTATTAAGAAATGGGGCGTAGAAGTTAATGCCCATCACACCACCACGCTCTGCTAGCTTGACAATCATATCATCACTCATATTACGGCTGTTGTTGGTGATGGTTCTTGCATTGGAGTGTGAAGCGACAAATGGCTTTGTCGTCATCTCTAAGACGTCATAGAAGCATTCATCGGACATATGGGAGACATCAATGATCATGCCAATTCTTTCCATTTCCTGAACATAGGCACGACCAAACTCACTGAGTCCTTTGTGAGTTGTATGGGGGCTTGTCAGATTGTTTTCAAGATTATGGCTTAACGCAATCATTCTTACGCCAAGACGGTAATAATTACGCAAGATAGCCAAATCTTCATGAATGACATCCCCTTCTTCAAGTGTCAGCATGCCACTCATTTTCCCATTATGGAAATTCTCCACAATATCCGCTTTATTTCTTGCCGGTGCAATAAGATCACTATTGGCTTCTATTTCATTATAAAAGAGATCAATACAATCCATCACATGATCTAAAGCATCATATTGTGATTGTAAATTTGTATAGATACCAAAGTTCTGGCATAAATAATCAGACTTACCCATCTTCTCTAAGTCAATCATGAGATCATTCTGTCTTAAACGCTTATCCCTATGCTTATTTAATTCATAAAGCGTATCACAATGCATATCTATAATCTTCATAACTACACCTCAAAATAAATATCCGTATCTTGATACTGATCAGTTAAAGGCTGTACTTCTTTAAGCCATGCGATTGCCTTTCTTAATTCCTCTTCATCTTCTTCAACAATACCATATGTTGCCACCTGGACAAGATCATAAATAGACTGCCATAAATCATCAAGTTTACCTGTCTTTTCATCACTCATCTCACTATCAACATAGATATCTAATTCATGTCCCGTTCTCATAGCTTCTTCTTTACACATCGAGATCACCCTCCTTGATCCACCCATAATGCATACAAGCTTTAAGAATACCATCATCCTCTAAATCACTTGTCACATAATCAGCTATCTTTTTCGTTAGTATATCACCATTTCCCATGCAAATAGAAATTTTTGCATTTTTAAACATCTTTAAATCATTCTGACTATCGCCAAAAGCGATATAGCCATCGGTATGAAACAACTTGCAAAAGACTTCATTACCACTCGCTTTAGAAACAGATGCTATTGAAGCATCGGCATATGTCGAAAGGCCTGGCGCAACCTCTAAGCCTGCAATTTGGCGATAAGGGGCATAATCCCAGCCCTTAGGGCCATATAGACAAATGGCATAAACATCTTCCTTTTCATCATACTCTCTCACTTCTGGAATGATATTGCCAAAATAGCGTTGTGTTTCATAAACATATTCATCAGGCTCTTTATTGATCAGACGTTTGTCCATCTTTAAGGTAACACATAAATTAAGTTTATTAGCTAAATCAAGGACTTCATGGACTGTTTTTACCGGCATGACATGTTTCTCAATAACATTTCTTTTGCTATCAAGAACAAGCTGGCCATTATTAACAACATAACCATCAAAATCCGCAATATTTAAGATTTGTGTACGACACAAAGAATCATAACCACGTCCTGTCGAAACAATAATCTTATGCCCTTTTTCCTTCAATAGTCTAAGTGCTTGAATGGTGCTTTGGGGAACACGATGTTCTCCTCCCGTTTCTCTTAGCGTACCATCAACATCAAAACAAAATAATTCCATATAACTCTTGTAAAAAAGAGAGAATGATCCATTCTCTACTTTCTCCGCTTCCTATTCTTCTTTTTAAGACCTTCTTCTGGTCCTTTAAAATATTGTTGGCTGCCAAGATTGTAGGCTGTAAAGCCTAAACGTGCTAGTCTGCGACATGCTTCAAAGGCTGTGCCTTCTAAAATGGCATAAACGTAGTAAATTGCGTCCCGATCAAGCAAGCTCTTGGCATCACTATTAATAACGCGTAAAGGCAAATTCTGTGAGTCAACAATATGCAATGTCTCAAAGTCACGATATTCATCCGCATTCAAAAGAATAATATCAGGATTATCAAGAAATTCCTGATAAGCTTCATTTATATCTTTACTTTCAACTTTTTTCGTTAACCCAAACATCAAATCACCTCAACGAACACATTCTAACATCAATCATGCATTTTGACTATTGCTTTTAAGAAAATATTATGTTAATATAAACAAGCAACGAACCTAGGGGCTTGGTTCAATGGTAGAGCATCGGTCTCCAAAACCGTTGATGCGGGTTCGATTCCTGCAGCCCCTGCCAGTTGATTATGAGTCTTGGAAACAAGACTTTTTTCTTTTTGATAAATTATCATAACAAGTGCAACATATGAAAAGTTCATAGGAATTATCTATGCTACTATGTGAGTGACCAAAAAAACATAGAATGGAGATAAGCCTATGAACTATAACCATATTAACATAAATGAGCGTTCCTGCATCTATCAATTTCTCACTCTGGGCATGAGTATACGCGGGATTGCAAAGGCACTTCATAGAAGTCCTTCCACCATTTCCCGAGAGATAAAAAGAAATTCATACCGTGCCTGGAGCAATTTCAAAGAGCATGATCGATATTTTCCTGTAAAAGCCCAGGAAAAATATGAAGAAAGAAGGACCAGATGCCATCGCCCAGCCAGATATCAGGAACAGGAGATCCATTATATCAAAGAGAAGATCGAAAACCACTGGTCTCCGGAACAGCTGGTGAACAGGGCAAAGATGGAAAAGATAAAGACCCCTTCAACAGCTACAGTTTACCGCATGATACACAGAGGCGTCATTCCTAAAATCAAGATGGAGCACCTGCGCAGAAAAGGCAGGTTTAAAAGACCGGCAGAAACGCGTGGGAAATTTAACGATGGCGGAAGGACAATCAAAAATAGGCCAAAAGATGTATACAAACGACAAGAGCTCGGGCATTGGGAAGGTGACACCGTAGAATCAGGCAGAAACGGTCATACGCGCAAGAGCAGATATTGCTTTGTCACACTGGCAGAAAGGAAATCCCGATTCTATATAGCAATCCCTGTAGAAGACAGAACGGCCAAGAATGTAACACCGGCAATCATAGAGGCTCTCGGAAAGCTTCCATCGGAACTGGTAAAAACGATAACCTTCGACAGAGGAAAAGAATTCGCGGAGTATGAAAAGATCGAAGCAGCATTAGGGTGCAAAACCTATTTCTGTGATCCCTACTGTGCCTGGCAAAAAGGAACCAATGAGAATACGAACGGATTACTGCGGGAGTTTTATCCTAAAGGGATGGATCTATCCGAAGTGGACCCGGAGGAACTGAAAAAGAATCTGAATTTAATGAATAACAGGCCACGTAAATGCATAAAATATAAAACACCTAAAGAAGAATTACTGGGTAACTCATCCTAGGTGTTGCACTTAATTTGACAAATCATCTTTTCTCTTTATTCACCAGCTCAGATCTCACACACTTTAGCGAGAAGACTATTCTCTCTAAAGAATTTTACCATCAGCATAAATCAATTTATCAAAATTTCATTTATATTATCTATCCGCTCATTCACAAAATTCCAACGATTTCTCACTCAGCAAATCAATAAGAGTATTACCAATATATTTATCACATTTAAAAAACAGGTGCTCTTCTCTTCTACCACGAAGTCATGAACACCTGCTTATTCATTTAACAACTTTTCGTCTTTGTCTTAAATCGAATTAGGCTAACTTTTTCACACATTTTTACTACTATATAGCCATAAAGAGTGTGCCTGCACCAATAAGAATACAGCCAATAAGAGATTTCATTGTAAAGTCTTCATGTAAGAAAACAAAGGCTAAGACTAGTGTAATAATAACACTTAACTTATCAATAGGAACAACTTTACTTGCTTGTCCAATTTGTAACGCTCTGTAGTAGCAAAGCCATGAAGCGCCTGTAGCTAGTCCTGATAAAATCAGGAAAACCCAGCTTTTTGTCCCAATACTGTTCAGGCCTGATTGAGCATGTGTTAAAAAGACCATCCCCCAAGCCATAACCACCACAACAACTGTACGAATAGCAGTTGCAAGATTGGAATTTACGTCCTCAATACCAACCTTAGCTAAAATTGAAGTTAATGCTGCAAAGATTGCTGATAAAAATGCAAATAATACCCACATAAATATGTCCTCCTAAAATTTCATGTTATCATAATAATGAGGTGAGGATCATGTATATATTTCTTGATATTGATGGAGTTTTGAATACCTATAATGAACATCCTTCCAATAAACGCCGTATTCATTCAGCCAACTTAATAATGCTAAAAAAGCTGATTGATCAAACACAGGCAAAGATTATCTTAATTTCAAACTGGAAGTTTGTCCCAACTGCTCTTAAAGAATGTAAGCTTGCTTTAGAGAGCTGTCATCTTCATCTTGATGGCATGACTAAGGATGATATGGTTCATCGCGGACAAGGCATTATCGATTATCTTCATAGCCATAAGGTCCAACATTATGTCATTCTCGATGATGATGATTTTAGTGATTATAATAATGAGCTAAGCAAGCATCTTGTTCTTGTTGATGCAAGATATGGCCTTCGTCCAATAGATATCCAAAAAGCCATGAAAATACTTATTGATGAAGTGCCTGCATAATACGGGCATAATGCAAGAAGCCATCACTCTTTTCAAGCTCACCAATTTCTTCTAAGCTTGCCATTTTCCATTCTAAGACTTCATCTTCCTGAATATGCACATCTTCTATATCGAACTTGGCATGAATGAGATACATATCGACAAAATAATTATCCCCACGCTTTAAATCAATATTCTTATAAGAATAAATCAATTCCTTTTGGGATAAACTGATATCAAGTCCAGTTTCTTCAAAAACTTCTCTATGCAATGCCTGCATGCTTGTTTCGCCGGCACTTACACCACCGCCAGGAATTTCCCATTGACCAGCTGCCCACTTCTTATCCAGTGTTCTTCTCGTAATCAAATACTTTCCTTTATTCTCAATTAGGGCTAAGACATACAACATGTACTGCCCTTCTTTTAATTTTGTCTTACGCTCTAACTTTTCTCCTGTTAATTCCTTTTGGTCATTATAGATATCAATATATTCAGCCATACATTCCTCTCCTTTCCCATATTCTAGCACAAATCTTTTCAATACGTGATGTATTTGCACCTGTCTTTACAATTCCTTAACTTTTTTTATTTTTCTTAACATATTCTTTAACCCACCATGCATTTTTTAGAAAAATAAACGCTATAAAATAAATCTAGAAAAGAGGTGGGATGTATGCTGACAAAAAGAACCCAGTTATTTATAGATTTTCTTATTCTTGTTTCTCTTTACTTCGTAATGCTGTATTTTGGTTTTAATGCAACAGTATCATCACTCGGATTCATGATTTCCTACATCTTCTTACTTTTCTACTTTTTAAGATATTAACTAAGAGCTGGTTCAACCAGTTCTTTTCTTTTACATCTATTTGTGTATAATAAGTCCATCAAAGGAGAACACATTATGCCAATTCATTTTTTGACTTATATCATTGTTGGAACAGCAGTCTTTATAGCCGGTTTTGTCGATGCGATAGCTGGAGGCGGAGGACTCATTTCTTTGCCTGTCTATATGATGGTAGGATTGCCTGCCCATAATGCCATTGCCACCAACAAGATGTCATCAACCTGCGGAACAGCTCTTTCAACAGTCCGCTTTATCAAGAATGGCCTGATTCATATGAAACTCGCCTTACCTTCAGTCTTCTTGGCCATTATCGGTTCTACAATCGGTGCCCATCTTGCCCTAATGACCAACAATGACATTCTCGAAAAGATTATGATTCCCATCCTGCCCATCACTGCCTTTTTCGTCTTCAACAAAAACCTCTTCCATGATCATCATCATGCTTTCAAGATTACAAGAAGAACAATGCTTATATCCCTGCTTGCCGCATTCATCGTTGGTATTTATGATGGCTTCTATGGTCCTGGAACAGGCACATTTCTCTTAATCATCCTGACCATCTTTGGCCATATGGCTATCAAGCATGCCAATGGTCAAGTAAAAGCCATTAACCTCACAACCAATATTTCAGCTTTAACTGTTTATTTATTCAATGGTCAAGTGATAATTGGTTTAGGATTATTTGCGGCGTTATGTAATATGGCTGGTAATTATTTAGGTTCTGGTATGATGATGAGTAAAGGAAGTAAGGTTGTTAAACCGGTGATTGGTGTTGTTCTTGTTATGTTATTGTTGAAAATGGTGCATGTATATTAAAAAGAAATTATTCTGAAATGAAATAGCGATAGGCAATGCTTGTTATTCACAATGATGAAGTGATAAATGCCTTTTTAAACAACATACTAATTCTAAACACAAAAAGTACAAAATAAAAATAATCTTTAGAAAGGTGAAATATATCGATTATATCAATATATTTCACCTTTTTTCTTTTGTAACTGTAAAACATCAAAATGGTAAATAAGGAAAAAGAGGTCTGCATAGCAGACCTCAAATATAAAGACAAATCTTTTTATTATCTTGTTAAATCGACATAGAGATCACGATACTGTCTTGCACTAGATTCCCAGCTTACATCCTTGTCCATGTTACGCTGTACCATCTCATCCCAGCACCATCTATTTGTGAAATAGAGTGTCTTCGCTCTGTTAATAGCATCCAACAATAATCCAGATTCATAACGGTCAAATGTGAAGCCGTTGCCCCAGTTTGTAAATTCATTGTAAGGTTCAACAGTATCCTTTAAACCACCAGTTTCTCTGACAATAGGAATATCTCCATAGTGCATTGCGATTAACTGTGTTAATCCACATGGTTCAAAGCGAGAAGGCACTAGTAATGCATCTGCTCCTGCATAGATATGGTGTGCTCTTGTTTCATCATACATGATATTTGAACATACTTGTCCTTTATAAGCATTTTCATAATATCTAAAGCTATCTTCATACTGAGCATCACCTGTACCAAGGATAACAATCTGTGTATTACCATCAATAAGCTGAGGTAATATTTCATTGACTAAGTCCAAGCCTTTCTGGTTAGTCAATCTTGAAACAAGACCAATCACAAACTTACCATCATCAACTTCTAAGCCTAATTCTTCCTGTAAGGCTTTCTTGTTTTTACGTTTTTCTGTTAAGACATTACCTAAATCATAGTTATTCGCAAGTCTAGGATCAGTTGCCGGATTCCAAATATCATAGTCAATACCATTGACTATACCTCTTAACTTTCCTGAATGATATCTTAAGTGTGCATCAAGATCTTCACCATATTCAGGTGTCTGAATTTCCCATGCATATGTGCCAGATACTGTTGTAATTGCATCTGCATAAGTAAGACCACCCTTAAGCATATTGGCATCCAGCCATTTTACAGTTAAGGCATCTTTATTGAAGACATAGTCAGGAAGTCCAGTCCAGTAAGAAATCATCTTCTTGTCATAAACACCCTGGAAACGCAAGTTATGAATTGTTAGAACTGTCTTTGCTCTACCAATAGGTGTATCTTTAAACATTGTATCAAGATATACAGGAACCAGTGCAGCCTGCCAGTCATGGCAATGGATGATATCTGGTTCCCAATCCATATAGTTCAATGCAGCTAAAGCAGCTTTTGAGAAATAGCAGAACTTTGGAATATCATCAATTAAGTTTGTATATGGATTACCATTTGTAAAGAATTCCTGGTTATCAATGAAGTCATAAACAACGCCATCCCATACATATTCCATAATTCCAACATAGAATGAACGACCATCACTACATAAGTTCATATCAAACGATCCACGATAAACCATCTTATTCTGATATTTTTCAGGAATACAAGCATAACGAGGTAAGATAACCTTAACATCACAATTTTGCTTAGCTAATTCCTTAGGCAATGCATACATAACATCCCCTAATCCACCAGTCTTCACAAATGGATAACATTCAGAACCAATGAATGCCACACTTCTTCTTGGCTGTGGTAATTCTCTTACAGGTTCTTCTTTCTTCTCTTCAACAGGCTTTGTTTTTACCTTAGTTTCAGATTTCTTTGCAGCTGGTTTTACTTCCACCTTAGCTTCAGCTTTCTTTGCAGCTGGTTTTGCTTCTACCTTAGCTTCAGATTTCTTTGCAGCTGGTTTTTCTTCAACCTTAGTTTCAGCTTTCTTTGCAGCTTGTTTTACTTCCACCTTAGCTTCAGCTTTCTTTGCAGCTGGTTTTGCTTCTACCTTAGCTTCAGATTTCTTTGCAGCTGGCTTTGCTTCCACCTTAGTTTCAGTTTTCTTTTCAGCCGGTTTTGCTTCTACCTTAGTTTCAGCTTTCTTTGCAGCTGGTTTTGCTTCTACCTTAGTTTCAGCTTTCTTTGCAGCTGGTTTTGCTTCTACCTTAGTTTCAGCTTTCTTTGCAGCTGGTTTTGCTTCCACCTTAGTTTCAGCCTTCTTTTCAGCCGGTTTCACTTCAACCTTAGTTTCAGCTTTCTTTTCAGCTGGTTTTGCTTCCACCTTAGCTTCAGATTTCTTTTCAGCTGATTTTGCTTCTATCTTAGTTTCAGTTTTCTTTTCTGCTGTTTTAACTTCAGTCGCAGTTTTTACTGTTGTTTTTGTATCATCGGCTGCTTTAACAGGACTAGCAGTCGCAACTTTTGTATCATTTTTCACAGACTTTACAGCTTTTCTCACTGTACGTGTCTTCTTTTTTCTCGTAGATTTTGCTGGCATAATATTCTCCTCCATTTAATCATCGAAGACATTATATCACATTATCAATCATGAAAAAATCCCAGTTCAAATTCTCTTATAAAAAACAATCATCTTTCATATTTTGAAAATAAAAGAACCAGGTACAATAAGTATCCTGGTTCAAAATATTCTAGTTATTACAACTATTTGTGGCATTCATTTTTGTTGAAGCAGGAGAATCCCAAATAGCATATAAGTCATATACCTTACAATCATCACGATTATAGACTGGACTCATATCCGTTGGAAGATATGTCTTACCTGTACCATCAGGAGTGTAGTTCCAGCTCATCAAGCGATATGTTTTTCTATTAGGATCTTGATACTCATATCCTTTAGCAACATCATTTTTATTCGTTTTATCATTTTGTATATAGCCAACAATATGAGTATCTTTGCCTCCTGCAAATACTGCGTCTTTCGCGTTCGCATGATATGTAACAACTGGTGGGCGGAAGTTATATGTATAAGTAATATCTTTTGTTATTTCAGTGGATGTATCCGGTATTGCAGGACTCCAGCTTCCATGAGCTGTATAGCCAGCAGCAGGCTTCATATTTGTTGGAATTTGATTTAGAGATAACGTTTTTCCATAAGGCACACTGAATGCAATAGGATCTGTTGATTCATCTTCAAATGTACCATTCTCAACAGTAAAAGTTACTTTCATATTCTTTCTCGTAATATATGTTATATCTTGCGTATTAGAGCGGGTTGTAGAATATGCAAATACACTGACTTCACAAAGAAGCATCATCACAAAAATAGCAGCAAGAGATGCAAGAAAAAGTGTTATTTTTTTCATTACTATTCCTCCCCTCTGTGATTTTTAAACAAACGCATCATTTCATAAATAATAGCACCACTAGAAGCAACTAATATCAAGACATAAAGAGCTATTTGTGTATTGTCACCAGTTTTAAGCAATTTCGTCTTCTTTGCTGGCTGATGCGTATTCTTCATGTTTGTTGATGAGCCATTTGTTTTTGCAGCTTTAGTAATGACTTATGCTTTATCTTTCCATGGTTCATCTTTTGAGTAATCAGGTTTATCAACTTCACTTGCATTAACAGCTTCAGCATAGGCACTTATTTTAACCTTTGATAATGAAACATCACTATTTTTCAATGTAACATCAACAAACATTGGCGTTGAAATATTCTTTGGCAAGTGCAGGTTCAAAATAATAATATTCCCCACACTTCTTCCAGTTTTCACCTTTAACATGAACGTCATAAGAAGCACCTGTTTTCAAATCCGAAACAGTGGCAGAAATACGTACATATGATATGTCACTGCCATTGTTCTTAACACTCAGCTTATATTGTTGCGTCTTTCCAAACTCTGTCTCAACGACCTCTTGTGAAGGTTCCTCCAACAAGGAAATAGCTGATATAGATGCGTAGACAGGCGCACTAGAAAAAGCTAGGATGCCTGCCATAGCCAGCATTAGACAACATAACCGGTATAGCTTTCTAAATGTAGACATAAATCTCAATCTCCCTTCATAATATTACCCCAAATGATATATCTACATCCTTGTTTTATACTTTTTTATAACATTTCAAGTTAAATAAAATACACATAACATGAATTTATAAAATGTATACTTAATATTCGTCACATAATCACAATATCATCAACATTATGGTATATATCACTAAAAGTTTTATTCTAGATTTTTATAGCCAAAACAACTTGCCATATGTAAAATCCGCATTAAAAAAGCCACGAAGATTTCTTCGTGACTCTAAAACTACCATGCAGTAGCGATATCTAATTGTGTTGGATTACGTAATGCGAATGATCCCGTATCAACGACAATACCCATACCTAATGATGTAGGAAGGATAGTGCCCTTTGGACGAATGGATAAGTTAGCTGCCACCATGACATAATCACCAAGCATCTTTACGCCATCTTCTCTTACCCAATATCTTGCATTGTTGCCTCTAGCGCGCATGGCACTGACAACGTTATTCATATTCATATTATAAAAAGATTCTTTACCACTTGGGCCATTGAACACACCTGCACTTCTTGTAAGTCTGCCACCACGACTAACGTAGCGTGTTGTTTGTGCCTGTGCTTTTGCCTGAGATGCTGCTTTTGCCTTTGCCTTTGCCTCAGCTTCAGCCTTTGCTTTAGCTTCTGCTTCAGCCTTAGCTTTTGCTTCAGCTTCTGCTCTTGCTTTTTCTTCAGCAGCTTTTCTTGCTGCTTCTTCAGCTGCTTTCTGGGCATCAATTTCTGCCTGAATCTTTGCAGCTGTTTCTTTTACAACATTGGCTGTCTCTTCATGAGCAACCTGTAAGCTATCTTTTGTTGAAGCTGCCTGTGATGCAACATCAATGGTAATTAATTCTTGTTTTGTTTCCTTAATATTTTCAGCGTTAACTTTTGACACTTGTACGCTAGAGATTAAAGCTAAGCTTAATACTAACGCACTTAATTTCTTTCAATTCATCATAAATTTACCTCGCTTTTTAAGTTCGGTTTTACTATACACAACTTAAGAATTTTTGTCAAATATTTTATTGATAAAATCAACATTTTTTGAGTTTCTTAATTATTTCTTAAGCAATTTCTTAAGAAATTAAGAATCTTAAGAAATAGAAAAAACGCCCATTATATGGACGCTTTTTGAATTTAAATTAATTGTTCTAGAGAGACCATTTTTACGACTGTCGCAAAGACTTCAGCAGCTAATTTTATTTCATCAAGTGGCGGTAATGTAGGTGCAATACGAATATTTGCATCATCTGGATCCTTGCCATATGGGTATGTTGCGCCTGCTCCTGTCATCACAACACCAGCTTCTTTCATCTTACCAACAATAGCCTTTGCAGTGTTCTTGTTGCCAGTAAAGGAAATGAAATAGCCACCTCTAGGTTTGCTCCAGCTGCCAACACCTAAGCCTGTTAATTCACGATCAAGTATTTCTTCAACAGCTTCAAACTTAGGTCTGATAATATCCGCATGTTTTTTCATATGTTCCTTTAAGCCATTGATATCTTTAAAGTAACGTACATGTCTTAATTGATTAAGCTTATCATGACCAATCGTCTGATGTTTCATCTGGTTAAGGATATCTTTCTTGTTGTCCTGTGATGTTGCTAGGGCTGCAATACCAGCGCCAGGGAATGTAATCTTGCTTGTTGAACCAAATTTATAGACAAGATTAGGATGTCCTGCTTTTTCACATTCGTCTAAGATATCTGGAATATTGATTTCTTCATAGAGATGATGTACACAATAGGCATTATCCCAATAAATTCTAAAGTCCTTGGCAGCTGGTTCTAGTGCTGCTAGACGTTGAATCACTTCATCACTGTATACGACTCCACCTGGATTAGAATACTTTGGTACACACCAGATACCTTTAACTGTAGGATCTTTGACATATTCTTCAACCATATCCATATTTGGACCATGATCATCCATCGGAATATTAATCATCTCAAAGCCAAAGAATTCCGTAATACCGAAGTGTCGATCATAGCCAGGTACTGGGCATAACCACTTAATTTTGTCCTGCTTACAAAATGGCGTTTCACCCATGACCCCAAAGCTATAACTTCTAGAAATCTGATCATACATGATATTCAATGAAGAATTACCATAAATAATCATATCCTCAGGTTTACTATCCATCATATCAGCCATGAGCTTCTTAGCTTCCATCAAGCCATCAAGACAGCCATAGTTTCTTGCATCCGTGCCATCCGATGCTGTTAAATCAGATTCTGCATTAATGACATCCAACATACCTCTTGACAAATCAAGCTGATCACTTCCTGGCTTACCCCTTGCCATATTAAGTGATAAATTCATATCAAGATATTTCTGATATTGAGCTTTTAAACGAGATAATTCTTCTTGTCTTTTTTCTTTTGATAAATCTTTATAAGCTTTCATCTATTCTCTCCTTTTTGCATTTATTATACACATGAAATAATTATCTCACAAGATTATAAGAGCACTTCAAAGGTAATCACATTGTCTTTCCAGCTGACACTGATTTTTCCTTTGCATGCTGCAACGATCGATTCAGCCATCGACAAGCCAATCCCATAGCCACCCTTACCAATATGCGTATGGGAACTATCTTCACGATAGAAACGCTCAAAGAAACGTGAATAATCGATATTGGCACCATTACGATAATCATTGGAGACAGTTAACCTTACACGTCTGCCCTTACTTAAGGTAACTAGGACAGTACCATTCTCATCACAATATTTAATCGCATTATCAACAAGAATATTGGCAAGTTCATGTAGACGCTTTTTATCCGCCTTGACAAAAACAAGATCTTCAATATCCGTTTTCAGAGTTAAGTTCTCACCAGCAGCCACTGACTTGAAATCCTGAGCGACACTCTTGACTGTTTCTGAATAATCAAAGTGTTCCAGCATAATATCTTCACGTTCATCAAGACGTGCAATCGTGACAAGCTCTGAAACCAAGCCTGATAAGCGCTTGACCTGCTTCATCGTACTCTCCGTCCATTCATTCTTGCCATTCATCATTTCCATGACTTCAGTATTAGCACTAATTACGGCAAGAGGAGTTTTGAGTTCATGACCGGCATTGGTAATGAATTGTTTTTGTTGCTGCTGGGAGCGTATGATGGGTTTAATAGCCTTGCCTGAAAGCAAGCATAATAAGCCAAAGAATACGACAAAGGAACCAAAACCAAGCCATAAGCTCATTGACAACATCGAAGAGGCAAAGCTTGACTGATTTGTTCCATCGATAAAGACAATCATCCTGCTGCCATCTTTCTTATTTACCACTTTATAAAAATACGTGAGATCCGCATATTTTATATGTCCTCTATCATTATCCACCTGCCTCGTTAAAGCAATGGCATCTTCTTTTGTAATTGCAGCAACCTTGTCCATGGAAGCCTTGGCAAGCGTACCATCTTTATTGAAAACAATGGTGAAATAACGTGTCTCATAGGATGTCTCCGGTGTAAAGTACTCATTGTCATCACTTTGACCTTTGACTTTAGGCAAATAGCCATTATGCGCAACGATATAATCCAGGGTTGTATAAATACGGTTGTAGGCACGTTCATGGATGGCTGAATTAATAATGCCAATAATAGTAACAAGAACAACAAGCAAAGCTACTGAAGCTGAACCAATAAATCGCCACCTTAATCTTCTAATCATAAACTCACCACCTTATTTCTGCACTAAATGATAATTTGCACCTTCTTCACCTTCAATGACAATACTTGCCCCAATCGCACTAAGCTTGCTGTTGAGATAGGAAACATAGACATAAACAAGATCAATTGAAGCATCCTCATCGTCCTTCCAGACATGATTGAAGATGTTTTCTGTCGAAAGCATCTTACCCTTGTTCAACATAAAATATTCCATCAATTTAGCTTCCTTACCACCAAGTCTTACAGCATTCTCACATTTTATTTCCTGTTCATCAATATCCATAATGACATTGCCAGCTTCAAGCACTTTAGGCGTATATGTTTCTAGACGCCTTGTCAGACTCTTAATACGGGCTATCAGCTCACCGATTGCAAACGGCTTAGTCAGATAATCGTCCGCCCCAGCATCAAGGCCATTAATGCGATCCTCGACTTCAGCTTTGGCTGTTAGAAAGATAACGGGTGTTCGATCACCAGCTTCACGTATTTTACTTAAGGCATCCATGCCATTCATAACAGGCATCATGATATCAAGCACCATGCAGTCATAAGCATTCATTGAAGCAAACTTTACAGCCTCAGCTCCATTTTCCACCGCATCAACATCATACCCACTATGCGTCAGCACAGCGACCAAGGCTCTTTTTAAATCATGTTCATCCTCAGCTAATAATATTCTCATACAAATCAACTCCTATTAATAAGATCTCTGATTGTCTGCATCGAAAGATCACAGCTCGCAAGTTCATCCGCAACTCTCTTTAATTCAGATGAAATGAGTTCGCGATTTTTTATATTCTTCTTATAGCTCATCTGATGTTCCAAAGCAGCCCATGAATCCATGGCAATTGTTCTAATTTGAATTTCCACATAGAAGGATCCAGGCTGATGTCCTAGAACATCTTTTTGATGACTTGTGACTTGAATAATCATATGGTAGGAACGATAGCCATTTTCTTTCGCATGGGAGATATAGTCTTTCTCTTCTATAACGTTGACAAATTCCAAGCCTTTTATAAGACGCACGACTTCAAAGACATCATCTACAAATGTTGTGACAATACGTAAGCCAATGGCATCCTTTAATGTCACCAAGGCATTATAGGTTGTTGCTTCTAGATGTTTTCTCTCAAGTTTCTCAAGCATGGACTCCTCACTCTTAATACGATAATTTAAATGTTCATAGAGCGGTTCTCCATGTTCTTTTTGATAAGCTGCATTAAAGCTTTCTATTCTACCTACAATTCTCTCCATCACTTCTTTTAGAGCAGGCAAGTATTCACCATAAATAGACATTTTTTAACACCTCAAAAATATTCTAACACAGATGTATGACAGAATTGTTTCATTTTACAATTTCACACAAGAAAAAGAGCTTGCTTACACAAACTCTTTTCCAACATATTTCTGCATCATTTCCACAAGCTTTTCAAGAGTAACAGGTTTTTCAAGAAAATCGTTCATCCCAGCTTGCTGACATTTTTCCATGTCCTCTTTAGAAGTATTCGCACTAAGAGTGATGATAGGTTTACGATAGCCCATTCGTCTTAGCTCCTTGGTCGTCTGCAAGCCATCAAGACGGGGCATCTGCATATCCATCAAAATCATATCATAACTATGCGCTGTAGCTTTTTGTAAGCCCACGAGCCCATCTTCAGCAATGTCCGCTTCTACATTCTGACTTTCCAGCATTGACTTGACAATCATGGCATTAATGGCCACATCCTCACAAATAAGCACACGTCTGCCTGACAAATCCTGCATTTTCTTTTCTTTCTTTTGTTCCTCACCATACCCAAAAGGAATGCGTAAGATAAATGTTGTCCCAACACCAAGCTCTGAATGGCAGGTAATGCTTCCCCCAAATAAATCAACAGCCTTCTTCACAATCGAAAGCCCTAATCCATTGGATGTACGGGACTTCGTCAAGGGATTATGTTCCTGGGTGAATGGTTCATAGAGCTTTGTTTCTACAAAGTCTTTTGAAATACCAACTCCATTATCGCGAATTTCATGTTCCATGATCATCTGACCATTTTCTTCAAAGATATTCTCATGCCACTCAATTCTTCCTCCATCATACGTATATTTAATGGCATTATTTAAGATATTGATAAGAATCTGCATCAGCCATTTACGATCAATAAGAATCTTACCAACATCCTTCTTGACATCAAATACAAATGTATGTTTGTTGCGATCAGCAGAAGGCTTAACGATATTATAGATTGAAGACATGATAGCATCATGATCCCATATATCTGCATAGAGTTTCATCTTGCCGCTATCAAACTTCTCACTTGAAAGTACATCATTGATTAATTCCAATAAATAACGAGAGGCATCCATAATCTTGGACATCGTTTCTTTATCTTGATATTTATCTGATTTTAATGCCAATTCACTCAAGCCAATGATTGTCGTTAGAGGCGTACGCATATCATGGGACATTCTTGCCATGAATTCACTCTTTGCCTTATTCGCCTTTTCTTCATTCTTCAAAGCTGTCTGAAGGGCACCATTGAGCTTCTGTATTTCTTTTTGTTGGCGATATTCTGAACTTACATCTTCAAAGCTCCCTACCAATCCAGCAATCTCGCCATCAATATAGAGTGGTGCCTTTGAGGCAACAATATCGCATTCACGTCCACGAATGACACATTTGCCATGAATACGATGGGTGCTTTCACCATATTTGATAACACGTTCTTCATCATTTTTGAATGGGCCAGGATCATTATGCCAGCCCATATCTTCATTCGTCTTGCCAAGAATGTCATCAAGTGAAGTAAAGCCATAGTATTGGAGAAAGGCTTTGTTGGCACCAAGGAATCTTCTTTCATTGTCTTTCCAGAAGATATTTGTCTGGGTTGTATCAAGAATCTTTTCAAGCAAGGCATGTGATTGTACTGAACTTTTGATTGCACTACGCAATTCCCTTTGTTCATTTTCAATATTATGCAATTCAATCATCAGATAGCTATCTTCCTGATTATTGAAATACTGGCCATAACTCATAAACCAGACATACGGATCTTCTTGTCTTAAATGAAAGCGAAAGCGCACACGCATCTCTTCATTACGATGATCATAAATGTAGCGTAATCCCATTCTCATGGCATAAAGATCTTCATCATAGATAAAATATTCAGGATAGAGCTTAAAACGTTCAATATAGTTCTCAATATCATCATCACAAAGTCCCATATAATCCTTGAGTCCTTTAGAGAGAAGTACAACTCGTATTTTACGATGAGTTGTATCAAGAACGACAAAAGGACATAGCGAACTTTCAATAAACGCTCTGCTCTCTTCAAAATGACGCATATCACTCACCATCCTTTTGTATAAGTATATCGCATTTTAAGCTTTCATCCACCTTAGAAAAGATATTCATTAGAAAAAAAGTTAGAGAAATCTCTCTAACTTCGAATAGAATTACTTAATGTGATATATAATTCTTCAGGATCTAGTGGTTTTGTGATATAGCCATCCATTCCAGCATCAGTACTGCTCTGATAATCTGCTTCATAGACATCGGCTGTCATGGCAATAATAGGAATGATGCTTGACTCTGGATGAGTTGAATAACGAATCTTCTTACAAGCTTCAATACCATCCATAACTGGCATACGAATATCCATCAAGATGGCATCATAAGTATGGGGCATGGCATGGGTGAACATCGCAACACCTTCAGCACCATCTTTCGCATAATCCATCATCATGCCTTCCTTTTCAAGAATGGCTCTGGTAATTTCTGCATTCATCTCATTATCTTCTACAACAAGAATGTTCTTTCCGCGAAGAATGGAGAAGTCACGTTTTGTTGAAGCATAGCTGTTTTTATGACAATAAGCCCAGTTAAACTTTACAACAAATTCACTGCCTTCATTCTCCTTGGATGTGCATGTAATTGTGCCTTTCATCTGATTAACGAGCGAAGCAACAATTGCCAGTCCTAATTCATAATGTCCTTCATTGAATTTCTGGTTAGGATCTTTCTTGAAGAGATTATTGAGCTTACGTTTACTTATACCCTGACCATCATCCTTGACAGTAATGGTAAGATCTAGCGTATTGCCTTCGCCGCTTGCCCCTTCGACCTTGAATAGAATATGTCCGCCTTCTGGTGTATATTTATTGGCATTTGTCAATAAATTTATCACGACCTGTTGTACTCTTGGGGCGTCAACAAGAACATAACGAAATTTATCAATATTGATATATTCGACATCAAAGACCTGGTTCTTAGCTGCAAAGCGTTCACTGACAAGTTCAACAATCGGACTAAAGACATTCTCAATTGTAGTTGGATTTTCTTTAAGAACAATTTCCTGATCAGAAACATGATATTTTGCCATCAAATCATCCACTACCGTCATTAAATAGAGACCGGCATTATTGATTTTTGAAAGGCTATTCAACATTTCCTGAGGATTATAATTTTCAGTGAGTTCAGGAGATGAGAAGTTGAGAATGGAATTCATCAAGGTACGGATATCCCTGCTCGCTCTTGAAAAAGCGACATTCTGCATATTCGTTACCCGGGCATTATAGTCCACATGCTTCGATAGATAATAGGCTATACAAAGAATAAATAATTCTTGAATAACCCCCATCCCAATGACAACATAAATGGCTGTCATTGGTACTTGAGGCAAACTGAACATAATCGCTATCGCAATAGCCATTATTGCTAAAGTTCCAGTTGCCAGACATACCAGCAAAGACTTCATTTTTCCTTTCACCATACCATCATCTCCTAAACATTAGTGAATATTATGCTTGATTAAGCCATCCATAAACCATGAAGGTTGCAGTATTCATAGACATGAACAACTTCTTCACCTTCAGCTAAAACAAACTGAGCTGCTGGTTTTTCACCAGGTTTTAAGTATTTAATCTGAGCTCCCTTATTTGTTTCAACGGCAATCCACTGGATTGAATGTTCTTCAAGCATTGGATGTTCAACACTACCAACGACAACATTAACAACATTTCCTTCTACGTTGCATACTGGTACATGTTTTTCATTTGCAGCATCAGTTGTATTTGGCGCTAAGACTTCCATCTGTTCACCACAACATGATGGGATGCATGTTTTTTCATCAATATAAGTAACAATATTTCCACAGTGATTACATCTTAAGAATTTCATTTTCTTAATCCTCCTTAATTATTTTATATAAATAAATTCTAACACATTTTTGTTTAGTCTTATACGAAATTGCTTGAAAATTTTAAATCTTTAATAAACGCTTACAAAAAAAGTATATAAAAAAAGTCTCCTACCCAATTCCAACGCTTAGAGACTCTTTTTATTCTTCAGTATCATCTTGTATCAATTGTTCAAATAGAGGACTCGTAAAGAATTCTTCTAGCGATAGATTCAACCCATGACATACCTTTGAGATAGAAACAATACTCATATTTCTTGTTCCAGCTTCCAAAGTAGTAATATAGGTACGATCAACACCACTTCTTAACGCAAGAGCTTCCTGGGACATTCCCTGTTTCTTACGCAACTCTCGAATTCTCATACCAACCAACACCTGCTGATACTCAACTGTGAATTCTTTCTTCATTTTTTTCAATCACCTAGCACTAGTTTAGTTTTTTAGAAGATGATAAACAACTGATTATAAGTCACATTTATTATTCAATTAGTATTATTTATAGCTTTCAACAATTTCAAATATATAGCGATGATGGGCTGTTGTAAGATAGATATAGCCATTTTGATCTTGCGTAATACTCCCCGGTGTCGTTTTAATATAATGGTATGGTTTTGTCGCCCCTTTAAAGACGGCAAAGACTTTTGTATAGTTTGAGGTCCGGCTATATAAGATTTCTACAAGACCATAAAGACCGATATATTCTGATTGGCGAGTGAAAGAGGTTTTTGATTTTGAAGTGATATCTTTGATGATACCAGAGAATTTCATGTACGTTCTTTCCATATTCGCCTAAACAACCCTTCTTTTTTTCCTAGTACACAAATTATAATACAAATAGATGTGTTTGTACACGTAGAAGAATATGCTATAATGTCGTAAAAACAGGAGGGAATTATGTTAGCTGCAATTAATGATTTATCTTATTCGATTGGTGAAAGAACGCTCTTCTCCCATCTTCAATTCATTATCGAAGAAACGGATCATCTGGCCTTGATTGGTGTCAATGGCACAGGTAAGAGCACCCTGTTAAAAATGATTGCAACACGTCAGGGTGATATCAGCTTTAAAAAAGATACACGAATTGCCTATCTTCCTCAAACGCCGGAACTTGATGACAACTTAACAATACTCCAGCAAGCTTCAAAGCTCTCCCCTCATGCCAAAGAGTTCGAACTCAAAGCTTCACTTAATCGGTTTGGCATAGAAAATTATGATGCTCTTGTTGGTCCATTATCAGGTGGTCAGAAGAAACGTTTAGCCCTTTCTTGTGTGATGCTGAATGATTGTGACTTGTTGATTCTTGATGAACCAACAAACCATCTTGATACAACAATGATTGAATACTTGGAAAAAACACTCAAGAAATTCAATAAAGCCATTCTCATGGTTACCCATGACCGCTACTTCCTAGAACGCATTACCAACCGCATGCTGGAGCTTGACCGTGGTAAGCTGTATAGCTATGAAGGCAACTATGAGTCCTTCTTAAAACAGAAAGCCGAGCGCGAGGCAACTGATCTATCCGTCCAGCATAAACGTGAGCAGTTCTTGAAAAAGGAACTGGAATGGGTTCGAGCTGGGGCACAGGCAAGAAGCACAAAGCAGAAGGGACGCCTGCAGCGTTTTGAAAAGCTCTCACAAATTGAATCCATTAAAGAAGTCAACAATGTTGAAATGATCAATACGGCAAGTCGCCTTGGCAGCAAGACTATTGAACTCAAGAATGTCTCCAAGTCCTTTGGTGATCATTTACTTTTTAAGCCTTTCAGCTATTTATTCAAGCGTTATGATCGAATTGGTATTCTTGGTGTTAATGGCTGTGGGAAGAGTACATTGATGAATATGATTGCCGGGGAAATAAATGATTACGATGGTGAGATTGACAGAGGCAGCACCATCAAGATTGGTTATTTCAAGCAAGGTGTTGGTGAGATGGATGAAAGCATGCGTGTCATCGATTATGTTCGTGAAACAAGTGATGCTCTAGAAACAGCTGATGGCGTTCTAACGGCAAGAAATATGTGCGAGCGTTTCCTCTTTGATGATCATGCCCAATACACTCTTATTGGTCGCTTATCTGGTGGAGAGAAAAGACGTTTGTATTTACTTAAGGTCCTGATGGAAGGTCCTAATGTCTTGCTTCTTGATGAACCAACTAATGACTTAGACATTGAAACAATCAGTATTCTTGAAGATTATCTTGATAGCTTTAAGGGAATTGTCATCACTGTCAGTCATGACCGTTATTTTCTTGATCGTATTGCTGATGGACTATTTGTCTTTAAGAATCAGACAATCACTTATCATAATGGTGGCTATAGTGACACCATCTCTATCGAAGAAGACAAAGAGACAAAAGTTTCTCATAAAGAAGCCTACAAAGAAGCCAATAAAGCAACCCGTAAAAAGAAACTCAGTTTTACTGAAAAGAAAGAACTTGAAGAACTTTCCAAGTCCATTCCTGAAGACGAGCAGAGAATCAAGGATATTGATGAGAAAATGAATGGTCTAACGGACTTTAATGAAATCGCTAGCCTGACAAAAGAACGTGATGCTCTTGAAGAAGGCTTGGAAGAAAAAAATCTACGTTATTTAGAATTACTTGAAATTGAGGAAGGTTAAGATCTTCCTCTTTTCTTGTAACGTTTTAAGAGTTAGGTTGTTAGTAAGGTGAAGGAGGTAAGAAATGGAAGACGAAGAACTTGTAGCCTATTACCACGATATCTATATCTATGCCTACAGTTTATCGAAATTACCACATGAAGCTGAGGATATCGCCCAAGAAACCATGCTGAAAGCCATCAGCAACATCTCTTCGTTTGATGGACGTAAGGATATTCGTGCCTGGCTTTTTACGATTGCCCGCAACATCTTTTACAACAAGAAGCGCAAAGACAAACGTATCATATTGGAAGACTTTAGTGCTTCACCCATTCAAGATAGCGGAATACATTTTCAAGAAACACTCGTCCAGCACGAACAAGCTAAGCAGATTCATCAATACTTGCATAATATGAAAGAGCCCTACAAAAAAGTCTTTCCCTTAAAAGTATTGGTGAACTTTTTGGTACGAGTGAAAACTGGGCACGGGTGACATTTTATCGGGCGAAGAATGAAATCAAACATTATATGGAGGATAATTATGAATAAAGAATGTGAAATTACGAGAGACCTGATTCCCTTATATATCGACCATATTGCTAGTGATGCTTCTAGAGACTATGTTGAAGAACATGTTGCGCATTGTCCTGAATGCCAAAAAATCCTAAACGATATGCAATCGCATATCACACTTCCCATTGACTATAGCGAGCGGCTTGAAGAAGCAAAGCCCATTACCAAGCTTAAAAAGACGATCAACCGTAAAATAATCATTACAGCTACAATTTGTGTATTGATTGTTCTCACTTTTGTCTCATCAACTTATATTTCAACAAAAATCACTTATGACATTCCTTCAAGCGATGTCACTTTCTATGAAGCCAATGGTAAGCTGTTGATGAAATATAAAGATCATGGCGCCTTGCTTTATAGTGCCTATGCCTCCCATATCGAGAACAGTCCAACAAAAGAATGGCATATAAGTTTTACCCAGACATTCTTTGAGCGTTACGTCCAGCCCCTCTACAAAAAAGATAAACCACAAGTCCTTGATTCGACAAAAGAAGTTAAAGCTGTCTATGATCAAGATGGTCATATCTTGTGGCAAAACAAAAGCTTACCCAATAATGAGTAAGCTTTTTTCTTATTCCTCAAATAAACTCATGATTTCATCATTAGTCATTGTTGTAATAACGCCTTCATTACCTTCAACAAAGGCATCGGCAAGATTCTTCTTTTGTTCCTGGATGTTCTGAATCTTTTCTTCAATAGAATCCTTCATGATGAGCTTATAGACAAAGACGGTATTCTTCTGACCAATACGATGAGCTCTGTCCGTTGCCTGTGACTGGGCGGACATGTTCCACCATGGGTCAAAGTGAATAACACCTTCAGCAGCTGTAAGATTCAAGCCCGTACCTCCTGCCTTTAAGGAAATGAGGAAGACAGTTGAATCATCATTCTGGAAAGCATCCACTCTTTGTTTTCTCTTTTGTTTTGTCGTTGAGCCTGTCAACATATAATACTTAATACCACGTTCATGTAATTCCCTAGCCATCAAATCCAATACCTGGGAGAAGGATGAGAAGACAATACATTTCTTATTGTTTTCATGATAGGTATCAATCAAATCAAGAGCTGCTTCCATCTTGGATGAGATATGTTTGACATCATCAATGATTAATCTTGGTTCACAACAAATCTGTCTGAGTCTTGTCAGCATGGCAAGAATTTCAATACGGTCTTTCTTGCTGTCCATGCTTGCAAGTTCCTTGTTAGCTTCAACAAGATTGGCATAATAGAGCTTGCGTTCATCTTCTTCAAAGTCAATAGTCAGTGTTTTTTCAACCTTATCAGGCAATTCCTTTAAGACTTCTTTCTTTGTACGACGCAGGATGAATGGTGAGATAAGTTTCTTTAATTCATTGCTTTTCTCTTCATCATGCGATCTAACAATAGGTGCTTCATAAGCCTTTTTGAAATAGTTATAGTTAAAGAGATAGCCTTTATTTAAGAAATCAAAGATACTCCATAATTCAGCAAGAGAGTTTTCAATTGGTGTACCTGTTAAGGCAAACTTCTGCTTACCATCAAGTTCTTTAACTGACTGGGCATTCTTTGTTTGTTGGTTCTTGATATATTGGGCTTCATCAAGAATCACAAAATCAAATTTCAAGCCTTTATATAAATCAATATCTCTTCTGATATAGTCATAGCTTGTTACTAAAACATCATAGTCTTTCGCATGTTCAATGATTTCTTTACGTTTATCAGCTGAACCCATGACACAGACATTACGTAAATGCGATGAGAATTTATCAAACTCATCATTCCAGTTGAGAACAAGCGAACTTGGACATACAACAATACTAAAGTGCTCAGGCTGATTTTCCAACAAGGCAATCATCTGTAAAGTCTTACCTAGTCCCATATCATCCGCAAGAATGCCACCAAAATGTAAATCGGTCATCGTACTAAGCCATTGGTAGCCATCTTTCTGATAATCACGTAAGATATGTCCAAACTGATCATTAATCTCATGCTGGTGAGCTTTATAGTTTGTGAGTTCATCAATGATATCTTTGAATGCTTCAGAACGAGCAACTTCAATATGATTCATTTCATTAGCTGTCATATCTAATGAATAAGCACGATTGAGATTCATATCAACATGGCCATCTTTTAAGTCTTTAGGCAACAAGTGATAACGATCCATCATCTCATTCACTTCAGCTAATTCATCACTCTCAATATAAATCATTTCGCCATTCTTCAGCTTATGATACTTCTTTTTCTTCTTAAAGCTGTTCATTACGGCGGCAAGTTCTTCTTTTGGAATACCGATAGAATCAATATCAACAGAAAGTAAGTTATTAGATACAGTAATACCCACCTTTACTTTCATCTTAGCCTTTGTACCAATCTTCTTAAGATTATCAGATACATAGATATCAGCATAATTCTGCAAGAAGGCAATGCCACGATCTAAGAAGTCCATTGACTCATCAACTCTTGTATCAAAATAATAATAGTTTTCATCATTACCTGTTGAATGGTCTTCAAGATATTTTAAAACAAGATCAGCTGTAGCTGAGTGTGGTGTATCAGGCTTTTCTATAAGATTAATCTTTTCTTCACTATAAATGCCTAGGACATTGAAGTATGCTTCTTCTTCTGTATTGATATCGCCATAGATTTCTAGACGGTCTTCTTCTTGGAGATTGATATCACCCTGGAATTCTATAACATCCTTGATGGGTGAAATGAGATAGCGGTAGAAGTCATTTTCTTTGTTTAATGGGACATAGATCGTATCATTATTTTGATTGAAGGCTTCTAAGAGCTTTACAAAAATGCCTCTTTCATCACCTTTAATATAATGAATAATACAATGATTATTTCTTCCATAGGTTAAATAGTAGAGATTGTTTTTGCCAGCAAAATAATTATGGACATCTTGATGTTTAATATCGAGACGATAAATAACATCACGATCATTGCGAGTTGTACTAATGGTCATCTTTTCATTATCTTCAACCATAGTAAGATCTTTGACAGCCTGGGGATTTTCTTCTAGCAAGTGACATAAGGCATCCACCATATAGCCAGAAAACCCAACGGCCTGATTGCCATAGTAGTAGTCAGTGTTGCGGCGTTGCTGTGCGCGCATGAAGTCATAGATTTTTTTACTCTTTTCATCAAGATCTTGATAATTATGAACCCATGAAAAATTCTTTCCATAGCTATAGTATTCATGATTATCCATACGGCTGATAAACTGCGCAATATCCTTGATGATATAATAGCGTTCACGGCCTACCTTGAAGCGAATTGTTGAATAGTTGCGATAATCATGATAGGCAATTATATGTACTGGTTCATGGCTTTCGGAAAATGTTTGATACATCTGATTACGAAAATCATTTGTAAGTGTCTCAGATACACTTTCTAGCGCACTAATACGACGATCCTCCCATTCACGTCTTAATTTTTCTTGATATGTCAGTGCTGCTTCTTCCTTACGCTTTCGTGCTGCAGTCACATCCGCTTCATAATCAAACGGGAAATGATTTGGAGCAAGGTCTTGAACAGCGAGAATGACAGCGCCGGCATGGGCACAGGCTGTATAGGCATCATAGAATTCACAGTCACAGCTTGTTTCAATAATCTTGGAGTACTTGGTAACATATATATGTGGTGTATAAATTGTATCATTAACGAATACTGTGCCGACAATTTCATAACGATCATGAACAAATTCAATATGAATACGTGTAACAGCACCAGATTCATAAAGCTTACGTGCTAAGTATTGATTTCTTTTTTGTGAGACAGTACGTAAGAATTCTCCATCAGTAATAAAAAGCATTTCTCTTCATTCCCCTTTTTTCATTCATATTATTATATCATGCCTTACATATTATTGACTACAAAAACAGCAATAAAAAAAGCAGTCCCCTGCAATTAGGACTGCTCTTATTCGTTAATGATGGAACAAACGTACATGTGTGAAAGCAAGTACCATATTGTACTTATCAGCAACTTCAATAACGTTATCATCACGTACTGAGCCACCTGCTTCACCAACATAGACTACACCAGAACGATGTGCTCTTTCCATGTTGTCACCAAATGGGAAAAAGGCATCTGAACCTAAAACAACATTCTTATTTGTCTTGAGCCATTCTTTCTGTGCCTGTCTTGTGAAGACTTCTGGACGCACTTTAAATGTATCCTGCCAGTTGTCATCACCATTGACATCCTCCCAGTCTTCTGATAGATAGACATCAATCGCATTATCACGTTCTGCACGTTTTAAAGTATCAACGAATTGAAGATTTAATACTTGTGGTGACTGTCTTAAATACCATTTATCAGCCTTATCACCAGCTAAACGTGTACAATGAATACGGCTCTGCTGACCAGCACCAATGCCGATTGCCTGTCCATCTTTGACATAACATACAGAGTTAGACTGCGTATATTTTAAAGTAATCATTGAGATAATAAGATCTCTTATCGCAAAGTCAGGTAAGTCTTTGTTTTTTGAAACAATATCAGTAAATAAGTCCGGTGTAATTTCGATATTATTTCTACCCTGTTCAAAAGTTACACCAAAGACCTGTTTTCTCTCTATTTCAGCAGGTACATAATTAGGATCAATCTGAATAACACAATAGTTACCACGTTTCTTTGTCTTTAAGATTTCTAATGCTTCATCAGTATATCCAGGAGCAATAATACCATCGCTGACTTCTCTCTTAATCAGCTTAGCAGTTACAGCATCACAGACATCACTTAATGCACAGAAATCACCATAGCTGCTCATACGGTCACTACCCCTAGCCTTGATATAAGCATTTGCGACTGGCGATAATTCTTCATTAGATTCTTTTACGAAATACATTTGTCTTTCAACTTCACTTAATGGTGTACCCACTGCTACCCCTGCAGGAGATACATGCTTAAAGCTTGCCGCACAGACTTCACCTGTTGCCTTCTTGACTTCTTTGACAAGCTGCCAGCTGTTAAGAGCATCAAGTAAGTTAATGTAACCTGGCTTACCATTCAACACCGTGAAAGGAAGATCCCCATCTTCCATGAAAACGCGTGCAGGCTTTTGATTAGGATTACAGCCATACTTCAATTCAAGTTCCTTCATCTTATCCTCCTATTCAATTTTACGAAAAAAGAGCCTACTACCCCTGGCGCTTCTTCCTGCCCAGACGGTCGGCTCTACAACGATTATACTTCATGTGGTTAATTCCACTTCCGCCAGTCGTATAACTACCTATAATATATTATGTTTTTTTCTTTCAATCAAGAATATTTCTAGAAATTTCAAAAACCACTTCCATCAACATTGAATATCTTTCTTCTCCATCGTTATTATCCTATATTCTTTCTAGTGAACTACCACCCACCTAAAGGTAGGTGGCTTCTAAGAACCTAACGTTTCTATTTAAGAAGTTTGATATTTAAGTTTCCACCTGACAAGTCAGGCAATCCTTATTCTTACAGGCGTGTCCACTTCGCCTCTACCGTATAGGATGCTGACATCCACAACGCTACTTTTACGCATGATGTTCAATGCGCCATTAACATCCGCATTGATTGCTTTCCCGCTTGCGGTCTTATACTGCCCTCTGTGTACTCTTTCGCCGCTAAACTGATATTCTCTTGGATTATCAGCATTGTAAACAGGGATGTCATCCCGATCCCAGAATGATGATCTTGATGTATAGGACTCTTCCTGCTTTACAAATACGATGCCGTTTAGTCTGCAGAGATATTCAAGCTTGCTGCGGAGCTGACCGTATGGGATGTTTACAAAGTTCTGATTATTCCGCTTCCCTATATGGCTGCTTTGCTGAAACGTTTCGTTGTAGCCGACTACGAGAGCGCCTATATCATTAGCGATACAGTAGTCTATTACTTTGCGGGCAGCCTTGTTCATGTAATCATTGACTTTGTTATTACGGTCTCTTGCAATCGCCTTTTGTCTGTTCGTAGGTTTTTTACCATAGTGCTGCTTATCCTTTATAGACTGCAGACGAGCGTTTTCCTTGTTGAACCACTGATTGATGGATTTGAGCTTTCTTCCGTCTATAATGAAAGACCTGCCATTACTTGAAACTGCGGTTACAAGATTATTGATTCCTAAATCAAGCGCAAGTGCATTGTCTGTATTAAGATTTCTTTGAACACATTCAGCTTCGTAGATATACTGAATTTCAAAGAACCTTGCTTTTGCTTTAGGTATGATGCGTATCTCCTTGACCTTCTTGTCAAGCAGTATGGGCGGTATTGTTATCTCGACAGCTTTATGTGTTTTTTTGAAGCCGTTAGAGAACGGAAGCATCAGCTTGTTTCCTTTAAGTCTTACAAAGCCTATGACAAGTGTTGTGTATCCGTCTTTAGGAAGATAATGCGGCAGCTTACAATCTTTGAAAGCGTACCTATCCTGTTTTGCAAGTTTTATCAGCCCAAAGAATGATTTGAATGAACCATCGACTTCTTTGAGGATCTGCTGCGCCATGTTGGAGTTTAATAGCTTGTAATTAGGACTGTTCTTTAAGAGAGTGTAATTCTTTTCGTATTTTAGAAACTCGCCTTCTGCAAAGTAATACTGGCGCACATTATAGATAGCTTCATTGGCAAGATTCTTTGCTATATGGCACAGTTCTTTTATAGTTTTGTAGTCTTCCTTTGAAAGATGCTTTACTTGTTGTTTTACGGTAAGATGCATACGGTTTTCTCCTTTCTAAAGACTCGGAAACAGGATTTCCTGTATGCATATTATATCATATCCCTAACCGCCATTCATCCCACGGCCCAAGGGCACGTGGGATGAATGGCGGGAACTTTATAAAAAGAATCACTCCAGACGAGTGATTCATAATTTTATTTGTAGAATTGCTGAATTATGTCTTGAGTAAGCTTACCCTCTTTCGCAATTGCGCCATAGAACTTGCCACTTTTCTTAAGTGTACGTTTATAAGTTTCATGATCATAAGTAGCCAAGCCAAATTTAGGCATATATGACCCCCACTCCCAGTTGTCCAACAAGCTCCAATGAAAATAGCCGAGCACTTTTACTCCTTCGTCCATTGCTTGATGAATAGCCTGAAGCATTGAAGCTATATAGATTATACGATAGCGATCATGTGTTGTGGCGATGCCATTTTCGGTGATAAGTATAGGTTTATCTGATAAACGATGAAGAGCGTTATAGATTACTTCAGGACAAATCTCATCACTAAAGAACGGTTCATCAGAAGAATGAAAGTGAGTGGCATTATAGTGATCAAAACGGAAGAGCTTTTTTCGACTGTTGATCAACTGACGGATATAAACATTAATAGCCCAGAAGTCTACAGAATCCTTAAGTTCAGGTATCATCAATGCATCATGTTCAGGCACAACGATTTCCCCCGTACGAATCGCATTGATAAAGAAGCCTTGTTCCATATAATCAATATACTGTGCCATGATCTGATCAGCTTCATCATATGCACGCATCGGCTGTTTTTGTGCATAGTTAAGAGGAAGTGAAACTGGCTTTGTAGAATATTGTTTAATAAGCTGGTATGCTTTGGCATGATATTGTAGAAGATTGATGCCTTCGTCTCTTGAATATTCAAAGACGATATTAATTTCATTTAATGTTAGATAATAATCCACATATTGATCATATTCCTGAACAGCTAACTTTACATAACGCAGCCAATAATCAAGGTTATCCATTGTATGAAAAGCTTTCTTCTTTTCAAACCAGACAGGATGAGAATTATGATGTAGTGTTAATGCAACTTTAATGCCTTCCCTCTTAAGCGAACTTAAAACCTTATGATAGTGTTCAATGGCTTCTTGATTAAATTCACCCTCAACTGGTTCAATACGGCTCCATTCCAAAGACATACGGTATGTATTAAGATGCATAGCTTTAATAAGTTGAATGTCTTCTTCATACATATTATAGCTGTTACATGCCTTACCAGCCATTACATAACCTGGCTTTTTAGGAGCTGTTTCTTCATCGTCATAGAAAGAGTTGTTGTTGCCTTCTATTTGTTGGCCAGCAGTTGATACGCCCCAAAGAAAATCTGATGGAAAAACAACGTCTTCATAATCCTTAATATTAATCATTTGATTATAATACCTACCTTTCGTTCTTAAAAGCTTCATTATCTAGTATCTTAAAAACAGATACCAGTTAGACAGTTCATTAACGCCACAAACCGTTTGTAAATGCCTGTACTCAAAGAGCCATTGATAACAGATGGAATACTTATATCAATAGCAATCACAACAAAGAGCTATAACATCAAGCACATCAGCAGATAAAGGTCCTTAATATATCGCCTTCAGGAAGTGATATCATTGCCGCAGCAGAAAGAAAATGATATAAATTATTCACCACTCAGACTATTAACGAACGATATGCTTCTTTAAGCAATAAGCCATTTCAATTTATGTAATCCAAAGCATCACATGAAGTTATGAATATATAGGATAATCTAGAGAATGGTTATGTAATTGAATGCCTAACTCTAGACATGTGATACTATAGTTCTTGAAAATCTTTATATGTCACCAACTCAACATTATGTTCATCAAACCAATTTTTTACTTCAGCAGAAGTCATAGCTTCTAAGTCCTTAATCCGATATAAATTAAAACTTGAAAATTTAAACAATTGGCTGTCTGCATACCCACAATGACAAACTAATACACCATATTCATGATGTAAATAATCATTTTTATCTTCGATAATATAGTCTTTTAGACTCGACTGTAATTGATGATCTAATGTTGGCGGAAATTTGTACCAACCCATATCTGATGGTGCCATTTTTTCGTTTTCAATTATATCGATAGAATAAGGAACATTATATTTCTTTGCTAAATCTCGGCTGGCTTGCGTGATTGTTTTTGTAACATATGCATGTGCGTGTAAATAGTCCGGTTTTTTACCAACCAATTGAATATATTTTTGAATTTGTGCTTCAAACTCCTTATAGACCTCTTCATAAACAACATGATCAAAATGATTTTCCTCATTATCAAGCTTTCTATTCATAGAACTAGAAAGAAAAGTACCATCATTTTGTACGAGACCTGGTATTTCACAAGAATCTAAAAGTGCTGGCCCTGTTGAGATATTTAAATCAACACCAAAGGCAATATTATTCAGGAATGGCTTTATAAGATCAACAACTTCCTCGGCCCATGGCATATTCGCAAATAAGCCTGTATTTCTTACAATGCCAAATTTTATTGCTTCAATTATTCCAAGAGAAACAGCTTTTGTTATTCCATAATCATCTGATTGTACTAATAATTTCATGAATATCCTCCTAAGAGTTTTCTATTTCTGATTCTTCTTTTTCTAAACATTGCTTATCGTAGATTTTCATAAATGGCAAATAAACACAAACTGCCAGTACAAAGAAAACTAATCCGGCAATGCAGCCTTGCCATTGGTATGTCATAAGATTGATCAGGAAAAATGGTGTACTTCCAAAGATCTGAGCACCATTACAATATGGAACTAGCTTCAGCAATTGCAAGAAATATGTTCCAAACACTTGTAAAGCTGGTACAACAATAACCCAAGGTATAAAGAAAATTGGGTTTAAAATCATTGGCAAACCAAAATACGCAGGCTCATCTACTCCAAAAAAGGCCGGAATAAGAGCTAATTTAATAATTGATCGGTTTGATTTGGACTTACATACAATTAAGCCAGCCACTAGCAACGCAAGTGATCCAGTTCCAACACTTATATGTGTTCCAACAAATGCATGTGGTAATGCTTGTCCAGCTTGATAAGCAGCCAGATTCTCCAATTGTAATGGCATAAAAATCATCATAATGATTGGTCCAACAGTCATCCCACCATGGATGCCAAAGAACCATAATAAATACATAAACATAATTATGAAGTAATATCCAACAACTGATTTCCCTACAAAGCCCAATGGAATTCTCACTAATGCATACACTGCATCTTGAACATTTCCAAATGGCGTTAGGCCAAATAGGAAATCCACAATAGCAAAGAATATAATCGTAATTACCCCAGGAATTAATGCTGAAAATTGATTTGAAACTTCTTGAGGCACTGCTTCTGGTAATTTAATTCTAATATCCTTATCAATACAGAATTTAAAAATGATACCAACCAAAAAGCCAACAACAATTGCTAAGAACATGCCTGATACTCCTAACCAGCTAAAAGGTAAATTTAATGGAGAAAATGTCTTTTTATCAGCTACTGTATATGGTGTAACAATTAAGAAAGAAACAACACTTAGAATGCCTATAGTGATAGCTTGCTTATTAATATTTTTACGATTCGCATATTGATATCCAACACTAAATGTAATAAAGATTGCCATAAAGCCAGTCGTAAATTGATAAATAGTTGCTAAAGCTTTATAAAAGGCAATACCTGAGCTCATTAGCCATTTTTGGTATCCACCAATATCAATGCCCTTCAATAATGCTGCAATAGACCCAATAATAATGACTGGTAAAATCATCATGAATGAGGAACTAATAATATTTAACGTAACACTTTGGGCAAATGATTCAGAAACTTTCGTTAAGATTTGTTTTACTTTTTCGTTAAACTTTGTCATTTTTGATTTCCTTTCTCATAAAATAAAATTGATATTTGTCGATGAGTAATAATCTATTTTCATCATAAATAATTCAACAGCTTAGATATATCTATATTCTTATCATATGAATTCTCTTGTCTTTGGATCAATTATAATTTAGTCCTATGATATGCAACCATCTTTAATCACATTCTGATACCAGTAGAAACTGTCTTTCTTGATTCTCTTGCAATCCATTGGATCAGTATTTGTCCGGTTGACATAAACTAAGCCATAACGCTTACCAAAGCCTTCATGCGTGCTGACAAGATCCACAAAAGACCATGGGCAATAGCCTAATACTGGGTACCCCTCGTCAACTAAACGCGCTACTTGAGCCAAATGTTTTTCTAAATAATCAATACGGTAAACATCATGAATATGACCATCTTCCAGCATATCACTATAAGCCATACCATTTTCGGTAATGATCATTGGTAAGTGATAGCGATCATAGATAGCTCTCATTCCGATATAGAGGCCTTCTGGGTCGATACCAAAATGCATCCATTCGGTTGGCTTAAGTTTCGTATTTCTCACCACATAGAACTGATCAGAAACAAAGAATGGAGGCATATGACTTGTGTCATCATCTTTTCTCTTTGCCCTTACTGTTAATGAGGCATAATAATTAACCCCAATAAAGTCAGGATGTTCTCTTAAATACTTTTGATCTTCCTCCAACATTTCTGGATACCAGCCATGTTTCTTAAGATAGCTTGTAAAATGGTGAGAATATGAGCCTTGAATTGATAAATCTAAGAAACTCCACATCAGTTCATCCTGGGCATTCATTGCCGCCTGGACATCTAAAGGATCACTTGTTGCAGGATAGACACTCTGCATGGCAACGACATGACCAATATGTCCATCCGCAATCATTTTATGAAAGAGTCCAATTGTAATCTTTTCCGCCAAGGTCATATGATAGCTCATTTGGTAAAGAACTTGATGTCTCTTGTCATCATCTTTTTCTAGATTACCATTCATGTCATCAGGTGTTGTGGCACACATCTGTTCATTAATGGTTATCCAGTTTTTCACCTTCTTGCCAAATCTTTCAAAGCAAACTTTGGCATAAGCAACATAGGCATCAACACAGCGACGATCACGCCAGCCCCCAAATTCCTCAATTAAATGATAGGGCATTTCAAAATGATAGAGTGTTGGTAAAGGTTCTATACCTTGATTGATAAGCTCATCAATCAATTGATCATAGAAATGTAATCCTTCTTCATTGACTTTATGACCATCAGGCATAATTCGACTCCATAAGAAAGAGAAACGATAGACCTTTAAGCCAAGTTCCTTCATCAATGCCACATCTTCCTTAAAATGATGAAAATGATCTGAAGCAGTCTTGAAATCAGCTTGACCTTCTGGAATAAAACGCATATCGCTATTGGCAATACCACGTCCCCCTTCTCCATAGCCACCTTCTACCTGAAATGCACTTGTTGAAGCACCCCATAAAAAGTTCTTAGGAAATTGTTTCATATAAGTTTTCCTCCTCGCATGCTTATCGTATCACGTTGGATTCCATTTCTAGCCATCAAGAAAAAGCCCGTAATTGCAGAATTACGAGCTGAGTTTCACTTTATGAAATTCTATTTGAGCCATAACGAATATAGTAGTTCATAATCAGTAGTTCTAGGAAATACATGTTTGTGATTCTACCTTCCGTAGAATTATTCATCTTATTAATATGAATAACTTCATCCGAGAACTGCAAGACTTTCCCCACACGCAACATTGTGATTGAAACAATCTTACATCGATTCTTAACAAGTGTATTCATAATGTCTTCATGATGATAAAAGAAACTGCCTTCTAATGAGACAACAATGGCTAGTGAGTCCTGACTTAGACTTTGTGCTAGTTCTAATTGCTTTTCATCACTTGTCCCGATTTGAACAAAGCGATTAAAGGAAGACATCTTGTTTTGAAAATGCAAGCCTGCATAGTTCGCATATTCTAAGCCAAAGAAGGCAATAGAAGAGGCATCATGAAGCATTTCTGCAATGCGTTCCATTTGTCTATAATCTATGTTTTCATAAGTAAATTGAATATTCTCAATGACATTTTGAGTATATGTCTGAAAGATGGATTGGAGATCTGTTTCTTTCGCATTGACAACCTTTTTATCATAATCAACATCAATTGCAAGCGTCGAAGCAATCTCATCTTTAAAATCCTTATAGCTTGCATAACCAAGTTTCCTTACAAATCTTGTAATGGTACTCGCTGAAACAAAGCATAAATCTGCAAGTTCATAGATTGTCAGCTGTGGAATTTCATGATAATGCTTCACTATCATTCTTGCGACATCATATTCCGAAGCCTTACCCTCTCCAAAATTCACAAAATTCAGCAATCTTGCCATGATAGAAATACCCTTAATCATCTTCTCCACACTCCTATACCCCATAGTATACCAAATTATTGCACAACAACCATACCATTCCTTCTAAAGCACACTGTATTTAGCACTCTTTAAAAGAAAGTGCTTATTTTTAGCACTTATTAGTTGACACTGCTAAAATAGAAGAGTAAAGTAATAGATGTAAAAGATAAAGAAACACAAAAGGAGTGGATATATATGTATTTTAACTTATTCGATGACTTATTTAATGATGATTACTTTGCCCCTGCAAAGAAAGTAAGCTCAATGAAAACTGATATTTATGAACAGGGTGATAACTATGTTTTAGCTATTGAATTACCAGGTATCAACAAAGAACAGGTAAAGCTTAATTTGAAAGATGGTTATTTGACTGTTTCAGTAACTGCCTCAGAAGTGAAAGAAGGCAATATGATTCGTAGCGAACGTTATCATGGCGATGCTAGCCGTAGCTTCTATGTCGGTGAGGAATTCAAGCCTGAAGACATCAAAGCACGCTTTGAAAATGGTGAATTGTTTATAACTTTACCTAAAGAAGCACCTAAGAAAATTGAAGAAACCCATTATATTAATATTGACTAACAGAAATTACCCCCTGTTATTCATATAAATTTGGCATCCATCTGGATGCCTTTTTTGTGTTTATTGAGATTATGCTAAAGTCAAGAGTTTTGTTGACTTTAAAGGGGCTAGAGAATATAATTTTCGTAGGTGAAACCCTCACCTTTTAGTCTGACTTTTTGGACGAAGTCAGAAACGCGTCATAGGAGAAAGGAGTAAAAAATGATTTATTCAAACGAAGTTGAAGAAATGTATTGCGTTAAACAGGGCGGCAATCATGGTTGTGCCCCTATTCCTGAAGAAGGAAAATGGGTTTATTCAAAAGAGATTAAGGATATCTCTGGATACACTCATGGTATCGGCTGGTGTGCACCTCAGCAGGGTACTGCTAAATTATCTCTAAATGTTAAGGAAGGTATCATCGAAGAATGTTTAATTGAAACAGTTGGATGTTCTGGTATGACACATTCTGCAGCAATGGCTGCTGAAGCTATTGTTGGCCGTACAGTACTTGAAGCATTAAATACTGACTTAGTATGTGATGCCATCAACACTGCCATGAGAGAATTATTCTTACAGATTGTTTACGGTCGTTCACAGTCTGCATTCTCTGAAGGTGGTTTAGTAATCGGTGCTGGCCTTGAAGACTTAGGTAAAGGCTTAAGATCAATGGTTGGTACTACTTACGCAACTAAAGCTAAAGGTCCTCGTTACCTTGAATTAACTGAAGGTTATATCACAAGAGTTGCCTTAGATAATGATGATCAGATCTGCGGATATGAATTCGTTAACTTAGGCAGAATGATGGATATGATTAAGGCTGGAGAAGATGCTAACGAAGCTGTTAAGAAAGCTACTGGTCACTATGGTAGATTCGAAAATGCTGCTAAGTACATCGATCCAAGAAAGGAATAAGGAGGATTACATAATGGCTATCGAATTCGAAGGTTATGAAAGAAGAATTAAACAGATCAACGCTAAGTTAAATGAATATGGCATTAAAGACTTAGAAGAAGCAAAGAAGATCTGTGACGATGCAGGCGTAGATGCTTATGGTATCGTTCAGTCTACTCAGCCAATCTGCTTCGAAAACGCTAAATGGGCTTACACTGTAGGTGCTGCTTTAGCTATCAAGCATGGTGATAAGAAAGCAAAAGATGCTGCTAAGACTATTGGTGAAGGTTTACAGTCATTCTGTATCCCTGGTTCAGTTGCTGATGACCGTAAAGTTGGTTTAGGTCATGGTAACTTAGGTGCAAGATTACTTGACGAAGAAACTAAATGTTTCGCATTCTTAGCTGGTCATGAATCTTTCGCTGCTGCTGAAGGTGCAATCAAGATTGCATTAAACGCAAATACAGTAAGACAGCAGCCATTAAGAGTTATCTTAAATGGTTTAGGTAAAGATGCTGCTAAGATCATCTCAAGAGTTAATGGTTTCACTTATGTTGAAACACAGTTCGATTATTTCACTGGTAAAGTAAATGTTCTTTCAAGAACTCCTTACTCTGATGGTGATAGAGCTAAAGTTAACTGCTATGGTGCAGATGACGTACGTGAAGGCGTAGCAATCATGTGGTTAGAAGATGTTGATGTATCTATCACAGGTAACTCAACTAACCCAACTCGTTTCCAGCATCCAGTAGCTGGTACTTATAAGAAAGAAAGAATCGAAGCTGGTAGACCTTACTTCTCAGTTGCTTCTGGTGGAGGAACTGGTCGTACATTACATCCAGATAACATGGCTGCAGGACCTGCTTCATATGGTATGACTGATACTATGGGTCGTATGCACTCAGATGCACAGTTCGCTGGTTCTTCATCAGTACCTGCTCACGTAGAAATGATGGGCTTAATCGGTATGGGTAACAACCCAATGGTTGGTGCTACTGTTGCCGTTGCTGTTGCAGTTGAAAAAGCTGCTGCTGAAGGCAAATTCTAAAATCATTCAACTTTAATAATAAAAGGAAGGTCTTCTCCTATGAACCTTCCTTTTTCTTTGCATGGGATTGTATTATTTTTCATGAACCATTACAAGCATAAATAATCATTGATTATTAGTTTTACTAGCCTTTAAAAGGAAGCCAGTCACAATGAGATGCTATAAGAAACAATCCTGATGACAAAATGTATATGAAAGACGCAACTCTAAAGTACATTTGTGAATGTTTTTAGAAAAAATATTTGATAAAGAAATATGTATTGGAAGAATTTCTTTAAAGGCAGGGAATAAGCTTGTAGCCCCTTTCTACACTACACAACAAGATATCATTCAAAATAACAATAAACTTTGCTATAATATTGCCCGTAGAAATAAGATAAGCTATCAATTTTAACCAAAAACATAGCGATAACGAAAGGAGAAATAATGCAATATTATAATAAAAACAATCTACCCATAACAATCGGTCAAGCCATTGATGCCTATGGATCTACAGATATAAAAGAAATAAAGCTTTATGGTGAAATAGATGAGACGCATGGTTTTATGGTAACAGATCAGGGGTTCTATTATTGTGTTAATAAGCCAGGCTTTTTCCCGTTTGAAAACTTAAGTGATATTATCATTCATAAAGAGCATGGCAAGAGTGATCAGCTCATTCTTAAGGGTGAGAAGACTGCACGTTTTAATGGTAATGAAACGTTTTGCAAGATGATTGCTGAAGCTATTGGTCAACTGACAAATCTTGAAGTACATTATGAGATGAGCGATGTTGATGCAATTTACTATTATGGCGGTATTATTCTAAATGACATTAAAAATGATGCTTATGAAGATACAGCACTCACACCACTTCAAGAAGAAAGCTTAAATGCCTATCTTGAAGAACTTGAAGAAAACAAAGATACTGAACTTCAGACTTATATGATGAATATGAGTTTACTTGGTGATAAGATTATGAATCTTGTTGAGGAATTAGAACTTGACAGTGATGAAATTGATGCCCTCGAGAAGGCTGTCGCAAAGGATCGTGAAAAACAGAATTCCATGTTCGAACAGGCTAGAGAGATGTACAATAAGAATCCTGATTTTATTAAAAGTATGACAGGCATTGACCCAGAAAGCATTAAAGATAAATCACCAGAGGAGCTGAATCAAATGCTAGATGACTTATGTGATCGTTTCAATATCTCTAAAGACCAGCTCATGCAATTAGCTTCTAAATTTAAAAAATAATATCTATAAAAAGCATTCTCTTTTAATGAGAATGCTTTTTCAATAATGAATAAAAAAAGATGAACTGAGCATTCATCTTTCTAGACAAGTAACGGTAAGAACATTGTTGCTAGACCTAGGAAAAAGAAGAATCCTAGACAGTCAGTAACAGTCGTGACAAATACACCACTAGCAAGCGCTGGGTCAATGTGCATTTTCTTAAGAATGACTGGTACGAGGTAACCCGCAAAGTTAGCAGCAATCATATTCAACAACATTGCGAGCGCGGCAACAACGCCAAACCAAGGATTATGAGCAAAGATTGTTGAACCAATACCGACAATAATACCAATGACAATACCAGTCAGTACCCCTACACCTAATTCTTTTAAGAAAATACGTAAGGCATTATCCTTCGTAACTTCATTCAGTGATAAACCACGAACAAGAATTGTAAGAGACTGGGTTCCGGCATTCCCACCCATGCCTGTTACAATACTCATAACAGCGGATAAGGAGACAACTTTCTCAATTGTTCCTGAGAAATTATTGACAACGGCTGCTGCTAAAACTGCTGTTGCCAAATTCACAACAAGCCAAGGAATACGTGACTTGAATGATTCTGAGAGTGTTGAATCAACATCTTCTTCTGAATCCATACCAGCCATCAAGTTCATATCTTCGGTTGTTTCTTCTTCCATGACATCTAAGATATCATCAATTTCAATGATACCAAGCATCTTATTATCATCATCAACAACAGGCATTAAAGAATAACCATACTTTTTAAATGTATTGGCAACTTCTTCCTGGTCTTCCTTATAGTTAATGGCAATGACATTATCATTAATAATATCCATCATCTTAGTATCAAATGAACTTCTGACAATATCACGTAAAGCTACGACGCCTTTTAGATGGTCTAAGGCATCTACGACATACAGATATGACTTAATTTCCTCTTCATCTTCAACTGACTGCAAATATTTCAAAGTATCCGCAACAGTATTCTTTGCGAAGATATAGACATATTCGGTTGTCATGATACCACCGGCAGTTTCTGGGTCATAGCTTAATAACTGCTTGACTTGCTGCTGGTCATCTGGTTCTAGTTCGCTTAAGACTTCACGTCCTTCTTCTTCATTAAGTTCCCCAACTAAGTCGGTTAACTCATCGTCACTCATCTCATCCAAGATTTCTTTACGACGATTCTTTGGGAACATATGCAAGAACTCATACTGGTCGTCTTCATCGTCCATTTCTTCGACGATGTCGGCAACAATATCATCAGGGATATCATTCAAGAGTTCTCGACGCTGATCTTCATCTTCTGTTTCTTCTAATAATTCAAGTAAGTCAGCTGGATGAATATCATCGATTTCTTCCTGTATCTCTTCTCTTGTATGATTTAAGAGAAGATCTTTTAATCTATTCTTTTCCATATCGATCCTCCATTATTTTTCTTTTTTTAGAGGCGATACGTCATACAATATGCGAATCCTTAATACAGACATGCTCTTAAAAGGAGTGTATTGTATGAGGATCGCGGCACGCTATCGGTTTTGTCCATCTACTTACATCTCCTTTCATTCTGTTTCAAATTCTAGCATAATCCCTATCAAAAAACCACTTGTAAAGGGTTATAAAAATGGAAAAATTTCGTTAAATAAAGGAATGATCAAACTGTAGTATACAGATGATTTCCGGGTTATCCACTTTCATTTTTTCTTCAATCTTTTGACGAATGATTTCTTCATCAACCTTGTCATCATTAGGGATAAGAATATCACATATGAGTTGAGGTTGTTCTCCCTTGACAAGATGAAAATCATGAATCGAATAATTCTTGTTGATATCATGGACAATCTTTTCCATTTTATCTTTGAGTAATTGTGTTGTTTGATCATGGGTTTCAATAGGATCATAGTGTATGGTTGTCATGATATTGTATTTCTTCAAGATATTTCTTTCGATGCCATCGATAAGATGGTGAGCATCAATCAATGTCATATCGTTATCTACTTCTGCATGCAGCACGCAAAAACGTGAACCTGGGCCATAGTCATGAAACATCATATCATGAATGCCTAATATGTCTGGCTGACTGAGGACATATTGCTTAATCTCATCTACAAGCTCTGGATCAGGTGTACAGCCTAAGATTGAGTCAATCATCGTAGAGATTGTTTCTACCCCACCCTTTATGACAATAATTGATACGACAAGACCGACAGCACCATCAACAGGCCAGCTTGTAAAAGCCCCGCCCAATAAGCCAATAATAGAGGCAATATTGGAAAGAACATCATTCTTAGAATCAATAGCCGCTGCTTTAAGCGTCTTGGAGTCAATTGTATCACCAATCGCATTATTAAAATAAAACATCCAGCCCTTAATCCCAATTGTAAAAATCAAAGCAATAATAATAACCACATTCACCTTAAGTTCAACCGGCTTGATAATATGCATGATGGCTTCATATCCTGAAAGAATACCAACGATAAAAATCAAACAGCCAATCACTAAGCCCATGAGATATTCATAACGGCCATGGCCATAGGGATGTTCCATGTCAGGATGTTTTTGTGCTAACGCGAAGCCAAGCAGGCTGGCAATATTGCTGCCAACATCAGAGAAGTTGTTTAAGCCATCGGCAATAACTGAAGAAGAGTGGGCAATAAAGCCAAGCACGAGCTTGAAAGATGCACAGATGATATTGAGGAAGATTGCGACAATGGATGCAAGCATACCATATTGTACACGTACTTTTGCATTGGTTGTATCGCTGTAGTCTTTGACAAATTTCTTGATAAGAAAATGAATCATTATTTATCCCCTCCCTTATAAAAAAAGCAGGAAAGCCCTGCTTTAAAAAATATCTACAATTCTTTTTAAATAAACATTGCGTCCCTGTCTTTCAACAAGGCCTGCTTCTTCCAATTCATTCAAGTAGCCAGCAATCTTTTCTTTGTCTACCTTCTTATTGGCAATCTTTTTCAGTGTTTCAATAATCATTGGAGAATCATCCTTAATATAAGCATTATTCTCATTATCAAACATTGGTGATTTCAACATCACATTAAGGCAAGCTACATAAGCCCATTTCACTTCTAGACGGACAAGCTTATACTGCATACCATCAAATAGTTCAGCTGGTACATAATATTTATCCTTATTGTCATTAACTAAATCATGAATATCTGTTTTATTAAAAGGTTCCATGCCCTACCTCCATTACATCTAGCCCCATTATAACATTCTTCCTAGCTTCTTGCATTCTTTTTAACGAAAAAGAAAGACAGCCTAGCTATCTTTCTTGCGCTTTGTAAAGGTTGTGACATCTTCAAAGCCAATCTTTTGATAAGCCTTTAAGACATCTTCGACATGGCTGCCAACTGTTTCTACGACATGGCTATCACTGCCCACAGTGACAATTCTGCCGCCTAATTCATAATAACGTTTGATGATATCGAAGTTAGGAAAACCACATGTCTTATTCACTTTATAGCCCGATGTATTGACTTCAATGCCTTTACCTTTTTTTATTAACGTTAAAAGTATTTCATCAATGATATCTTGATAGGCTTGATGATCCACACTTTTATCAGTATATGGACCATAGCGCATTATATAATCAAGATGTCCAAGGATATTGAAACAATCAAAGGTCTGTACACATTTGAGTGTTTCAAGGAAGAACTCTTTGTGGGCTTCTTCCTTTGTTTTATTTTTGAAATATTCACCATAATAGAATTCCGTATGATGGATGACATGGATGCTACCAATGACAAAGTCAAATGGTGCACTAGCTACAAAATCATTAATTTCCTGAATATGATCTGTGTCCAATCCCATTTCTACACCAATCTTTACTTTGATCTGATTGGCATATTGATCTCTTAAAGCTTCCATTGTAGGAAAATAGCTTGATAGATCAAGTTCAAAGGGATCGATGGGATAGTCAAAGTCACGATGATCTGTAAAACAGATTTCATCAAAGCCATCTTTAATAGCTTTTTGAATATAGCTTTCTGGATTTGCCTTAGAATCAAAAGAGAATCTTGTATGCAGATGATAGTCAATCTTACGCATGTTCATCACCTACAAAAGTAATCTTTTTTACTTCTGGTAAGACTTCATTGAAGAAGCATGAATAGCTACCTGTATGGCAGGCTACACCAACCTGTTCCACCTCAATCAACAATGTGTCTGCATCGCAATCAAGATACATGCTTTTGATATATTGCAGATGTCCGCTTGTCTCACCTTTATGCCATAACTCCTGACGGGAACGACTATAGAAATAGGTTTCATGTGTCTTTAACATCATGTCATAAGCTTCTTCATTGACATAAGCTAACATCAAGACTTGTTTTGTATTGACATCCTGAACAATTGCCGGAATCATATTCTGCATTTTCTTAAAATCAGGTCTCATCGATTTCTCCTTACTGGAATATGGCGTTTCGCACATATCTCCTTCACTTCATCAACGGTAGCTTCCTGGTAGTGGAAAAGACTTGCGGCTAAAGCAGCATCACAATTTGTCTTCTCGAAGACATCAGCAATATCTTCCTTGCCACCACATCCCCCACTGGCAATAACAGGAATATGTACAGCTTCTACAACAGTTTTCAACATTTCAATATCAAAGCCTTCTCTTGTCCCATCAGCATCCATGCTTGTCAGCAATATTTCACCAGCACCTAATGCTTCACACTTCTTGACCCATTCAAGAAGATCAATGCCGGTATTTTCTCTTCCCCCGGCAATATAGACATCCCAGCCGGAATGATCTTCACGCATTTTAGCATCAACAGCAACAACAACACACTGTACGCCAAATTCATCACTTGCTTCTTTGATCAATTGTGGATTCTTGATGGCAGCTGAGTTTACTGACACTTTATCCGCCCCCACCGAAAGAATCATGCGAAAATCTTCAAGTGAGCGAATCCCGCCACCAACACATAGTGGAATGGAAAGCTCATTGGCAGCACGCTGAATGACATCTTTGATGATTCCGCGATCTTCATAGGTTGCCGTAATATCAAGAAAGACAACTTCATCAGCACACTGACGATCATATTCTTTAGCAAGCTCAACAGGATCGCCAACATCCTTCAAGCCCACAAAATTTACCCCTTTAACAACCTTGCCATCCTTAATATCAAGACAAGGAATAATACGTTTAGCCAACATTCTTGATCACCTCTTCTAGATGAATACGTCCTTCATAATAGGCTTTGCCGACAATACATGCATAATAGCCTAGCTTATTGACTTCATAGACATCGTCATCATCTTTGACACCACCACTTACGACAAACTGGATCTTGGAATGCTGGGCAATATTCTTATAGACAGGAAAACTTGGGCCCGTTAATGTGCCATCTTTGGAAATATCTGTACAGACAATCGTCTTGACGCCAATCTTTTCCAATTCATCAATAAAATCAAGATAATACACCTGACTTGTTTCTAGCCAGCCACTTGTCGAAACATAGCCATCACGTATATCCACCCCAACAACAATCCTTTCCGATCCATAGTCCTCTATGCAGGCTTTCACAAACTCAGGATTCTCTAAGGCCACCGTACCAAGAATAACACGATTAATACCAACATTATTTAAATAGAAATCAACTGTTTCCTTATCCCTTATGCCACCGCCAAGTTCCATCGGAATAGAGATGGCCTCACGCATCTTTTTGATAGTTTCCTTATTGGATGCCTTGGCATCCTTAGCACCATCTAAATCGACGACATGAAGATACTTTGCTCCCATGTCTTCAAACGTCTTGGCAAGTTCTTCAGGATGGGAAGAATAGACTGTTTTTTGTTTATAATCACCTTTATAAAGACGGACAGCTTCACCGCCTTGCAGGTCTATTGCAGGAATGACTAACATGATACCAACTCCTTGAATGCCAATAAGATTTTCTTGCCGACTTCACCACTTTTTTCAGGATGGAACTGACAGCCGATAACATTATCCTTAATAACCACAGCTGGTACTTTCACACCGCCATATGAAGCATAGGCAATCAGTTCATCATCAGTCGTATGGGCACGATACGAATGAACGAAGTAGACATAGTCTCCTTCCTGAACATATTTTAACAAGGGATGGGGATGATTGATGACAAGCTGATTCCATCCCATATGAGGAATCTTGGCCTTGACATCATCCATGTACTTCACTTCACCATCGAGAAAACCTAAGCCCTTTGTTTCTTCGACTTCATAGCCCTTTTCAAATAAAACCTGCATGCCTAGGCAGATGCCCATGATGGGTGTTTTTTTTGCTTTGACTTCGTTGAGGACTTCAATAAGATGTTCATTTTCTAAATTCTTCATTGCCACAGGGAATGTTCCAACTCCCGGCAAGATCACTCCATCAGCCTGAAGAATGACTTCAGGATTACTTGTCACTTCAACATCCATATTTAGACGTCTTAAGGCATTTGTGACTGAACCCAAATTACCTACATGATAATCAATGACAGCAATCATCTACAACACCCCTTTAGAAGATACAATTTCATCACGATATTTCTCATTAATCGTTACGGCTTCTTTAAGAGCTCTTGCAAAGCTCTTAAAACATGCTTCAATGACATGATGCATATTCTTGCCATAGGCTTCATTGAAATGCAGGGTCATGCCACTATTGAAGGCAAAGGCTCTAAAGAATTCTTCGGTCATTTCTGTCTGATAATTGCCAAGCAAGACATTATCGAGCGTGACATTGAAGACAAGGAAAGGACGGCCTGATAAGTCAAGATTGCAGGCAACTAAGGCTTCATCCATAGGAATGGTGAAGGCGCCATAGCGTGTAATGCCCTTCTTGTCACCTAATGCCTGGCTGAGACATTGTCCTAAGACAATGCCTAGATCTTCAATCGTATGATGACTATCGACCTGTAAGTCACCATCAACTCTGACATAGAGGTCAAACTTGCCATGAAAGGCCAGCAGTTCCAACATATGGTCCATAAAGCCCACACCTGTAGAAACATCTACCTGGCCACTTCCATCCAAATTCAAATCAACCTTGACCTTAGTCTCTTTGGTATCTCTTGCAATATGTGCTTCTCGCATAGACTAATCCTCCTCGAATCTCACTTTTAAGCTATTCGCATGAGCATCCAAGCCTTCCCTATGCGCGAATGTCATCACATCATCCTTAAATGTCGCTAAGACTTCTTTTGGATAATAAGAATATGCAGAATGTTTAATAAAATCATATACGCCTAAAGCACTATAGAACTTCGCTGTACCACCTGTTGGTAAGACATGGTTTGTCCCTGACATATAGTCACCAAGAGGTTCTGGGGAATATTCTCCCAAGAAGATACTTCCAGCATTTGTGATCAGAGGAAGTGCTTCGATAGGATTTGCAGTTAAGACTTCAAGATGCTCTGGTGCTAGGTCATTTGAGACTTCAAAGGCATGTTTCAAGTCATCAGCAAGAACAGCCCCACCATAATTCTTAATTGATTCACGAATAATGTCCTCTCTAGGCAAGCTGACAACCTGTCTTTCAAGTTCCTGATCCACTTCATCAATCAGTTTTTCACTTGTCGTAATCAGGATAGCTGATGCAAGACGATCATGTTCAGCCTGACTCATCAAGTCAGCAGCAACATATTTAGGATTAGCAGTTTCATCAGCTACAATAAGTATTTCTGATGGTCCAGCAATCATATCAATATCAACAACGCCATAACATAACTTCTTTGCGGTTGCGACAAAGATATTACCAGGTCCAACAATCTTATCCGCTTTCTTGATGGTTTTAGTGCCATAGGCAGCAGCAGCTACACCTTGTGCTCCACCTGCTTTATAGATTGTTTCAATACCAGCGACATAAGCTGCAGCTAATATAACATCCGATACTTTTCCATCAGCCTTGACTGGCGTAATGATATAGAGGTGTTTGACACCAGCTAGCTTAGCAGGAATAGCATTCATCATGACGGTTGAAGGATATGTTGCGGTTCCACCTGGTACATAGAGCGCAACGGTATCAATTGGTGTGACCTTGCTGCCAAGAATAACACCATCTTCCTTATAAATAGCCCAGCTTTTTTCAATCTGGTTTTTATGATATGTGATCAGCTGCTCTTTTGTACGTTCAAGAATACGAATGAAATCTGGACCGATACGTGTAACAGCATCCATGATTTCCTGCTTCGTTACAATAAGATCTGCTGTACTTTCTGGTTTAAAGCCATCAAACTTGGCACAATATTCCAAGAGTGCCTTATCTCCCCCATTAGCGACATTGGTAATAATGTCAAGAACACTCTTGTTGACTTCGGCTGAAATTTCAGTCTTACGGCCATGTAATTTTGTTTCTATTTCTTTAAGATTCCCCTTAAATGTCATTCTTTTCAACATCGTTATTCGTCCCCCTTTAATGCATTGATGAGTTTAAAGATCTCATCACGTTTATATTTATAGCTGACTTTATTGACAACCATGCGGGTTGATACATCAGCAACCTTATCAATCACTTCAAGACCATTAGCCTTAAGTGTTGAACCTGTTTCAACAATATCAACAATCGCATCACTCAGTCCGACAACTGGTCCTAGTTCAACAGAACCTTCTAACTTAATGATTTCGACATCTTCTCTTTGGTTCGCAAAGTATTGTTTGGCGACCTTAGTATACTTTGATGCAATTTTCTTACGGCGTTCAAAATGCTTTTCTTTATATTCTGGATAGGCACATAGTGCGAAGTAGCACTTGCCAATCTCAAGATCCAGCATTTCATAATAATCATCGTAATCTGATTCCATTAAGGTATCCGATCCGACAAATCCCACATCAACAATGCCATGTTCAAGAAATGTCAGCACATCATTGCTTTTCGCAAAGATCATTTGGATGCCATCCTTTGTCTCAATAAGTAGTTCACGATCTTTATTGAAGATGGGATCCATGTCAAAGCCTTGTTTAGCGAGTAGTTGACAAACCTGCTTTTCAATACGTCCTTTCGTAATCGCAATTTTAATCATTGGCTTCATCCTCCTTGCTTAATGCTTCAAGTAATGTATTCAAGTGATAGGAGAAGCCAATGGCTGGCACTTCCTTATCAAAATAGCTTAAGAGCTTATCATAGCGTCCACCAGAGAGAATGGCATAGGCTGAATAATAGCTATAGCCCTTGATCATGATACCCGTATAGTAATTCTGAGTAGGCACCATGCAGAGATCAAAGACCATATTTTCTTTCATAGTACTGATGTCATACATGGCCATCATTTCATCAATCGCTTCAAGCAATATCTCATCATCGATGATTTCTCTCATCTTCTTTAAATCATTGATATCACCAAATGAATAAGGCAGCTTCAATAAGAGTTCTTTAAGTGAACCCGTAAAGCCCTTTTCTTCCACAAAGCTTTTCATCAGTGAGTTTGCTTTCTTATCAAGAATATAACGCAAACGTTCATCTTGTACGAGCGTCTCTAAGCGATGGAAGAATTTTGCATGCCCAAGTTCAAGCTTGCAATTGGTGATGCCAATGGATTGCAAAGATGCTTCAACAAGTTCTAAGCACTCAGCATCGCCTTCATAACCACCTTTACCAAGAAGTTCCATACCACCCTGATAGAGCTCACTGCTTCTTCCCTTATGACGTTCCTGGATACGATAGACCTTACCAAAATAGCTATAACGTCTTGTCTCACTTGTATGGGCATTATTGTAAAGACGGGCAATCGGAACGGTAAAGTCAGCACGTAAGGTAATCAGCTTGCCTTCCCCATTGACGAATTCAAACATGCTTTCTTCATTATCATTACGGATTTCCTGATAAAGGTTGGCATATTCAAATGTCGGTAACATCAGTTCTTCATAACCATGGGCTTGAAAGAGATTTCTCAGCTGGCTTTCGATTGAACGCAATTTTGAAGCATCAAGACTTGCCGCATCCGTACTTTCTTCCGGTATTAAATATTTAAATTCTTCCATAACTTCCTCTCCTTAAAGAAAAAAGCGGGTTACTAATAACCCACTTAGAAATATTGAGTATTAGATCACAGTCCTTATTTATATGTCAAAGGGGACTGTATCCTGATGATACAACCCTAGGTTCTGTGATGATGGCGATGTAATTTTGAATAGTTTCTTGTGTTTTTCATAAATATCTACCTCGCTTGTTGTAATAATAGCACAAGAGCGTATGAAAAAAAAGAACTAATTTCATAAATTAGTTCTACAAGCCAACGGCTAGACTATAGACCATATTTAATAATGGCATTGTGAATAAGCAGAAGATGACCGTCATCGCATTAATCAGCGAGCTTTCTTTTTCTTCATTATGATAGATGGAAGCAAACTGTGTCACAGTGGAAGCACTTGGACCACTTGCCGCAAGTAAAGAAATCATCAAGACCTTATCCGCTCCCACAAAGAGATTGTGGATATGGAATAAGACAATGATGGCAAGAAAGAGAGCTGGCAGTAAGATTAAACGGAAGAAACTGATGATATAGACACGTTTGTTGGTAAAGGCTTCTTTCATATTCATTTCCGAAAGCAACATGCCCACTACAAGCATGGATAAGGGTCCCATGGGATTTTGTGCGGAATTAAGCGCACTATAAAGCATAGTTGGTAAATGGATATGTGCAATACAGAGAATAATTCCTAAAGCAATCGCAACCATATTGACATTAAGGAGGATATGCCTTATTTCAAAGTGTGCATCACCACTCATAATGGTCTTACAATGCGTCCAAAGCAGGATTGTCTGAACCATCATATAGCCTGAGGCATAAAAGACCATCTTCTGACCTAGGACAAGTGTCACTAAAGGCAGGATCAGATTGCCACAATTACTATAAATCATACTGGCTTTTTCCATGGCATTATAATGCCAGAAATGATCCAATAAGCCAACCACACCAAAATAAAGGATATGCACGCCTACAGCTGCCCCCAGGGCTAAAAGAAAGCCCTGCATACGACTAGGTGTCAGTTCAATCTGGAATGCAATAATAATGGCTGCTGGTGCACACATATAGAGCACGAGTTTAGAAAGTATTGAAGCGTCACGCGCCTTTAAAACCCCCGTCTTGACAAGCACATAACCAACAACTACCAATAAAAACAAAGCCCCAATCTGAGTCGCTAAAGAAATACTCAATGCCATAATTCCACCTCTGCTTACATCTTAAAACAAAAAGAAAAAGCAGTTTGTGCTTTTTCTCAAATTGAAATTATTTCTTTCTCTTTTTCTTATTCTTGTTTTTCTTGTCATCAAAGGCGGCCTTAAGCATCTGATAGTCAGCATTTGCTTTAGCAGCATTAAAGACATAGAGATTTGTCGTACGATTAAGATAGCCTACTTTAATACGATGCTTGCTTATAACTTCAAAGCTTCTAATATCCTTATATTCCACAAGCACAGGAATCAACATAATGACTTTCCATTCATAAGTCACCAGATAGCTATCATCAAAAGTGACATTATAGCTAAATATAAGTAAGCTAACAGCTAGCACACAAATCACATAGCCAATAGCTCCTCTTGTGAAATCCTTTGACACAACCATCGTATAATTCGTTAAAATAAAAAGCAATGCAGCCATCGTTCCAATAATAATTGTAAAACGCATATCTTTGTATTTCTTCATATCATCACCCTGCTCACAATATATCACATATTTAACCTGTTTGACAAAGATATTTACCATGTTACAATAGGTGCCGGAGGAGATTATATGAAAAATGTAAACTTAAGAGCTTATTTAGCTGAGTTTGTCGGAACACTGATTCTTGTTTTCATGGGAACTGGTTGTGCAACAGTCTATAGTAGTTCTGTTGCCGGAATTCTAGGCACTTCTTTAGCTTTTGGTTTAGCTCTTGCTTCAATTTATTATGGATTTGGTAAGATTTCAGGAGGTCATGTCAATCCAGCAGTATCGATTGCGATGTATTTTGATGGCCCGGGAGTTTGACAGTTGTCTCCAATTTTTCACTAACCAAATCGCTCAAAACGTTGATTATATCAATACTTTTGAGTTTTTTTATTGTCAAATTCGTGAAAATATTTGTACTAATATGGGCTAATATG